>ERZ1034920.3-NODE-3-length-169113-cov-457.704918_pt1 | contig 169113 bp, 227 predicted proteins | sample MGYA00520688_ERZ1034920 | MGnify/ENA primary metagenome ERZ1034920 (study PRJEB33766, sample SAMN09781785) | gut metagenome | biome: gut microbiome | host: Homo sapiens | place: Madagascar | study: EMG produced TPA metagenomics assembly of the PRJNA485056 data... | reverse complement strand
TTTTAAAAAAGAAAAAAGAAAACGGAATTACTATATTTATTCTTGGTCATAAAGTAATTCCCATCTTGGTGATGGATCTATAATATCTAAATATGCTTGGATCATTCCATTCTTTTCAGAAATTCTTTGCTTTAAAACCATCAATCTTTCTGAACCTGTTGAAGAATTAAGAGCATCAACTTCCACAGCACGTAAGAGCGATCTAATTTCTGATTGGCATATTTCTATTCTTTTCTTTATTTGTTCTTCTGTTATCATTATTTTTGACGACCTTTCACCAATTCTTCAACTTCCTTTTTAAGTTCAAAGTATTCTCTAAAGTCACCCAATAATTCTTTTCGAGCAGCTTTCATAAAAGTACGGTCATCATAACAATAAATATGACCAAATTCTTCATATCTTCTAGCAGGTTCAGAGTCCAATGATAAAGGATCATAATCAGGATCATCTTCGTCTTCATCGGGACATGTATCCCATTCAATAATTATTGCAAATTTCATTTGATCATCTTCCCAATCAATTTCTTTTCCATCACAACGAAGAGCAAGGTCTTTCATTCTGTTCCATAAGAGTAATCTTTTGGCTTCTAATTCTGCCTCTTCTTTTGTTCTGAAGCAATTAAAAATGTCAAAACGTCCTCTATCATAAGCACTTAGAGACTTATCAAAATAAGTATCGCTAATATCTCCGTCAGAATCTATGAAGTAGTATAGCTCTTTCTTTTTTGGTTCCCATCTCTTATACCATGCAGCATTATTAGATTCGAGTTTTTCCAATTCCTTCTGAGCCTGCTCTAATGCTTCTTGTGCTTCTGCTATCTTTTGTTTGAGTGTTTCTTTTTTATTCATTATTTTTCTCCTTAAATGCTTTGGTACTACAAAATCTTTATCCGCTACTTTTACATAGACTTTTACAAGATGCAAACGTTGATTATCAACTTCTTTCCATTCACACATAACATCCACAACGAGACGGTTGTAGACTTTAAACGTTTCTGTCAATGATAGCCAAAAATCTACATAATTACGCAAATCTTTCTTCTTAACGTATTCCTCTTTAAAAAGAATCCAATCTGAAGCCAACAAATAATTTGGTCTTACTGTAAGTAATTCATGATCTTTCAATGTTATTTCCTTTCTAGATCGAAAATGGACAGCCTCCACCATCATGCAGTGCAAAAGAATAAACATCTGCTAAGTCTTCATCCCAATTATAGCCTGAATTATGCACATCTGCGTATGCTTCGCTGTCATAAGAACATGCACCTGAATCAAATCTAAGAATTGGTTCTGGCATTAACTGTTGAATAATTACATCCTTTACTCTTCCAACTGCTATGGAATTCGTAACCACGTTATGAGCAAACCACAAACAATAATTCTGATCTGAATTGCATATAGACTTAACTTGTTGATTCTTGTACTTTCCAAAAGGAAAATACACAGACGAGTCTAAAACCTTTTGCTTATCAATATCCGCTACAATTTCTGGCTTATGAAATTTTCTTTGTTTCGTTCTGTTTCGTTTCATAAAGTTTAAAATTCTAAAACGAATTACATTAATCTCAGCTTGCCTTCTTCAATTGCTTGCATTCTGAGTTCATGTTCTTTTTCTATAAAATCACGATTTCTATTTTGATGCCAAAGAACCCCAGCATGAGCACCAAGAATTCCGCCAATAAATCCACCAACAACTGCGGGAATAAACAATAATAGCATCACTTTTATTTCCATAATAAAATCTCCTTACTTAACAATGTATTTCTGGAATAACAAAAATGTATATAAACACAGAAACAAAATCCAAAGAAATGCTTGCAAAGGAATATTAGGAGGAGGAACAAGTTTCTCATAATAAGCTCGAACATAAGGTGATTTTGAAGAAATAGAATAACTGCAACAGCCTGCAAAAGTAAATACACTTATTCCACCTAAGAACAAGCCAATTACCAAAGAAGCTAAAACATAACAAAATATGTCCTCGCATCCTCGTTGGACTGTAGAAAAAAGTATGCACCACAATATAGAAGCACTACAAAAGTACATTACACCATAAACTAAAAGCTTATATGAAATAACCAACGCACTCAACATTGAATCATCTACTTCAGAAGGATCAAGTTCGGAACGACGACGTATATCTTCATCGAGCTTTGCATTAGCCAAAGCAATGCCTGCAAGATAAACTTTCCATTTATGCTTGGGTGTTGCAGCCAGAGATCCAAGCATTCTATTTCTCCTTTCTTTAATACTTTTTGCAACACACTTCAAAGAAACAAAATCTTCACATAATTGAAGAGGGAGTATGCCATTCTTTGAACAGTTTCTACAAATGGTCAAAGGGTATCTCATTATTTTAGAATCATAATAAGCTTTCTTCTGGGCACAATCTTTTATCTGAACGTCTGCACATTCAGAATTCTCGGTCAAAACGTTGATGCATGAATGGTTATCTTTTAAATACTTGCATTTAAATCTTGATTCTTTCATAAGAATTAATCTCCATATCGTCTTCTGTGCGTCTCAAATCTATCGCCAAATGCAAGATACATTGCTTTATCATCTGCAAGAAAGGAAGCAACACCTGTACAAATAGCACATAATACTGCGGTTAAAATTCCTCCAAATAGAGCTGCGAATTGAATACAATACTGCATTTTCAAAGGATAGCTCAAATCCAAAGGACATAAAAGATAGTATCCAACAAAGGAAAGAACCATTGTAATAATAAGTGTAATAAGAAAAGCACCAAATGGATTTTTTGACATTTGATATTCTAATTCATACAACATCATTTTATATGGATAAAGTTCCTTATTCTTCTCATAGGCAACTTTTGGGCAATAATTGGAAGGGCTCGTGCATTTATACCGTTGACCAGTAGTAGAAATCCTAAAATAATTGCAACTCAAACAAGCCTTAGTTCTGCATGCCTTACTTATAGTATATTGAGCATATGCCATCTTTTGCGGACAACATTCTCTGCGAACATCCTTACATTCACAATGGTCTGAAGTGTGCACCAACAAACTTGTGCACACTCCATCTATACAATCTTTACATGAAAAATTCTTAATTTTCATCTGCCTTTGCTTTCAATCTTTCCACTTCTTCCTGAATTGCTTTTTGTTCAGAAGATCCAATAACTGCATCCACTTGATCTTCAATAGATATTTCTTCCATTGAATCATAAGCAGTTGCAAGAGCCTCTTCACTTCTAACTTTTGATTCTGTTTCTTTCAATAAAGAATTAACTGAATCATCATTCAAACCATTTGTAGATCTGCTGATTTCTTTAAGGGTTGAAGCAACACTCATTCTTGATTTCAATGCGGTTAGTTGGAATTCACAATCCTTAATTTGTTGTTTAATCTTAATGCTTTTTGCTTCAAGTTTTTCTTCCAACTTTCTATATTTATCCAAAGACTTCTTTAAGAATTCTTCTTCCTTTAAATACTTCAACTTAGTTGAAACAATTGATGAAGCAAGTGCATCTGCTTGTTCTTTTGAAACAGAACCTTCATTGACTTTCTTATAAAGTTCAATTACCTTTGATTCAAAATCTTCAATGGCAGCATGTCTTGCTTCAACATCTTCTTCTGTTGTAATAATCAATGCCTTTACCCTTGCCAAAGAATCAAAAGATTGTGCTTGCAAATCCTTCAATAAAGACAATGCTCTTTCTGTTTTAAGAATTGGATCTTCAAATCTGCTTAATAGTGATGTAGCATGAGAAGAAATACAACTTGTTAATCTTTTCCAAAATGCCATAATAATTATCCTTTCTACAATTTCATTTGTGTCCACTTCCTTAAATTCTTTTTTCTTTGCCACGAGACTTAACTTTGATTTTAACTTCACGTGCATAAAGACCAAGAACTCTTTTAATTATAACGATTATTGTTCGGGAAATCAAATATTCATTTGTTCCTTTTTCATATTTATCTTGAATACGTTGCATTCTCTTAAGAAGAATTCTGAACTTTATCAACATGATCCCGAATTGAGTTTCTGCATAAGTTCGTCCCTTTAGAAACTTTTTAAGAACTTTCTCATTATTCTCCATAGTAAGAACTCTTTTCGATAATTTTTCTATACGATTATTCTGAGAAGTTATAGTGTTTTCATGACGAGCCATTTTCTTTTTAAGACGTTCAATCTCTGCTTGAAGTTCTGCATTCAATTCCTCTGCCTGTTGCAAACGTCTGGACAAGCAATTCTTTTCCGACTTCATCTGCTTTTGCAGATCATTCCAAAGTCCATACTGTGACATAGTCATTTAGTTCCACTCCACATGTTACTGATAAAAGCATAAATTCAGAACACACGAAATTGAAAAACCTTAATTGAACTGATCCCTCATCTTAAGATAGATTCTTATTTCTTTGTCAAACTGACGAGTCCACCAATTAATATCCTTTTTATTCTCAGGAGTCATTCTGGACAAAAACTGCTTCTTCATCACTCTAAGTTCGGCAATATGTTTATTTATCTCTTCAAGATTTCCATTCTTTTCCATGTCTTAACCATTGATAAAAATCTACACATCCATATAGCATGTAACCTTTAATCTTATTCAGACCGCAAGCAATCCATATATCTCTGAGCATCCTTGAAGAAGTCTTTCTATCATATTGATCTTTATGCCTGCACATATAATCATGAACAAGGGCTGCATCTGTTCCCAAAAGTATTTCTCTTTGAGAAAAGAACATTCTGGTAAAGAAGTTTAAAGTTGGTCCATCACTTGATTCAAACATTGGAATATGAACATCTATGCCATAGCCTGAATAAGTTACTTCTTTTGTATTAAAGAACAAACCGTATCTTACAATTATAAGTGGATCATTACTGAACGCCATAATAAACTTCTCCTTATGATTCAATTTATATGGAGAAAGAAAATGTCTTGGCAGAAAGGAACCAAGACATGAATAAGTTCAGAAATTGTATGTATATTATATGGTTTTATTTCGTTTTTACTTCCAAAGAAACCTTCCCTGCTTCTGGATAAGAGAGAATTAGTGTCTTCGTAGTTCCGTCAATAGTTTTTGATTCACCGACATTTAATGTATAATGAGGAAGATCCAAAGCATAGTATGCATCAGGGTTTCCGCAAACATCTATGGATCCTGAACGGTCATAAGAAACATAGATGTTTGCAAAATATCCTTTAGATTTAGACCCATATTCAATATTTTCATGACTTTGAACACGTTGAGAAGATTCCAGAACTGAAGATCCTTCTTTAAGAATATAAGTCCATAAAGACTCTCGAGTTAATGTTAATGTTATCTTAGCAGCATCTAGATCAAAATTAACATAATTCATAGTATAAGCATATTCTTGTGCAGCATCACGATCAATAATGCCTGTGCCTGTCCTTATATATGAAGTACGTTGATCCTTAGTATATAATGGAGTTGCTTCAAGTGTATAATAATCGTCTTCTTTAAAAGCAAGGTTGCAAAGAACAGTTTCATTCAAAGTAAATGGTGGAAGATCTGCAATGGTAGGATCAGAACTAACTGGAAAATTAGCGGTCTGTGTCTTCTCTTGATCCTCATATTTTAATGTTAGATCAAAATTCATTTTTGTTGGTGCATCTTTTGTATTCTGATTCACGATAACAAATCTATCAGCCATTGACACTTCCCAAATGCAATTACCTTGAAGATGCTTATGTACATACCCAGAACTCAATATTGGTTTCACATACACGTCCGCAGTCGAAGCATCTGATCCTTTTGCATTGGTATATCGAAACAAAGTAACTTGATCTTTATCTATGTCAAAATTCAAACCAATACGAACTTTTTCATTGGAAACAAAATTAACTGTTTTGTTATCATAAATAGTTGAACGTCTCGTCAATACACCATTATTTCTTTCCAAAAGAATCCAATATGGTCCAGAAGAATAAACTTCCTTTTCACCAAAATGTATAGAAGTTACTTCTTTATTTCCAAGATATACTTTTATTTCATTTGAACCAAAATTAACTGCCATTCTATTCTCCTGTAACTATATACAAAGTATTTGCATCTTTTACTTCAAGTGCATCATAATCTGATTGAGATATAGAAACAAACTTAATATTTCCAAGAGCAGATTTAATATTATCTACATCTGTCTTAAGAGCAAACTTATCATCGGATTCTTTCTTTGTATATGCATCAACTGGAGAAATCTTTAAAGAAAGATTTCCTTCATCGTCAAGATTAAAATCTGAAGATGGTTTGAGTTTTATTTGCTTCTTGGCAAGTTCTCCATCAACATAAGTTGTTTCTGCCTTCTTAAGAAGTTCGGCTTGGATATCATCAATTGTTGAATTAATTGTTTCCAAAGAACCAGCAGTTGTTGAAGATTCAAGTTCCACTGCATCCAATCTTGTTCCTTGCTCTGTCTGAGTTGTTTCAACTTGAACAACTCTATTTGTAAGCGATTCAATACTTGCATCTGTTAACTCATCTTTATCCTGAAGAGCACCAATATCTGATTGGATATTTACAATCAAATTTTGAGCAGAATCTGCTTTTGAATCAACTGCTTTAATCGAATTGGCATTCTCATTAATCTTAACAGACTGTGCTTCTGTTATTGTTTTTAACTTATCTATATCTTCTTTAAGACCTTCTGCAGAAGTGGATTGAGATTTTTCCAAAGCAGTAATTCTTTCATCCTGAGCTTTTATCTTATATAGAGCATCAACAGAAGATGACTGAGGGATTTCATTGCCAAGGAAAACACACATCAATTGATATGTTGATTTAGGACGAACTTCTTTGTCTCTTCCATAAACCTCATTTGAACGAGAAGCAGCAAATCCTAAATACTTTCCGCCAGCAGTTGAATTTGAACTTGCATCATAAGTAAATGCAGTTCCCGTATTATAAAATGCACCTGTTCCTGAATTTTGAACTTGATCATCAACACCGAATTGACCAACAATGTCAGGTGCTGAATCAAGAAGAAAATCTCCTGCATTATCTATTGTGTGAGTGCATCTTACATAGTTGTCTGACATTGGTGTTTTGAATCTAAAGTTCTCAGAATCAATAACATAATATGGAACTTCCTTATAAGTTGAATAAGTAGATATGTAAGTTGCATCATCAACAAATCTCATTCCTTTTGGAGAAAGTTTATATTGCTTGCCAGCAGGAGTTACGGCTGATGCATATTCATTAAGAAGTTCTGACATGGCAGAAGTATAATATTCCCCATCTTTCCAATTGCCATCTGAAACTGCCCATCCTGTTTCTTTATCTGGAACAAATCTGAATGGTCTTTCTTCAAAAAGAACTGCATGAGGAATGTATCTTATGTTTGAAAGTGCATCTTCTGCAACGGCATTGTAAACTTGAATCCATAGACCTGTAGAAACTGTGTCCAAAGATATTGTTGCATCTGAAGAACCCTCTGTGGTTTGAGAAGTGCCTTCTTGCCAACGAACAGAAGATTTGCTTACTTCATTTGATTCAGGAATTCCAACTTGCCATAGTTCTGAAACACCAGATAACATTCTTGTTATTTTTGGAAGACGAATAGTTCCCGCTGCTTCATCAAGAACAAAAGCACCTGTTTCATGAAAAGTTTCAACTTCCCATTGCCATTGTTTTTCAGGAACGACTCTAACAGAAGTTAATGATGGATCAAATGGATATAAAGAAACATCTGTTTGATTTGCACCAAAGTTTTCTGCAATTACAATACGAACTGCATTGAATTTAAGATCTGGCTGAGAGCTTTTAAAATATCTTTCATTTGATGTTGGTGCTTCTTTTTCGTTAATAATAACTACTGGAGTCCAAGTATCATCTTCTAAACGAACTGAAATAGAAGCAACTTTAACCGCCTTAGCAGGATTTGCTTCACCTGTTGAATTATATGTATCGACTACATGGCTATTCAAACGAAAGTATGGACATGTAATTGATTCTTTCAGATCTATTTGTGCAATAATAGGTTCATTATTTGAAGGTGCATTATCTGCGGTAAACCAGCTATATGGAGAGAACACTCTTGGTTCATGTGTTTTATCTGAAGAAGCAATATTTGTGAAACTCATTGAATATCCATCGGTAGGGTCTTCAGAGGTTACATCAGTAAAGTCCGGAATCAAACTTGTTCCTTGTTCTTGAAGAGCAACCCAAAAAGCTGGATATGTGTTTTGTGCATCAAGAATTACTTCTCCTGTTCTAAGAGAAAATGCTCCGCTTGGGGTTTTTGTAGACAATGTATGAAAAACTTCAAACATTGATTTACCAACTCCAGAACCACCGCTTCCTCCTGATTGAGATATTGCCAAATCAACATACCTTTTTGTTACCGCATGTTGAAGTTGAGTTGGTTCTGCAACATCAAAATTATAGTTTGCATCACCTGTAATATTTGCCTTAGATTCATCGAGTGCTTTAAGACCATCTGTTACATAATCAAAATCTGCATTAACCTGAGATGCCTTAGCACGTGTTCCGGCAATGAATGTATATGGAACTTTATATTCTGACATAATGTCCTGCACCTTTCTTTTTAATCAAATTACATACCATAATATAAATCCAAAAGAATTCAGGTCATTTATGATCCATAGAAATATTCTCTTCAAAACCTTGGAAAAGTGACAATCAATCCTAGCAAAAAGAGGATTTCGTTGAAATCATAGAAATTCTATATCTTTCTCTGAAATCCCCTATTGACGCATATCCCAAACAGAGATATTTAAGGAGTAACTTATAGTTTATTTAACCGAAGTTTGAGACCTCTCGTTTTCCTTTTTCGCATGATCTATAATAGTTTCAATTAGATCTTTAACGATTACATAGTTTTCTTTCCAGAATAATGCTCTTGATTGCGTAAGCTTAATATTAACATCTGCAAGAAGTATTGTTACCCAAAGCATTGCTTGCAACCAAGCTCTTGAATACAAGCTTGCACTCAAACCTATAAAAGAAACAATAATACCTGTTGCAAAAATAACAGAATTAAAGCTACGCTCTTTTTTAATAGTCTCAATATTTAAATCACTTTTCATATTACTTAGAAAATCTCCTTCTAATATGATTTAATTTATGCAAGAGCTTTTTCATTAAAGAAGTATCATCCTCTTTATATTCAATAGATAATTCATGAATAATAGGCAAGGCTTTCATTGCATACTTTGGATCTCGTGATACTTCCATTAAAAGGGCAGCCATCTTTTTCATTAAGCAAGAAGGATTGTCTTTGCAATCTAATTCATATTCATCAAGGCCTCCAAATAAAGTTGCATAACCACAATGCCAAGAATTGCATGCAGCTGCATCACAATAATGACAAGCAGGGCATCCTTTACATATATAAGATATATTCTTCATAATTCTTCCTTTCTGATTTTTATTTTTCCTTTAAAAGGAAAAATAAAAACAATGTTAATATTGCTTAGGCTGAAAACCCACAAGCATTCTCTGGAACTTTTTCTACTTCATCTTCTCTGAAGTAATCGTACTTAGGTGCATTATCTACAAAGTATCGAATAGAATATTCTATTCCATAGTTAATATCATACCTTATTGCAAGAATTCTTCCATTTAAGCTCAAAGGCTTTAATGTAACAATATCATCTATATTGTATTTTGTTGTTATTTTCATATTCCTTTTTCTCCTTTAATTATATCTTGTTCTATAACAGTATTCTTCTAGAGTTTCATTTTCCTTTTTATCTTTAAGCATCAAAGGATCAAGTTTATCCCAATTATTCAATACTTTTGATATTAACTCATATTGAGAACTTAAAGACTTTAATTGTTTTTCTTTATCTTTTGAATCCAATGCTATTTACCTTTCTTGAAGTGACTTTATATAAGATTCTACGCTTAATACCCTTGCATCCTTTTGATATTTTCTTAAAGGATTATATTCCTTTAAGGTTTTTAATAGTGTTTTTATTGAAGGATCTAATTCTTCTAAATCTGGATCTGTAAAGAATAAACAACCATAGGGAAATCTTTGAATGGCTATTCCTTCTTTTGCTATTAAAGATTCTAAATGATTATATGAAGTTTCTGTGTCTATTCCATATAAGAAAGTAGAACATTCGCTATCATGTATCCACCTTAATATTATATGATCTTTAAGAGTAGGTGCTAATCTTAAAGATGCTTGAATTAACTGTTTTGTTACTTCATTTTGTGAAGTAACTGGCAAAAATTCCTTTAATATTGCAATTGCGGTTAACATTAAATACTCCTTTGGGTTACGTTCTATTAAATTCTATTTTAGACAGAAGAGCATCAAATTTCTGTTATGAGGTTGGAATAAATTATGGGTGAAAAGAAATCCTGAGCAATGACGAGAAAGAGGGTACATGCTCAGGATAAATGGTAACATTTGGATAATTTATGTTGGGATATATTTAGAATGTTTTTCTTAAAAGTGAAATCTGGTACTTATCTCTCGTAGAAATATATGGAGATAAAATTGAAAAATCAAATTCAATATCTTCGTCTGTATCCAAAGAAGACATATTTATAAATGCTCGGGATTTCTCTGGAAGTTTGAATAAAGGATAAACAACTTTTTCTTCGCTCAATATGGCAAAATTAAGATAAAAATTATCCAAAGAAACAAGTTCCAACCTTTCATTTAAAGGAGTCAAAAAGTAAATTCTTTTAACAAGATTATCGTATAAAGAAGACATTTGGGATAAAATGCAACCAGTTATAGATATTTCTTGACCATTAAAATCCAAATAGATTTTCTTTGTGTTTAATCCTGTGGTCTTAGTTAGAACAAATAAATATGGACTCTCTTCTGCAAGTTCTTCCGGAACCGAACGTACTGATTTTGTAAGCATAGAATGATCGAGTTCGTCTATAACTTTTTGCAAAGAGGCATAACGAGACAATGGAATTTCAATTGCCCTTCCTTCTCCTTCATCTTCACCGTCTTCCAAAGATTGGAATATTAAAGAAGAATCTGTTATTATGGCTAATATTGCTTTAATGGAATTTTCATCAATATCTGCATAAAAAGGCAATTCAAAAATTCTGCCTGCGTAATTATCTCGAATAAATTGCAATAGCTCCGCTCTTGAATAAATATGATTTGGATCTAAGCTCATATACTTTAATTCCTTTCTATTCTATGACATTCAATTATGTATTATTAAATTTCAGAATGTTCTTTTTGAGTCTCTCTGTTCCATGCAGTAAGAGAATATCCTGTTTTTATTTTGCGGCAATCAATAGCTATTTCTTCTCTAGTGGCAACCCTCTGAAAGATTGCAGCACAAAAGCCTGTTTCTTCTACATTTTCAAGAAAATAAGAAAGTCGGCGTGCTGCAAGAATAAGATTTTCTTTATTGTCTGCTTTAATTATTACTCTCATTTTCTTTTAGTCCCATAAATTCATAAACATTTGGTAAATCTTGTTCTTGACAATATTCAATCAAATTCTTTATGCTGCAGTCTTCCACCTTAGCACAGGGTCTTCTATGCTTTGAACAATAATCATGCATCTCTCCAGTGGTTGCCAACATACCAGCTGGAAGTGCTTCCAAATAACAGTGATAACCCACATAAGCTGGACACCTAGTTACAATCATCTTAAACCCTTTCTATATACTTTGGCAATAAATCTGGATCTTGAGGTATTGGAGCCCAAAATCTAAAAGAAGAATCTTCTGCCACGTATCCGCAATACACTGGGGTAAAGCCATTCAATTCCAAATAACGAAGAATTGCATAAAGATTTCTCTCTGGACCTGTGTATTTATATTCTTGAGCTCCCATTATGTATAATACTCCGTTTCTATTGGTAAATGAACTACTTTAATTCCTGCTTTTTCAAGAATAGGAATTCCACCTTCTCCCGCAACAGAGAGTTCTGTATAATAGCAGCAAGAAATACCTGATTCTATGATTGCATGGGCACAGGCAACACATGGACTTCTTGAACTGTATAAAATACAATTGCTTACGCTCTTACCCAATTTATATGCATTAAGAATTGCGGTTAATTCTGAATGAATTTCTGTGTCTTGCCATTTTTTATGAACTGCTTTGAATTCAGGTGTCTTGGTATAGATCTTAAAACTCTCCCAAAAAGAAGATAATTCCGGACTAAGATATTTTTCATACCCATGGGCAATAAGTGGTGCTTCTTGAAGAGCAACTAAATATTGTTGGAGTTCTGCTGTCTCTGGATACTTATCCTTAACATATTCGGCAAAGAATTTTGATTCACAACTAATTCCTGTAGATCCATGGTTCCAACCAGCTGAAACAATATCACCAGTTGGGGAAACAATAACAGCACCAACTCTTCTACGTGCACAAGTTGAATTCTGAGCAGCCTTAAATGCCATCTCCATGTACATCTTTGGTTCAATTTCTGTTGACATTCTTCTTTCCTTTCTTTGAAAAAGAAAATTCTTAAACAAGAGTTCCTCTCAAGAATTCTTGAGAGGAACCATCCAGCCTTTGAAGAGGGTGGAAACTTTTATATAGCATATTTTTTAACAAATGCCTCTACAATGAAAGGACAAATAGCAAGTGTTTTATTAACAAGTGCTGGTTCAGCAACACCTTTTTTGATTTGTGAAGTTTTATATACTTCAACAACATTTCTTTCACGATCATAAACTTGTGTATATGTTTTGCTTTCAAGAGTTCTTTTGTACTTAGATCTTCCTAATTTTGAAAAACCAGCATTATCTAATACAGGAATTACCCATGCTTTTTTGTATTCATAACCTTTTTCATCTTTAGCAGGCAAGAACTTAGGATTTACTTTTTTCTTAGGTGCTTTTTCTGCTTTTGGTTTTTCTGTTTTTGTTTCTTCAACTTTAATCTTCTTAACTTCTTTTGCTGCCTTAGTTTCTGGTTTCTTAGCAACCTTTTCAACTTTTTCTGTAACTGCTTCTATAACTGCAATTGGTTCTTTAGCAATTTTTTCAGCATACATTTCTTTGACTTGTTTCAAATTCAATTGTCTAAACAATCTTGCTGCCAATTTAAGTTCTGTGTCTTTTTCTTGTTTCAACTCTTCAACTTTGTTTTCTTTGATTAATGCTTTGATCATGTCCATTTTAGATAATACTGCCATAACTGTCATCCTTTCTTAATTTGTTAACGTAACTGAACTTATACTTTGATTTTTTATCATACTCGCAGAAAAGTAAAGTGTTTTATTCTAAAATATTCTATTTTATTCTAAAATATTCTAGAAATTCGCTGGAATAGTATAAATACTATGAATTCAAAACTTAATAAAACTTAACAAAACTTAACAAAACTTATAGAAACTTAATAAAACTTGCGAATAAAAGCAGAGGGTCAAAATTAAAGACCCTCTTGCTCAGATTAAACATTTTCCTTAGTTAGATCTTTAACGAACTTTTTCAAACAGTCGTAAATGAATTGGGTAACAATAGGAATAAACGGAATCAACACTTTGTCAATAAGACCTTGAAGTAATTCGTTGTCTGACTTAAAATGCTCTTGTACGTATTTAGTACACATTTCATCGACACGTGCTTTCTTTTCTGGTCCAAGCAAATCTTGCTTTTCAACATACTTGATGATAGCATTCTTTGCGAATTCCAAGAAAGCTTGCAACCCTTCTTTTGAAAAAGTCTTTTTCAAATCTGCTGGAAGTTTAACAGCATTTGTAATTTTTGCAAAAATGTTCATGTGGAACCTCCTTTATATAAATATAGGGAAGACTGTAAACATTTTTAACTGACTAAAATCCTATCAAACACAAGAATACATAACATTTAGATACCAGCCTTTAAAATTTAATCAAAATAAAAAGGCTTCGTGGTCGGAAGCCTTAAAAATCAAGTAATATATTATATTCCAATGTTTAAACTGCATGATTATGCAGTTTAAACTGTTATTGAAATCTTTTTCACACGGTGACAATCTCACCATATTAACTTAAAGCAGAAGACAGAAGTTCGTCTACACTTTGGAAAGATAGAGCGTTTCCTTCTCTCCAACTCAAATACTTTTTCAATCCATAATAAAGAACAGTATCTTTACTGTATTCAATTGGAACTACTTTAACACCCTCTATTGGTTCTTTTTCATAACGAGTAAGATCCATCAACTTGAAGTTCAAATTTGCCTGTGGTATTCCATCCATAAATTTCTGTCTCGTTCCCTTTGTAACATTAACAGATGTAATATTATCCAGAATACTTTCCATCAAGGCTTCTGTCAATTCTTGCTTTCCTGAATCATACCAACCTTTTGCAACTTCTGCTTTAACTGCACGAGGAACCCTTAATACTGCTGGAGGAATATCATCTGAAGGGTCTCCAGACCATGGACGCAAATAAGGAATATATTTTGGTTCAACTCCAAGTTTTTCATGATTCAAAACATAATCTTCTGTAAGGAGAACCAATTCTCCTTCAGAAATCTCTTTAGACATATTAGCACCAAATGCCATAAGTTGCATCATATCTTTATCTGACGTAAACACAACAACATCTTTACCTGCTTGCAAATTCAAAAATGCTAACTTGGCAATTAAATCATCTGCTTCCTTTTCCGGATGTTGAAGCACGACTAAATTCTGAATTCCACCAATCATTCTAAATAGTTCTGGTTTAAGATTTCGCCAAGCAGAAATATTTGGATCAATTGGCTTTTCTGCAGTAGCAACTCTTGATGCTTTATACCCTTCAAACAATTTCTTCCTTTCTGTTGGAGCACCATCGTTACAAATAATAATCTGAGCAAATGGATAATTAGTTGATATCAATTCTAAAAATTGAAGAACTCCAAATAAAGAACCTGTCTTTATTTGACCTTCGGGCTTAATCACAGAAAAGTCCTGAAATCTAAATCCAGAGCGTATCCCAAGGTAGTTAAGATCTATTAATATAGCCAAATTAAATCTATTTACTTCTCCAAGCATGTTCCTATTCCTTTCATAACTGTATTTATTCCTGCCACTCTTCCTATTGTTCACACCCTATGAATAAATTTTGAACAAACAGAGCAGAGCATTCCTTTATCTTTATAGGGACAATCTACATGTCCTAAACGTATATTATTGATCTCTTCCAGATTTAATTGATCCAAAGAAAATGGCTTATAATCATTAGCGTCCACACCAACATCATAAAGTAAAGGGCAAGTTACTAAACCTTTTAAAGTTCCATGAACATGACCATGTAAATGCAAACGTGGTTCTGGACCAACATGTGCTTCTAATGGAACAAAATGAGTCATAAATACTGGGATGCCATGGTCATGACAGCCTTTCCAATAATGCCAATTAGCAATAATTCCGTCTTGCTTTAATTTCTCTAATGTTTTTGGATTATCGTGATTTCCTAAAATTACAATCTTTAGTCCATTCAGACTGGCAAGATACTCTGCTAATGCATCATAATTTGCATTCAAAGCCAAATCACCTAAAATATACAACTTGTCTTTTGGTCGGATAATTGCATTAAAGTTATTTCTTATTAATTCTTCACATTCTTCCGGACAAGAAAAATCCCGAACTCCTCTTGCATACAAATTTTCGTGAGCAAAATGCAAATCCGAAGTATAATATGTCTTCATATTATCAGTCATAACGCACCTCCTATAAAAAGTTCAGAGGCGAACTCAATCGCTGGTGTCCGTCCAAAAGTAGTGTCATTTGCTCTGGATAGATTACTTGCAATTAATCCATCTTTAAGAGGATCTATGTAATGGATAAAAAGACATGCCTGTCTTTGTCCCAAGTCTTGTTGCCTTCCTAGCCTCAAAAGACTCATACTTCTCTGAACATCAATTAAAATTCTATAAAACAAATCCTGCAGTTATGCAGGATTTTCAAAAACAAAAGGAAAACAAAAATGACAATGAAAATATACTTTTATTTATGCAAGACCGTCCACAACAAAATCATCTAAATCATCAGCATAGTTTTTAAGTGAATCATAACATTCTTCTAAGGTTTCACCAAAACCTGAATCGCTCGCATCTAACAAATCACCGTAAGCAGAAGTAGACCATGACCATGATCCATCGTCTTCTTTCTCTATTGATAAATAACCAGTTATATCTTCTGTAATCTCTCTAGAAAAATAAGCACCTGTTACAGGACTTACTGATTGACCAACTTCTCCTGTACAAACAACAGATATTGCAAATTCGGATCCTTCTTCAGGATTTATCAGTTTTCGAATTTTATCTATTTCTAAAGCAACAGGATCTTGAGCCTCAAATTTTTTAGATTCCTGCATAAACTTCTTAAAATATTCAGTTACGGTATTCATGTAATTCTCCTTTATACCATAAATCTAAATTGCCATTATGAAAACTCATATTCCTGAACATCTAAATCAAATTGTTCCCTAAGAAAACGAGCGAGTATATGACGATGACACCAATCATTTGGTTTTTCATAACACAATAAAACAACATCTCGCTCTCCATTCTTAAGATAAGGAATATTATTAGCAATCTGATCCTTCCTGTCAAGAAGCATTTGATAATAATGTTCCTCATAATATTCTGGAGTAATCTCTCCTCTTTTCATTCCATACACTAAATCTGCATCTGGAACAACACTATTCCATATGCCTATTCCCCTAATTGACTTATAACACACTGCGGTCTTAATAAACTTTTCCTTGGGAAATCTTCTTGCCATACCGAAATATGAAGTATATACTGCCATGTTATACTCCTCTCAATGCAACTTTATCTGGCATATAAACTAAGCCCATTGCATTTCCTTGAACAGACCATTCATCCCTATGCTCATATAAATATGAATTTATATAATCTGCATTCGGCTTTTTAAATCCTTCCTTAGTAACGCAGACATGATAACCCTTCTTAGTTCTAAGGGTAAAGAACTTATGTGGATAACATACATTTTGAATTTCTTGAAGTAACCGAAAATCATCAGAATCAACATCAAACATCCACATTCGTTTACCTCTCTCAGAAGAGGTATTAACAGAACTTGCAGTTCCTGATATCTTATGAACTGCAGAAACTTCTGGATCCATTGATCCATAAACATAAGACTGAATCATCAATTGAGTAGAAATCTTAGACATCTCGGTCAATGTTCTTTTGAGCTTTTTACGATCCAATAAAACATAGAGCCTAGCATTCGTCATATCACAAAGAGTTCTCATCTCATTCTTCATGCGTTGATAGTATTCTTCTGTGTCTATCCACCATGTCTTGATAAGAATATTTTTATTTGTCTTAGAAGCACCTCCATAATAGAGAGAATTGCATCCATCGGTATTTCTGACTAATGCCTCAAACTTATAATATGTTCCTTTTTCAAATTCCAAAAGATTATTTTCAATTGTATCAAAATTATCTATCATTTCAATTTCCTTTGCAAACGTAAACCCAATGCAGTAGAACTGATTTTTCCATTCCAGTGCTCAAGCAAATCTTCTTTATTTTGAATGATCCAAGACTTCAACTGCCTTAATGCCTTCCCTCTTAATGGAACAGAAACTTTATTAAGAAACTTTGGATCGTCTTCAATACTGATTGAATACAACACATGATCCAACTCAAATTTTATATAAGGTTGATTATGCTGAAACTTCTGATTTGGATTATCTGCATCAACTGCATCAGATAAAGTATGAATCCAAATCTTCATTGGCAAACCAGTTTCATCTGGAGCATAACTTGACATTTCAAACATTTGATTTAATTTCTGGTAATATTCTTTTTCTATTGACATTTATTCTTACCTTTCTATTTTCTGAACTTATTTTCATGAAATTCTGTTTCTACATGACTTTGCATCTTCAAGTTCATTTAAAATGAGGGGTCTATATAAACATCTCGAATGCCTAAACGAAAATACGTTGACCCTTTTAAAACTTTCCAACCATGACTAGTTTTGATTAAAGTTTTAATCACGCCATCAAAGTTCGATTTAAATTCATAATCTCCATTTGATTGCATGGTATAAATGTCTTCTTGCACTTTAATTCTATTTTTACTTATGATTTCAACAACAGTGTAAGGGTATCTATCAGACCACATTAATTCTGTGGCACCCATACCAATTTCTGGAACTATTTCTTGAGCTCCTTCCATTAATCTATTCTGAAAACTTCCATACAATTTCATTTAAAATCCTTTCGTTCAAACTTAACACTTTAATTATTTATCAGAATGAAACAGAAGTAAATACTTTAAAACAGAATAAAACAGAAATTCTCAAAAATATAACATTTCCTAGGACTTCAAAACTTAATAAAACTTAACAATTACATTTCATCTTCAAAAGTTACTGGTTCTTCCTCATCTTGAGAAGAATCATCTTCCAAAACTTTCAATTCAGACAAATCCTCATTGAGATAATGAATTAAATCTTTAATAGCAAAAACTAAAAAATCTTCAAAAGGTCGAAGTCTTTCTTCATATCTAAATCCCCACCAATGCTTTTGAGGATATAGCTTATATCTAAGCCTCATAAGTTTTGTCTTTGGATTATATTCTAATCCAAAAATATAAGAAGCACTGACTTCTTTATATTCTGGCTTATACTTCTTTCCCTTTTTATCATTCTTTGGTCTGGATGTAGGCTTTTTGTTGGCAAGAACTTTCATCCTATCATCAATAGTAAACTGGAAATCATAAACCCCATTATAATCAACAGAATAATCCGCTATTGCTTTTGGCACCTTAACCAAAGGAATAAGAGAAAGCAACAATTCTGTAAAGGCAAGAACCTTGTCTTTATCCAAACCAGCTTCTTTGCAAAAAGAACGCAAAGTTTTGAATGCATCATAAGAATTTATACAATCCTGTATTTTTATGACTGGTGGATTTTCAAACCAACCAAGAACCTTTGGATAATCTTGATTATCCTTAACTAAAGAGCGAACCATATTAAGATAGTATAACATATATCCTCCATAAGAAAATAAATTGCACCTTATTTACTATCGTCATTCGTGGAAAAAGCAGCATAAGTAATAAAGCATGCAAAAATAGCAACAATGCATGCAAGAATATTAATCCATAGAGGACATGGTCTTTTTATGTAATTGTATGTAGAGAAATCTGTTGGCGTATATGACTTCGCCAACTGAGCCAAAATCTTATCTAGATTTTTCTTTGTTATGCCCTCATGAACAATCATAGATTCTGCAACAGAAACATTATACAAATCTGACGACCACCCGAAAATCTTAACATACTCTGGCTTATTATAAGCACCAACGACACATATATTAAAATCGTTTTTACCACCAGAAGTCCAACTTGCTTCTAAATCTGAACATGCTTCATGGGAATCTGCTGAGATCAAATTTGCATTTGCTCCATTAAATTCATAAAGTTTTGTATTAAAGATATCCCAATCCAGTGAAGTAAAGGTCAAACCCTTTGCTGTCATTAATCTTGTATTGTAAAAATAATTATCAGATTCAGGGTATTTCAATTTTGATTCACCTTTCACATTGAAAAGACTTGATGTGCCTATAATTGGATTATGCCATGTTTTTCTAACTGCCACAGGGTAATTATAAGAATTTGTAGCATTTGGTGAATAATAAGTATTTGGATCCCCAGATACAGGGTGACCACCATTAGTACAGCGACCCTCATCTACAACGACAAATTTTGGTGAACCAAAACTTTTACGAATTCTCGAATAGAAAGGGGAGTCTATCTCCCAGCTGCGACCCAAAGAATCAAAAGCCGACCAATATTCATGATGTGTTTCATGTTCAGTTGTCCAATACGTAGTACAAGATCTATCCTCTCCATCTCCAACGCACGATTGATGAGATCGTTCATATTCTTCAACAAACGTAGGATTATATGCTACTTTTATGATTCTTCCGGATTGAAAATAATATGAATTCGGGGATGGTGCAAACTGTAAAGAATAAACTAAACCCACAGCGATAAAAACTATAGAAAACATTGCCAGAAATTCTGGCAATGTTATTTCATTATCAAACATATAAGCAATGGCACAAACTGCCACTACGAGTATAAACAATAGAATCATAATTTAGTGTCATCTTCCTTGCCTGATTGAAAGGCTTTTTCTGCATCTGTAGAAGTTACAACAATTACTTCAATGTTCTTTGTCCCTTGCAAAGAAAAAATCATACTGTTTGGAAATGTATTGATCAAAGTATTATATTCTCTTTGAAGATCCAACAATTGTTTCTGCTGAATAGTAAATTTATCTCTACTTGAAACAATTATGTTGCTTAGTTGTTTATACAACTCCGGAGATAAAGTAGGTGCTGCTTCATTTGACCATTTCATCATGAGTTGTTCACCATCAACCTTACGACCTTCTGTGTAGGCAGTAAGAACTTCAATCAAACCATTTTTATACTTATCTGAAACTTGATTATTCTGAAGAATCTTTTTCCTCATGTTATCAAACTCAGCTTTATTCGCAGCTTGTTGTGCTTCTATTCTTTGTCGTAAAGCAATTTCAGTGTTCTTGATTTCAATCACCCAACTGCCAATAGAAATAATTGAAACTAATAAAAATACTAACGCACCTATTACTACATATTTAAGATTGTCCTGCATCTGCATCTCCTTTATTTTCTGCTAACTTCATAAAATCTGAAGTTAATGAAGCATCTTCATTATAGCCTAACACATTCAAGGCACCATCAATTTCTGCTTGCTTGACTTCTTCTGGTGTTGGCTCACACATTTTCTTCAACATGTCAAAATGTCTTTCATATACATGGAATGAATCCGGACACCAAATAATACTTCCTGATTCTAAATCCGGATATGTTTTCCTCAAATCTTCAAGCATCTGTTTATATACATGACAGTGCCAATAGAAATCATTAAAAAATCCGAATACAGCGTCATTCGATCTCATTAGTACAATACATACCAATTTCTTACGACGAATGAACCAATGCGTTCCCCATGTACAGATAAAATCTGACATACCTTTATAGTTGTAATCTTGCCACATACTTGGTCTTTGATAAATCATGCATGCACGTCTTGAATCAGGTGCAGTCATCAATTCTTTTAAACAATTCTGATACTGAGCATAATTATCTCCAGAATAAATACACCAGCCATAATTAGAATTAACTAAACCTTCTTCCGAAGCAACCTTTCTCCAGATTTCAGCCTTTTTGCCTATTTCTTCCACAGATAAATCCATAGAATTATACCAATCTATTTCTGCTTCTGCATACTTAACTGGGGTTTTACGACCATTAAATTCCAAAATTGGTTGCATGGGATCAAGTTCAATTCTTGGGGAAAGTAATTCCACAGTCTTTGTTCCTGATGGATTATCACAATAATCATTGATTACGAAATCTTCTGCTAGCACTTTTTGATACAACTCCCTATAATATGGAAGTAATATTAATTCATTTGTTGCCATTTGATTTCTCCTTTCTCTTTAAGGAAAGAAATTCTCAAGAGCGAATGTAGCCTAAACTCTCATCTTCCTGACGTCGAAAATTAAGAGCATTCTTACGTAAATAAGCGTCAACAAACTCACTGTACGATGAATCCAATGCAAACAGAGCAAAATCCAGAATATTATTGTAGCATTTTGAAAATGCGGTGAATAGCAAAGTCTCATAATCTTTATCTAATTCTTTAATATTATCTTGATCTTTCCATGTTTTATATGGTGCTTTCGCTAACACAGAAGATATAGCAAGAGCAGTATCCCCTGCGTATTCTGCCAAGGAGTTAACACCACCAATCTTAAAATGAGAAAGTTTAGAAACATGGTGTTCTTTCAAACCCAAAAAGATAAAGACAGATAGCACGAAATGCCAAACATCCACTAACTCTTCAAGTGCTTCTGCCCTCAAATCATCTGCATCTAAAGCATAAAGTTCTGCTGCTTTAAGATAAGCTTGATATGATTCATACAGTTCCATCCACTCAATATTAACACAAGATGAAAAATATATTGCAGCCAAAACATGCTCATGAGTAATTGAGTGAGACTCTGCCGATGGAGGCAGAGTCAATCCTCTCTTCTCTTTCATATATAATTGCAATTCATATTGCTTATGGTACATCTTAACCAGAAGTTCTGGTGTAATTTCTACGTCCATTCTTCTCTTACTCTCTTTCTAATTGATTCCAATGTATATTCTTTTAAAATTTTGCCATCCAAGAATACTGGTTGAAGTAGATCTAAAGGTTTAAATACGTGGTCTTTTTCTGTATGTTCATTCAATTCATCTTCATAAAGCAAAACACCATCTTCCTCATGGACAATTACTCTTCCTTTTTGAGATTTCTTAGTACCATCATCGGTGATTGGATCTTTATACAATAAAAGTTCTTTACCATTAACTCTACCATAAGTGGTTTTCAAAGCAAAGCCAAAAGTGTCTCTGGTATTCATATTATATGTATAAGAGCCAACGCCAAAAACAATATTAGAGCTTGCAAAACCTTTTGATTCCAATCGTCTGCAAATTTCTTCTGCTCTTTCCAATGTAATTGCATCCCCATAAATACAACCAATATGAGAATCTAATACCCTGCAACCCTTTGAATTAATAGTACCACCAAAAATATCCCAAAGAAGTTCAATAACACCTCTGTTCTCCTGATATGCATAAGGATCATCTGAACTTGGACATTTTGGACTTGTATTCAATCCGCATATAATATCACAAGGATCCCCACTATCTGGTCGAATAACAACTTTACCATCTCTGGACATAATTCTATCTTTTAACATTGGTAGAATATTAGTAAGAACTTCCCATAGATTATATGTATCTGCTACATAGCTAAATATTCCAGATGGGTAAACATCTAATAATCTATTCAAATAAACAACTTCGGATAACATTCTAACATCTGCACCAGATTCCAACTGTTCTTTAACCTCAATAGGAGGAAAACCTAATTCCATCAAAGATAGAACACCAGTTTTGTTTGCTTTTTCTAAGATTTGCTGTATTTCGATAATATTTGTTTCTGCTACACTATGCTCAGTGGCTGGAATTGAAGTTGCAATGCATTCTTCCGTACAATCTGCATTGTAATATTTTTCTAACCAGAGAACTGCTGGAATTGTATCTGTTCCTTTAAAAGACAACAAATGACCAGCACTTGAAGAACATGCAGCATCAGCACCAGCCATACCTCTCATACTAAAATCATGACACTGAAAATCAATATGATCCGTATTATCACAAGTAATCTCTGCCCATTTTTCACAGATCTTTCTATATTCCAATGCAATAGTTGCAGAAGTCATAGGCTTCCAAATCTCAGTTGAAAGTATTGTTTCTATAAAATTAGTAAGCCAGTAAAATTCTGGAAGAGTGTTTTCAATAGTAAACATTGGAACACGAATTGGACATAATGTTCCTTCTGGCAATGCACAGATCTTCAATGGAAGATAACCTAAATCATGCAATGCTTCCCAATGTTCTGTATCTGCATTGCCTATTGTATTTTCCATGACCCTCTTGAATTCTGCAATAGCTTCTTCTTTTGGTCTCTTAAAGAAAGTCTGATTAAAACTATCTATTAAATAATCCTTGATAAAATACTGCAATCCAAAGAATACAACCTTATTTACATCTTTCATTCTGGACTTGCGAGGTGTCCATGTAGAATATACTACTTCTGTATGTGGGCTATATTGCTTACAATGTGATTGTTTATAGTAATCCGAATTCAAAATTGCTGGTGTTAACATGATTTCAACCCCTCCTTAATACCATTTAATATTCCATATGCAACTGCCACTCTTTGAGCATGTTCTGCTGGTGAACATTCAAGCACCTTAGCCTTAGATTTCGTAGCCAATCTTGTTTGGATAATAACATCATTCTTCCTAGAAAATTCCGGATGACATGAAATCACTGCTGAATTCCACCCAGAATCTTGAAGCAAAGCCATATATCTCCCAAGCTCATAAAAACATATTGGTTGTGGGCTTGTACTGTTATCAAAGTACATGGAGAAAATATAGAATCCCTTTAAATAGGCATTCAAATATTTGAATTCCCAAGTAATTTGTTCCTCTTCCACGGAAGAATCTGTCATATCGAAAAATTCTCTCTTTGGATTGTATATTACCAACTTATCGCAAGAATACTTCTGCAATTCCTCTAAAAACTCTGTGTGCCAATCACATTTCTGCAATCCACCAGCCATGAAACATGGAATCTCATCATCTGTTGCTAAATACTCTTGTGGTGATTGAATTATTTTCATTCTTTAAACCTTTCTTATTTTCACCTTTGGATCCAGGACAACAATCCTTCCAATTGAGCTGTTTTCCCAGTCGTCCCATCCAGAATATACATAACCTTTCATCAAACAATACATTGTTGCTTGAATCTTATAGGGATATTCCTTTACACAAACATTATCAACTAAGACTTGATACATCTATCTAATCCTAACAAACCTTTCCAGCTAAGAACAGATATTTTATCTTGTACCAAATTATTAGATCCTGCCATTGTGTCTGTACAATATACGTGATTAATTGGAGATGTGTCTTTGACCAATTCTCCAGTAACAACGTTCTGTTCCATGTGGCATACTGCTAAGAACACTGCTACTGCACCTGCTTCACGAAGACGATTTGCCGTATGATAGAAAGTGCCACCTCTAGAACACAAGTCATCAACAATAAGCACTGTTGCACCTGAAAGCATTTTTTCTGGATCTTCACCAATGCCAACAAGGGTTAATCCAACTATGTCACCTGTATCAAAGTCTCTTTTCTTATCACAATACACAATATCTTTTCCAAAAGACGCTTTTGCATAACGCAATCTTGCACCTTTATCTGGATAGCAAACAACATTAATGTCTGGGTGTTTATGCATAACTTCTTGTGCTAGATATGGAATCACAGAAATCATCTGTGCATCAGATCTCCCATTGTATATAAATTGCTTTAATGTTTCTGATGAATGCGGTTCTATCACTTCAATACTATCTGTCGGTTTTAAAACAGATGTAATCAACTTAACCACATGAGCCAGAGTGAAGCAAGAACCATTTTGAGACCTATCCATTCTTGAATATGGCATATAAGTGATAGTCAATTCAACAGGAACACAATACAATGCCTGTATATGTGCCAAAATAAAATACAAATGCAATAATGATTCATTTCCATCAAAAGTGTATTCTATCTTGAGCTCTTCTACATCTACAAGATCTTTGAAAAAATCTGTGTGCACTAACATTTCCATATTTGGAAATAAAGTATAATCTACAATTTCGTCGTTAATTAAAATCATTTCTGAACTCTCCTTCTTAAAAAAGAAAATTCAACTTTTGAATTGTTCTCTACATTTTCGAGAACACCACAATGTCTTAACTGAAATTGTATCAAATTCTTGCCCACAAACAACACAAATTTTATGAATCCATCTTGAATTTGGATTCATTCGGCAGAAATTTTTATGCTTATGCTTAAAATCATATTCAGACATCTTCTCTTTACAGTGAGGACAATAAATCATATTCTTTTTCTGTTTTTCAAAAGTTATTCGCTTTTTAACTTCACGATCTTTACTATTTGCTAAAGATGCCACCCTCAAACGTTCTCTTACTTCCTCTGAAGGTTTATAACCTTTAAGATATGTATTTCCTTTCATTCGAAGACTTTGAATTCTTCTGGTTTTCTCAGAAACAAATTTACCTCTGTGCTTAAGACCTATCTTCCTTTTAGATTCTTCAGAAAAATGTGATCCTACCCTTGATTCATATAATGCTTTTGCATTGGCTTCTCTTGCTTTAATTGCTTCTAGCAATGAGCAAGACCTGTGCATCTTTTGAGTATTTCGCGGAAATAACCGACCAAACGCAAACCAAATACCTCGCTCATGTGGGTAGATTTTAGTCAGAAGCCAATGTGCTACTAAATGTTCTTTTGCAGTTAATAGCACCAGATTTTCTTTGTCGTTTGTTCCGCCTAAACACTTTGGAAGAATATGATGATTCTCATAATAAATAAAATCAGGATCTGTTCTTTTAAACTTCTTTCTACTTTCCCTTTGAGCTTTGCACATCAATGCATCATAAATTCTGGAATAATTCATGATAAAATCTCCTTTGCAATTATATTTATTTGTGTAACAAATAAATATAAAGAAGTTCATCTTCTTTGCAAATTAAAGAGCTCATAATAGAGCTCTTCTTTCTCTAAAATATAGACTGAAGATTTTGTTCTATAAAACATCTATTTAATTGCTCTTTAAAGAAATCGCCAGAAAGAAAAGGCTTACAATACGCATTCTGAATATAACGTACAAGTTTCATTCGAGCATTTGGATTCTTTTCAAAATATTCAATTTTTACATAAAGCTCATCGGGGGTTGCTACTCGTGAAGGAAAATCTTCAGGAATTGCATTGAATTGTTCATCATAGAATGGTGGAATAAAAGGAAGACAGCCAGAAATTGCTGCTTCCCAAAATTTCCATGTAAGATATCCATGAATTACAGGCAAACATAGAGTGTATCTTGCTCTTCTAAAATAAGAATCTAATTCTTTTGGCTTAACCTTTCCTATGAATTGAGGATAATACTGGTCTGCTATATATATGTCTTTTCTTAGATTAAATGCTTGCATTTCCTTAGCAACATTACTTCTAAAATTACACTTAAAACTATTATCCCAATCCCCAGCGATTTCTGTTCTGTTTTCTGTCAGATTTTCTTCCTGATCCAAAATCCAATGTTTCAATTCTTTAAATCTATGACAAGTAGGATCATTACTGTAAGTGGTTTGATTAGCAACAATAAACATCTTCAAATCTCGCTCAGAGGCAGGATCACCTAAATCTTCATCCTTCAAACCAATAAGATTTAACTTCTGAACCTCGTTGTAAGAAACTTTCAATATTCTTTCTATCCTAGTATTAACATCTGAATAATTCGGTGCACATAACCATTTATATTCAGCATCCCATTGACCAAGAATTTTCTGTGGCATATTAAACATATCTTCTCTGTATTTACGAGTAATCAATCTATCATCGGTAGAAATCCAATACCATGGAAAATTCTGAATATTCATGCAATGAAGAAATGGTGCAGTACATTTATGAGTCTGAGGAAGTTGCAATTTATAGTCTTCACTATTCCTCTTCTTAATACAAAAAGGAATATTCACATCTATCAGTCCAGGAGCAACAAAGAAAAAGCCGATATCAACTTTTGGAACTTTCTCGTTGCAATATTGAACATATAAATCGCAATATTCTCTAGATCTCCAAAATTCAACTTCTTCAGAATTATCGGGCTTTCTCGCAGAATAGAATTTCTTATCCTTCCACAAATATTCCCCAATTCTCAGGGTAGTTTCTGAAGGATATATTATCTTTCCTTCGGGATCTATTTCCTTTAGATATGGCAAAGACTTGTCTGACACTCTACAATGAAGAACAACGTGAGCAATCTGTGGTGAAGACAATAACAACTTCAATACAGGCGGATATTGACTTGAACCATTAGCTCTGTTCACATTTGCTTCATCTAAATGGAGAACACTTCCTAACACTCCAAAGGCTACTACTAACTTCTCATTTTCCATAATAGTAAACTAAATTCTCTTTCTCCCAAGAAAATATGGTCGAATCTTCATCAACGTTCTACTAATATTCGTACTAACATTCTTACCAGTGGTTCCAAAATAAGAGCCTATCACGGAATAAGGACATTCTTGAAAATATCTGTAATAGATAAAAGCAAAAGATTTCCATGTTATTATATGCTTATCTGCGAGTTTCTTTAACATTCTCCATACAGTTATTGAAGCATCGATTTCTTCCTCTTTGGATTCAACTCCAAACAAATCTTCCAAAGTTGCTTTATCTGAAAGATGCAGATCTAAACTTGTGCATGGTCTTGAAACACCTTCTCTAAAAGGTTTTGCAGAAACTCGAATCATACTTGCTTTGTCTCTTATGTATTTATAGCAGGCAAGACCAATATACTTATAGGCAAGAGTCATAAATGAAGATCTATTAGAATCCCAAACTTTATATGCTTCATACAGAGCAATATATGCTTCCTGTTTTAAATCTTCCCATAAATATGCAGGATATTTCTTAACCATTCTTATTACTAATGGCGTGTACTTTTTGTATATTTCTTTATAGTTCATTACGCTCATAATATAACAAGAAAATCAGACTCTGCAATCTACACCATTTCGTTCTAAAAACCTATTAATATGAGGATAAATGTAACTTCCATCTAAACAAGGTTTAAGAACAGTTTCCTGATAGAACTGAACAAGCTGAATTCTCTTATCTGGATTTTGTTCAAACCAATCTATCTTAAAATGCAGCTCTTCTGGATCCTTCACCCTAATAATGGCATCTTCAGGAATTGCATTGAATTGTTCGTCATAAAATGGTGGAATAAAAGGAAGACATCCATTCATCAGTGCTTCTAACCATTTCCATGTAAGATATCCGTGAATTACAGGAAAACACAAAGTATATCTCGTCTGCTGAAATGCAGAATCGATAACAGATGAATCAACTCTGCCCTTGAATTGAGGATATAAAATCTTTTCAGCTGGAAGTTTAGAATAATCCAAATAATCCTTATTGAATTCAATAAGTTTCTTATGACCTTCTTTTGTCTTTTCCTCTTCATATCCGACTAAATATGCAGGATCCCATTCTCCATAAATAGTATAATCTTTGGTTCTAGGATCATCAAGAATCCACTTTTTAAGTTGCTGGAATCTCTGACAGCTCAAATCATTTCTATTTGTACTTTGATTGGCAACGATAACAAATTTATTTGGTCTCGCTGCTGCTGGGGATACTAACTTAGCATCCACTAAATTCAGCTCCTCTATTGCACCATAATTAACGGTAAGAGTCTTATTTGTTAGATTAACTCCGTCTTCATAAGAATCTATTGTATCCCATACATATTCAGCATGCCACTGACCAATAATCTCTTTTGGCATATTAAGAGTATCGTGTCTTGGCATCGAATACACAACACGATCATCGGGAGAAACAATAAACCATGGAGTCTTAAGATAATTCAAAGCATGTATGAATGGACCTGCCTTTTCTGCTGCCATAGGAAGCTGCACTCTGAATTGTTCTGGATCTGTTTTCTTACGGATAACTCCACATATATTGGTTCCTGCCCAACCCTGTGTAATAAAGAATAAACCGAAATCTATTTTAGGAAGTTGCTCCGAACAATACTGAACATACAAATCCTGAAATGGTCGTGTGAGTTTATAAGGAAGCATTTCTCTGCTTCCATCAGGATATGGTGCTCTGTATGAAAGAAATTCTGCATCTTTTCCCCACACATACTGAGCAATTCTATGAACCATTGGCAAGGGATAAATAATCTTTCCTTCTGGATCGATACTTTTCCAAGATTCGTTCTTCTCTGTCTCTGAACCAAACGTTCCCATAATAACAACGTTCTTAATCTTTGGATTTCTCAACAAAGATTTAAGAAGAGATACATACTGTGTATTCCCATTAAGACGAGACTCTTTATCTGTTCCTATATGAATTGGTGCACCTAATGCACCAAAAGCAACAACCAAATCCTTATCTTTTATCACTTTCTCTTCCTTTGCAAAATGGTATCATAAACTGTCTTGAACTTCCCTAAAATTGGAGTCTTACCACATTCTCTAAAAGTGTCTTTATCCAAAACTGATATAGACTTAAATGTTGGCATATCATCCAAATAATTTGTAACGATACTAATTTTCTTTCCTCTGAATCTTCCATTCATGATGGTCTGCTTAAAACATGAAGACCATTCTCTTGTTATTGAATCAATATACATTTAACTCATCCCTCTTTTCCCAACAATCTGGACAATAATGTGTGGCATTTGCTGTATTTCCTTTTGAATTGAATACACTTCTCCACCCTGCTTCTTTTGCATCTTCCCATGCATCCCTAATAGAATCTTCTATTGTATCAAAATAATCTGGACAAAAATCGCAATGGAAGGTGTAAGAACCAAATTTATTCTTCTTTGCAACCATCCTAGTAATCCTGCTTTCCTACATCATGTATGTAATCTTCATTTTCTTCCTTAAAATCTGCTTCCTTACTCTCTTCATCAGAGCCACAAATTTTATCTGCTTCTGCAACAACCACTCGTCTTCTTAAATCAGTAGAAGAAAAAGAATGTTGACGTGGAAGATAAATAATCTTAATGCCCTCAATGTCATCGCCAGTGAAAGACATTGTTTTGTATTCTTCTCCAACAAATCTTACATCTGGTTGGAGAAGCAATAAAGAATCCCTTAAATCTTGTTCATGAGATAAAGGTATAACACAATCTGCATAAACACAAGAAGCAACCTGAATGTATCTTTCCAACAAAGACTGAACTGGCTTATTCTTCCATACTCTGTCTATGGTTGGATCATCAACAATTCCTACAATAAGATAATCGCAATGATTTTTTGCTTCTCTCAAATATGCTACATGACCTGCATGAAACAAATCTGCAATTGACGATGCATAACCAACAACTACATCTTCAGGTTTTTTACCAAGCATTTCTGCAATATCTTTCTTAGATGGTAATAACATAAGACCTTCTCCTCTCTTCTCTAACCTATTAAGAAAAATTGCCAAGTTCATCACTTGGCAATTCGGAATGTTTAATATGCACTAAACTTACTGTTCATTAGCTGCATTCAATTCTTCTTGATTTTCTTTTACTTTATCTCTAACAAATTCGTAGAAATATTTCATTCCATCTCTAGATAAATGATCTGCAAGATAATCCAAAAGTCTCATACAGTCACCATCTACGAGATCATCAAGTTCTTCTGCATAATCAATTGCTTCAGATGTATTTTGAACATCAATAGAAACGTCGTCCATTGAAAAATCTTCTTCATTAGAAGATTCTATGTAATCCAAAAGATCCTGAGAAGGCATATTCAAATCAAAATAATTAGTTATAGCTCCATAGTCAGAGAACTTATTCAAAACTTCCTCTATTGTATTGGCTTGTTGAACTATAAAATCTTCTTCAAAGTCTACTTCACCTACATAGCCATCTTCACCATATGGATTTTTTCCCACGGTCATTGAAACTTTTCCATCTGGAGTTTGCTTAAAAAGCAATGGTTCATTATGATCATAACCAAAATCGTTTCCAGTACCCTTTTTCCATTCAGTTCTCCAAGATTCATCGGTATATTCATTAACACCATCTGATGAACCCATAGCTTCTTCATTTGCTTTGCCATTTACAAGGTCTAAAAACTTATCTACATCTGCATCTATGTCTGCTGGAATGCCCTTAATGTATTGTTGCAATTGATGCAACGCATCTTTAAGTTCATCTGCTGGACAATAAGCATAAATCATGGTATCTAAATCTTCACCAAAACTTGCTTGAAATCCATACTGTCCTTCATCTGCTTTGTAAAGAACGAATTCTCCTTGTTCTCCAACTACATCATCTAGAGTATCTGGAGTCATAACATCAACAAAGGGAAGTTCTTCAACATTTACGGAAGCCAATTCAATACGGTTCTTTAACGTATAAGTTGGTGCTTCACTCCAACCATAATCTCGAGCAGTAAAAACCCAATCTCCTTCGGATTCACTCTTATTGGGTTGTGCAGACTCGCATTTAATAGATGGTCTTTTTGCCCTTCTTTTTTCTATTGATTCACATCTCAACAGAGAAAGAACTGTGTTTTTTACAATATCCATTTATATTCTCCTTTTCTGTTATGCTTTAATTTACAGTCCGTTTATGGTTTGATATGATCTGTACAATTGAATTGCTCTCAAATAGAATGCCAATTGTCTTTGAGGATCTTCCCAATGCAATGGAATCATGGTCAAGAATAACAACACTTCTAACAAACATCTGTATGCATAAATTCGCAAATTTGGAGAAGCATCTCGAAGAAGAGTGAGAAGACCAAGAGGAACATTTCTGCCAATCTTGAAACTAAACCTATTTGCATCCATTGCAATCAAAGAATACTTGCCTGCTACGATATAATCATACAATCCATGAACACTGTGCATAAGTTTGGCAAAATCATAGTTAGGGTCTCCAAAAGGAGTTGGCTTTTTCTTATCCAACAAATACCCACGAGGATCTATCAACTTAACACAATCTGAATTTAGATCATATAGAATATTGGAGAAACAATAGTCTCCATGAACAATGGACAACGAAGCATAACAGAGCTTACGTTCTAAATCTTCAAGAATTCCATCAAAGTCTATATTCTTATAGACTTCTCCATTAATGATGATTCCTTTGCATTTAAGAACAGAACTAAGCACAGGCAACTTTTTCAGTTCTTCAAATCTCTGCTTAGACTTCTGCAAATGAAAAGCCTTAACTTCATCAAGTGTTGAAGAATTATAAGGAGTTGAGAACATTTCGTGAATCTCCAATAATCTCTTTAAGATTCTTCTCCAATCAACTTCTACTTTATTTACGAACAGATCTGACAACACTGAATATGGGCAATATTCCATCTCAATAGAGCCTAAATTCTCATCTGAAGGACTATTAACTTTCAGAACTCTTGGCACAAAAGGAAGCAATTCAGATGGAAGTGAGTCAATAAAATCGGTTCCATACCAATTTGCTTCACACACCAACTTCTCAAAATCTGAAGACTTTTTAATCACTCTCGAATACTTACTGTCAATGATAACCTCATTGAAGGCTCGAGATTTCTTATGAATCAATTGTTCTGACATTAACATTCTCCTCCCTGATATTAACGAAAATTCTTCTTAAGAAAATCCTGAATATTCAGAGCCTTGTCATCAATGTACCAAGCACCATATGGCTTATGAAATAAGAGATAATCATACTTCACACCATGATCATGCAACCATTTTTCTAGAACAGGTCTATTCTCCTTCTCAATTCTATCCATATCACCATTCTTAGATAGTTGACCTCTAGCGGTGAAATATACGATTGTCCAACCATGATCATGCATGTAATTCAACTTTCCAATCACAGGTGCAATCTCAGAAGCATTCTCATAGTCTCTGTTCTTTGCTTCAAGTATTGTTCCATCAACATCAACAATAACGGTTTTCTTTGGATCAAACTTCGTATAATCAAGGAGAATATTTTTCTCTTCCATTCTTCTGAAATGGAGAAATCCGGAGATTAAATCTCGTATCCTATGTAAAGTGATTTTCATGAACAATTCCTTTCCTTATTCTCTCGTTTTAAACAAAGAAAGAAATTCTGATGTGGATTTCTGAGTGGCAATTTTGACCAAATGGACTGTCAAGGCTAAGATCCTGGAAAGTGTCCGAAACGAGAATACAGGATTTCAGCGAAGGTCGTTTTGACCAACTGGATTGTCAAGACTAGGAATTTTGCCATGATTTTGAAAATTTGATGTTAAGGGGGACAACAACAGTAGTAACAACAGTAACGACAACACTAATGTATGAAATTTTCATCAACCACTATGATTTGGATCAGTCAACCCTCTTGACCAAAATCATAGCAAATACAGGAGAATAAAATCGCGAATTTTGAGTTGAAAAGTCAGTGAGAAAAAACTTCTCTCTTCCCCCTTTTTAAATTCCTATTTTTAATTCAGAAAATAAAAAGAAAGATTATAAAAAACCAATTCGACCTGCGGTCGTTTTGAGAGAAAAGAAGAAAGAAGAGAAAATTTCATTGATTATGGAATAGGAAACGTTCCGCTGGGGAATGAAATAGAAGTTTTCCCATGATAATAAAGAATAAAAGAAAGAAATGTATGGCATATAGAACGAAACAGAAAACAAAAACTAGAAATAAGATTTACATCCCAACTGTTCTGGAACTCCCAGAACAACACGTACCATTCGAATTGTTGAATTTTTTGATTGCATATAACAAAGAAGTGTGGATGCAATATCAGAATATTAAGCAAGGAAGCCCAATTGATGCATACAAGAGCGTATTCTATATCCGTGACTGTGATTCTTGGAAAAATGAAGCAATTTCTTATGCACAGAATCTGTATAATTATAATCAAAATCTTAATCTAGAAAATCCTACCGTAATGAAAGCAACATTAAAAGGTACGTTTATGAATGGTGATGAGAATTTAATAGGTGATGCAACAGGAAATCGAATAAATTTGGTAATCCCACGTTTTTATCGAGAGAGTATGAATGGTCGTGAATATGCAATGATGGATGAATACTATCGATTTACGTTGGGTTATAATTTACCCGATCCAAAAATGTCCTCAATTGGTATGTTTACACTTAAATATTATCCTAATACAGAAGCCATCAAAATGCTCACTACTTATGATCATGATGGCACAATCCTTGAACAAAGAGAAGTCTATCCAGGATTATTTAAGATTTATGCTCATGTTAGATATATCTATTAAATAGCATTTCTTGGGGATTTGTATATTTTTACATTTGGTATGGGTTTGTATTTATCTGGTTCTAAATATTGCCAAAAAGATTCACTGTATTCAAGTGAACTCTCACTATTTTTCTTTCTAAAAGCAGAAAGAAAAATTCTTATTTCTTCTGAAACTTGATCAATACTTTTTCCTGCAATATCTATTAGAATTTTATTCTGAATTGAAGTGCTTCTGAATACTTGTTTAAATCCTTCAATTTCTTTCTTAACCATTTCCACGTCTGTAGACAGAGAATCTCCATCATCTCTTTTAAGATTCTCTAAAGATGAGTCTAATAGAATAATCAGAGCGATGTCAGCTCTGCTACCAATACGATATTCTCCTTCTAAGTACCACACATAACTTGGGTTTTCTTGAGGTCGATACAACGGTGCATATACTGCTTCGCCAAGATGTGATCTATCTAATATCCAATTGGTTGATTCATGAGTTAGAATCATTCGAAACATATCTCGGAATGTTTTCTTAAAGAATTCAGTTTGTTCAGAAGGAGTAACTCCTGGAATTGCAGAATAATGCATCCATTGAATAGGCTTATCCATGAAATATTTCATCATTCTTTTGATTTGAGTGGTCTTTCCACATCTATCAAGACCTTCAACGATAATTGCTGTCATGATTTGAGCTCACTTTCCTCTATATTCTACAATACTCATTCTATATTCTTTTAAATTCTGTTTTATGACCCTCTCTTCTTACCGTTCGGTAATATTTCGTCTAAATATCCCACATTTCAGGGTCAAAATTACCGTTCGGTAAGATTACGTCATCTAATTTTATTACACCAGCTTTCAGACATTTGATCAGAATCTCTGTCCTAGTGGTAGATTCTGTTCTTTGCATCATTGTATGAACTTGCCCTTTGACTGTGCTTAATGCAATTACAAGTCTCTCTGCAATCTCTGGATTTGTGAATAATAGAAGTTTGAGTATTTCTTTTTGTCTTCGTGTTATCCTTATAAGATCATTCATAAGATTTGAAATTGTCTTTGAAAAAGCACATAAGTTAATTCTTATGTGCTTTTGTGCTGTATTAAAGACTCTGCGTTTTAAGTTTCTGATTCATTAATTCCTTCATATTCCATGAAAGCATTAACTATATTTGGGAATGCTGCTTTTAATGCAAGAATATCGGATTTGTCATTTAACAGAGGAAGTAATTCAACAACTTTCTTTTCTGCTGGTGAAAGACTTTTATCTGATTGAAATTGTTCCCAAGTTGAATCTCGATTTACTGCTTCGTTGATAAATCGTTTAATGTAAGTTCTTTCTAAATTCATTCTGATCCCCTATTCTGTTATCCCTAGTGTGACTTCTGTGTTATGCAATTCTGAATAGCATGTTTCTATCATGTCTTTATCTTTTGTTTCTTTGTATTCTTGATATGCAGCAGCCACTGTTGTTAAACGATCTATTGCAGTAGATATTCTATCAAAATATTCTTGTTTGTTGTTGATGTCCAATGCAGATACTTGGGTTGCTAAATAATCTTTAATCTGATTAAACCCATCTGTTACACCATTTTTCTCTGGCACTGCTTCTTGATTTAATGCTTCGTATAAACCTTTTCCTGCCATCTCAATGTAGATGTGATTATCTTCAAATGCTATTTCAGAATCTGGATTAATGTGTAATTCTTTAACTAAAGAGTCTTTAACAAAATCTTCTACTACCTGTTTTATTTGAGAAATAAGTTGCTTCTCTCTTTTCATTGATGCTGCATTTTTATCTGCAGTTATGATTTCTCTTCCATAACGTTTTGTTAGCTCAAAATTTGTTATGACAATTACAGAATCCATCATACGAACTTTTGCATCTTCAAAAGATACATTATTGTCTTTTCCAAACTGTTTCAATTTTGGAAGAAGCACTTCTTCTGCAAGAGTTCTGGCTTTCTTAAGATTATCCATATACGAAGAACTTACTGCTTCGTGCAATTGTTTAAGATATTGTCGTTCTATGTTCATTTTATTGCTCCTATATTAAGTTCTGTCCTGATTTTACGGATCCTTCTGCATTTCTATAATCATTAACCAATGCAGAAGATTCATTTGGTAGTGGGTCATCTTCAATGATTTCTCCAGATGAAGTACATGGAGATAACATATTAAAGACAATCATATATGTATTGGCACCGTCTTGAGCCTGATGATATCTAACTTTCATCCATCTATAAGCGGAGCCATAATAAATCTTTATTTTGGAGTTTTCTGGGATCTTATAATTGAAAGTCATAAGATATGGCATTTCGCCCAGAAATGGAGCGAACTCAGATCCGTCAAAGACACCAATATTTGCTTGGGCAAATAAATTGGCACCAATGAAACTTTTTCTTACCTGTGGCAAAGTAGAATATCTGATTTTATTATCATTTTTACCATACATAGAAGAAGTTCCAAATGGATACCAAATTTCACACATGAATCCAACAATATCTGAAACATTGTTGATTACATCTGGAATAACTGATTGAATTGAAGCAAGTACATCCATAAGAATTGTACTTGGAACTTGCCCTGTAATTTGAGTGCCGTTTGCTATTTCATAGGGATCTCTTTTCATGAGTTCTGAACCAGCAGTTGGTTTTGGAGCAGCACCAGTTCCAGTGGCAACTCCATCTACACTACTAGAGCCAGCAGTAGTGGAGTTGCTACATATAGGACAATTATCATCGCAGTTACAGTTATTGTTGTTCTTTGCCATCTAGATTTAATTCCTTTTTAATTTCATCTGGAACATAGTTAAGAGCATAATCAGTACGTTCCACTGCAATTTTACATAGTTCTGGAGTTATGAATTCTTTAGGCATATATAGAAGAGCCCTGCTAGAACTTTTCACTGCAATTTTACAAAGTTCTGGAGTTATGAATTCTTTTGGAACATATTTAATAGCAAAACCATTTTCTGCTACTGCAATTTTACAGAGTTTTGAGGTTTTAAGTTTATCCGGAACATATCTAAGATTAGCACCTTCAAGTTTCAATGCAATTTTACAGAGTTTTAGGGTTTTAAGTTCATCTGGAACAAATTGAAAATTATAGTCATTACTTTCCACTGCAATTTTACAGAGTTCTGGCGTTTTAAGTTCATCTGGAACTTTAGAGAGGTAAATCTCATTATTCTTCAATTTTCGTTCATAATAATTCAAATCTTTAATCTCTTGTTCATCAACAAAAGTTTCTTTAATATTTTGAGCCTCACCCAAAAATTGTCTAATATAATGTTTTTCTAATTCCATGATTAAATTCCTTTAACTTAATTAGTCCTGTCTTTATCCAATGCATATTCAGCATTATTTACGGCATCAATAAAAGCAGAATCTTTATTTGCAACCATAGCAGTTCTTAAGAAAGTTAATGCTTCGATCCATGCATCGAAATTTCTTGGATCTTCTTCAACCCATTTCACCTTATCATATGCAAGAGCAGAGCCTATTCTTTTACAAAGTTCATTGAACTTTCTTCTGGCAACTTCTGTATTAAAATCACTTTCTACAGATTCATCCAATTTTGGAACAATAACTTCAAAATGGTTAGAAAGTTCCATGTCATCCAAGAGCTGCTTAACTGTTGCTTCAACGTCTTGAATTGTATGAACATCCGGAATATTATCTGCATTTAGATATACATAAAGATTTTGTTCACTATTTTTGGTAACGGAACATCTGTCAATTCTTGGGTCAGCATCGAGCTTTTTCATGGCATCATAAATTGTGAATTTAAGGTTATGTGCTTCATTTTTAAACTTTCTGTATATATCACGTTCTATAGTCACAACTAAATCCTCTTAATTAAAAATGTGGTTGTATTATCTTGATTTTTAAGATAATCTAGGATCTCATTTTTTGTTCCCTGAAATTCATTTTCCTGTTTAATTTTATCGAGAACTTTGATTATTGTGCGATCATTGTAGACATCACAATTTTCTTTGAATTGCTCCATCCAACGTTGTTGATCATAATTTCGCCCAAAAGCTCTAACATCAAATTGGTCTGTATCTCCTCGATATGCAAACTTCTTAACGAATTGATCAGAGCTAATATCATAAGTCCACCACTTGCCATTTGTATCAACTTTAAAGATTTGATTTGGCTTAACCGACCAGCTCCAAGAACCACCAAAAGAAGCTCTAAATGGTGTTCGGCACACATAGTAGGTATTTCCACTTGCTTCAGCTTTTAAGTCTGTTGTCATATCTGACATGGAAGCAGATTCTTTTGTTTCTGCTAAAAATTTTGTAAATAATTCTCGTTCTAAAGTCATTGGATCCCCCTATTTAACCGCTTGCACTTCTTCTAATACTTTTGCAATTTTATCATCGAATTCTTGTGCAATAGGCAAAATTTTTGCTGTAAGATCTTCTCTTGTTTTTCTGCAAAGTTCTCTAAAAGCGGGATCTTCTGGAGATAATTCAGTATTGATTTTGTAATCTACTGAACCAGAAGAAGCACCATTTAAAGAAACTTCAATGCCAGTTTCACCATAAGATGCTTCACCTACAAAAATTTCTATTGCTCCTCCAAAAGAATCAAAATCAATTGAATTGTTTCGTTTATTATCTTTTGCTGCTTCATCTGCAACTGATTCTTTTATAGATTCATTTATTTGTTTGATGTATTTTCTTTCAATATTCACGATTAGTTCTCCTTTTTAGATTTTAATCCATGCTTTTTAACAATTTCTAGAACTTTGGCATCGAATTCATTCGCTAGTTCAGATATTTCAGAAGCAATAGCTTTTCTGATTTCTCGAATTTTTCTCTCATTTTCTACATCTTCTGCATCGGTTTTTGGATTTATAAGAATATCTGAAAGGAATTCCAAATCTTTTTCTGTATTATTAGAATAGCCTTCAAGATATACAGTATAATATTTTCCTTCATATCCTGCTTTAACACTGAGTCCAAAACCAATATGATCGAAATCAATATGAGTTTTATCCAATTTTGCTTCGCTCTTTTGAGCAGATTCATATTTGTTTCTTTCTCTATAATACTCCTCATCTTCGCCAAGATTGTCTATGGACTTAACTGTCCAACCTTGTTTTGCTGCTATTTTTTCTGCTCTTTCTTTTAAAGCATCTTTTAATTCTTTATAGGAGTTATACATACCTAATTGATTATCTCTTTTATCACATAACTCATTATAAGAATCATCTGTTGAATCTGTATATACATGATATATTGTATATTTTTGTTTTCCTTCAGGCGTTTCGAAATATATTACATATCTTTCTTTATGCATTTCCTCCGAAGTATCTTCATAATCATCTTCATAATCTTCATAATCTTCTTTTATAGATTCATTTCTAAATTTTCTAATAATGTCTCTTTCAATTGTCATTTATTGGTCTCCCTGTGCTGGCTGAATAAGTTCTTGAAGTTCATACATTTTGTCCAGAACTTTTTGAATGTAACTTGTATTGATGCCATTTAATGGCATATCAGATTTATACGCAAGTTTTAATATTTTATTATCAATCTCTCCTAAATAAGAATGCAATTCTTTTAGGAGAGATTGAATTTCAGTTCTTGCATCTTCATTTTTGAATTTTCTGTATATGTCTCTTTCGAGTGTCATTTTGAAAATCTCCTTATGAATAAAATCTAAAGTTATTTAGATGCTCCTATCGTTTTAACTTATCTACAGGACAAGTTGAAACAATTTTATTTATCTTGTTTTCATCAGATTCTGCTGCCGATACTACTTGTTTTAATGCAGTTCTGATTTCATCTTCTGTTGCATCTAATCCAAGATTAAGTTTTACTCCTTCATCTTTAAATCTATATTCAAGTGGATAATAGCCAATGCTTATGTCAAAAGACGTAACAAGAACTTTTACATAGCCCTTAGTTACAGCATGACGGAAATAATAACCATCGCCAATCCAAGGCGTTGTTTTTATTATGTTTGGATCCTCCAATCCATCTAGTGGCAAACCCAAATTTTTGATGAAGTTAAGCAGTTCCAGTTTTGAACTAAATTCTTTAACTTCTGTGCCAACTGAAGAAAAGAATTCCCAAGTACCTTCTTCTTCACCACAAGTAAAGCCAAAGCCAATCTTATCAGAGTAAATATCATAGTTTCCAGAATTTTGTATCCATTTTTCTCCTGCATCGGTTAAGGTTTTTGCAACTTCTTTCCAGTTTTTTATAGAATCATTGTGCGTGTCTATTGATTCTTTCAGTTGTCGCAAATATTGTCTGGTTATATCCATATTTATCTCCTTTTATGTCATGCTCATGATTCAATCTAAATTACAGAATCCAGCCTTCTAATTCATTACGAACTCCTACCCAAAATCCAGCCTTCGGTAATTCCTCTGGTGATTGAATTGTATAGATGCTTACACATTCCTGGGACTTTTTGAGGATTTACATAAGGTCTTCCTCCTTGTTCTGGTGGCGGAGTTTTTCTTGTATAATGTCTCCATGTACCACTGAAAAGAACCCCAGCCTCTGCACATTCTTTTGAAAATCTATATTCAAAATCTGGACATGAACAGTCAACTTGAATTGGGTTTACATCAATACTTGGTTTTTGGAAAAAGTATTTTGCACCTTTGTATTCAACCATTGCCCATGTACCATCTTGTGGAATTTCATCTCCTTCTTCACCAAAGATGATATCTTTAAATCTGATTTGTGTTTCATAATATGCTGGTCTGTTTTTAACTTTTGGAAGAGAACCATCCTTCTTTCTTTTTAGAGGGGATGGTTTATGTCTCCAATGATAAACAACGCATTTCATTTGTTTGTATGGAATACATTCCACAAAATACATTCCTTCTGAGTTTGCATAGCCTTGTCCTCTCCATGCAGCGAGTTTTTGGGTTGATTTTAATAAAGCATTTGCTGTATATGCTACCATCTTTATTCCTTTCCTGTTAAGTATTCTCCGCAAAGTCGTTTTATTTCTTCATAAAAGACTTTGTTTTGAACTACACTATCTACAACTTTCTTAACGAATTTTTTGTATTGTTCGTATGCTTTTTCTGCATTTACATAATCCGCTTTTGGATATTTATATCTATCTCGAAAATGATGATTATTAGCATTGAGTTTTTTAGGAAATTCCCAATCTTCCATGTATTTAAAGAAAAAGAATTCTAAATAGTCTTTTTCTTTAAGTCTTTTATTTCCTTTCAATTCTATGTTTGCTACTTTAAATATGTAATTGTAGATTTCATCTGTCCAATCTTTTCGCCATTTAGGGTCTTGATCACCCCAAAGAAAAAGTTTACAGACGTGCTCTGTATAAGTGTCTGCAAGACCTTCCAATCTTTGTATAGCTCTGGATCGGGAATCAGCCATTTCAAATATGCTTTTTATGTAACATTTGATTAAGTTCACTTCCTGAAAGTCCTCTGTTTACTAAATCTAAATTCCTAAGCATCTATCCAAGGAAGTTGTGGAATCACATAGTCTGGAAATCTAGATGGGAGCTTGAACTTAAAGTGGTTCCCGAATTCATCAGATAAAAGAAGAGTTCTTTTTCCAGAAAATCCAGTGTGAAAGAAAATTTTACCTTCTCCACCTTTAAATCTTCTTCTGTATGGTTTCGGAGAAGTATTATATTTCCATTTCTTAAGATCTTTATAGAACTTTTCTTCTTCAGTCAACTCTTTCTTGACTCTTATGCATTCACCGCCCCAACCAGAGGCTAATTCATTCCCAATTTCTTGGAGAAGAGATTTTGGTAAATCTTTTGGTGCATAAAATCCACATTCAAATTTTTCACCATTCTCTATACAAAATGCTGTATAGATAGTATTGTGCTTGTCTGTCTTATCAAGAGCATACTCTGTTTCTAATCCTTTATTGTAAATTTCTGTCATAACGATCTCCTTTCCGTTTGGAACTTCTGAACACTTTCATTATTTATCAGAATGAAATAGAAGTAAATACTTTGAAACAGAATAAAATAAAAATTCTCAAAAGATATAGTATTTAATATCTTTTGAGAACTTAATAAAACTTAATAATTCTGGAAATGCTAATTAGGCAAAGCAGAATCATAGTTTTCTGGATCAAATGTTATAGTAACACCTGTTGGATACATTGATCCATTTGCACCTTCAACACAACCTGTGCATTCCCCTATTTTAAATGCACGAGTTGCTTCTCTGCCCATGACATAATAGGTTTTGCCATCATAATTTTCTGATAAAATTTTATCCATGCAAACACCATAACCATTAGTCCATTTAGAGCTAAAAGATAGCCAAAGACCATAGGTTCCAGTATTATGACTATAAGACCCAAGAGCACAATCAAGGTTGATGTCTTGGAGCACATATCTGTTTCTTCCTTTATAGTCTTTCAAGTATTGACCAGCTTTTAATGTAAGTACATGAGTTTCTTCATTATAAGTTATTGGATTAGCAGAGGGAATTGGTGCCTCTCCATCTTTCCATTTATCGGGCAATTTACCCTCGAGATCAAGTTTCTTCTTTAAGAAACCAATAAGTCCTAGCATAATTATCTCCTTTAATACTTTAACTAACATTAATAATTTAGCGAGAAATTTGTTGAACAAGTTTTTGTCCTTTCAATGATGCATCTATGGCAGATCTTTCTGCTGGTAAAGGAACATACCATGTTGTTCCTTTGGCATTGAATTTTAGAATTGCAAGATATCCCGTATTGTATCTAACAACGTCATGAACATCTATAGAAATCGCTTCATTTTTCCAATTTTTATCGGACATATTGATCTCCTATACTAACAAATTAAATAAGGGAAGATCATAAAGGTCTTCCCTCTTAATAAATAAGGTTTCAAATTGTGGAATTATTTATTAGGATTAAATTCTGTTAGATTTATATGTACATCTTTCTTATGATTGTATTCGTTTACTCTAATTTCTGATGTCCATATACCTGTTCCAAGATTTACTACACCAGTATAAGGGTTTTCTTCAGATTCATATAAATCTGTAGTTACTTGAATTTGAGTGCTGACTTCATCGCCAAAGTCAAAAGTTTGAGAAGTTAAGTATAATGGAGTGGTGTAAGTCTTAGCATAAGCACGTATCCAAGAACCATATTCTATTTTGCCTGCTTGTTTAATATTTGTTATTTCTAATTTTATGTGTTTAATCCCTTTATCTGAGGCAGTAGTTATTTGCATACCATCTGGAAATAAATTTCCATTGCTACTGATATAGTAATCCATTGTTGCTCTTAATTCTTCTGTTGTTTCATTTACGTAAGTAATAGTGCCAATTACATTTCCTGCAGAAGACCCACATCCATTTAACTTTGGACCGAATATAATATATTTAAAATCTCCATCTTTTCGCAAAGGAGAATCTTCTTTTATGTCAAATTCAATATATACTGAGCCAGTAGCAGTGAAAGTAGTAGCTGAATTTGCACTGTTTTTATTAATCATATCTGCAAAACCAGTAGTTCCTTGTATTGATTCTGCATAAGTATTCAAAGAAAGATAGTCTGTGCCTGCATTACTTGGTTGCTGAGCTAGCATGACATGATCATTTTCTGTTATAACAATATCTGAACCTTTATTTGCTTTGAATGTTCCTGTTGGAAACTGTTCTTCTCCATTAAGCATTGAAAGTGTAAGTTTAGAAATATCATAATATGATATCCCATCTTTCCACTTATCGGGCAATTTACCTTGAAGCTCTAAATTTTTTTTAATGAATCCTACTAATCCTAACATAAATTGTTTCCCTTTCTCTAGTAAAAATAATAAAAATCGCATTTAAATTCTCCTTATGGCAACCATTCAAAGAAGTTCATTTGAGATGAACGTCTTTCGAATACTTGCTGTCTTAGATTTCTTCCATATTCAATCAGATTTGGTGCATTCCATTTAATAGGGGATTGTTCTAATTGGGTAACTGCTTGTAATGAACCAAGACCAGCATAAAGTTCTGCAGCAAACCAATCTGTAATTAAAGTAGAAGTTCCTATTTCTAATTCTCTGAATCCTTTGTATTTTGTCAAATACTCAGCAATAATTGGTTCACAAACAGGACCATCTAACATTAATGTTGCCTCTCTTGTATCAGTGTTATACATAACATCTCCAAGATTTCCAGAACACATAGCAATATTACTTGCATTATCACAACTTGCCATTGCATCAAATACAGACACTTTATCCCCTGACCTGAATCTTAATGAATTAACATCAGGTTCAGCAGCAAGTCTGCCTGTAAATTCTGTTTGATATTTCAGAGGCATTCCCAATTCATCCAAATAGTGCAATTTTTCAAAGGTATAATATTTTAAGCATTTAACTAAATAATGAGCATCAACTTGTGCTTGCAATATGTGACTATGCTTTTCCCAATACCAATATCTTGAATTCATCGGTCTGATGATTGGAGCAATTATTTGGTTGGAACTCATTCCTGTAAAGCCTAAAGATTTAATTGCGTATGTATCTGGCATTCGCACACCTTTTCGAGTGACATACATAAATACGTCTTCAGAACGAGGAACGTATTTTTCTGCTTCCCTGATCACATTGTAATAAAGAGTTTCCAATTTAGTCATATCATATTTAAAGGCACTTACTGGAATAAGCACTTGACCTTCTCTATACAATGAATATTCTAAAATCTCTGTTAATGACAGCATTTTCTACCTCATTGAGTCTTAATAGATAAATTTAAGTAGCATCGCTTATTTTCAATGCTACTTAAATCTTTAATGGTTAAGAGATATATTGTATAAGATTTACTATTTTAAATACTCTAGTAATTTATTTGCAAGAGTTTCTGCTTTGATATTGTGAGTATAAGGAACACTCAATTTTGTAGCAAGGTCTTTTAAGCCTTCAAGATTATCTGTTCCCCTTAGTATTTCAATTTGAGCTTGTAGATTTTCTTTTGCAAGCTTAGCAGTTTGATCTTCTTCCTCTTTTGTTTCTTCTTCAACATCTTCAACAGGAGCTGGAGTTTCGTCCGTCCATTCAGCATCTTCAGCCTCGTCTTCGTCTTCAACGTTATCTTCATCTTCAATGTCGTCTTCAACATCATCTTCGTCTTCAACGTCGTCTTCAACGTTATCTTCGTCTTCAACGTCGTCTTCAACGTTATCTTCGTCTTCAACGTCGTCTACAGACTGTCCAGCATTGTCAATAGTAGGAATTGGAAGAGGTCTGTCTGAAATAACGACTGCTCCCTCCTCAATTGCTTTTATGTTAACCATTTCTGTTTTTTGATGTTTATCTTGCAATATAAGATCTAATTCTTCTTTAGTCATTGCAAGATAAAGATTTAAGTCTTTGTTATTATAGCATGCTTTTGCTTTTTCTAAATCATTGTCATGCAATTCACAATATTGTTGCGGTTCTAATTGCACTCTACCTTGACTCAAATTAAGAGTAACTGCAGCAACTGTACTTGTGTTAATAATGTATGCCATTATCTTTTCCTCCTTGTTATCTAAGATAATATAATCTATGAAATTATATTCTATTATATTCTTAGCGTTTATACCATTTAATTTTGGATTTAATCTTAGAATAAACTTCTTTCCAATTTTCTTCAGTTGCTTCTTTTTCAACTTCATGTATGATCTTATCTGGATTGAGTTTATTTAGTTTGATGAATTCTTTAGAAGCAGGTATCAGTATATACATTATTTTCTCCTTTAAAGATAAAATTGCAAAGAAAACAACCCCTTAGAATCTAAGGGGTTGTTTTGTATTTTGTATTAGGCTCTATCCTATTTTTCTACAACATCAATACGAGAGATAAAGTTTGGAGAAGGACAAGCGATTGCAGCCATATGAGCCACACCATTACGTTTCATCAAGACTGTTTGTTCAACAGGAACATCTTCAATTGAAACGATTGGCATGTAAGGAGCATAAACCATTGCACCATCGAATGGTTCTTCACCTCTGTAAATAGCGAATGCTGAATTAGCAGTTGGAGCATTTGAGTCCATAGCCAATTGTGGAGCTCTTACGATTGTGATATCATCTAAAGTACCATAGATTGTAGCACCAGGACCAACAACACCAGCAGGAACGAATCCAGGAAGGTTTCTGATGATAGTTGCTACGTTAGGAGCACAAACTAATGTAGAGATTTTACCACGACCAGCTTTTTGTTGCAAGTTGTTTTCAGCTCTAGCAATTACATCTAAGAATTCAAGTTTGTGTTCAATCCAAGTAGTGCCTGCTTTTGGTTTTTTGTTCCATTCTTCTTTAGAATCTTTTGGACAGAAAGTAATCATTTTAGCAATTGCTTCGTTTGTCAATTCATTGTTCAATTCTTGAGTCAAACGAACTGCTAATCTTTCTTTACCATCAATACCAAATCTTTGTTCCAAAGTGAATTGTTTGAAGATACCCAATTGAGCTTTCAATGCATACATTTTGGCAGAAACGTTAACAGTTTTCAAATCTACTTCAATTTCAACTTCAGATTTAGCAGCTTCTTGGTTGTATCCATAACCTAAAGAAATATCAACTACTTCATTTGGTTGGGTGAAGAAGTTAAGAACAATATTACCGTTGTTATAATCAATTGTACCACCGAATGTTTTACCGATCAATCCGCCTTGACCATCATCAACTGCGATTTCAGCACCTGTAGAAAATGCTACGCCAACTGTTACTGTTCTTGGAAGAACAGGCAATTGTGGAGCAGCTGCAGGGAAATTCAATGTAGCAGCAGTTGTTGAAGTTTGACCGATTACAGTTGTTACAGCATTACCAGAGTAATTTACTGGGAATACTTCTGGCATTGCATTTGGACTCAATAACAATTGACCAGCAGCAACATTACCACGAGTTGAAGAAGATTTAGTTTCTTCAAAGTAAATGTTAGCAGATTGTTCTGGCAACGGTTGAACGTTACAAATAACGTTCATTGAGTTAGAAGCGAAAGAAGCAGTGATTACACCAGCAGCAACTGTTGGAACATCACCTAATGTAGCGATTGTACCATTAGATTCTTTTTTCGCTTTGTATTGTTCCCAAGAATCAAGCATTTTACCCAATGCGTTGATGTGAGAAGCAGAACGTCCTACGTGTCTACCGATGATAGAACTTTCGAAAATTTCTACATGCGGTTTGTATTTTCTTTCATAGTTTTCAGCCATGAATTGCAAGTTTTCTAATTGATCTTGTTTCATAATTTTTACCTTTCCTAATAATTTAGAATTACCGTTAGTGTGCTTTCTATATTATAATTTATAGCACTAGACTCTAATGAATTTTCTTAGAACTGATTTGCTTATAGCAATATCTTGATTTTGTTCTACAGATTCATGTTTACGTTTTTCTAGCACCGTATTGTTTTTATCGTTTATGATACTTTCTTTTTTGAATCTTGGCTTTTTCACTGCAGATGCAGAAACAGAAGCAGATTCAGTTTTAATACTAGATTTCATAGAATCTAATAGTTTTATTGCATCTTCTTTTGATTTAGCAGTTTCAAATATTGTTTTTACAGTGTCCATTGATTGACCCGTAAGGGCTGAATATTTTCTACATGCTTTTTCCATTTTTTCTTGTTCAAGTTTTTCATGCATTGCATTAAGTTTATCTGCCATTGCAGCGATATCAGAAATAGTTCCAAAAGCAGTGTATTGTTTTAATGCACGTTCTGTTTTGATTTTATTTCTTCTTGCTTCGGCAACTGTGCCTACTAAAGATAGATACTGATTTAATGCACTTTCAGACATATCTAAAGATGAACAAGCTTCTTCTAACATAGAGAATAGTTCTTTTCCTTTATTGATTCTATCTGTTGCTGCAAGAACTGTAGATTTGATTTCTTCTGGATCTTCAGCGATAGATTCAAAAGCAGAGAGTTTGTCTAATCTGCTAGTTAAGTCTTTAACTGTTCCTAAAGAATTATAACGATTGTAAGATTTAAGAAGTTTTGTTCCTTCTTCTTTCCAAGTGTCTCTTTCTTTAGTAACTTCTTCAAGTTTTGCTTCTAATTCTTTTATTTTTCTCTCATAAGTAATGTTTTGACTTTCTGCTTTTGCACGAGAGCGTCTCAATTCACTTGTAAGAGAAGTATCAGAAGATGTTGCTTTTTTAGCAACTTGTTTATTTCCTGCCATAGATTCTGATCTCCTTTTTATTACTGATTCTATTATCAATTTATTGTTAGCACTTTCATGTACAGATAATTGGGTTTGAGGAAATCCAGGAAGAAGAACTACATCAAATCCTTCTAATCTATATGTTTTGGCATCCATAATTGGCATACCTTCATGGAATTTTCCTTGAACATAATCTCCATACGCACGAGAAGAGATTTTAATTTTAGCTCCTGCTTTAAGAAGCATATACAAATTTTTTCCCGCATCAGTTCCAAGAATCAGGGCTTCACCCATTCCCATCCCTGTATTTTCATCTATCCAAAGTTTAGTTATGATGTGAGAAACTTTTCCTTTGGCAAGATCTTCATCGTCAACATATTTGTCTTCATGCCCGATAGTTCCGAACATTACTCTATCTCTTAATCTATTTTGAAGTTCAGGGTCGGCAAGAACTTCTTCCCAAAAAGATCTTGGATAAAATCTTTCATTTACTGAACGACCATCTGGAACAAAAAAGATACCTGACAAAATACCAAGAACATTATGACCATCAACTTCCGGATATGCTGATTTAGAGCTTTCATTTTTATAATCAGCAACTAGAGTTACTGCTCTTCTATCCGTTAAAACATCGCAGACACGAATATTGTGGACAGTGCCATTCTCGTCTTTTCTCAAAACTTTATTCTTTTTGAATAACAGGTCTGCTATTGTCATCTTATTTTTGTCCTAATACCTTTTCTACTTCTGCTTTGATATCTTTGCCCTTAGCAGAACTTATGCTTAAATCATTTCCTATAATGTACATGGCTCTTACAGATGGAATAGGAAGAGTAACTCCATTTCTATCTAGAATTAAACCATTTTCTGCATATAATTTTCCAGAAGAGTTTGTAAGTTTGTATTCTTTTAACTTTCCTTGTTCTAATGCAGCAACAACCAGATTAGCAAGAGAATACCCTTGAGAATAATTTTCTGTAATCCAGCTTCCACTGTAATAATGTTTCATTGATGCGAATGACATTGTTTATATCTCCTTTATGTGTTTATTCGTGTCTTATGTATAAATATAAAGACTTCTATTATTGTCCGTTAAGTTCCTTTTTAAACTCGGTTCTTTCTCTTTTCAATCTTGCTTGTGGTGTATTTGCTCTGATTCGTGCTTTCTTTAAATATTTAGCGTTTCTATCACCTTGCGTATCATCTCGATAGTCATCATTTTCATCTTCGTTTTTATCAAGCTTGGAAAGACTTCGAGAACTTATATTCTTTTTGGTTCCATCAGGAAATATTACACAAAAACCAGTTCTTCCAGTTTTTGCTATTTCATATAGATAATCTACAGTGACGATTTCTCCAGTTTTTGTTTTTAGCTTTTCACCATGTTTTATTGTGTGTGCTTCTCCATCAGAAATACTTTCAGCTTTTTCTGAAGGCTTTGAATCTTCAGTTTCCTTCTTTTTATTCCAGCCATACATCCAATAGACTGAGCCAGCACCTTCAAATTTATCCCAATTTTTTATTTCTTCACCAAGCTTTTTGATTATAGACATTATGCTTCTCCTTTTTCTGGTTCTTCTGTTGGCTGTTCTGTTTCTTCAGGCTCTTCTGGTTCTTCAATTAAAGGTTCTTCTGGACCTGCACCAACCGTTTGAGGACCATTAGAAGTTCCATCTCCTCGTTCTACAAAACCTGCGTTTTCTGTATCATCAGAGTCTGAATCTAAATCATCATTTGTTTCAGGGTTTTCTTCCGTTGCAAAAGGATCTTCCTCCAACATTCCTTCACATTGAGGGAATCTGGACATGATACTGTCAAGGAATTTTTTAGCAGCAGCTGGATTTAATTTTAATCCTTCAATATCCTGAGCAGTTTCAATGTAAGTTCTAATTACATCTCTCGCAGAAGTTGCCAAGTGATACATACCTTCTGCATCTTCTTCAATGTTAGGGTTTTGAATTGCTTTGAATTTAACTTTGAGATTGTAATCATCAATGATTATACCTTGATATCTTAAATCTTTGTTGATTAAGTTAACCATACTGTGACCAGCACCGAGTTGAATATCTAAAAGTTTTTTAGCATATCTTGCTTTTTCTCTTAGGTTATCCAATCTTGATTTTGATTCTTCATCGGTTGGAATACCTATTGTGCTTTTAATCCTTGCAGCCAATCGGTCTTGAGATTCGTTCAAATTTATATCTGAGTCAAAAGAGTATTTTTCTATACTACCAGATTTATCTGAGACAGGAACAACTTTTATTTGAGTTGCAAGTTTTAATATTTGATCCGTACTTATTTCTTTTGTTGCATCAATACTGTGAAGAGCATCTCCCATTTCCAAGAAATATTCTTCATATCTTTTAACCGATTCCATCATTTGTTCTGGAGTTTGGTCACCAATGCCCAATTTAACCATTGGTGGCATTAATGCTACTTTTAAATCATGTGCAATATTGGCAGTATCTAAAAGATTGTAGCGTTGGAGCAGTTTTAAAACAGGTAAGAATATTGACTGACCAACTTTAACTATTTCTGGCACACCTGTAATATCATTGAATTTTCCAGAACGTGTTCTAATTTTCTTTTCATCTAAGATGAAATGAGATAAAGCATCTTTATCCACCATAACGATTTCTGTGCCATAAGAAGTTCTTCTTTCCGCAACATGATATAGAAGTTCATAATTATCATAAATGGATTGAACATTATTTACGAATACGGTGTCATTTACTTCAATAATACCAAGACCTTGTTTACATGGTGTTTCTAAATAATATTCACCATAAGTAACTAAATCATCCGCTATGTCTCTGAAAACCTGATAAAGTTTTAATCTTTGAATTGTTCTTTGAATTATAGCATTTATTTCTTCTTGATCATAAGCAGTGCCTTCATAAGTAATAGTAAATGGCTCATCTGCATCAAAAGAATAGAATGCATCATTTACGACAGTTTCAATGATTTGTTGAGATATATCTAAATATTTTATGATGTCAATTGCATCAAAGATATCTGTCCTCGCCCCAAAAGAAGCTTTAAATAACTTTACCTGCTTATCTCCTAATTTAGCAAGTTCTTGTTTGTTTTTGCTTGTGGCAATGCTTGATGCACCTTTTGAAGCCCAACCAACATTGTTTGCAGCGTTATTAAGAAAGTCTTTTTGATCAGTCAATTTAACTGTTGCACTATTAGCATAGTTGCCAAATAAAGCATAAACCATATCTTTGATGTTCATATTGTTTCCTTTACTTCTATATACAAATTTAACACATTATAGAATTCTTGAGTAAATAGAGGAGTTGGATCTTCCCCTATAAACCCCTTGACGTTTTCTTTCTTCGACCATTTTAGTTGCGAATTCAACAGATTTTGGTACAGAGGATGGAGCCATTTTATTAAAGCAGCTGAAGAAAGAACCTGCAATAGCATCTGCAATATCCTTTGACCCTTTAGAACCATCTGCTGGATTTTTCTGAGGGTGATCGATTTTTTCTCCAGTATCCAGCAAATTATACAGTTCTTTTATAAGAACTCGATTGTTTGTTCCCAAGAATTCTCCTGAATTAATTCTTTGCTTTAATGTTATGTATGGGCTGCGATCAACATCCACGGATAGATATTCTGTCTTGAATTTTGCAATTTTAAGTTCTGGAATAATTGAAGTTGTCGCTGGTTTATCCCCTGTAATCAATGCAATTGGATAGCCCTGCTCTCTCAGCCAAATTAAAAACTTTGCAATAACAGAAGCAGGCATACCATCTGCACTTCCTGCTTCTAAACCAATAGAGAAATCATTGACAAAAAATCTTCTTGATATTACACTTTCTGTCATGGAGTCATAGATATCCCTTGATATGCAAGTACAAGATGCAATACCATAACGGTCACCAGTTAATGCGGAGTCTAAGTGTATATAACGTGGCGATTTATCTGCGAGCAATTGTTGGAATAATGGTAAGTTAATATATTCTTGAAAATCATGAAGAGTAGTTCCAAGGTGAACTGGCATTGTATCCGTTCTAAATAGATTCGATTTTTTAAAGGTTTTAATCAGCTGAGCATAAGATCTGAAGACATTCATAGAAGAAGCAATTCTTCTGCCTGCAATATCTCGGATCGCTTCTAATAAATCGTTTTCAAAATCTAACCTGTATTCTACAGGAACTCTGATTACCAAATCTGCTGGATAATTTAGTGCTTCTTCTTCAGAATTCAATATTGCTGGGTCTTGAATATCATCCCCGAGGAATACAGGGAATGTTTCGCCACAATATTTGATTTTTTCTGCCTTTACTTCCCAAATTGGTACATTGTCAACAACAAGAACTTTTGGATTATTTTCCGCTTTTTGAATACGTTCATTAATAAAATCTGCACTTGTTTGAGGAGAAGATACAAGCCATACGATACCAGGAGTATTAAATCCCTGTTTGAAACGAGATCCTCTTCTACGCATGATAGCAGTGTATGTGTTCTTAACCTGATCTTGAATTAAACCAAAGTTACCTTCATCAAGTACAGCAGATAAAACCGCTTTACCTAATGCTTTATGAGCACGAGAACCGATCTGTATGCCAATTCTAGATGTTAACTCAATAAAAGATGCTTTGGTTTCTTTAAAGTTAAGATTTTCTTGAAAGAAAGGAGATATTGCTAGTATGTTACTAATGTACCCCCAGTTAACGTCTGTTGCAGTTCCTTGTGTTGCTGCAAAGAGCATGAATACGATTGTATCTACATCTAACAAGCCATAATATTTATTTGGGTCTTTTAGAATTAAAAGTTTGTACAATTCATAAGCAATACTAACAGAAGTCGTATGAGATTTACCAGCACCAATCGCACAAGAAAGAATTACTTCTTCATAGGGACAAGAAAATGGTGTTGGGTAAATCTTTTTCAGTAACTTTTTCCAATAAGGAAATAAAAACCCTTTACCATAGATTTGACCAAGATACCGATCATCTTCTATAAAAGTTTCGATATCTACTGGTCTTTCTTTATAGTAGTCTTTTACTAAAATCCATGTAGCATCATCTGCTGCTCTTCTAGATTCTTCAAAAGTTAGCGGTTCCATATGAAATTAAATATTATTGTAATACCATTTAACTTTATTGCGTATAAAGTTTCCTATTTCTTCCTTTTTCAACTTTGGTTGAGAGGGAAGATACACTATATCAATCTTACCTGCACTTGAAGTTTTAGGATGTTTAATCCCAAACTCATAATGCGTCATTACAGTTTCTGGGGTTACTGGAATGTTGTATGCTTTGCATAATTCTGCAATCTTTTTCCATGCTGCTTCACATTGGATAGCAGTGAGCGGATATTTGGTGCTTTGTGGTTTTCCTTGTTGATACCCAGCCATTCCACATAAAGAGATTCCTATTGAACCAGTGTTTCCACCGCCTGTATGTGCTGCATAACGACCATCATTGCAATTAGCATTGTCTTCGGGTATGTAATTGCCTTTTATAACACTTCCATCATTCTGAACAAGAAAATGATAATGAGATTTATCTGTTGCATTTGCTTTTCCTGTCCCAGCTGACCAGTGGACGATGCACCTATATAATTTATTTGTCATTTCTTACCTCCCATTTTAATTTAGCAACAGAACCAAAATATTTTGTTATTTGTTCATATTTTCTTAAATCACTCATGCGAGCACCTGATAATTCAGATAACTTTTTACAAACATCGTTCCAATTTTCATCTGATGGCTCTAGATTATAACTCAGCATTTTCCTGTATATGTTCTTTATGACTCCTTTTTGTCTTGTTGCATTGTATTCTGGTTTTCGGAAAGGGCAATTTTCAGATGCCCAAGAATTTTTCAGTTGACTCGTAACCTGCATTGATCTTCTTTTTCTGAATGAAGAATCAGACCAGTTTTTCTTATTCATGGCAGAAATTCGCTTAGATGCTTTTTCTTTATTTCCAGAAAGTTTAAAAGCACCATTTTCATCGTGCCATTGTTTATATGCAGCTAAAGAAAGTCTTTTCTTGTGTTCTGGTTTATTCATGTATTCTTTTGAAATTTTTGACATTTTAACACTAAAAGAATGTGTTGCAGTATAATTTTTGTACAGAGAATGAGCATCTGCAATTAAGTTTAGATCTGCTTCTGTTATATCTTTAAGTCTGTATTTAGATATTCCTGCCATATATGATAATGCTATTAGAAGCTTAAACTTATTTGGATTCATCTTACACAGCAACCAATGTGCTTTTAAATGTTCTGAATAGGTTAACAAAACCATATTTTCTTTATCATTAGTTCCACCTAAGCATTTTGGAAGAATATGATGGTTTTCATAGTAAATAAAGTTAGAGTCTGTTCTTTTAAGCTTCTTTCGGTTTTGTTTTAATGCAAAATTTATAAGAGCATCATATTGCTCTTGATATTTCTTATTCATAAGAATCTCCTATTAAGTTTGATGACATAAAAATATAAAGAAATCCAATTCTTGTTTAAAGAATTGGATCTACAGATTTGTCATCAAACAAGGAAAATCCTTATTTATCTGTGTATTAATATAAATTCAAGAATATTTATTGAATTTTCTTCTAAGTTTTAAGTACTCTTCATAATCATCTTTGGACAATTTGTCTTTAAGCAATACATCTAGACCAGCAAATTTTCTTTTTCCATCGAATATTATACGAGCATAATAAACTGCTTTTTTCAAATCTTTTCCTGATTTAAGAGAATAGTCTTTTACTTTTTCATCTGCACTTGTTTCTCGGTCAAACATTTCAGTCAGATTGGATAAAATCTTAAGAGCAAGTTGAATAATATTTGACATTAGCTCTCCTGTAATACTTCAACTAAATGTTTTGCTTCTTCTACAACTTCTTTCATTTCTTCTTCAGTGATCTTTTTATCTTGCCATGCAATGATAATAGTAGAAAGAAGCTTTTTACATTCTTGTAAAATATGAATTAATTTTCTGTACTTAAAAGCCAAAATAGGAACCACTATGGTTAAAATCGTAGAAAGTATTGTAGCAAGCACGCTATAAATATCTAAATGATTTAAAATCTGTTCCATGGAATCCCCTATTTGTTAACACTGATGTAGACAGATATGATATAAGTGATAATGCCACCAATAGAAGAGCATAAAGCACAAACCACACCTAAAATTGCAGCTCTTACTTTTTCTCGAGTTTCTATATTTGCAAACTTTTCAGCATATTCTGCCTGAACTTTTTCAATTGAGTCTATTCTATCAATTAAACCTTTATTTCCATCCCCATGTATTGTTTGAGTTAATTTTATCAGTTGCTCTGAATGGGATACTAACATATTTCTTTGCTCTGAAAGAATTGATTCTAAATGTTTATAGTCATTTCTGTTTTCATTGTGAAACGTCCTAAGCTCTTCAAAAAGCAATTCTGCCATTTCTTGAGAAACATGAGAGCTATGTGGATCATTATATCTAGCCATATTTCTTGGTCTTCCTTGTATAATGTCGTACTTAATACTGTAATTTAATCACAAGTGAAATGTCTGTCAAATTTCAGTTTTTAGGAGAGACTTTTTATATGCAATTATTACAACATCAAATAGATGCTTCTAATTGGATAGCAACAACACCAACAAAGGCAGGAATAATCGCTCACATCACTGGCAGTGGTAAGAGTGTTACTACAATTTCGGGTTCGTTGAAATTATATGCAACAAGACATGTTAAGAAACATATTGTGGTTGCCACAGTTTCTTCAATCTCAGAGATTATGGGTGATATGGTTGAACATTTTCATTATAAGTTCTTTGAGATTAAAAATGAGTCAGACTTTATTACATTTATGACTACGAATAAAGTTATGGGTATTCTTAAATATGGAGTGTTAAAAAGGATAGATCCTCATTTAATAGAGGACTACGTGTCTAAATATTCAACGGCTATGTATTTTGATGAAGCCCATGAGCTTAAAAACGAAGAAACCGTTATTCAAACTCATGTTAGAGTGTACAGAGAAAAATTAGAAGGTCTATTTCTTGTTACTGCAACTCCCGTTATGAGTTCTGCTAAAGATCTTCAAGGCTTATTTTGGTTGATTAACCCTCAGCTTCTTGGAGATGAAGAAACATTCTATAAGTTATTCAGTAAATTTAGAAGAGTGTCTTTTGTTAAAAGAGGAGAAAAGCGTCGTTGTAGGTGCGGTGGATGCTCTGTGTTTAATGGAAGCACCTTTAGATGTTCAAAATGCGGGAATACGTATGAACCAAAGAAACATATTCAGCCTATATCTTACAAAAATCAAGATGTTTTGGCAAAATTGGTTGCACCATACATAAATAGTTTCTTTCCGCCAAGAGATCTAAGATATTATAAAATCGTAACTGAGTTAAATTCGGAGCAAAACTATCAGTATGATTTAATTGCACAAGCGGTTATGACTGGAGGAGAAGAACAACATTCTTCTCGTATGATCAAACTTCAACATTATTTAGATAACAGTGAAATAAAGAAAGAGATCTTGAAAAAATTGGTTGCACAGCTAAGAAAGCAAGGTGTAATTGTATATTCAGATTATCTGGATACAGTTGATGTAATTGAAAATACGTTAAAACCTCTTGGAGTAGAAATACGATCTATTACTGGAAAATTAAATGCAAAAGCAAGAAAAGAAGTTAGAAATTGGTTTAGGTCTGGGGCTGAAAATAAAGTTCTAATTATCACAAAAGCAGGTGGTGCTTCTTTGAATCTTCAATCCACCAATAATTTGATTTTTTATGATATCCCATTTAGTGTGGGCAATTTTATCCAAGTTGTGGGCAGAGTTGCAAGATACTTTTCAGACTTTAAGCACTATAATATATTCTTTCCAGTGATTAAAGACACATTAGATGATTACAAATTTACTTATGTAAGTTCCAGAAAAGAATTGATTGAAGATGTACTTCAGAATAAATGCCTTCCCCAAGGGGAATTGGAATCATACAATGCAGATTTGTTAAAACAGATACGGAGCAGAACTTTATGGAAGAGAGATCAGAGATAGATAAATTATTCTCTAATTATTTAAGAGGATTATATATTAAACCATCGAAAGAAGAGCTGGCATGGATTAAGACAGAGATTCCGCTTATAGTCGAAAAGTCTTGGTGTGCTATTATTTCAGACATGAGAAAGATTAAAGGCTTGTTAAGTTACTATCTGATTCTAAATAAATGTCCGGAATATGAATACTACACCACCGTGGATTTAGTGGAACAAAGATTTGATGATGAAAATAGCATTAGGAATTTAGTAGCATACGATGGTATTTTAATTCTGAGGCATTCCGCAACTTTTATCCGAAACAAATTAATGCTTGAAACAGTGATGTACATTATTGCTGAACGTGCATATAAAAATAGAGCGACAATTATGATTTCAGATGCTATTTTAGATAAAGGGGAGCACGTCTATTACGATCACAATAAAATAGTGAAATATATTACTTGTGATATTTCTGAAAGAACATTAACTGCATCTAGAAATGTTCCTCTCGCACATAAAATAAGTTCTAAACCATCTCCACTTCTACGAGCACATGCATCTCGTCCTTTGGCAAACATTAATAAAGGAGAAGACAAGTTTTCTGCAGAACAACAATTGCAAGACAGATCTAAATCAATAGAGGAGAATGCTAAGAATGCAATATAGATTAGAAGATCTTGGGGTGCTTACATTACAAAATCTACCAGATGTTACAATAGATCAAATCAATACAATACTTCAATACATAGATTATACCAGATGTGCATATCTAAAACCTGTATTTGAATTCGCTGCTAAGTTTTATGAACAACAAGAATCTATGCCTGATGAAGATTACATGACTATTCAATTTGAATCTGTTTTCTATGATACAAAGATACCATACCATGCTCAGCTCATAGATGATTTTATTAGATTTATAGTTACTGAATCTGTTGCTGTTCAGTCACAACAAGCTCTGCAACAAGGAAACTATAAACGTGCTATTGGAATTATTCAGGGTGCCGATAAAAAGTCGGGTGCTCCAATTCTTTCCATGAGAGACATGTTGAATCAATGGAAAAAGGACAGAAAAGAATTCAGCACAGGACTAAAAACAGGAGTGCCAGAATTAGATGATTTGTATAAATTTCTTGGGTATAAAACACTTAATGTATTTGCAGCACCACCTGCTAACTTTAAAACAACACTTGCTATCAGTATGGTGATGGATGCTCTTCTAAATCAAAAACTAAATGTTGTTTACATAACCCTTGAAGACACCAGTGAAATTATTATGCAAGACTTACTTGCTGCTTTTGCTGGTATTAAGAAAATCAATGTGTCTGCAGAAGAAATAAAAAGATACTTGCTTTCAGAAGATAGAATTGATCTAATGGATGAGTTGGTAGATCTTTGGGAAAAAGAAATAGGCGGTCGCATTGCGGTGCTGTCTGGAAGAGAATGTGATTCATTTACTCCTTCTGTGATATCTAAGAAATTAGATGAGATTTATGAAAATTGGAATAAAAAATTGGATGTTGTTGTGGTTGACCACTTCAATATTATGAATGATCCAATTCCAGGAATGCAATTGCAGGGTCCACAATTGGCAAAATATTATGTAAGATACATGACAAATTTAGCTATCAGTTTTGGTCATAAAGGCTTTATCCTTGTGGGTCTGGCTCAGATTAACAGAGATGGTCAGGTTAAGTTAGAAAAAGGAAAAGAATTAAATGGTTCAGAATTAGCGGATACGTCAGAATTGCATAGATCTGCAACAACAGTAACATCTTTATTTGCAGATGATACAGATAGATTAAATGGGCTTATCCGTTTGAAAAATGTTAAGAACAGACTTGGACCTCAGGGTCAAAATTTTATGGTTCCTATCTATCCAGAAAGATTTAAAGTGGGAGCAGATAAACCTGCCCTAAATAGTATGACAGTAGAAGAATTTGAAAAATTAAGTTCAGGAAATAACTCACCTTCACCAGTAGACTCTTTATTGCAAACAATTGGTGTAGAAGAGATAAAAGTATAAGAAAGGGAGATTTAAAAATATGGCAAATTTATGGGACACACCTATACTAATGTCGGTTAGTGAGAATCTTACAATATTCAAGGCAGTCAAACTTCCATTTAAAACAATACTTAAAGTTGCATGCACAACAGGAATTCAATATTGTGCTTCTACCTTTAAAGAAGAAAAAAGGGATTATGCACATTGGGTTCCAGGAGCTCAAATTATAGTTATTGATTTTGATGATGGATTGAATGAATTTACAAAAAGCTGGCTAAAAGAACAGTTTGGGTTTCTTGTTCCTACGAGAAATTATATGAAAGAAAAGCATGGCAAAGTCTGTGAACGTTATCGTGCTATTCTTTTGGCAGATTCTCCAATGAACGTAACTTCTGGGGAATTCGTTCGAATATATCAAAATCTCTTAAAAGATAATAATCTTCCTGCAGATACTGCATGCACAGATGTAAGCAGACTATATTATGGGTTTGGTTCCGCAGAGACAACAAAATACATACAAGTTCTTCAAGGCAAACCTCTTGATTGGAAGAAATATAATTATGTAGATTCTATGGAAATGATTGGTATGCCTTCAACTAAAAAAGTTGTTGATATATCTGAATATGAAACAAAAGTGGATTTAAGTGATGTTCCTAATATGAATCACAGCAAAAGATATGAATGCCCTATCTGTGCGTTAGAAGGTCTTGATCCAAATAAACATCATTTGGGGTTCTCTCCGGAAAAAGACCTTCTAACTTGTTTTTATGATAAAGAGGGTCATAGTCCGATATTAAGAGCGTTATATCGAAAACAAGTTCTTGGCTTGGATCCGGAAATAGATGAAGATTCTCAGGAAATTGTTGAAGAGGAAGTTAAGCAACCAAATGGCAAAGTTAAAAAGAAAAGAGTAGTTAAACCAAAAATGGAACCATGCTTAGCTTGTAATGGTACAGGCAAAATAAACTGTACTGAATGTTCAGGCACAGGAATAAAAGAAGACAAGCTGATTGAACGAAAACAAATTCTTAATGAAGATGGTACGGTTAAAGAGGAACAAGAAGTGGTTACTACAAAAAGCATACCATGTTCTCATTGCGATGGAAAAGGTTTTTTCATTTGTCCGGAATGTAATGGGGAAGGAAAAGTTCCTAAAAAGCCTAAACCAAGAGTAAAGAAACCCTCTTTGCCAGATGAGATGATTCCTTTACGAGATAGAAAGCCAAAAGGTCTCTATCACTTTAATGAACGAGGAGCAACCTTAGATTTTGATGCTGAATATGCAAAATATGTAGATGAAGTTGCTCTTGGATTCGACGTTGAAACTTTTTACCCAAAAGAAGTTGCAATTACAGAAGAAGAGGCAAAAGAACAATTCAAAGACAAATATATTAGTATTGCTGCAACTTATAAGCGAGTTGTGAAAAACTTAAAAGAGAAAGCTCTTGATGAAATAGACAATCAAGTTAGATTATTAATCATTGGTTCTGCTCGGCATCAAACTGCATTTGATCTTACCATTTGTACGGAAGAACAGATTCAAAAGTTATTTGATTTATTAAGAACAAAACTGATGGTTGGTCACAACTTAAAATTCGATATTAAATCTATTGCTTCTACCTATGGAATGGATACTATTCCAAAAAGAGTTTTTGATACAATGCTTGGATCTAAAATTTTATGGATGATGCATAATACTTTTGAGCCAACAGGAACAAACACTTATGGCGGTGTGGTTGAAAGATATTGCAGTGTACATTTACCAAAAGATCAGGGCGGATCTGATTGGGGTCAATCTGAATTATCAATGGAACAACTTGTATATGCCGTAAATGATGTTCGTTATTTATTGCCAGTCATGACAAAAATGCTACAAGAATTGTATAAAGAATATTCTACTAATTATGAATTAAGTCCAGATGTTGATTTGAAACAGGTAGAACCATTACTTGGAGATTTCTTAAAAATTCACCCTGTAATGGCTTTAGAAATGAGATTTGTATTAGCATTGGCTCGTATGGAACTTCATGGGGTTATGGTAAATGAATCTGCAATTAGAGACATTGTTAAAACCCATTTAGATGAAATTAAAGAAGCAGAAGAAAAGTTGGGATTTAATCCAGCAAGTAATCCTTCTTGCTTGGCTTTTGTTAAGAAAATCATTGGTCCAGAAATGGAATCCGCAAGTAAAGAAGCATTGGCGAATTATTATCATATTCCTCAGATAGAAGTTCTGGGCAGAGCAAAGCAAGCTAAGGCTCGAGCAGGTTTATTAGTAAAAATGTATGAGCACAAAGCAGATGGTAGAATTCATCCGCAATTCACGCAAATCCTAGCAACGGGAAGATTGGCATGTATTGCAGATGGAACAAAAATATCATGTGTTAATGGCTTGAAAAATATAGAGGATGTTCAAGTCGGAGATCTTGTTTATTGCTATGATAATGAAGGTCAAATACAAATAAGAAAAGTGTTGAACAAATATGATAATGGTGTAAGGGATTGCGTTGACATTAAATGGCAAGCAAGTGGAACGGGAAGAATTGGTCACTTAATATGCACACCAGATCATAAAATAAAAACGAAAAATAGAGGATGGCAACAAGCAAAAGATTTAAAACGATGCGAAAAAATGTATCATTTACATAGATCTCAGTCAAACGATATAAATCAGAGGGTTAGATTGTATGGAACTAACTTTATTGATGAACGAGAAGAATGTGTAATAAAAAGATCTTATTATGGTGCTTCTTCAGAAATGCATGCCCACCATATAAATGGAATCAAACAAGACAACAGGGTTGAAAATATTCGTATCTTGACTAATGCTGAGCATGTTTCAATTCATTCTCAAGAGAAGTTGAAAAAAGGAAAAATTAAATGGGAACATTTATTAAACTATCCAAAACCTCGTCTTTGTGGAAAAGATCATTGGCATTATAAAGATGTTTCTAGAGAACAATTAGAAACCATGATTAGAGAAGCAAAAGGTGTTCTCCGGAAAGTTCCAATGGATGATGCAACATATAAGATAAAATGTGCTGAGGCAGGATTTAATTGGAGAGAAGTTGCTGCAGAATACAATAAAAAATACAGAGTATTAAATGTAGAACAAGTAAAAAATGCTATGATTAAACATCAGGGCAACAAAACACATATTCTTAAAGAATTAGGTGTTGGTAGAATTGCTTATGAAAAATTCTGTAAAGAACATGAATTAGAGTTCAATCATATGGTGTTAAAAGTTTCTGAAGTAGGTGAAAGACACGTTTGGGATCTAGAAGTAGAGGAATTCCATAACTTTATCGCAAATGAAATTTGTGTTCACAACTGTAAAAATCCAAATATGCAGCAGGTGCCTAGAACAGTTAAAGACTATATTTATAGAGCACCTGCAGGAAGAGTGGTATTTTCCGCTGACTATCCTGCAATTGAGTTAAGATTATGTTCGGTATGGCACGAAGAGCCAATCATGATTGCTGCCTTCCAACGAGGGGAAGACTTACACTATAAGATGGCTAAGTTAATGACGAAAAAACCGATACCACATACAGACGAAGAAAAACACGATACGTCTGGAAAATTCATTAGCAAGGAAGAAAGAACCGCTGCAAAAAACATCAATTTCGGTTACATCTATGGAGCATGGTGGACTACTTACCAGAAAATTCAATTGGTTAAGAACCATTTAAAAATTTCTGATGCAGATGCTAAAGAATCAAGAAGAGTGTTTATGAGTTTGTACAAAACAATTGCTCAGCATATTGAACAAATGAAATATGAATTTGATCATGCAAAACCAAGAACAATTAAAATGAAAGACTCTATAGGTAATGAATATACAACTCAGGCTCCATTTGCAAAAGAGGTTTCCACTCTGTTTGGAAGAAGAATTGCTGCAGATACAGTAAATACTGCTTTGAATTATGGTATTCAAGGGTCTGGTGGTGATGCTGCAAAACTTGCTATCTGTATGTTTGAAGATATTTGCACTGCAGAAAATATAGATGCTTTTTGTTGCAACATGATTCACGATGATATTGTAATTGAAAGTTCTATTAAGGACAAAGAAAGAGCCATGAATGCTTTAAGCAGAGCCATGAATGGTGCAGCAAATCTTTTAATGGGTCATCATTTCCTAACAGACGTGACCGATGAGATTACTGTTTTCGCTGAAACTCCGTTGGAGACAGCATCTTAGCGAACTTTAAGTTTTATTAAGTTCCAATTCCCTTTCATTTCTTAGAACTTAATAGAACTTTTGGGAAGGTACTTTACTTTTTTCTTCATCCGATGCAAAATGAATTGTGTCGGTCGAAGACAAATGGTAAAGGAGATTTTTTGTATATGGGAACAGATACAGCAGATTTTTGGGACAATCAACAAACAGAAGAGGGATTTGACAGTTTCTTGGACAGTCCAGATCTTTTTGATGAAGAGGAAGAGCAACCTAAAAACACAAAAGAAGATGAAGCACCAAAATTTCAATTAGACCTTAAAACTTTATGTACGAAATATTTAAAAATTAGAGGCGGTGGCGATATTGATGAAGATGACAGTGCTATAATTGAAACAAGTCTTTATCAATACATGATTGATAATTATGAAAAAGTTATGTATTGGCTAACAAAATTATCAAATTCGTTAACATGTCAACAGAAGTTTTTTAATTTAGATTCTAACACTTATATGGAAAAAGAAGATTTAATTCAGGAAACGTATGCCAGAGTATTAAAAACTTTCTATGACAATGAGCAAAGATTGAAAGTTTGCTCTAACTGTACGCATCAATGTCCTGAATTTTTAAATCAAACAAAAAGAACAAACACAGAAAAATTCACTAAAAAATACGGTTGCAGACCGTATATGCATTATCGATACACAGAAAAATTACTTCATAATTATATGAATCGTTCATTCAAACAGAACATTGATATCAAATTGAAGAAAATCACTAATTCAGATGGAAAAAGAGTTCTACTTAGAACTAGTGAATCAGTAGGAAATGGTGAAGATGCTTGTGAATTGGGTACATTGCTATCGGATGCATTAAGTAGCAATGAAGAAGAACTTCAAGATTTAATTAAACATTTTCTTTCTAAAAAGATCATATTTACGAATAAGCTTGCTAACTTTGAATTAGAACCTGATTTATGGTCTGAATATAGGAAGCAGGTTGCAGGCGATATTAGATATGAAACAGAAAAAGAAAAAAGGAGAGAATTCTACAAGAGCTATGGAATTCCAATACCACCAACCTTAGAACCAACACCAGTACCATCTAATGCTGTAGAAGAAAAATTGCTAAAAGACAAATTTGATCTTATATGTCCAGATTACACACCAGAACCAAACTGTGCTCTTGAAGATGTTTTGCCTGATGATGTATTGATGGATTATCTTGTTAGTCAAGGGGATGATCCAGAAGAAGTAGATAATGCTTACATGGAATCAAACATTGAATTTTTGGAGAGTCTGCCTTCTTATAAAGAAGTTAATGAATGGAAAAAGGAAGATCCTGAAACATACGATCTTTATGGTAATTATTTAAAAGGGTGGGATTATGAGGACATTATGCACATGACTTACGATCCGAAGAAAACAGAGATTAAAGTAGTAGATTCAGATTATCGTGTAGTGCCTTTGCCTCTATGTGCATATGCAGAGATTACGATTTTTGATTTCTTAAATCTATGTTTGGATTTAAAAGAAGGTCAGAACTTTATGGATCAAATATTTTCTCATTCAAATAAAGTTATTTCATTTAAAGAATTTTGGATTGATTGGGAAAATATGGAATACAATGTAGCAGAAAACTTTGAATTTCAGTTGCCAAAGAATCAGCGTAACAAATTATTCAAACTCGAAAAATTTGCTCGTAGAATGTTGGGTAAAAATATAGATCCAGAAGTGTCTGAAGTGGTAAGATCATTTACAGAAAACACAGAATCAATTTTGGATAAATTTCCACCTGCTTTTATCAAGAAAGTAAAGCAAATTTTAGAAGAGGAATTGGGAAAAACTGAGTTTAAAAAGTATATAAGCACCAAGAAAATAGTAATGAAAGTTCCGAGAAGAAAAAGATGGACCTATGCAGAAAAGAAAGCAAAAGCAGAGGCAGAAGTTTCTCGTATTCTTTCAAAACGTAAGAGATTATTGGATATTAAAACAGTTGATGTAAATGCTTCAGAAGAAGACACTTCGCTTATGAATTTAAGTTCTCAGGAGGAGTTGTTCAAGGCGATTTTAAACCGCTTGCCAACTCAAGAGATCGTTTATAAGACAGAAGAGGTAAAAATATTATGCACCAGCCAATCAGACAATCTAAAGAATGTGCTGTCAGCTTAGCAAATATAGAAGCAGCTTTTAATGATGTTAATACAAATTCCATTGAATTAACTCAATTACTAGCAGACTTTGATGAGGATTCAAAAGCATTGGATGCTCAGAACATTTTGACTCGTGCAAGTGTGTTGATAGGCTATATGATTTCTATTAGAAATCAGCTTTTAATATACAAAAGACAGAGTTCCCTAGCAGGAAATGCAGTTGCGAAGGATTATTTAAATGAATTAAAGGTTCAGATGGACGGATTAAAATCCATTACTTATACGTATGGTGCAATATATTCTGCTCTGAACGAAACAGAAAAATTAAATCAGAAACTCATATAATTGTTAAAAGAGAAGAGAAACGAAAAAGAGAAGAAGGAGAACAAACTTATGTCTTTATTATCAGACTTGGGTCTTGAATTTGTCAACCCAACAACAATTAACAGCGGTTTGAAACAATTGAAACCAACGGAAGATCCACAAATTTTCAGTGTAATTTTGAAGATTCCTGGATTAGAGAATACTACAATTAGATATTCTCGCCACAATTTTTACAACCAGATTAAGAAATATATTAGATGTTCTGGTGGGGCTTGTTGTGCAAAGGCTGAAGAATTAAATGATTGGTTAGAAAAATTGCCCGAGGGAGATCAAAGAAAAAGACAAAAACCAAGAGCTCAAACAAGATATATTCTTCCAGTTGTTTTATATCAAGGAAAAAGTGCTCAGGCATATGGTGGTCCAATAGAAGTTAGATACATAGATATTTCTGCAGCTACTTACAGAGAATGGGATCAAGCAAGAGCTGCAGTTAATGAAGATCTTGCTCCATTTTATCAAAGAGATTTTATCATGACACAAAGTCCAACCATTAAAGGTGTTCCTGTTATGACTCACTTAGAATCTAAAGCAAAATGGCTAACAGATCCATCAATTAATGCTGAAGTATTACATATTTTATCTAATCCAAACTTTATCAATGATTATGTTAAAGTTGTTCCTGCTAAGATGGATGATAATGATTTTCTAAGAGCTTGGAATGCTGCTATGCGTCAACCAGTAACTGCTGCAGAACAAGCAATAAATGCACAAACAGTTCAACCTGCTTTTGCACAACCTGCTATGTCTCAACAAGTAGTGCAACCAGTAAATGTTACACCAGTAAATGCTACACCAGTGCAACAAGCAACAATAGATATGAATGTAATGAACACACCACAAGTAGAAGCAGTTGCTCAACCAGCTCCTGCACCAGAAGCAGTTCAATCAACTTCAATCAATACAGGCGGATTACCTATTTCTAATGTTGCTGCAACTGCACCAAGTGTTGGTGTTCCATTCACACCACAAAATATTATCACTGGTGCATACAACACAGGAACTCCTGTAAATTCTATAACACCAGAAGTGGCAATGAATATTCCACCAGTACAGATTCCAGAAGCAGTTCAGCCAGTAAACGTTACTCCTGCAGCTGCACCAACTCAACCAGCAGCACAACCAGCTCCTGCACCAACTCAACCAGCTCCTGCACCAACTCAACCAGCTCCTGCACCAGCACAGCCGACAACATCTCAATCAGAAATTAACTTGGCTAATATTGGTGATTTAGACGCAATTATTAACAGTTTGCCTCCTCAATAGTAGGAGGCAAATGCCTTTATTAGTTGTTAACAGTAATTAAGGGAGAAAATTATGGTAGCTAAAAAAGAAAAAGCAAAGAAAAGCAAAATTTCTGCTCTGAAGGCATTTGCTTTTCAACAAAAAGAAAAGAAACCAACAGGAATAGACCCATTAGATACCGTGCTTAAAAATGGTCCAGAAGAAGGAGATTTGATTGCTCTTGCATCTAAGCAAGGTGGAGGTAAATCTACTATGCTTCTGCAATTATCTAGAATCTATATTGAAGAGTATGGTATGAAAGTTGCATACATTGATGTAGAGCGTGGTGTTAAGCAAGAAATCTTAGAAAACATGGGATTGATTCCACACATGCAGGATGGCTCTTTCTTTATTACAAATAGAGTTAGTACATATTCTGAAATCCAAGAAGTTTTAGATGAAATCTTAGCATCTGAAGAAGAATGGGGCATGCTTGTTATAGATTCTATTACTGCATTAGTTCCAACAAAAATGTTAGAAGTAGAAGTAGAATCTCAACAAATGGCATTGAAAGCGAGAGCCATGACAGCCTTTATTGACAAATACAGAGGTGCTCTTGCAAATAAAAACATCATTACATGGATGATTGTTCAATACCGTAAAAATCTTAACACAACAACTTATGGTGCACCTGAATATAATACAGCTGCTCCAATGTCTTTAAATCACGCAGCGGATGTTGTGATGCATATTACTACATCAAGAGCTGCAGATCGTAAGATTTTAAGAATGGCACAGACTGCTACGGGATTGCAGGAAACATCTGTTGGTGCAACTCATTATCTTTGGACAGAAAAGAATAAGCATGCAGTTCCATTCATAAAAGTGAATTTTCCTGTTATTTATGGGCAGGAGATTTCTAACGTTGAATATCTAAAAAGATTAGTGGAAGATAAGAAACTTTATACAAAATCTGGTGCATCATGGTATTCAAGTGTTGCTGGCATAGAATGTAAGCTTAATGGTAAGCCAGCATTGTATCAATTCATAGAAGATAACTTTGATACTATCAGAGAAAAACTCTTTGTTGAAGGACATTATGATCTTATGAGTTTGCAAGGTGTTATAGATGTTAATGATAATGGTGGAGAGGCAGTAGAATCTGATGAAGATCAAGTTTAAGAATTTCCAATCATTGCGTTCAGAAGAAGTTAACATCCGACCTGGAATGACTTTAATTACTGGTCCAACTAATAGTGGTAAGACAGCAATCTTTCGAGGATTGCTTGCCTTACTCACAAACTCTGTAGATGCTCCTAATTTTATTAATGGCATTGCAGTTCAGGAAAATGGAGACAATGCTGAACTGTCTGTTTCTTTAATAGACGAGGATATACCAAAAATTGAGTTCCACCGCAATAAAAGTAAAGCATGGTACATGATTGATGGTAAGAAATATTCAAAACTTGCTAGAAGTAATATTTTTGATATTTATCCAGATCTTCGCAGAAAGTTCATATATGATCCTCAAGATTCACGAAAAGTTCTTAATTTTCAAACAGAGGAGCAACTTGCTTTTCCATTCGATAAGTCTGATGGGGAAATGTTCAAATTATTCGAACACATCTTTAATATTACTGACACTCGATTAGTAATAGACACCATGAAAAAAGAAGAGGATGAAGTAAATTTCAAACTTTCTCAAAATCAAAGTGAAAAGCAAAATCTAACAGAAAAAACTAAAATATTGGAAGCAGGTTTGTATAAAATCAATAAAGAGTTTTTATTGAACTATTCAGATCAATATAAGAAATGTGCAAATTCTGCTCAGAAATGTTTAGAGAAGATCTATAAAATTTCTGAATATGCACCATTTCTGACCACGTGTCAACAATTGCCTATACTTTCATCTAATGATAATGGTGAAATCTTTAGTGCAGTTATAGATTTGGGCAAAAAACTCCAAGAATGCCAGTTAAAATCTGAATACATCACAAATTATACAGATCTAGAATTAAGTGGCACTGAGGAGGATTTTGGCTCTCCTGTTTTAGAGTTAGAATCAAAATTAAATAAGATTTCTACTCTGTCGAAAAATTTGGTTGCAATTGAACAGTCTATTGCAGATAATGAACAGATTTTAAAACAGGCAGAAGAAAAATTGAAAGAATTTGATATATGTCCATTATGTGGACATAAATTAGAGGAGAATAATGTCAATGGAACTAAAATTCAAACATGTTAGAAGAAAACCAATTGTATTGGAAGCAGTACAATTAACTAAGCAAGTTTTCTTAGATATAATGCCGAGACATGCAGAAGCATATTCTACAATCCCAACTACATCTGTGGTTAAGGTTAATCAATGGGAAGTTTGTGCATGCAGAAGGCTGAAAGAAGATAACTCCTGGGAATGTTTCTTTCTTGTTAATACACTCGAAGATGTAGATGAGAAAACTAAGCACAGAGCAGAAATTGGGGATTATCTAATAAAAGGTGTAAACGGAGAAATATGGGCGGTTAAGCCTGAGATTTTCCATGAAACTTACGAGGAGATCAATGAATAATACAGTAGAAGCATATCAAGTGGCAAAACAACAACATAGACAAGCAGAAATTAACATAGCTTCTGCAAAAGCCCAAGCAGAAGTATATAAAAAAGATATAGAAAATATTCTTGTTTCTGAACAAGTATCTTCTATTCAAGAATTGCAGGATAAATACAAAAAGAAAACAGAAGAACTCGCTGCAATTACAAATGTTCTTCAAAAAGAAGTAGCTGCCGCAAATGAAGTATTAACAAAATTAGGAGTTAATGTATAATGAGCGTTCTCGAAGAAGTAGATAGAGCAATACAAACTTACGATAACATCAAAAGAGATTTGGATTATATGAACACAAAGATCTATGATTGTGATGCAAATATTGCAGTTTTGTTAAAAAAGAAAGAAACAATACTATCTGCAAAAACTTATTATAAAAAAGCAATAGATATTTTATACCAAAACTCTATTAAAGAGCTAGAAAGTCTTATCAATGATGTAGTTTCAGCAGTTTTCTATGACAGAAATCTTGTGGTAAGAATGGAACTTACAGACTCCAGGTCTAAGTCTTTACTTTGGTATGTGATTGATGAGGATAAAGGGATTCAAATGTCTGTCAAAAATGGGGTTGGCAGAGGCATAAGAACAGTGCTATCTTTTATCATACAATCTTATTATCTATTATCACTTGGATCAAAATATATGTTTATTGATGAAGGATATTCTTACATATCTGAAGCATACGTTGGTAAGTTCTTTGAATTCGTAAATCTTTTATGCGAAGAAAAAGGCTTATCTTTAGTAATGATTTCTCATGATGAAAGATTTTCTGGATATGCTGATTATAGTTATGGGGTTATAAATGGCAAAATCCAAGAATGGGTAAGAAATCCTGAAAAAGGAGAAATGAATGAAAGTTTATGCACAGAAAATAAATAATCTACAACAAGCATTATCAAAACTTGAAGATAGAGTTGTTCTTACTTCAGATAAAGATATGGAAAATAGAATATATGCTATATCAGAAATTAGATATTACAAAAAGTTAGTTGAATCTTTCTTCGAATATCCACCTGAGTTAAAAATGGATATTGTTGCAGATTTATCAGATATGATAGGAGTATTAGAAAAATGGCTTGCAGAATAGGTATCGTCCCAGATTTACACGCACGCTTGCTTAACCCAAGTTCTAGAAAAGATAATTATTATGAAGCAATGATTAATAAATTAGAATTCATACTTCAAAATTGTGATGTGGTTGTTCAATTGGGAGATTTCTTCGATAAACCAAGAACGGAGGATGTAGTTAAAAACAGAGTTTTAGGCTTATTTAATCAATACAAAAAGCCAATTTATATCGTTCCTGGGAATCATGATATTGAAAAGGATCAGGTTGATACTTTGTCAAGTACATCATTGGGTAATTTGGCATATCATAATGCAGTAACTATACTCACTCCTGACAGAATATGGACAATAGGTGGTATAAAATTCGGAGTCCTTGATTATTATATAGAAAAAGCAAAAGCCCAATCTTTTGATGAAAGAATTGATGTTTTAGTAGGACACCATTTCTTTGAATGGGGCAGAGATCCAAAAGTTTCTATTGAAACAACGGATTTATACAAATACAATGCAAAATATCTTTTCTTAGGACATGACCATCAACCTTGGGAAGATAAAATATTTATGTTTGATAAAGACAATCAAGCATACCAAACCTGTCCTGAGACTTTGGCTAAATTCGACAAAGATGAAAAACCAAATACCACAACTGTTATTAGAAGAGGTTCTGTTATGAGAAAAGATTTGGCAGCATATTCTGAATCTCATCAACCTCAATTTACAGTAATTTCAACAGATAATGGTAAAATCTTTGATATAGAACATGTAGATATTCCATGCACTCCTTTTAAATATGCATTCTTCTATGAAGAAAAGAAAACATTTAAGAAATGTGCTAAATTGGTTTCGGATATAAAATCCTTTTTAGAAGGTATGGATCTACAGGCAAAAAGAAAAGAATCCATGAGAACCATTTTAAATGATCAATTAAAAGCACCCAAAGAAGTAGTTGAATACTTGGATTTAATCCACAGAGTGAATCATCTTCAATTTTAGAATTTCTTATTTGAGAAAGGTGTATGTATATGAAGAAAATATTATTTATAGATACGGAAACAACAGGCTTGAATCCTATTAAAAATAGTCTTTGGCAGTTAGCAGCATATTACAGAAATTCAAAAGGAGAATTGCTCACTTTGAATTTAAAGTGCAAACCTTTGGATATGGAAAATATTTCAGATGAAGCACTGCAAGTATGTCACACAACAAAAGAAGCATTGGCAGCTCTCCCTGAAACAAAAGAACTTTACACAACGTTCAGGGATTTTCTTATACAAGAAACACGAGATGGAGAAAAGATCATTTGGGCTGGATATAATTATAGATTCGATCAGGCTTTTGTAGAATCATTATTTAAGCATTTTGATCGAAAAGATTCTATATGGAACTTTTTTGACAGACATTCTGTAGATATGCTTAACTATATGCGTTTATTGAGAAGCATGGAAGTGGTAAACGCTCCATCTTTAAAATTAGAGACTGCATACAAGATGTTTGGAGTGGGAACAGAAGCTATCCACGATGCATTAGAAGATGCCAAAGTTGCCTATATGCTCTATCAATGGGCAACATCTACTATAACGAAAGGTTTAAACAATGATAGAAAATAAATATTTTGTCATCAAGAAAGAATGGATGTCAGTTCTAAATCCCTATGAACGCAGAGAATTCATGGCACTGATTGATAAGATTGCAACTCTTAATGGCAAACAAAATAATTGCTATATTGTTTGTAATCAAGATGAATCCTATGCATTAGAAGTATTAGAATTAATATTGAATGGAGAAAGAATTAAAAATGTCAACAAATCTAAATAATATCGAAGATTTAAATAATCTATTAGAAAAAGCTCGTGATGCTTATTATAATACAGGCGAAACAATTATGGATGATGCAACTTATGATTTGTTGCAAGAATCCACGGGAATGCCAAATCCAATTGGTGCAAAACCACGACAGGATACTAGATTTCCTGTGTTGAAGCACGAGATACCTATGTGTTCTTTAAATAAAGCGAAAACTCAAACAGAAGTTGACGGTTGGATTAAAGCAATGAAAATAGATGAGCCTTGGCTTATTTGTGAACGTAAATATGATGGTTTGAGTTTATCTGTTACATACGGAGAAAATGGTCATTTAGAAAGTGCAATTCTACGAGGTGATGGTTTTGAAGGAGAAAATGTAATAGATAATGTTAAAAAGTTTATTCCAGAATTTTGTGATCGTTTAATAAATCATAGATTCATTCTTAGAGGGGAAGTTGTAATCTCTAAAACGAATTTTGAAAAACTTCCTAAAAATGAATATAAAAATAGAAGAAACTGTGTTTCTGGAATTATAAGAAGATTAGATGGAAAATATTGTGAACTACTCGATTTAATCTGTTATGACATTAAACTTCCTGAGCAACCAGATACATTGACTTCCGAAGTCATTAAATTGGGAACAATTCAACAACTACAACAATTCAAAGTTGCACAAATTTGGCATTATTCCCCACAGGTCTTACTTGATTTAGAAAAAGAACGAGATGGAGAATATATGATTGATGGTGTGGTTATCAAACATAATGACAGCGTGCTAACAAGAAAAACTGGTGTTGGTGCAAATGGAAATCCATTACTTCAAATAGCATATAAATTCCCATCTCAAGCAGGAGTTACGTATGTAACAGATGTAAAATGGGAAATTGGAAAAACAGGTAAATTTTCTCCTGTATTAGAAATTGAACCAATTTCGGTTCAGGGAAGTACAATTGGTAGGGTTTCTCTTGCAAGTTATAAACAATTCAAAAGCTATGATCTTGCAAAAGGTAAAAAAGTCTTTATTAAGAGGGCAAACGATGTAATCCCGATCCTTGGAGCTAGCGAAACAGCGAAATTAGTTCAAGACCGAGAAATGGAAAAGGTAGAAATTCCTACTCAATGCCCACATTGTGGTTCAGCTATATCGATTAGAGTAAATGAAAAAGGTGAACAAACAGATTTATTCTGCAGCAACGAAAATTGCCCAGCAGTGTTAATAAAAGCACTAGGAGAAAATCTTAAAATCAAATTGAAGACAAAAGGCTTTGGAGAATCTGTGTGCAAACAATTAGTAGAATCAGGATTAGTTGCAAATTTATCAGATTTATATCTATTGGATGTTGATAGTATTTGTAAAGGAACAAATATGTCGAAAGAAAGAAGTGAAAAATTCTACACTGTACTTCATGAAGCATTAAAGAATTGTTCCGATGCAACTTTCTTGGATTTATTCAATCTTGAAGGTGTTGCTGCAAAATCATTAAAAGACATCACATCTAAACATACAATTGATGAATTATTGGATATGTCTTTAGAAGATTGTATGAATCTCTTAAAGAAAGCAAAGGGTACATCTTTCTTCCAATCTAAGGAAAAGTTGAAGGAACAGATAAAGAAAATCCAACAATTAAGAGTCTGATCTCTGTCCGATATTAAGTTTATTATCTTAATTTGAGTCTTCTCTAAATTTAATATATCAAGTATATTAATTTGGGAGGACTCAAATCCATGCTCTTGGAAGAATCAAAAATATTAAAAGCTCCTAAAAAAGAACGCAAAAATAAAGTAAATGAGATAGAGAAAATATATGTTGAACAGGGTGTTTACAGTAAAGAATTTACTCGGCAGCTTATTGACTTTATTGGGTTTGTGCTTAATCGTTACTCTAATGAAAATTCTTTTCCCGATGATATGGTGCACTTTACATATCTAAGAGTAATGGAAAGACTTGGAGCAATAGTTCCAGAAAAACCAAAAGCAGGAATTAGGAAAGAGAAAAGACCTGTAAATCGTATCGTAGAAATAGATACAATTCTAGAATGGGAACTTAATGGAAAGAAATGTCTGTTTGATGCATCTAGATCAAATTTAGGAAACTACATATTTAGCATATCTCGACATGCTCATTCAAACTATACGTATCATAACTCTAAAAAGTTAAAAGAACTCAAACCACCAGCAACTGAAATTCCGGAACCTGAGATTTCATATAACATGAAAGACACTTTGAAATCAAAGGTTCTTCAAATTGCAGATAATATAGAACCTGAGCAAATGCCAGAAAGTATAAGGAGATACCTATTGTGGAAGAATGTTTAGATAAGAAAATGTTGCACGTTGCAAGAACGAAAATCAATAAAGATGTAATTGTTTTATACATGCTTGCTAAAAAATACAAGTTAGATTTATTATCTTTACTTGCTCTTTATGAAATTTATGATAAAGATGTATTTTTATTTTTCTATATTCTTAGTGGCAGTCAAGATTTTGCTCTCATGGAAAAAGATGTAGATGATATAAATTTTGGAGATTCATTATTAGAACTCCCTAAAGAAACAAATCTTCGTTTGATGTTTACAAAAGCGAAAAAAGTTTCAGATGCATTAAGAAGAAATTCTGAACGAGGATTAACCACTGTTACTCTTCCATGGTATAATGTATTGAAAAAATATTGTATGAAATCAGAAATTTCTGGGGAAAATTATATCAATTTTTATACTGCATTAAAAGAAGAGCCTGTCACAAAAGAAATTAAAAAAGTGGTTAAAAAGAAAACAACTTCATCCAAGAAAGAAACTAAAAAGGAAAAAGTTTTGGCATGAGTATAAAAGAAGACGTATTCAACTCTCTAATGGAACAAGTATTAGCTTTCATAGAAAAGTTTAAGTATATTGACAAATCTGTTGAAGCAATGTGTAAGAAAATGAGCAAAACTGCTATTTCTAACGCAGAATTTAATGAAATGATGAAACTGTATAACACTACTGGTGCAATGTTCATCAAATCTTTAGGTCTTTTAGATAGCATAATCTGCAGATTCCCACAAGAGCTTAATACAGATGAATTGGAAATGTTAGAATATTACAGAAAATTATCTGAAGCAGAACGTTTCCTTCTCAAAGCGAAATTAAAGGAAGAGATTAAAATAAATGCAGGAAAACAGCAATAATAGCAATAATAACAATAGTTTTGATTTAATGAAAAAGAGTAGCACAATTTTGGATTTATTAAATCATGAAGTGTGCACTACTATTGGTGCAGATAGAACTTTAAAAAGACTTGAAAGAGTTTTGTTGCAACCAGAACTTCTAAACACATTGTCTTTTGAGCAAATAATGCAATATTATGATAAGGTTCTACGCAGACAAAAAGACGGAAGAGAATTCATTATTGATTTCTATAGGGTAACAAGTAAATCTCAAGATATTCAAAGTGCCCTCAAACAATATACAATGATGGGAGAAAAGAAAGATCAAGTCATTGATGGGGAAGTAGTATCGTCTGAAAGTGAAAGAGATATCAGAAATAGATTTTTGTCTCAATTAGATGAAATGTTTAGAGCACAAGATAGAGAGGCACAAAAACATGAAGGATAAATTGTTTGTAGGAATTGATAATGGAAAACATGGTGCAATTGCTATAATAGATGTAGAACGAAACATTATTGATGCATTTAAATATGATGAAATGAATCCAGTGCTATTGTATCAAAAATTAAAACCTTATATAGAAAATTATGAATTAAGAGCCTTTGTGGAAAAACCGATTGTGGTTTATGGGTTGGCTCACCAAACAACTCCATTTGAAACAATTGGTCGTCATAAAATGACTCTTGAAATATTAGGAATTCCATATAAAATGGGGAACCCTGCTTCTAATGCAATAGACAATTGGAAAAGAATCATAGGGTTATTTGATGAGGCAAAAGCAGCTGCAACACAAAATACTAAAGATATATCTGCTCTAAATAAAAGAGCCAGAGAAATAAGAGTTCGGGCAGAGTTACTTGGTTACAGTGAAAAAGATCTTTTATCTGATAAAATTGCTTATATGGATAAACAGTTAGCAGAACTTGCAACAGAGCTTAGAAACATCAAAAAGCAAACTGCAAAATTAAGAGGGGATAAAAAATCTGCCGTGAAAAATACTTCCGTAGATGCATGTTTAAAATTCTTCCCTGAATCTAATAAATACATAGAAATACAACCAAAAACAAAAAGAGCAGTAAAGAAAAAATACGATGATGATATAGCAGAAGCACTACTTCTGGCTGAATGTGGGAGGACTTTGCATATAAATGGAAACTTCTAAGGCAATTCTTATAGAACTACAAGGATTTTTATTTGAAGATGATCCTGAGATGCCAACAACTTTAAAAGTGAATCAAAAGATAAATATAGAAGCACTTAAACTGTTATTAGATATGCAAGAATATATACATCTATTGGGTTATTATCAAATAGAAGAACGTGCTGCTGCAGCACTTACTTCAAGAATAGAAGATCTTGGCTTGCATTTTGACCGTTTAATTTTTACAGAAGAGGATTATGAGAAAATAAAAATAGATGCATTAAGAATGTATCATGAACAGTATGATATTTCTTGTTATATAGATGAAATGGAGAATAGTCCATGGAAACATTTCAATTCCAATTTACACCGCTTGAAGCTCTAGATAAAGATTTTATTCAAGTAGCAAAAAATCTTTCTGATGTAATGCTAAGTTATACAGAAGTTGGTGAATTACTAAAAAAGAAACCCTCTGTGGTAGCACAATATGCAAAAGCAGGAATTATTCATCCAATTCAACAGGGTCCAAAGAAAGTAATTACAATGAAAGAAGTTTATCTTCTAGAAGCATGTATGTACGCAGTAGAACACTATGGATGCTCTTATACTGCATGCAAAATAATTGGAAGTCTATTGAAAAATACAGATGTAGATCCAATCTTATATAAAGATTATTTACAAAAATTAGAGAAAGAAAATTCAATAACTAAGGAGGAAACTTCAAAATATGTCAATTCTTATAGATGTAGAGGAATATTTCAGAAACAGAAAAATCAAAAACCGAAAGAAAATATTTGAATCTGTACAAAAAGCGGTCAGGTCTATAGACTATAACAATAATGGTTCGGATGGAGCAGTATTTGCTCTTGCTTCTGCATGTAACTATGATACTTTTTATTTTACGCTTAGCAGAATTCTTTCTGCTATAAAAATAGCACTTAAAACAGAAAAGAAAAAAGAAGCAAGAAAATATTATAAGGGAGCACAGACTTTCTTTGGTTTTCTAAAATTAGTTATGGATTTCTATGGTGGATACTTAGGTTTTCTGTGGCTATGATTTAGATTATTAGTATAACAGGAGAAAACAATGGATATATTAGAAGAAATTCGTAAAACAGTTGCTATCTTTGATCCAGAATTAGTTAAGAATGAAGATGGTGAAGAAGAGGAAGATAAAAATATTGGAATTCGTGATTATCAAGATGCAATAGATAAATCAGTAGATCCGGAAGATTTGAATTTTTCTATGCACAACCTATTTGGTGATGATGACGAAGAAAACGATTTTGAAGTTGAACATTTTCCTGTGCCTCAAAAAGATCATGATGAAGAACCAATTAAAGTTGGGGATTCAGTTCAAAAAATAGCAAGAACTGATCTTACTGGAAAAGTTCTTGCAGTTGGAGAGTTGGTTGAAGTTGAATGGACAGAAGACTTAACTACTCTTGAATATCCAGAAGAGTTAATTCATATTGAAGATAATGATGAAGAGGAACAATCAAAAGTGTCAAGTTTAGACACAATACCGCCAATTCCTCTTCAGGATCCAGATATTCTATAAACTCAAAAGGCTCTTGAGTAAGAGCCTTTTGAACTATTTTAGATAGTGTTCTTCATTCTCTTTGTGTTTTCGTTTTAAATATTCTTTGTGTTCGTGGTGAAGTTTGTCATCTTCGCATAGAATATAAGCAACATCATAACCAAATAATTGAGCTCTTCTCATTTTTGCCCCTAATTCTGCCTCATGCTGCTCACATTTTTGATATGCATCTAAAAGAAGTTTCATGTCTTCATACATGTGATTTTCACTTACCAATTTAAGCATGGCATGAATATTTTCTTTATCCTTCATGTGTAAATCATAGATTCTATTATAAATATCATCTATAGATTTTGGCAATTCTTTAGATTCATATTCGATTTCAACTTTTGGTGCTTCTTCAAATAAATCATAATAATACTTTCGCCAATCAAAATTTTCTTTGAATTCTTTAGAAGCTTTGTGGTATAACTTATGTTTATGTCCTTCTAGACCCATCTTACAATAAGAGCTTGCGAGATCAGTAAGAGTCAGTGCAGAAATAATTTCATGTGCTATTTGTTTTGATACGAGCTCTCTTAATTTCTCTTTTGGCTCTTCTTGGGGTGAAGTTCTTTGCCCTGACATTTCTGTTGGAACAGGACTGTAAGAACGAGTATTTTGTCCATTGTTCATTAGCATTTTATTTTTCTCCTATTAATAATGGGTGGAATAAAGAACCCCACCCACACTTTCCTACATTTTGGTCAAGATTACAGTTATAAGGGCAAAAGCCCCTATAACCAAAAGCGTAATCTTAACGAAATCAAACCACTTCTTTTTTAACGTTCTAAGTTGTTGCAGTTGTGTTGATTTTGCAGCAGCATGCAGCTAATTGTGCAGCTAAATCAGTGATTTGACGAGTAAATACAGCAGTCTGATGAGCATTGCTTACTTCTGCTTTAAGAGAAGCATTTTGTGCTGTCAATTCTGCAATTGTGTTAGCATCTATTTTGCTAGACAAACCACAAATTGCGTTGATGATAGACTGTGTATTTTGGTTATTTTGCAATGCAGAAGCAGCAAATCCTTGGTTAATTGCTGTATTCAATCCAGCGAAACCTTGATTTGTGTAGTTAACTGCATTAGCAAAACCGTTTGAGATGGCTGTATTTAAGCCAGCAAAACCTTGTGTTAGACCAGCATTAATAGTGCCCAAAGTGCCTTCAATTCTGTTTGTACTCATTTGGTCTTGTAAATTAGACAATTGAGATTGAATACCATTGTCAGCAATTACTGCACCAGCTCCTGGCATTCCACCACGGTTGAGGCCTCCCCAGCCCCATCCGCCACCAAATATGATAGCAAAGATAAGAAATGCTAGGAATTCACCACCACCGAAGAATCCACCATTACCATAAGAATCATTCATAGAATTCTCTCCTTTTCTTTATAGTACCATCTTTCATGCTTTAAAGAAGCATGACATTATAATTATTGAAGAGATTTCCAAAAATCACGACTCTACATTATATGAAAGATAAGGCTCTTTGTGAAAGAACAAAGAGCCAGTTGGGAGTTGAGTTTATATGTATTTGGAGTTAATTAAGATTATATGCATACCAACTTTTGATTTTTCTTAAAGCATTGCAGAAATGATCGGTAGCACAGGAATTACTTACACAAAGTTCTATTGCAGATTCATCTCTACTGTGCTGTTTACATATTCTGGACAAAATTAAATCTGTTTCTAAAGAAGTAAGACCACTTTTCTCTGCAATATCTAAAAGTTCTGGTTTTGATTTACCACGCAATTCTTTCTTGAGCTCTTTCATATTAGAATCCTCCATTGAAAGTCTTATTTGGTGTTCCTTGGTTTACCATAGACTTTACTTGATTAAGCTGCTCTTGAGGCATGTTATTCATTTGATTTTGCATTGTTTTAAACTGCTCTGGAGAAATGTCTCCTTGCATACCAAGATTCTTTCTAAATTGTTGATATGCTTGAAACATATCTTGAGGCATCCCCTGAGATTGCATTTGTTGGAATGCTTGCATGTAACGTTGCATTCCACCATTCATGCCAAATTGCTGCATCATACCCATGATGTCGTTCACATTGAAATTTTGCATTTCAAATTCTCCTATAATATATTACTTGAATAAAAGTGTTGAAAACCTTCAACACTTTTAATTTAAAGAGATTAATTTTTGTATCTAATGATGTATCTAATATTAGGCTGCTTAGGATCCGGAGGATCTAACTTAGGAACATTAAATGTCATTGTTCCCGAGCCTGCTCCATAATATGTACCGATTACTAAGTAGAGGTCTGCTTTATCCCCTAAACGAGAATATGATTCTCCATCGGTTTCTATGTACTTTTCAGGTGGATCGATACCAGCCCATAATATTAAAGAACCAATTGGATTAACTTGATTAACAGATGCTGCATCTGTAATTTTAACACCATCTTTCAATTCAGTGATTTTGTGACCAGCCATAGAAATATCTGAAGTAACGTTATTGTTACCGTCTGTTCTAAGATAGTATGTATTTGCATAGTCTTTGCTTACATAAATGTTTGAAGAAAGTGATATTGTAATGTTTTCTGCATTCTCTGCGACCATTACAAGAGTAACTTCTGTTTCTGTTACGGCACCTGATGTAGACTGGCGGTGTTCTAATTTTGGAATATTTGCTACTGCAAATAAAGTACCATCATCTAGATATAATCCCAATTCAATAAAATCTCCGGAAGGATCTGTTGATAATAAAGAAGTTTTATATCTTATAGTTCCCTCAGTTACCAATGCTTCATCAAGTGGCTTGGTTAGGATTTTATGTTTTAAATCTTCTTGAGTAACAACAGGAATATATGGTTCGCCAAAAGCATCACCAAAACCCATTTCTTTCACAACCAATTGAGTTCCATTTGCCATGGAATCTTCTAATTTATCTAGACCGTTATTTGTTAGAATTACTTTATAATCTGCCATTTATTTAATACCTTTTGATTTAATTTACTCGTAATAAACCTTCTCTGCACGCACTGTGACACTAACCTTAGCAGTATATGTTGGATTTGGTGGAGAATATGATGCAGTAGTAGTGCCACCAGTAGAACCAGTAGCATAAAGAAGATATTCTCCCTCTTTAAGTGTTAATGAACCAGAACCTGATCCAGATCTTGGTGAACTTGCATTTACAGAACTTGGAGAATAACCAAAAATTTTGTGTGAGGTTGGATCACCGTCTGGATTTGTTCCATACCATAAAGACACTGTCGTGTGAGTAAGAACAGGTGAGTTAGAACCGCTTACAGAACCGCTTACAGATGCATTAATAACCACTGGACCTTTTATCAAATATTTGCCTCTTGACCATGTATCTGTTTTTGAGTTTTTGTACATTTTTGGAAGACTTGCACTTAAAGAAAGTTTATTTGAGTTAGTTGCACTTTGAGATATCAGTGTTTCTGTTTTCTTAACTGGTGTAAAGTTCACTGCAATATTTTCATTCTTAGTTACAACAACGGAACCAGACTTAGATGCAGACCAGTCATCAACGGTTGGGTCAACCACATAAGAAACCGTAGATCCATATGGAACAGTAATTGAATTTGCTGTTTGATAAATAACATTCTTATCTGTTTTTAATGAGATATTTGCTGCAATGTTAGATGTTACGGTAACTGTATAATTCAAGCCAACAAGAACAACTGCTAGTGCAGAATCAACATTTTGTATTGTTGTTACGCCAGATTGAGTTGTATATCCTGTTGCACTTACAGACCAAATAACTTGGGTTCCAGGACTTCCTTCAATACTTGTTCTTTGAGATCCATTAATAACGACAGTTGCATTTGATGGAGTAGGAACTATCGTAAATTTAGGAAGTTTTGTTAGAACTACATTTATGGATTTATCCGCATTTAAAAATTCTTCTCCTGATTGAGTTGCGTGTCCAGCTGCAGATACAGACCAAGTAATCTTAGATCCTTCTTTTACTGTTACTGTATTTGTGGTTTGAGCATTAATTTTAACGATAGCATTTGCAGGAGTTGGATTAATGCGGAATGTATAATATGGAATCTTTTTAAGAGTTACCGCTTTTTGAATATCCAAGTTCATTATTGCTTCGCCACGTTCTTCATAATATCCATTTGCAGTAACTCTCCAATAAACATGAGTTCCTTTTCTAAATGTTTTAGATACTGCTTTTGGTTCAACAGAGTCATCAAGAGCAACTACATTTTCATCATTTGAAGTATCTGCATCTGTAATAGGTTCTGTTGACATTTCTACATTCGCATCTGGTGGTAATACAAATAAAGTCAATGTATTTTGAGCAATCATTTGAACTAAATCAACCTTTATAGTTGTATCTTCTAATGGAGTCACAACACCAGATTGGGATAAATAATCTCCGCTTGGATCATATACCCTATATGTAACATTTGTTCCTTTTTTAACCGTTGCAGTATATGTTAATTCTCCATTTATTTCTACCAAAGCAGTTCCTGGATTTGCTATAATAGTTAATCGAACCAAAGTTCCATCAACATCAGATGCAGAATCTGGAGACCAATATGTAAATATCGGGTCTTCTACCGATCTATCCTCTGTACTCCATGATTCTTCAGGTTTTCCAAATAAGCAGATTTTTTCAATCCACCATTCTAATAAATCACTATCTGCTGGCAATTCATCTGGATCATCAAATTTCCACACACGAACATCTTTGTCATCGTTTTTAGAAGACCACATATTTAAAGCAGTGAGTTCTCCTGTTTTTGGATCCCATTCCAACTCTTCACCTTTATTTCCTTGCCAATAAGATTTGTGAGTAATTGGATCCTGATAAGGTTTTTGATCTGTCCATAAGTTTTCCGGAGCACCATCACCCGACCATATAAGCCATAAAAATTCTTGCCATACTGTTAATGCTGTTTTTGAATAAGCAACTGCTCCTATGTACGGAGTTTTGTTCAACTTATATGTAACTGCAAGAGTGATACTTGTAAGCAATGGATATACATATTCACGAGAAAACTTCTTTAATCTTGGAATTACTGAATCAGAAACAGGCTGATTAATAAGTTCGACAAATAGTATATAAGATAAAATCTCTAAGTTTGTTGGATCTTCCCACCATTCTTTTATTTCAAAACCAACATTAAGAATGGTGAAGATTAATTCCAATCCTGGCTTAGTGCCTTTTAATATTTGAATCATTGGCAAATATGCAGCCATGATCCTAAGATTCTCGTCTGTTACATCAAATACTTCGGTTAAGTATAAATATCCTTGTTCTGCAATTCTTTCTTTAATTGCATCTATGGATATAGACTCAGAATCTTTGTATTTATCTAAGGCATCTACAAACATTTGTTTTAACTCTTTATCTTCAGGGACAGAAAAATCACTATCTCCGCAAATAAATTCAAAAAGTTCTAATGTCTGTTGTATTAATTCTTTATCTAAATCATGATTCAAAAGAAGTAGCTTAGGATCATAATATGGTGAATTTGTCATTATTGTACACTCGCTGTGATTGTTGGTTTTATAATACAATATGTACCCCAAGGAAGAACTATTTGTTCATCAGTAATAATTTCCTTAGTAAGTACCATATTTTCATAAATTATCTCATCTGGTTCATTGGAGAAATCTGGTTTATGAGTAGAAGTTCTACGTCTTTCTCCTATTGCTTGGAAAGTTCCTGCCTTAACGTTAATTACATCCCCAATATTGTACCATGTATTTACATCCCACTGAGGAGCGGTTGCAAGAGATTCAACCGCTATCCAGATTAATTGATTATCGTAAGTTAATTCTCCAAGATTTGGATTCCATTCTGGTTGTGTTGAAAGAGTAGAAACACTTTTGCCTTTAATTGCTCTAAACATTATTCCTGCTTTTGCTGGAGTAGTTGGCAATCTTAAATCATAAAGTTTAACAGATTCTTTTGGAGCCCATGTTGACACAGAACCTGATAACGGGACTGCTTGCCAAATTACATTACCATCTGAAGTCAAAGATCCTAAATCATAATTCCATTTAGGCTCAGATGCAAGTGTGGTATAGGTTATATCAGACACACGATACAAAATTTTAGGATGGTCTGGATCATAGAAAATATCTCCAAGTTGATAGTATTCTCCAGACTTAAATTCTTCTAGTTTATTTGTAACTGTTGCCCTTTTAACATTTTTCTCTTTTTCCATCAAACGTTCAAGTTCAGCCAAATCTATTTTTATTTCTTCCAATTCATCAGAAAATCTATGTTCAAATTTTGCAAGTATATCTGCTACAATTGAATCATATTCAACCAAAGCAATATTTGAAGAATTTAGTTTAAGCTTAACCTCTATATTTAATGTCATGAATTTTGGCTTATTTATATAAGGCATTGGAATTCCAAGCATTCTTTTGTACGTTAATTCTTTTAACACTTTATCTGTTTCTTCTTGAGTTAAAACTGTGTTATCAGATTGACAGTAAGAAAGTTCTACGTAAGCAGCAGATAAATCTCTTCCCGTGGTATCTGAAAATTTTGCTCTTAAATCCAAAAGATTTTTAACATAGTCTTCTCTACTTCTTATAAGTTGTTGTGTTTCATAAGTAATTGGTGCTTTTGTTTGAATAGATTCTATTGTTTCAGGAATCACTGTATTCTCAGTAGAAACAATTTCTATTTCATCTGCATAATCAATACTGATATCTGAAGAATATGGAATATCTTTATAACGAATATAGTCTAAGCGGAAAATGTCACCTGTTTGATACTTATGAGTAAATTCTGGATTAAGATTCAAATAAGTAGCATTTACACCGCCAACTGCATTACTTTGAACCAAATATTTATCCTCAAGAGCTTCTCTGTTTATAGAGGTTGTTGGCATTTCATTATCATTTAAATAGAGCTTATAATCATTGCTTATCAGATCATCATTGAATCTGAATACATGAAGATCTGCAGATGGTGCTTCCAAAGATAGTGAACCAAATACACCAACTGCACCATAAACCGTTGTTTCAATTCCTTCATTAAGAATAGTGTCTTCTAAACAAATAAAATCATAATCCCCTTGATATCCAATTACTGTAAATGCAGGGATAGAAATTGTAGCCGTTGGTGTGAATTTAACCTTATATCTTCTATTCGTACCCCTAAATGCACTATATGCTAAATTCAAAGCAATTGCTCTTGCACTTAATAGAGTATTTGCATATTGAAGATATGTTTCTTCTCTCGAAAATATGATTTTTATGGCGTTATAGAAACCATAACCTGCAATAAGTTCTATCAGAATTGTTCCCTCACCGCCAGTATAAAAATCTCTCCATCTATTTGCGTCTGGTTTGGCTTTAACAAAATCTATCAAATTTTGTTTGATGTCGTTAAAAGATATAGACGTTGCTTCTATTGGATATGTGCTCATTTATTGTTCCTTTGAATTAAGTATCTTAATGTCGTATGCAAATTTATCGTTTGTTGATAATCCACTTACTGTGAATACCAAAGTAACCCAATATGCATTTTCTTCGTATAAAGGAGTTACAGAAGAATTTACTGTATCCACATTAACACGAGGTTCATGAATAGAAACTGATTCTATAACCTTATTATAGAATAAACGCACAGTATCTTCATTCATTGGCTCGCCAAGAATATAATAGAAAGTATTTCCATACGTTGGCTGGAATGAACGAGTTCCATATGGTGTGTTAAATAGATTATCTAAAGACTGTTTTATTGCATCAAGATTATATGCCAAACTTGCATTATTTTTGGCAGGATTCTTATTTAAATCAGAATATAGAACTGTACTGGTTTCTACTCTTTCCATTTCGTTCTCCTACAAAAATATAACTCTGTTCCTAGTTTTTAGGTGGAGAGCTATTTGCATTACCACCACCATCTGTCCAATAATATGGGTGAACGTGTGGCTTCCATTTAATGCCTTCAAATGTGCATGTATCAGTAATTGTGCACTTACCAGTTACAGTTAGATCTGTAACTAATTCTGTTTTTGGTGCTGTCATTTTAACATCTTTATCCACGTTTGCAGTGAGTGTTCCCTTTATGTTTGCAAAAGTGTTTCCTTCATCATCCATAATGATTTCAGATCCGGACTTATGATGGAATTTTACAACACCTGTGTTTTTATTGATAGTAAGATAATTTCCCTGTGCATCTTCAAATCCATATAGATTTGGATAATCATCATCAAATATCTTTGCTTCACCTTTTGGATATTTGCCTATCCCATAAAAACCTGTATAGAAATCACCAATAAAAACAACTCCAACTTCTGTTTCTAGATCGGGAACATTGAATAATTTTAGTCCAAAATTGTAGCCAAGTGGATAAATCCATGGTGTTTGTTTAGGGTCTGAATCACCCCAAATTTCTTTAAGATCCACCTTTATACGACCTTGTTTGGTCGGATCCATGATTTCTACGACTTTTCCGTAGTAGATTGTTGCAAATTTATTGTTCTTCTCCCTCAGATTCAAGGTATTCATTGATATCTCCTATAATTCCAGTAGATTGAAGTTCTCTGATTGTGCTGGTCATTCTATTGTATTCGCCCTTAGCACTTATATAATTAGTATATACCGCATTTGAATTGATCTTATCTGTGACTTTTGAATCTAACAGAGACACATATTTTTGAACATCTACATATTTTCTAATTGCAGATTGAACATCTTCTAGAGGTGTTTCTGCGGTAATATCTGCGAGTTTCTCTGTAACTCCATCCATGAATGGGAATAATTCAGATAATAAACTTGATGTGGTATAAACATCTGTTAAATAATTTCTCATCTCTCTGTATTTCTTTTCCATGTCTTTGTACTTTTTATATACAGTAGTATCAGAAATTTTATCTTTCATCTTAGACTTGAAATCTTCTATTTGTTGGTTCAAATCTGCATATTGTTTTAATTTCTTAACATATTCTTCTTTTGTCATCAATTCTGTTCCAGAATCGATTTCTTTTTGCATATTATCAATTTTTGTTTCTGTTGCTTCTGCCTTGACTGCAGGGGTTGGTGCTGCAAGAACATTCTGAGATTCTCTCCACACTGTAATATGAGTATAAATCTTTTTATTTGCGATCTGATGGGCAATTTTTCCCACCATGTAAAGTCCGGAATAATCTTCTTGTGCTTGACCATTTGGTTGAATATCTTTTAACATTACATAATCAAGGAGTTCAACTGGCACAAATTTACCCTCAACCGTCACATCTAATTGAAATGCCTTTAAACTCAAATACATGCTCTTGTTTGTTAGGGGTGCAGATTGATAATACATGTGAACATTACTTGTTTGAAGTGCATAAGGTGCTTCCGTTTCTACATTATATGCACGATTAAAACTATCTGTTTCTGCGAGTAGAACCTTTTCTTTCTTTTGAGCGGTTGTTGTTCGTGCTTCATCCATATTATGAATTGGTTTTGTTTTTGCATATCCACCAAAATTATTAGTAATCCCAGAATTACTTCTAACATCAAATGCATCTAAAATAGAATAAGTGTTATCAGTAGTGGTATTTCCTGTGGTTAGCATTACTTTTGGCTGGGATTTTGCTTGTTTTCTAAGATCAGTCATTATTGGCTGACCCTCAAAATTGATTGCAGTTAACCAAATAGAATCCGGAATGTATTGATGTTGCCATAATTCATAAAGAAATCTGTAATTCGACATATTTGATTGCAACCAAAACATGTGATCTTTAGAACGCACATCTACCTTGCATTTAACAGGCTTGCCAAGACTCTCTTGAAGGATTTGTTTTGCAACTTCGCATGAATATTGACCATATACTTGCTTTTTTGGATTTTTGATATATTGCAATCTATCATAAATACCAACTATTCTGGCATTCCATTTTCCTTTAACTTTCTGTTGCACGTCTGCAGTTACAATATTAAAAGTGGATTGAATTTGAGAATCCATATCTGCTCCAATTGAAACAACGAATATTGCTTTTTCGCATAAATAAGGAACAAGATTTTTATCGGAAAAGCTAAAAATAATCTCTACCGCAGGAAGATCGAATCCAGTATAAGAAACATCCACATAAGATATTAAATCCTCTTCTTTTGAAAAGAAGTTAATGTATTTATTGCCTGATTCTGTTCGCACTGCAATACCCAAACGATATTGACCGTTTACTTGTACGAATTTAAAGTTAGATGTATCTACATTATTAGAGATTGTTGAAACCATTTTATTTCCTTATATGTATTAAAAATTTCCAAACCAACTCATTGCTGTTTTATAGTCTGGTGTTCTCCATGGTTGGAATTCTATGTTTGCTTCTATGTATAAAGGATAACCATCTTCCATACATTCTTGACTAAATGTTGTAGATACTTGTTTAACCAACATGTTATGTGCTTTAAAGAAGCGACCTCGTTCTACAGTTACTGTATTTATAGGAGCATCATTTTGTTGGTTTGAATTAAACTTTATGTCATACCCCAGTGGTGCTTCCAATTGATCCCCTGCGAGTGAAGTTCCTGCATAGCGAGGATATACACATGCCATTAACAATTTTACAGAATCAAGAGGGGATTGTTTTGCATTTGCATTATAAGAAGGCAAAATCAATTTTATCTGAAATGTTGGGCAACCAGACCCACCATATCTCATTTCTGTTCCTCGTATTTGTTTAAATGACAATTGACCTGTGCTTGTTTCATTACCAGCCTGTCTATTAAAAGCAGAAAATACAGCATAAGCAGCTGCAAATTGATCTTCAACCTGACCCAAATCTGCGATAGGCTTCCAATCTGCACTTCCATTAAATGCAAATGGACCCTCACAAAAACCAGAGACAACTCCCATATTTCCAGGAAGAGTAATTGTTGTTTTATAATTTGGATTGCTTAACATTTTAGAAAGAAACAGTTGTCCAACAATACTTGAAGAACTTCCTTTTCCTGTTGGAGTTCTGCTTCCTTTATATGCACTTATGCTTCCATTTGCCATGTTTAAATTCCTTATACTATATCAACCAATCTAAGCAATGCTAAATTTGTATCGCTTATATCATTTTTCTTACTAAATGTAACTGCATTTCCGCTTGCTTTATTTGCGAGTTGTGCTGTAATTGCACTGGTATTTGCTTTACTTTGGTTTGCAACTAATTGATTTGGAGACTTAACTCCAAAACTTTTAACTGCTTCATTATATGCTTTTGCTATTTGAGCTTGCATACTTGCAACAAGTGGATTTGATGCTTTTTGTGTTTGAACACCAAAATCACCTGCTTTATCTATTGCACCTTGCGTTGATGCTAGGTTTCGAGTAGAACCTTTAACTCCTGAATATCTTGGATCAATTAAGACATCTAAGTGCGGTCCAGTAGCATAATTAGGATAACCATCATTAAATAATATACCTCTGGTTTTGTAGCCTTTACGTTCAAGTAATTTACGACCACCTTCAACAACCCAATTAGGAACACGTTCTGTTCTGATTTCTTTAATTCCTGGAGTTCTTAATAATTTTTCTACTGTATTAGCAAATCTTGTAACACTAGAAGTGCTAATATCCATATCAAATTTGTTGCCAGAAGCATGGGTTCTTGGACTGTATTTAGTGCCTTTGTGTGCTCCTTCCATACCAGAAGTAATTCGTTCTGTAATTCCTGCTCTCTTAATAAAATCGGCAGTTTGTGAAGATAATTTTACCCCATATCCTTTATTAATGCCTGATGCATTTGCTGGAGTTCTTCCTGTTACATGAGATTCTAATGGCATAGCAGCAGACAGTGCATCTCGACCTGTATATACTGTATTTGTAGCAGGTTCATAGATTCCACCACCACTGCTCGGCATATCAACTGAAGCAGAAAAATCAAAATTCAATAGAGAAGAACTTGAACTAGAAGAGGACGCTGGTGCACTTGAACCTTTTGTACTGTGGGGGAGTTTTTCTCTTAACTTAACAAGTGCATTTTTTAACCAATCTGGCATATCGCTTTCTGTCAAAATATCATCAACCATTTCTGCAACGCCATTTAAAAAGCTGGTTTTTAAGTTTTTACCAAAAGATTTCATTGCTTCTACGACTGTATTAAATACTGGTTTCCATTGATTAGGGCTGGTAATAAACTTAAAAGTATTTGAAATCATTTTAGCAATATTGCTCCAAACCCTAATATTCATTTTAATAACAAAAGTGATATATGTCTTTGCTGCACTTAATAACCATTTTGGTATTTGAAGAAATAAATCCCAAATGGACTTAAAGAATTTAAAGATAACATTTTGGATACCCCCAATAATTTTATCTGAAGCGGATCCTTTTGTATTAATAAAGCCTTCTATAAAATCATATACAGAAGCAACAACTTGTAATGGCCAAGCTATTTTTCCTACTGCTCTTAAAAGGAAGGGCAAAGTTTTTGATACAAAAGGTAATAATTTTACTAATAAATTTCCTGTCCCAAACGTAAATATAGTGCCAAAAAGTTTAAGTGCTTTTCCAATAAATGGTGCTGCCTTACTCAAACTTTTAAAGAATCCACCGAGTTTACTCATAGCAGTCGGGGTTACATTTCTTGCATTAGCAAACCCTTTGGCAGAAGTTCCAATCATTTTTACATCAGTAGTGCCAATGAGTTTACCCTGTGCATTAAAAACATCTGCAGAAGTTCTTTTTGGCAAGGATTGAGCGATTTTGCTGGACTGTACAGAATTTTTTAGAAAATCGGAAACTTTTGAAAAACTCTTTTTTATTCCGTCAACAATAGAAGATTTTAATTTCCCAATAGTTCCCTTGGGTAGAAATTTGCTAAGAGAAATACCACCTTTAAGACTTAAAGTTAATCCAGAAATTCCTTGTAATGCATTTCTTAAACTTTCTTTTAATTGGCTCCAAACTGCAACACCAACGGCAATAATACCAGCCCATTTAGCAACACCAGTCAAACTTTTGAGAATGCCACCTAAATAATCAATGACTTTTCCTAGTCTTGTTTGCCAAAAGTTAGATTGTTCTTTCTTTTCATTATTTTCAATTGGTTTACGTGCCTCAGCATCTCGTTCTAACTTTTTATCTTTGTCTTTCATATAATCAAAGATGTTTTGAACGACCATAGTCTGATTCACTTGCGTCATATTGAGTTGTTGCATTACTAATTTTGGATTTGCACCAGCTTCTGCTGCAGAAGACACTATATCATATTTAAGACGTTTTTGAAATTTTTCCGGAAGAGAATTGCCGAATTCATCAAGAACTTCTTTTAGAGCCTTAACCCAAGAATCCGCAGAAACTGCGGTGCTACCAGAAGAATTTTTCGGTATCTGTGCGTAAAATAACTTGAGAAGTTGATTTGTCTCTTTTAACTCCGCTGTGGTGGCATCTGAATTTGTAAGAATTTTCTTTGAAAGTTCTGCAAGACGTTTGAATTGTTCTTTATTTCCAGATTCTACACCAGCTGAGACTGCTTTCTTTAAAGATTCATAATTAAGTAAATCCTTCATAGTATTATTCAGATTTGAAGTCTTTTCTGAATTCTTTATGGTGTTTTTACGTATAGAATCTAAATAACTTTCTACAGACATTGGTATCTCCTATATTACTAATCTAAACAAAAACGGGATACTATTGACCCCGTTTTTGCTTTTCCTCTTGTTCTTTATAATATTCTTCGAGCTCGTAGCTAAGCATCTCCACGTGTCTGAAGTCCAGACTTTGAAGACTTTTTACGTCCACCAGATGATTCATGCCCAAACTTAATTCTATCCTTAATAGGTTTTGTATTGTCACGAAAGGGAAATACCACCACAGTTGGGTCTTCCAGTTGAACTTTTATGATATTATCGCAAAATTCATCTTGACATTCAAATTCAATAGGTTCAAGACCAAAATCTAATAGTCTCGTTACTTCATCAAGAAGATCTTTATCTTCATCAATTGCTGATGTAATAATATCTTTTGCTTTTCCATGATCCATATTTGTTACACTGTATGCAAGCAGCCAAGCAGGATCGCCATTGAATTTTTTCATTACTTCTTTATAGCCTTTTAAATCAATAGGCATAAATTCCATTGTACCTGCTTCCATTTCCACAGAAATAGGAAGTGCTGGAATTTCAATCTCTTTGAATTTAAGATCTTTGATATCCATAACCTTTTTATTTTCTTTTGCACAGGCTTGGCATTCAACAGTAAATTCAATTTTAGAGTGTTTTGTAGATACTAATTTTCTATATATTCCTAAGAATATAACATCTGCAGGAAGCAATAGATTTTTATCAAAATTACATCTAACCCCAGATAAAATTTTATCCAAAGCACCGATACCTGTTTCAGCAGCTCTCGCAAGATTTAAAACATCTCCAAACGAATATGGAGTGATTGAAATTTTCCAATCTTCTGGATAAGTCATTCCTCCTGAAGGAACTTGATCCATATCGAACCAAACACGTTCTGTCATATAATTTCTCCTTATATAAGTAATAAGATATTAAATTCGTACATATCTATTTTCTATAAAGTCCAGCTACCTTGAAATTTACGGTGTATGATTTAATCCCCTCATCACTTGAAAGAGAAGAAGCAGTAGAGCCAACAGGAAAAACTATATAAGATTCAGTTTCAACCACTGTATTGTCAATTCTGAGCTCTTCGACTTCTAAAACCCTAACGATTTCACTTAAATATTGAATACCACCAGTAGCAGGAAAAGCAGACTCAAACCAAGATCTTAAATATTTCTTAACGTGACGCTCATCGTCATCCAAAAGAGTCATTGAAATGTCTGGATAATCTATAGCCTTTGGCAGTGCAAAAGTATGATGACCTGAAGACCAATCATAACTTGATATATTGAATATTGGTAGAGTTACGTTTGTTGCAGGAATCCAAGAAGTTGCTCCTGAACCAAAACCTTCAATTCCTTCCCCAACTTTAAAACGAGCATTCCATTTATTCTGTCTTGCCCATTCTTGTACCGTATTTAAATCTGATAATGTTAATGTCATGACATTTTAATATAACCAAAAGACATGGGTGCCATTTGGCACCCATGTAGGTCTATTTTAAGAATAGCTGAAATTTAATGTCTAAGCGAGTTTATTATCAATGAAAGATGTATATGCTAATACTAATGGAATTTGGTATGCAGCAGGTGAATCGTTTGTTAATTGTGGTGGAGTGAAATCACTTAACCAGCATCTATCAATTTGATATTTCCAAACATCTTGCCATTGATCATCACAATGATACAATTGAATAGTTGCTTCACGTTCCTGACGAGTAGCAATTTTGTTTGTATCATATTCATTACATAATTCTCTCCATTGTCTCAAGAATTCCATAGTTCTTGCATCAATGGTTTCAATCAAGTTAAGAGTAAGAGTTTGAGTGTAAGTTTTTCTTCCAGGAACTCTTATAGTGTTTTCTCTAATAGTAACATCAAGAATACCAGTTGATGCTTTTGGTACATCCATTGTTACTGCACGCAAATCTATGTCTGAAGAAGAAAATCCATTTACACTTGGCATCTTAGAAAATTTTACATTCCATTTTGTGTTCTTTAACACGTCTGGAAGAGTGTTTAATTGGGATAGATTTAATTGACCCATATATAATCTCCTTTATTGAGCTATTATTCTTTGTAATATGACTTAATATAAATGCAAAATAAAGAGGCTTAGAAAAGCCTCTTTATTCTATAGTACGAACATAAGCCTAAGAAATAGAAACACTTTCTGGCGTGATTATCATTTTGTTTGTAATGTACTCTGTAGCATACGGAGGTTTGATGTATGTCCATACTAACATTTCATTTGCTTCAATTACTGCAGCAGTGTTATTGGTTGTATCGCAAACAACTTTGAAACCTCTGCAACCATTTCTTGCTTTAATATCTGTTAAATAATTGCTTATGATTGAAGACACTTCAGAACGAGTTTGAGGTGTATTGAATTCTCCAACATAATTTTCTAGATATTTTTCAATTTCTGGTTCAACTTTAATCAACATCATACGAACGTTGATTCTGTCAAGGGCAGAAGCTTGAGATTGCAATGTTTTTTGACCCCAAATTACAATACCTGAACCAGATATTTTTCTGATAGGGTTAACACCATTATCATATAGATAATTCAAATCTCCTGTTTCAAAAGTTCTGCGAACATCAGTTACATCAAGAACACCACGTTTGAAACCAAGAACTGGATACCAAATTTCGTAGTTTCTTTCAGCATCAACCAAAGCACCAGCCAATTGTCCATCTGGAGCAGCCCATACATCTCTGTTATTAAAGTAGTCAAATACTTTAACGTGTGGGGTGATAATTGCACCATAAGATGAATTAGCATTCAATTGATTTTTTCTGTAATTAACGATAGCATTTTTATAATCTGCTGAATTTTCTGTTGAAATCGGTGTAGAGAAGATTGCGAAACAATCCATTCTTTTCTTAGCAATTTTCAACATTTCAGTTTGATAAGCAGGAGTTGCCCAACCACCATCAATCAATAAAGTAATTTTGATTTCATCTTTATTGCTGAATTTTTTAAGTGCTTTAATCATAGCAGCATCAGTTACAGGAGAACCATCAGATCCACCTTTAAGAGCGACACCCTTAACTTCTGAAGCTGGTAATTGATTTGCTTCTACTGCATCATTAACTAATGCTCTAATGTAATAAGACCCTTCAAGAACTCTTTCTACATAAAGAGCATTTCCGCTACCATCTAAATGAGCAGGATTCAAAGAACAAGTCCAAGATTCCAATTCTACATTTAAGTTAGATGCTTTGTACACTTTAAGCACAAATGCGTTCTTTTCACCAACTGTTTCAGGATAATCTGTATAGTTATAAATCTTAACTACAATGTCATTATTCCATTTACCTTGATTGGCTCCATATAACAACATGCAAGGAACTCCACCAGAATCTCCTCCATATTGTAGTGTAGTAAATTCAAAACCAGTATCTCCATCTTGAACGGAAGTCATGGCACCATCAACAGAAGCAATAACACGAACTGTTGCCAAGCCTTCTGTATATTCACATTTGAATTCACTTGCATTTGTATTTAACTTCATGAAAGTCTTTTTAGCAACTTCGGTAACAGTTTCATTTTCATCAATATCAACTGCGATACCAGTCATATTTGCTGGTGTTGAAGGAGCAGGATCTTCAGAATCTGCTGTGCCTTCTTTTGTTGTGATATAAATAAAATCTGTTGTACCAATATCACCTGTTGCTTTTGCTTCTTTCACGCATTTAACGAGCACAGTGTTTGTATAATAAGAAGATGTAAATTCATCTGCAACACCAGCAACTGCTGTGCTTAATGCTTTTGCAACTTGATTTGCAGTTTCATTTCCTGTTAATTCTACTTTGATTGCTGTCATATCTGGAAGTTCCGGATCTGCACCTATAGAATTAACTACAAAATATGCATAATGTTTTCCACCTGGAAGAACAACGTATTTAGCAAAACCAGAGGCAACTGTCAAATTTGCTGAATCAGTTGTTAAGATTGTTGCTTGTTGTTTTTCTCCAGCAACTTTATACCATACGTATTTCTTAGCTCCTGGAAGAACAAAATAAGTTCCGCCTAAAGAACCATCGATAGAAGAAGCAAAAGAAATTTCTGTTTTCTGAGCGGTTGCTTTCGCTTCTGTTTCTTTAAATAAATATGCTGTTGGATCCAAAAGACCCAATTTTAATTGTTCTGGAGCACCATCTACGGCTTTAATAACCACGCCACCATATAGTGCATCATCCGGAACGGCACGTTGAACCCAAAGTGCATCAGATTTTTCAAGAACTGCTAATGCAGAGAAGTGTGCTAGAGTGTCACCAACTTCTACTGATTCATTTGCGGTATAATATCTTAAATATTCTGAATCTGAAGTCATAAGAGTTGGAACAGTTGGACCCTTTTTAGCAGGAACAACTATTGCAACTGCACTTCCTGTAGAACTTGATATTCTATAACTCTGATCAACTTCTTGTGTTTTTACATTTGGTGCTACCATCTGTTTGATCTCCTTTTATTTTCCTGAGTTATTTATCATATATTTCCTATACGAAAATTTAATGAGATCTATAATTGTAAATGCAGCATAAAGGCTGCTCTCCGTTTAAGAAAAGCAGCCTCTACCAAAAGTTTGGAATTTTAGCCTTCTATTTTAAGAATTTCTCTTGGATTAAACGCACCCAATTTTGAAAAATCTGGAATAGGAATTTCCTGACGAGGAGCTACAACACAATCACGTCCGTCGTATTGAACAGTAACATCATAATTAACTCTAGACTTTATGCGACCAGATTTTATTTGTTTTTCCTCAGGTTTAGTAATTTCTTTTGCCATGTGATTTCTCCTTTATCTGCTTAAATATAATGCTATTTCGCTTTCTTTGACGGTTTTCTCCAAACTTTTGTTTGTCCTCTAAACCATTCCATAACTGGTTCTTTTTCAAACCTTAAAACTCTGCTCTTATATCTTAAACATGGGCAAGGATTTTCTTCTAGTTTTGTCCAGTCTTTTAATGCACCAACCTTTACGCCAAGAAAGGCAGCCATCTCTTCAACTGTGTATAAACGTTCTTCTTCCATAACATTTGTTTCAACGTTTTCTGACATCTTGTCCTCCATTTCCTTCTATAACGATTTAAATTCTTCTGTATCTATCTGTTTCTGAAAATCTTCAATCTGATTTTCAGACCAAAAATCAGCATTGACATTACTCGAATCTAGAATTGACATTCTAAGTGGAATATTTGGAAAGATTTTCTTTTCCCTGAGAGCAAAGATCTTCAATGAAAGAGGATCTCCAGTTGCAGGAATAATACGCTCTTCGGGCACGATTACAAATAGATTGCTTAGATCAGGGTAAATTACTTGATGGTATTTTATTCCTTCTATTTTTTGACTAAATCTACAATCGCAACCAATAACTTTAATTGTTACATTAGGACTTTCTTTTTTCAGCTTAATAATAAAACTTTCTATATAAGAACAATTTACGCAACCATAAATAGTAAGATCTCTACATGTAAAATCAAATATTTGATTTAATGTTGCATAGTCTTGAAAATTGAATAGCTTTCCCGCAGGACAAAAAGAACAATTCTTATCGCAGTTTTTAAAGATTAAAGTTGCGGAATATTTTGAACTCAGGTATATAAAATCTGGTTGAAACGTTATTTTCATTTTACACACATCGCTATTAATATTGCCACCAATAGAAGAGAATTTACCACGGTCAATGTAACCATGCCACATACAAGATTCTCTAAACTATGTGATTGCTTTTTTAAAGATACCAATTTTTGAGCTGCAACTTTTTCTAAGGTTTTAAGTTTTGCCTTAATTGGTTGAACTACGGTGTAAGACATATCAGGGACTTGAATGCATACTTTATTTTCATTTTGAACCATATTTCTAAGTGTATTCTCAGAAAATAAAGACCAATCTATTCGTCTTCTTAATAATCCTTCTATTTCAGTTGTATCTAATCCCAAAGAAAGCATCCTGTAAACCTTAGCACGAAATTCTTTTTCTTCTCTAAAGTCTGATGCTGGATCTGGTTGCATCATTGTCATTGTATTTATAGTTCTCCTAGTTCTGATTGTTCTGCACGTTTGCGTGCTTTAAGTGTAAAAATTATCTTCTCTAAATCTTCCAAAGCTGGATACTTAACTTGATTTCCAGCGGAAAATGTTCCATCGGTAAAATCAAAACATTTATTGTAAATCATAAGAACCCAAGCAAATTGTGTATCGCCATAAATTTTGTATGCCAAAAGATCTGGTCTTTCATCTTTGGATGTTATATAAGACTGTAAGGGCAAATCTTTAAGTTCTGTCAAGAAAACTGAACTCAATGTATTAAAATCTCCTGGATCATTATATTCTAGAAGTTTTTGTAAACCATATCTGTCTTTAGATTCTAAATCACTTATATAAAACATTTATTCTACTCCTAGTTCATTTATGACTTGCATCACACTTAAAGGATTTTCATTTTCAATAATCATATACACATTTTTAGAAGATATTTCAAATCGTGCTTTGAATTTCATATTGTCCCTTGCAATGATGTCTTTCGCATTCTTTTTGACTTTCCATCTTTTTTGATTGCAATAGTTATGAAAAGTTTCTTCATCGCTCTTTGTTATGCATTTTGCTTGAGATTCAAATTTAGCATAATTTACTTCTAATTCTTCTGCCCAAGCGATTGCAGATTGTGCAAGAGTTACTGCCTCTGGATATAAAGTTGATTCATTGATAAAAGCAAAAGTCAAACTTCTTGGATCTATTTCAATGGACTTTGTCTTTATGATTGCATTATAAAAACATTCTTCATTTTGATTTATTGGGTTTATTTTTGTTGCAATACTTCTAAGAACCAAGTTTCTTCCTCCAATATTCTGGTGTTGGTGTAACATATTCTTCATATTCAGGGAATGCATCCACAGTAGAAATATCCCCTCTTGGATATAAAATTCTTGGGTAGAAGTTGTTATTTGGATCATCTGGGTCTAGATCACCAGTGTCTGGATCGATCTCTCCAAGAAGAATTGGAAGAAACATTCTACCACCTATATCCAATTTACATAAAGAATCATTTTCATCTAGACCAAATGGCTGAATTCCAGAATATGCTACTTCATCAAATTGAACTTTTAATCTATCTGGTTCTGTTGGTTTCCATATAACGGTTCCATCCTGAATTTCTCCGGAAGCAGTCCATCTTGGTTCTGTAGAGCCTGTTATTCCTGCTTTGGTGCAAACATACACGTATCCATTATATATTCTGGATAATCTTTTCCAGCCAACCTGAATTTGCTTTTTAGCATGCCATTCAGAATATGGTGTATTATCAAATAAAACAGAAAAGCCATCTGGGACATATTTGAAGAATTGCTTTTCACATTTTTCTAAATAAGTCATTGAATTGCTTATATAAGAAAAGACAATACTGCAATAAATAAATCGTGCATCCGTTGCTTGTGCATACAGACTTGATGTGTTTAAAGTAACAGAATACTGACGATTATTCCAACTTGGTTTTTGTGGATCTCTGCTCCACATAATGGAAATCCAATCTTTTCCTCGGATATCCATTGGAACTTGACTCAATCTACGTTTGAAATATGGATCCAGCCCTCTTTCAAAGTCATAGAATTCTGCGAACAAGAAGTTGATGTTACTCAACTTCTCATTCAATTTATTCAAAACACCTCTTGCAGCAAAACTAATCTGCATGTTACACCTCTTAATTTTCTAACATTTCTTTAAGTGCTTTTAATTCCTCACACATTTTAGTGGGTTTTGCTTCAATTACACCTTTACCAGCAACAACTGTTGGTGCTTCACCTGCAGAAGCAACTGTACCTGCCTGAGCATCTTCATTAGAAGTGCCAAAGACTTCGTCATAATTTATATCATATTCTTCTTGAATATATTCATAAAATTTTTGAAGTTGATCTATATCTAAAAAGCGTACTATTTCTTTTACGAGTTCTACTGCTTTATAGTCTTCTTCTGTATAATCAAAAATCTGCATTAATCTTTGTTGAATATCACCTTTTTCTAAAAAGTTTTCTTCATTTTCAGGCTTCTCTGTTGATTCATTTTCAGTTCTTTTATGCACTTCTAAATCTCCTGTTTTGTTAAGAAAATCAAGGATTTCATCTATTGGGTCATTATCTGCTTTAGAACGAATTTCATCATAAGTTGCATTAATCTTATCTACATCTTTCATTGTAGATGTATCAGGCATATCCTGAACAAGATAAGAACAATAAATATTTCTGATATTTCTTTCAGTATAATATTTAACTGGAATATGTTGTTCTCCTGGCAATAAAGATTTAAGAGCATAGTTTTGATCCGGAGAAGCATTTAAGTAATCTTCATTTGTAGATTCATGAAGATCTTGAATTGATTTAACTTCTTTATCTAGAACCATTTGCTTTACTCTATCTTTTGTTTTAGGATTATTTACAACGTTTCTCCAATAGCCAGCACCAGTACCACCCCAGAAGTCTAGATCATCTGGTTCAGAAGTATTCATGCCAGTGTGAATATCAAAATAATCACCATTTTCAAGGTCAAGATTTTGTTGTTTAACGTAAGCAATAGCATCTTTCATGCTTTTTGCCGAATAGTTCATATTCCCTGTACCTTTTTTAATTATATGAACTGCAGGATTTTCTCTTGATTCCTTTTTAATTTCTACTTTACCAAGAACGGTTTTCTTAGATTCTGGATCAACATAAGTCATATATTTTTCTCCATTTTTAACTAACTTCATATCAGAACTTGTTTTATCCCACTCATCCTGAGTTATTTGCTTGATAAATTCTTCATTAACAGATTCATTTTCAGTATCGTCTGCTGGAATTTCTGGTGCATCTATTTCAGGTTCTGTCTTTTCACCATCAAGAATTTCTTTTCCTTCTTGTTCACCCTGTTCAATAGATTCTTGGTCAAGAATATCATATTTTTCCATTAATGCTTGGAATTCTCCAGCATGAACAACTTCTTCAGCAGCAATATCTCTGAATAATTTTGCTGCATCTTCCATTCCGTGCTTTTCGCATTTAGCAGCACGTTTAGTATATTGTGCAGCTGCTTCATGTTCTTCTGCTAGGCTTTGTCTAACCATTGCAGAAAATTTTTCCATGTGAGATTCTTCATGGTCTTCATCATCGTCTTTAATGGAATCTTCTAATTCTGTATCATCTAATTGAATATCTACAGCTTCATCCTCATTCTTAATGACTTTTTTAAGTTCATCGAATTCTTTACTCATTTATTCTTCTCCTTCTTTTAAACCATAGGAAGCTAATTTTGTTGTTAAACTCTGTTCAAAATTATTTGCAACTTCTTTAAGAGCATTTTGAACTTTTTCCAATGCTTTATTGAATTGATCCTCAGAAACACTTTCAAATGAGGTGTCTGATAGGTAATGTTTAACAACAGTAGGCATAGACACAGACAACTCTAAAGCAATTTTAGAGTCGTCTGTATAGTTCATATTTCCATCAAAAGAAATATTTGATTTTTCGGAAACAACATGGAACTTATCTGATAAAATTCCTTCATCTGCTTCATTTATGGCTTTTTTAAGTGATTCTAGTATTTTCATCATACTTTAATCTAAAATCCATCGCCCGAAGCAATTTCTCCTACATGATACGTGGTTATACCTAAATTTCTCCAGAGTTCCACCACAGTTGGCTTATCATCAAAAGCAGCAATAATCCTATAATTTGGTGCGACATACTTATCATACAATTCTTTCTTTATGACTATATCTTGTCTATAATCTCCATCTGTTCTCATATAGATTTCTTTTCCATTTAAGAGGGGAGTCATTTTGAATAAGCCAGAAATTTGCTCTTCTGTTATTTTTCTAGTGCCTTCATTTCTGCCTGTAATAAAAATAATCGGATAAAATTTACCAAGACATCCAATTACTTCTACAGTATCCCACATAGGGACATCTTGTCTAATTGCGTCCTCAGATAAGAATTTATCCCAATCTGTGTTTTCACCATTTAAATAGTGAAATCTGTGGCGTATATCTAAAATAGTATTATCTATATCACAGATAATAGCTCGTCTTCTGTCATCGAAATCCATTTATGTTTTCCTCTTCTTTAGTCTTTAATCCATTTACAATCTTGTAAATTCTCTTGTTTTGCAGAAGAGCAAGTACAGGTTTTTACTAGAGGACTCCATACCTTTCCACATTTAGGGCAAGTCCATCCAGATTGAAAGCTACTGTTTTGTTGATTCTTCGGGTTCTGAACTTCTGATTTGTTCATCATTGTTTGATTGTTGCACATATTCTAATCCTTTCTCTTCTATTTGATTGAATACTTTATCAAAACTCTTAAAGTCCCAATTAAATCCAGGAATAGATCCTTGATATTGTTCGGAGTCTTTAAGAAAAGAAACTTCTAGATCAATAATTAACTTAACTAATGCTTGGACTGCAGTTTTTGTATCTAAAGAACCTCTTGTAAATCCTGCATCCACTAATGTTCCTGCTGCTTCGTCTTCAATATTATCTAATAATTTACCAAGACCCAAAACATTTGGAACTTTTTCATATAAAGAAATCAATTTATTTGCATTTTGTTGAAAGTTCTTATACACTTTCAACAAAGCAGCATCTAATTCTGGTGTGAAATGTTGTTGACTTAACAACTTGTTAAGTATTGATCTTAATATCAAATAATTAAAAGCCAACTTCTCTGCTGGTTTGTATGCTTCTGCTAATAGTTTATTTTGCATCTTTCTTAGCCTTTTTCTTTTTTATTATGTCTGCAGCTAAATCTAAATCAATGGTTGGAATATTCTTGGCTTGTTTTTCTTGTTCAAGTTCCATATTTAATTGTTTACATAAATCCAACATTGACTTGAATTCTTTAGATAAACCTCGTGAACAAATTCCTTCTATGGCATGAAAAGTTTTGATTAAACGATCAGATATCATGGAAATTTCAGGATTCATATCCATTGTTGTTGAAATCATTGCATCTAAAGTGCCTTCAACATAGCCAGATTGTCTGGTAAATTCTGCCATCGCATTCATAAAATTTCCTTCTATTCGCGCAATTTGTTCTTTTATTGGTTCTTTAATGTTTTCTTTATCTTCCATCTTTTCTCCAATTACATCTTTGTAGTCTTCAACCTATAAAAAACAAATTCGTCCATAGAAACGATTTTTAACTTATACTCTTTACCGCATCTAAGACACCTATAAATTTTGCCCTCTTTCATCTCTTTTGGCAATTCATAAGTATCGCCACAGTGTTCGCAAACCCCACATTTCATAATTAGTTCCCCGAATACATATCGTAAACTTCTACTGCTACATTATCAGAATCGCAATTATTAACATAATCATCAATTGCATCAATAATTTCTTGCAGTGCTGTTTGAGGATCTCTTTTCCATGTAAACAAATACCATTGATTTTCTGGATGAAATTCAGACCATAATGAATCAAGGTCTAAGAGTTCTTGGATTTCTCCGGAAGATAAATATTCTACATCTGTGAAATCCTTATTTTTATCTGCATGTTCTTCCACATAACGGATGAACTCATTTGTAGCATCTTCAGACCACATTAAATCTTCATCTGGCTCGCTTTCCATGATTTTTACTATACTTAAATCATCACTGATTTCATATGCCCAGTTGAAAGACAAGTTATCTATGTTCTCTTGGAATTCCTTTTTGAATTTAGCAAAGACTTTTGTTGCTGCTTCTTTAATTTGCTCATCTGATAAATTCAATTTTGCATCTTCTACATATTCGATGTGATTTAAATCCGATTTAATGCCACTTAATTGAGCATCTAAATCAAAAGTGATAGGACTTATTTTTGTATCGTAAATAAAATAAGGTGCTTCATAACTATCAAATTTTGGAGCCAACTCTTCGCAGACTTCATCTGAAATTCTTGGAATTGGTTGATTTTCAATAAAATCAACGATTGCATTATTAATTGCATAATTATCTGTAATCATAAAATCCCCTTTTATAAAGAAAATTTAAGAAAAGAACAGGCTCGAAAGCCTGTTTCATGAGCGGATAAAATCTTATGAGATTTTACTAATGATATTTTGGGATATATTAAACATTTAAAGGAACAGTAACTTCTGATTCGTTTAAAACATAACCATAATCTATGGCATTTATGAAATTAGTGATTCCTGAATAATTCTTTGCACTTTTTATAGTTTTTAATTCTGTTAAGAATTCGTTTTGTTTTTCTACAATATATTGAGTCTTGTAGCTTTCTATTGCAGATAAAACTTTCTCTAAGAATTCTTGTGCTTCTCCTGAATTAAGTTTCTTGAAATCAAGACAGTATTTATCTTGATTTAACATATAAATTCTAGCACTGATTTCTTGTGGTGTTTTTGCAATAAGTTTTTGAAGAGATTCATAGTAATCTTTCCAATGAACATTAACATAAAATTGATTATCAACGAGAATTACACCCCATTCAGTTGCTTCTTCTGCTTTTTGAACAATCAATTTAGATGCTTGTGCTATTAACTTTTTACCGCAATTAAGTCTGTAATCTACAGATTCAGATATATCTGTTAGTTCTTTATTTTGAACTCTAAATTTAGATTCATTATGCAAAATAGATTCATATTGATTTTTAGTAATTTCTATATATGGTTTTGGAACTTCAACATAGTTCACGTGAAGAGGATAATACCCTCTTATTTCTCCTGTTTCAATATCGTAATGTAATCTTATTTTATCCATAATTTCTTCCTAAATGTATTTTGATATAGAACCGTAAATAGTGTTTCCACCATCTATAGATCTAAATTCTAATATGTATGTTCCATCAACTTCAAGATTTGGTGCATAGCCATCTTTCCATTTAATATTCGCTGGAAGAGTTAATGTGTATGCATCTGGAACAGATAAAAATAATGTGGTCAAACCCTGTTGACCCTCTACAAAATCTCCAAAAGAGAGGTTTGTATGACCTGTTAGATTTAATTGATATGTATTACCAACAGTAAGCACAATGTCTTTCTGAACAGAGCTGCTTGTGCTTTTTGATTTAGTTGTGGTTAATGTAACTACTTCATTTGAAGTAGTTGCTACTTCAAAGTCATCTGATAATGCTGCAACACCATTTTCATCTGCTAAGGAATATATAACATCTATTCCTAATTCACAAGTAATTGGTTCTGAAAATGTTATTGTTTTTCCATCTTCTCCTAAAGAATATGCACTTTTTAAAAGTGAAATGTTATCTACATTGATGTAAATAATGCTGGATGCTCCTGCTATTGCTTTGTCTAAAGTAACAGAGGCAATAGCAGAACCAGCAGAAAAACTTTGAGAGGATAAATTCATGCCACCAGAACCAGATCCAGCTGCTTCAATCCATAAGCCATTTTTATATAGCCATAATTTAGCAGTTTCTATAACAAAATAGAATTTGTTCTTTGGAGCTAGCATACTCGTACGAGCACCTTCTGTATCCAAAACAATTATATCTCTGATTTCTGTTCTCGTTTGATCATAGTCAAAATACAATTGTTCTGAGTCTTGCACGAAATAGGCTTTACCATCAACAATCGCTGTGGTATCCAAAATAGACTTTGTAGTTTTTACTGGTTGAAAAAGTGGTGGCATTTCATTATCTCCCTAAGATTAGATTTCTTCCCAAGTGCGAGCAGCGTCGATAGCAGCATTTACTTCTTCTTTAGTAAATACTTCTGTTTTGTTGTAGTAGTTAGATAAATCTGTAGCTGCTACGAACAAACCAGATGCATCTTCAAACAATTGGTTGTTTTCTGTTGCAGAAATTTTTGCTTTTGCAGTGAATTTACCTTGTGCATCAACATTTAAATCAATTGTTGGTGTGTCTTCAACAGATTTGATTAATGCTTCAGCAGGTGCAGCAACGTATAAACCATCTTCTTTTGCAGCTAATACGTTATTTGCTTCTGCAGAAACTTTAACATTAGCAGTAAACTTATTATTTTCTACTTTCAAATCTACAGTTGCAGTTGCTTCTGCAGTGTAAGTATCAATTAGTTTTTCAAGGTTTACACCAACAGTTTCTCCACCTTCAAGAGTCAAAGTCAATACATGAGTTGCTTCATCGTATGCTGCAGACTTCAAGAAATTTTCTACTGGAGTGTTAACAACAACAGCTTCACCATTTGCTTTTGTGAATGTGAAGTTACCTGTTTTTGCATCATATGCTGCACCAGTGATTACTTCTTTAAGAAGCAATTCTTTTGTTGTTGCATTACCATAAGTAACAGTAATTTTTTGAGTTGTTTCATCATAAGCAACATCTTTAACTAAGTCTTTACCACCAGCGATACCAGCAACGTAAGTTCTGATTGCACCTGCAGTAACAAGAGCACCTGTTGCAGTGTCATCTGTCAAAGTTGTTTCAATAGCAGGAGATACGACTGTCCAAGCAGTACCATTCCATACTTTTGATTCTAATGTGTCTGTGTTTACATAGATTCTGCCTTGGGCACCAGTGGCAGGAAATTCTGTTACGGCTTCAACAGAAGCAGATAATAGATTTTCGCCTTTATAGATACAAAGAGTATCACTAGTGAAATACAAGTCATTTGCAACTAATGTTTTTGCTGCTTTCTTAGCATCATAAGCTGCTTGTAAACCATAATGTAATTTGTAAGTTGCCATATTTTTCTCCTATTCTAAATTGTTAGCCAAATATTCTCAACTTCCTCGAATCTGGCTCTATGTGCATCTTTATCTGTATTATGATTTTGAATAGCATCTGCAATATCTTTTTGATTTGGTATTACATGCCATTCTTGCAAGAAATAAAACTTCAATCTTTCGTCAGATAAATCTAAATAAAAATCTCCGTCTTGTGGATTTTCTGGAGGATTATATCTCCCTATTCTTGCATAATTCTTAGAAGTAACATTTAGTAATTTCCAATTGTCATTTTCAATACCACCTTCAAGACGATATAATTCATCTGTTTGGGTAACATACACCATTAAACCTTCAACTCTGATTTCTTTACCAATAGCATCTCTGGCTGCAATAGTGTCTTTGCAATAATAATTACTTGTGTTATTCTTAAATAAACTTAATAGATATGGGTGAGAACTATGATCCAAATTATGTTCTGCTATTGCTTTATCCCATGGTGGTGCAGGATATGCATCCAATCCTGGTTTTGGTGGACAAGGAGTGATTGGATGATTCTGATAATTTGGATAGTTTGGATTACAAGGAGAATATATATCTCCTGTCCCATAATAATCATATTGTGGTATATCTGGATTATTCATCATACATGTGGACCTTCTATAATTTCTGGATAAACTCTAAATATTGGTGGTCTTCTCATTGGATGAGGAATTAAGGTTTTAACAGAACCTATTCCAATAAGATTGCCTTCTTCGTCTTTTAAATGTTTTGCATATTTTAATGCCCATATATAATCTTTATACTGAGTGCACCCACATGAAGAAGAGGCTGAAACTAATCTATCTGATTCTTCTTCAGATATAGAAATCAAAAGCAATGATCCACCAACATGTTCATATTTCTGGAATATAGGTGCTTCATTATCGGGTTGGCTTGCTTTTTCTTTAACAACAAACCAAAACGTGCAATCATACATTGCTTCACTTAAACGAAAACAGACGCTTCCCGTATCACCTTTTCTGATTGACATACGCAGAGTATCTTTGTTTATGATTAAACTTCCATCTAACATCCTACCACCCCACTGCATACCAGAAATTCTGAATGTTTTCTACCATACTGGAACCTTTCCCATTGATCAGAGTAAATCCAGCAGTGTTACACTTTTTAATATTGCTCATGATGAAACCATCAGAGATTGGAGTTGCATAAACACCAAAAACTTTATGCGGAAATACCATTGGGAATAATGTTGCTTGATTGCCTTCTGTTAATCCCCATTGAAGAATCATTTTATTTGGCAATTTAGCATAACCTGATTCTCCATAATGATATACATAACTATCATAAGTAACTATATTTCCTGCACCTTCTTTTAGAGTGCCTGCATTAATATTAAAACCATTTTGATTATAGGGGTATGTTCTGATTGCAATAATATTGCCTTCTGAATCCATATCTGCCTCACCAGCAGGAACTAAGTCAAAATTAGTCCAAACCCCTGTTGAATCATAAATGTATGAAGCATAAGGTTCAGATGCTTTAAACCAAACATCTCCGCTACTTGCTTCGCCTAATAAATATTCACCATTTTCTGCTGCTGAGAATAATTGGAATTCTGCCATTGAAGCAAAAGAATCTGTACCAACTAATCTATAATAAGAATAAGCAGTTGAATTATCGGTAAAGTATAAATATTTTGATTCATTGCTATAATTCCAAGTAAGATTTTGAACAGTATATAGTGGAACCCACGTTGCACCGTTATTAGAACCATAAAGAGTTCCATTCACCAAAGCCTTATCTAAAGCAGAACCATTGGTTGCTGCAGTAATCTTACACACTTTTGCAATAACTGGATTTGGTAATTGAACTTGGAACCAAACTTCATTCAGCGTCTCTGATGCTTCCCAATAACTATCATTTCTTCTATCTGTTGCTAAATATGGAGCATTTGTTGCAGTTGAACTTGACGCAGTAATTATATATCCATCAGGAACAATATTAGAAAGCATTGTAGGTATAACTGCATCATACAAAGCCTTTCCTACTGGTTGAAGTTCTTGTCTAAAGAATTTTCCTGATTTTGCTTCTATCCCTGATTTACCTAAATACAAAATTTGTGTTTCTGGCAACTTTAATGTTCCGGATTCACTTTTCTGATATAAATCAAATTCTGCTAGACGAATTTGAGGGTCTGATAAGTCCGGATTGGTTATTGTTAATCTATAAACGTTGTAATTTCCAAGAACTTCTAATGGTCTGAACACTGTGCTTGCTTCAGCAACAGAATATGTATCTAAGGTAGTCCACCCATTTTCATCGTTACTTCCTTCTAACACCCAATTCGCAGGGGTAAGAACTTTTATATAATAAGAACGAGCCAAGTGTCTTTCGCCAAAACCAATCATCAATTGAGCAGTAGAAACACCACTTAACGTTCCCCAATAAGTATTTTGATTTTTATCAAAAGCCTTCCATGCTTCTGTCCCTGAATACTCATTATTTGTCGTACACGTTACATCTCCAACAACATTTGATGTCATTGTTGGAATAAAAGAACTATATGATGTAGAGGATAATGTAATAGATGCACTTTCTGTAATTGTGGTTGGAAGACCTGCACCTGTGGTGTACATCACAGTTGGATAAGATCCACCTATTTTTGTAGTTACCATTGCATCTTGATAAGAAAATAAATCCTCATTTTCTTTTGAATCTCTGTTACCTGTATTCACGCAGAAAGGATATCTTGCTGCACTCATACCGTCTAAAATGGTTGTAATATATGAAAAATTGGTATTCACTTCATCTGCGGAAGCTTTTGTACCTGCTACGAATATATTTGGAACTGAATATGTAGCCACTTTGAATAATCTCCTGTTCTCGTTAACGAGCTATACACTTTAATATATAGCTCGTTTGAGAACATTGTAAGATTATTCTCCTTTATCTTCTGAGATTATAGTTGCTTGCGTTGTAAGAACAGTTGAAGCAATAGACACTGCATTTTCAATTGCAGATCTAACCACGAGAGCGGGATCAATAACGCCAGAAACGATTAAGTTTTCCCAACGTTTTGTTTTTCCATTAAAACCAATTACCTTATCATGATTTAGTGGATGCTTAGAACTAAGATCACAACCAGAATTCATTAAGATTTGTTCTTCTGGCATTGCAAGTGCTCTTGCTAAGATTTTATATGCAGCATGTGCAGTATCGCTTGTATAATCACAATGCTGTAGATTTGGGTCTATTGCTTGAGAGATATATGCCAAAGTACATCCACCACCAGCAACAATGCCTCCTTTAAGAGCTGCTCTGGTTGCATTAACTGCATCTTCTACTCTTAATTTCAGTTCTTCCTGTTCTGTCTGTGAAGTAGCACCAACAGAAATAGTTGCAACACCAACGGTCAATTTAGAAATACGTTCTTTTAAGGAATCTCTTAAATGTTCATTTTCTGTTGTTGCAAGCTGATTTCTTAAAGAAGTAACATATTCATCTAAATCATCAGAATCTTCATTGGTAATAATACATGTGCATTCACGATTAACAATTACTTTTGCTGCTGAACCAAAATCTTCTGGAGAAAATTTTGACATTCTTTTAGTGTCGTCTGCATATACTGCACAACCTGTTAATTTTGCTATATCATTCATGTAATCTCTTACATTGAAACCAAATCCTGGAGATTTAACTGGACAAATTCTAAATATCTTTTTCATAAGATTGACTTGCAATCCACCAAAAATAGATTCATCCATAGATTCCACAATAAGAAGAATAGATTTTCCATTATTGTATGCCCATTGAAATAATGATTCAACGTCTGCACGTTCAGTAATTCTGTGGTAACAACAAAGAACTAAACAATTCTCATACTCAACAATAAACTTCTCTGTATTGTTTATTGCATAAGGAGTCATATATCCCCTGTCAATTTTATATCCTTCAATCATTTCTAACTTAGTCTCCGGAAATGAATTGTTTTCTATATTAACGATACCTTCTGCACCAACTTTATTTAATGCATCCCCAATTAGATTTCCTAATTCTTTATTTCCACCAACAGAAATAGTTGCAACATGTTGTAACTTTTTAAGAGTATCTGCCTTCTTAGTACACTTTTTCAATAAGGGATATATTGATTTTTCTGCACAATCTTTAAGTGCTTCTCTTAGAAGAATTGGATTGATTTTCTCCTCTTCAATTGCCTTAAATCCGCCTTGAATTAATCCTTGGGTTAAAATACATGTTGTTGTGGTTCCGTCTCCAACAGAAGCATTTGTTGCTGCTGCTGCAGCGGTTAATAAACCAGCCCCTGCATTCTCCGTGACATCTTCAAGAACAATTTCTCTTGCAATAGATACGCCATCATTTATGACAGAAGCAGTGTTATAAGGTTTTTTCAAAATAACATTGCTACCACATGGTCCAAGTGTGCTTTTAACAATATCAGCCACTGTGTTTACACCATTTAAAAGTTTTTCTCTGGCAGTTTTTCCAGTGTTAATGTACTTCATATAAAGTCTCCTCCTATTCTTTCTGCTAATAGAAATTCTATGCAAAAAGAAAAAGGACTTCTGCACGGAGTCCTTTGTTTAATGTCAACAGTATTTATATGAAGAGTAAAAAAGATTATTTTACTTCTGTTTCTTTAGCATCTGCTTTCTTTGCTTTTGCAATAGCTTTTGCTTTTTGAGATTTTGTTTTATCGTCTGGAACTTTCTTAACTTCTTTACATTCCTCAACCAATTTTGATTTAGTTACAGGAACTTCTGTTTTAGCATCTGCTTTTTTAAGTCCCAATTTAGCAAGAATTTTTCCTTTAACTTCTTCTTTACCTTCAACAGATTCAGAAGTAGCATTTTTAGTTGTTTTTGTTTCTACATCAATGTTTGCTTTTGCTGGTTTGTCTTGCTTCAACACTTTTGCACCAAGATCTACTTGACCAAGAGCTTTTGCAGCAATTGCTTTAACATTTTTGATTTTTCCATACATATCGTTTTTAATATCTGTCATGATTTAATCCTCTTTATTTATATCTTAATAAATTACTTTTTCTTTGCTTTTTCTGGTTCTTCAACCTTAGCAACTTCGGGCTTCTTTACTGCTGGAGCAAGAGTAGTTATAGAAGGATCATCTTTAACACATTTCATACCGTCTGGTAATTTGCATTTCTTATCATCTTTCTTATCTTCTTTTGCTTCATTTATTGATTCATCTGCATTCCCTTGAAGTGCAAGTTTTGCATCTTCTGTTGGAACTGGTAAATCATTAACCTCTAACCATTTACAAATATCATCAAGAGATGCAGACTGTTTTTCCTGATTTTCTTGATCCATATTTATAGTATTTGCATAATATGGTTGTGGATTTTCAGAATCTTTATCTCTTTGAATAAATACAACCACTCTATTTTTATCATAGAGTAAAGTTGCATTATCGAGGAATTCAGGATCCTGAGCCATGTATTCCCATTCATCTATAATAACTGGTTGTTGAGGAACAGGTGGTTCTTCCGCATCTTCATGAACTTCTTGACCTCTGCATCCTGCAATGTAGTTTGCAAATGCTTCTTTCATCTCAGGAGCAATTTCATCAAGTTCTACAAAATTAGTTAACGCATCATCTAATTCTTCAACAGAAGAGCATGTAGCAACTTGTTCCTGTTCTATTCCATCTGGATCTATAAGTTCATAAACAACAATCATATCTGAATCTGGATCATATACAATGGAACAAACACCTTGATCATCATAGATTTCATTGCCAGAATAATTCCATCCATTTAATTGAAGAATTTCATCATCTGTTTTTTCTGGGTGCATGTTTCTGTAATAACTATTGCTATCTTCTGGTTTTTGAGCAGATTCTTCTATATCTCCGCCACCATCAGAAATGGCAATATCTTCTGAAGGATCAGGTTCAGCATCAGGCATAGAAGGAGCATCTGCTCCAACATTATCATTTTCCTCTTCTTTACGGAAAGGATCAGATGCCTGAACTTCTAACTGATCTTCTAAATCAGAAATTGCATCCATTACTCTGTGAATTGCCCTTATATGAGGGTTAGACTTATCAGCTAATTTATGATCTGAAAAATCCGGAGTTACCTGTAAATCCTTTGCAGGTTCTAGAACTTTCCATTTAAAATCATGTTTGATTCGCTTCAAATTATCTAGAATAGTTTGAGCTGCATCTGTGTGAGCATCTTCATGCTTAGGTGCAGATTCACATTTTCTAAAATTGCTGAAAATTTGTGATACATAATCTTGCATTTACTTTTCTCCTACTTAACTCTTACGAAAGCATGAACTTCACCAATGTCTTCATGTCTGAATACTTCGGCACCTTTGAATTTTCTGAAGTCTTGTTCAAACTTATCTGCTTCTTCTGGAGAACTATAACGAGCATAGATTTCATATTCAGATTCAAATAAATTATGATCTAAGTTATGTTCTTTAACATAAGATTCAACAACTTCTTCATCTTCTGTTTCTTCTGCATCTGAATCAGCATCTTCAACTTCGTCTTCAGCAGGAGCGTCATCACCTGTAACTTCTTCGCCTTCTTCAGGATCGAAAAGATCTACAGAAGTAACATATTTCTTAGCAAGATCTTTAATAACATCCATTACTTCTGGATAGCCTTCCATAAAGTCTTCTAAAGTTTTAACCAATTCTGGATCACGTTCTTCATTATCCGCATCTTCAACGAATAAACGAACTTGATCTCCAATTTCTGCAAAACCTCTATACATGTAAACAACAACTTTTTCATTGATGTCTTTGAATTCTTCTGCAGGCTCCTCTAAATCTGTTTCTAAATGATCTGGAGTTTCATCTTCTAAATCATCTTCGGCAGGAGCATTATCATCTACAACGTCTGTTGCTTCTGTATCATCTTCTTCTGCTTCCATTCTTTTGTCCACATCATCTAAATTCCTTTGTAGGTCTTTACCTACCAATTCTGACAAAGCCTCTTCTTCATTGTACTTTGCAGAACGTTTCAATTCTTTCTTTAGCATATGCTTTCTCCTATTAATAAGAATATTCCTTAACGTTATATTAACAATATAAAAGGTTAGGATATCCTCCTAACCTTTTAAATAGTAGAATTGTTATATTAAGAAATTATAAGTCAATAGATTCTATTGTATGAACCAATGCTTTTGGATCTGCATCCAATTTCTGCATTAGATCGAAAGTTTTATCACTCATTCCTGCTAAAGAATAACAATTTGCTTCCGGAATCTGAAGTGTTCCGTGACCTCTTAAATCAAACATGAAGAATTTACATTCTGGACTAAATTTTGCTCTATACATGTTATATGCAGTACGAGTAGTCCCAATCCAAGATTGTTCGTCTGAAATTAAGATGATTCTATCATATTTGCGTTTATGCATAGAAATTAGATCAAATACAGAACGGAAAGATGTTCCCCCACCAGTTGCTTCGTTGTGAAGATATTTTGCAATAGAAAGAACTGTATCTTTCTTTCCAAAATCAGTTTTAAAAGAAGCATTAGTACTGAATAGACATAAATCAGTATTGGAATTCTTTGCAAGAGCTGCAGCAAATACTGAGCCTATTGTAAATGGCTGAGTTGGAACAAATTGAATTTGATACCAAGAATCATACATTGAACCAGACATATCAAGAGCGATAAGAGTTTTTCCGTCAAATACAGGAACGTTAGATACAGATAAATCCAAAGCATCTCTTAATGCTTCTCTAACTTCTGCATTATCTTCAAATTCATTGTATGCAGTTAAGAATCTGAATGGCATAATTTTTGATTTCTTAATACGGTCTTTATCAACAAGAAGTTTTAATGCTTCTTTTTTAGTGTCCTCATCTGCATCTTTCATAATATTTCTAAGATTTCTTAAAAGTGCAAACATTTCAACTTTATTGCCTTTTTCAACAAATGCCTTCCAAACTTCTGCTTTATTCTTTTCTTTTTGTTCTTGAGTTTCAGCAGTTCTGCCTGCTTTTGCAAGAGCATTATTAAAAGTTTCTGCTGGTTTTAATGTATTATTAACCAATTCTTTTAATGCTTTTGCATTTCTTTCTGAAGGTTTTGGGTGACATAAATTAACAATATCAACCAAAGAAACTGCTTTATCTTTCATCATATATTTAGATATTTGATAATCATCAAATCTATTGAATGCTGAAGCAAAACCATTCATTAAAGAATTTGGCAAAGATTTCTTTCCGTCTTGCCAGTAGCAAGAAATGATTTCAGACATATCATCTGGTCTGGCAACTACTCTATTAAAGAATTTTGATGCCCATGGCAAAGTGTTATTCTTTAAATCATCAAGAATAATATTTGCTGCAACGTGTGTAATAGATCTCATACCAAATTCATTTCTAGCATAGATTGCTGCTTTTGCCAAGAAGATTTTATCATCTGATGAAAGTTTTGAGTATTGTTCTCGCAATCTTGTGATGAAATCAGATTCGGATTCATATCTGGTATCTTTACAAAAACTTGTCAACAAAATTGATGCAATCTGTAATTTTGGTGATTTTGTATAGGCTGAGCCACCAGCAAGATTGGTAGTATCTGGCTTAGATTTAAGTGTAGTATTGAATTTACTCATTCTTTTCCTCCTCTATTTCTTTCTACATAAGACAAAATCCCGAGAAATTAAAGAACTTCTCGGGATTTCATTCGATGACCGTTATGACTCGGTTTCGGCTTTATGACTTGCGTCATAAAATTGGTGTCAATGAGAGAAAATCTGTAAAGATTATTCTGTGGTTGATTAAAATGGGATTCGAACCCACGACTATCGTTCCAAAAACAATTGTGCTAACCTCTGCACTATTTAATCGGTGAAATCTGTTACATCGCTGCCCATTGACTAATTTTGGAAGAGACTTGAGAGAAAATTGATAAAGGTGTTATCAGTTTTGGCAAACTGTCGATTGGAATTGAACCAATTACACATTTCTTACAAAGAAATTGCTCTACCAATTGAGCTACGAAGTAACCTGTTATCTCGCTGCCCAAGCCTCAAACTTAGGAAATCCGGAAGAAAATTGATAAAGGTTTCTAATACGTGCTCTACCATTGAGCTAAGTCCCCATTATTCGGGGACTGAAGGATTTGAACCCTCAACTACGGCATTTACAGTGCTTTGCGAAGTAACCTGTTATCTCGCTGTCCGGATAAACTTATTAGAATTTTTAATGTACGATTGATTGATTGTAAGAAAAGAAATTTATCTTAGATCAAATTTCTTATGCTCTAGGCAATCCTAGAATAGTATTAGTGTCCACCGCTTTATATGCTTCTACACCAACTTCTATGGTCATCTTACCATATTCACTATCATGTTCCATATGGATTTTATTATCTGAACCATAAACTGCTTGAATACCACTTAAATCCACTCCAGTTTCTTCAGAAATAAAATCAATAAGTTGTTGTATAGAATCAATAGAATTTAACTCAGATTCTAAATCAATTGGTGTTCCTGCGACTGCAACACTTAATGAATTTATGATTACAATGACATCTTCTGGGAATGCTTTTGAATAATCAGCTGGTGTTTTTGCTTCAAAAATAGCAAGACTTGCCTTAACCATTTCACCAACGTATCCATCTTTTTCTGTAATTCCAGAAAAATTTGATGCTTCCCCACTTTCCGTCATGCTCTGTTGCTGCTCTTGAGCAGACAGAGCAGAACTTACGATGCTATTTAAAAACGATTGTTCCATAATAAATCCTTCCTTCACTTTCTATAATAAGAAATTTAGTTCCTAATTCTTCTTGTAATGCCATAATTTATGTATTGGAGCATTACACTTAGTATTTAATCTTTCATGCTTGGCATGCTGACCTACAATAAATGCTAAATCTATACCCACGAAGAGCACAAAAGATATCAAAAATCCAAGAACAAAAAATATTAATAAATCTGGTCTGTTTATTTTCATCATACTATAATATAAGAAAAAGAGCTTGCGGGATAGCACAAGCTCCAGACAATATGTTTAGTGATTTTATCTACGAAAGAGATTTATTGTATTTCTTCATACATGATTCTTGCTTTTTTGATGCAAGAAGCAAAACCTAATTGACTATATGCAGCCTCTGCACCCTTTATGAAGCTATAATCTCCAAATACTTTGATTTCATTGTTGATTAATATTGCATAGCCGAACTTAGCATTTTCTGAAAAATAATCATTTTCATTTATTGATGCCTTTATGTCTTCTGGATTTACTGGCACTTTCTTTTCTTCTGGGACTTGATTTAAATCAGAAGCACATTCAACATTTTGAACTTCATCTTTATTTGAATCTTCTATTGATATTGGAGGTTTTGGCGTAATATTTTCCGGAACAAGAATCTCAGCTTTTTTAGAATTTTGATCATCATCTTTAATCTTAAGCTTACATTTATCTTTACGTATTCCAGCAGATCCTCGCTCAGGCATTGGAATTTCATGCGTTGAATCATATAAAAATCTTAAGAGTTCATAATAATATTGTGGTATAGCCGTTCTAATCCCTCTGATTTCCGCTCTGATTGCACATATATACCAACTTGCAGTGTTAGCAGAAATCATTTCCTTCATTGCTGATTGATCCTCATAGAGAGCTTTAAATTCAGATACTGTTTTTGCTCGGTGTTCATATATGAACTTAAAGATAGCATCTGTCATTTTGATTTTTGTCCCGACTGAGCGAGTTGGTGCTTGATTTTTCATTATAGCACGCATTGAATCCCTACGTGCTTCAATTTCTTCTGCAGTGTATTTATTCTTAAATATCATCAATAATTCATTCATTGGTCTAAATCTATTTGAAGATAAAGTACAAACATCTTCTAAAGACCACGGTTTTAATTTTGTCATTTTGTGCACTCCTTTGTTTAAGTCTATTTTTGTAATATCCATTTTATGTTCCACACTTCTTTGAATTTCTGCATGTTGCCAACGAGTTTCATAAATTGCTTGCTTTTTATTCATTGCGATCACCTCGAATTCCGAGCAAACATCTTAAATCATCTGACCATCTTTTCAACCATGCTTCCTTGTAATCCTTTGGTGAGACTTCTGCACCAATTGGCGTTCCACAAGATGGACATGTGAATAAAAGAAACTGCTGTTCCAAAGATGACAAAAGAACCTTTGCCTCATCATCGAGACTCTGGTTCTTCTTTAATTTGTCTATCGTTTTAAAAATTTCCACTGAATCAAAATAATTAGATAAAATCACGGTTAATTCTCCTTTATGGGAAATTAAATTCCGTTACGTTCTAAAATCTTCTGATTCTTTTCTTTTGATGGATTTCCTTATTTTTCTATAACTCCCTGTTCTTCAAAATAGGATTTGAACTGTTCCAGAGTAAATTTCGCAACTTCATTTCCATTTCTTGCTTCTTTAAGAAGAAAGTAATATCTAAATTCTGCTAACTCTTTTTCAACGTCTTTATTGATGTGGATACATGCAGACAAAGGATTGGTTGAAACTTCACCAAAACATTTACAGTAATTGGGTCTTAAATGTGAATGATGGATAGAACAAGAATTATTCTTATTCAAGAAAACACACTTTTGATTCTTTGTCAAAGGCTTAACGTATTTAAACCCATTGTCTTTGTATTTTTCTAAATAATACTCTTGATTCTCGTCAGGGATAAACTTCTTAAGAACCTTAAAGTGTGATTCAAGAAATGCAACACATCCGCAACAATCTGCATTACATGCACCAGACTGACACAATTCCTTGCATTGACCTTCTTTTAGAACATTAAGAGACACTTCTGATTTAGAGGACACTTCTGATTTAGATTTTGAACCATAACGATCTTGAATAACTGCCTCAGCAAGTTCTGGTATTTTTCCTAGTGGTTTAATATTTTCAGATTCCATATAATCTCCTTCCTTTTGTTAAGAAAAGAAATTAAGCACCATAAAATTCAGATAGAATTGTAGGTATTTGAATAAGAGCACCTTCAACTAATTCTTCATTTTCATCAATGAGATTGCTTAGTTTAGAAATTACACTTTTATATCCATAAATAGAGCCAATGAGTTTGAATATTGTATTGTCTCTCTTCCAATCTTGAGAAAGTTCTAATTCATTCGGATCTTCTGGTAATTGATCTGGAAGTTCTGCTGAATTCCTTTTTCTAATCTCATACCATTTTTCTTCTGTATTGTAGAGAGCAAGAATTGTTTGCTTAACTTTTTCTTTTGTATCATCAGCAAGAGAAGAAGAGGAGCTCTTAGTCATGCGTTGAAAATCTTTGCATAACCTATGAAGTTTCCCAAGAAGCAAATCTGTTGGAGTAAGAACTTCATCTATTTCTGTAAATAGATCTCCATATTCTGTATATGGATTATAATTCATATCATATTTCTTTGGAACTTTAATCCAAGAATCTGTTAATAAATCATAAACAGTATCTGAGAAATAGTCAGACATTGGACTCAAATTTAGATAAACTTCCAATGGATGCTGATTAACATACCAACCATGTTCATCTCTTTCTTCTTTAAACCAGCTCATGACATTTCTTTGAAGTTCTTCAAGTTCTTCTTCTGATTTTCCTTCAAGAACTTCTGGTTTTGGTTCTATGTGAACGTCTATATCCGCATCTTCATCATAAAGGTTGGTGCCAATAGAACCAACAATTCTTATGCTCTGAGCAGAATCAATTAAATCCAAATCTGGGTATTGTGACAATGCATTTAGAATAGTTTCTTTCAATTCGGGTTTTAACGTATAAGAATCTTCTGTTTTATCCCAAATATCTAAGGGCAAATCTTCACTTGGAAAACTTGCGGTGCTTTCCTGCATATCTTCTATTTCTTCATTTGCATTGATGCTTTTTATAGCTTCTAAAATTATATCATCCATCTTAAATTCTCCTTCATATAGAAAAATTTAGTCCTTAAAGATATAAGAAGAAATTCTATCTCCAATAGAATCGCCAAATGCTTCTGAAATAAGAAGAGCAATTGACACTATCAAGGACAAGCCCAAACCAAAAAGAACGAAGAGTATGCATGTTTTAAAATACGTATGGTATATTGGTGGATATCCAATTATTTTCGTCACCAAAGATGACAATGAACCAAAAAGTCCAATTCCTAATGTAGTATCTATTGAACAAGATAAACATGTCTTAAAGCTTAATTTTGTTACACTCATTTTATAATAATCCTATTTTATGTAAAAACTTATAGATCACGGAATCTTCAATCTGTTTCAATTTTCTTTCAAGTTCCGTAATATGTACATTTGCACAAACATATCTTCTTTGCTGTGCAGCACATCTATTATCTAAAATTCTTACGATAGAATGCATTCGAGACTCTGGTTTTAACTTATAAGGATGCTGTCCACTTTTACTAACGACATATCGTCCCTGTTCATCTTGAACTAATCCAACTTCTGGACAAGTAATGATATCTCTTTGAGTCATTATAGACCTCCTGTTGATTTTAATCTAATTCGCGTGGGTAAGCACCAACACAAATTAAGTCACTATTGAAAAGTAAAGAATACTCCTCACCAGACTTTAAATTCTTGAAATCAAAATCATTAAGATCTTTGCTGAATTCCAAAATCTGCCATCTTGAATGTAATGGAAATTGATATCTCATCTTTTTGAATCTAAGGTTGACCCGATCCAATTCTAATGAAAATGTATCTAGAATCCAATTAGATATTATATACATATATTCTCCTCTTATTTTCTAAATAAATTCCAAAGAAAAAGAACTATGCCCAAACAACATAGTTCTTATCTTCCAGCAATATCTTTTTCATTACTCTATAAGCCACTTAGGTTTTTTGAAATCATTCCTCCCATTGGTGAACTTATAACAAATATATTCATCTATTGGTGCGTACAGATTTCCATATTGTTCATAAGCAGCAACAATAGATTCTTCTGGGATATCTTCCATTGCTTCCATAAGTTTTGCAACAACCTTACATCCAGGATGATTTAGGCTGAACTCAATGAGAGCAAGTTTAGATAGTCTTAAAAATTTTGGTTTTAATTCTGTCATGCTAGATTCTCCTTTATAAGGAAATAAATTATGATTCTTCAGAATCATCATCTTCAACGTCAGCTATTGAATCAAGAATCTCTTTTGTGTCCAATAGCACGCTTATGAATTTTTCACAAACATCTGCAGATGGAACTTCATATTCATAAAGAGGAGTACAAAGATCCACATGCTTGATTAATATATTAACCGCAGATTGAATATCAAGTCTTTCAGCAGTTCTAAGATTGAAGTCTAAAACGAAAGACATGCCCTCAATTTTCTTGTCTGCAACCCTGTATTCAATTGTTCGTTCGGCAGCATCATAAATAAAACCAAATGCAGTGTCCGGATCAGGGTTTTTAAGTGCACTAACAAGAACATTTTCTGGCAAAAATTCAGATCTGAATTCATAGCCATCAATTTGTTCTTTTGCAATAAGCACATGAGAAGATGTTGCTTTTGAGAATTCTGTATCAGATGTGGAAGAAATTTTATCCAACAAGAACTGTAATTGTTCTGGGGTTGCTTCATCTAAGGACTCCAAAGCATTTGCTGAGGATATACTTCTTTCCGATTCATCATTTCCCATGCAAACAAATCTTGTCTTAGTTATTTTATCTGTAAGATCTAAACCTGTCTTTTCTTCAAGTTTCTTTAATATTTCGAGTTTCAAGTCATCTTTATTGCTCATAATTAATCCTTTCTATTTTCTGAACAAAGGGTTTAAATTGGAGGATAGGAGATTCGAACTCCTGACCCCCTGCGTGCAAAGCAGGTGCTCTACCATTGAGCTAAGTCCCCATAATCCTATATAGGCAGGAGTTACCCTGCCCGTCCGATCACGACATAGGATTCCGTTCATCATTCTTCGGTTAGAACTGTAGAACCGTACTCAACGATTGCACCTATCAATGGCAGAGGTAGGAATACTCCCCATTCTTCTTGTCACTCACTGCTAGTTCCTACTCGAGTGAGTCAAGTTGAGTCTTCGTTTAAAAGATGTGCTCCGGAGACCGAGTCGAACGGCTATCGTGTTTTAAACGATGGCATATATGTACCTCTGATACCCTCAGAAAGTCCGGAACATAAATAATGGAGATGAGGGGAATCGAACCCCTGTCCAAAAATAATAACCATACAATTATTATACAAGTTTCATAGTAAAGAATTTCGTTGTATTTTAGTTTATAGTTTAAAGATTTAATGCCTGAATTAACCTATTCAAGAAGGGATACTGTTCTGATCTTACAAATAGTATCATCTCTGTATGATCACTTCTTAGGCAGCGATTGCTACTCTAGAGCCGAAGTCAGCATTAATTACATTGTTAGCATTTAATTGCTTTTGCTATTGATAAGCGAGAATGCCCTCGCACTTGTAACTATACTTCACTATTCCTGTCTACACCATACATCCCCATGGCACCAAGAGATGGAATTGCACCACCGACACAGGACGGTTCAGATCCTTGCTCTACTGACTGAGCTATCTTGGTATATGAGCAATTAGATTTTCAATGTACTGAATGGAACTGTTAGAAAACAGTAAAATGATGAAGAGATTCATTTATTTACTCTTAAACACTTACATCCCTTAGCATCTAGAAGCGTCCAGCTATTAAGTCAGACCAGAAAAGAGCTACTCTTCTTTACTATCTTAATAAAGCATATTGAGTTAGGGTGTCAATATGCGAGCAACACTGGGCTGGATTGGATACCAGCATATCACCGTAATCTAAGCGTCATTATGCAAAGCTTGGTTGTACTGTAAATCGGCTTAAACCAGATACAGGATCTATTCTGAATACAGTCATCCATAGAATCCATGGTAATTTTTCAACCTTTCATCTTAGATCTATCCGTGCTTCATGCTTAATGCAGTTATTACTGCCAATATTCGATTTTGACAAATCTATGAAGAGGAATTCCACCTCTCTATTGACATACATTATCCCGATTAAAAGATTATTCTGTCACATCATTTTACTATTCTCTTGTCAAAGTTCTGTTATAAATGAGCGGATAGGACGCTCAGCCTGACGTCTTTTTGTTCCTTCTTTATACTCTAAGAAAACTGGCTCGTATTAGCCAAAGAAATGGAGTCCTGTCACCCAACAGTCCTGGACTATGATCACTACCGAACTGCCCGAATTGGTGCATCATTTTTGAATCGCTCACACCTTAGCGATATGCTTTAAAATGGAGGCAGGAGCGGGAATTGAACCCACCACTTTCAGGTTATGAGCCTGATGTGCAACCGATACACTTTCCTGCGATATGGCAAAGTATTTTTCTTATAAAATTATAAAGGGTGTAACACTTTGCAAAAACCTCAAGCCCTTCTGATTTATAGTGCGAACAGCTTTAACTAACACACTCGCATGCTATTCCAATCTAATATTTATTGAGGTTCTGGAACGGAACTTCTCTCCTATCAGTTCACATCCTTTTAGTGCACACGATTGAACTCGATAGATTGAACTTTACAAGATCTCGTCTGAAAGTTTTCTAAGAACGGTGAAGCACGTTGAATTTACATCTTCGCCCATCACACTTTCTTAAATTCACTCTTGGCACTTTTTGCATTTGGAGTCTTTTGATTCCAAAAGAGAAAGCCTTTTGTCTAAAGCATGATATCTTTCACGTAAAGAGTCAAACTCAAACTTAGAAATTTGATTACCAGAGGGCATAAATGCCAACACAGAACCAAGAATTGCAAATAAACTCGAATCGGATTTGTCTGTGTTTTTAAGGAGCAACACTTCCTTTTCAATTTTAGATACACGATCTTCTAACTTCTTTGTTAATAACATAATAAAAATCCTCCTATTTTCTTAGTACACACTAATATCATAGGAGGAGGGAACGTCCAAAAGACGTACAATTGGGTTGGATAAAACTCTAATCTGCAATAGTTTGAGCTACTGTTTGAACATTTAACTTAGAATCAATAGTATTAAGGGTAGAGTCCTTAATAGATTCTAATTTCTTTTCAGCCATTTCTTCAGATTTACGTTTAATGGCTTCCAAAGTAGTTAGCTTATTAAAATCTGTTGCTTTAATTCCGGATTTATTTGTTTTTCCGTCATACTTAATTGAATCATCAAGTTCTTCAAAGATATGCATAGTTATTTGATTTGCTTCCTCGCAAATTTCTGATTGCAATGCATTTGCTGATTCAAATACTTTAACCACATTATCTTTGGTTACTTCTTCTGCAAGAACTGGATATAGGTTTTCTATTGGTCTAACATTGATTGTCATGCCCAATCTAGCAAGAACGAGATCCAAATTTTCTGTGTGACCTATGTAACGTAAATATTGAACCATCGTATTAACTTCTGTCAAAAGTTTTTCTACTTTATTTACATCATACTTAGGATTTTCTGAACCTTGACCTTCATAATGCATCCAATCCTTAACTTTTCTGAATACTTTTTCTTGAGCAACTTTTGTTTCAACATATTCCTCTTTATCTTTCTTTTTATCTATATCTTTGACAAAGTGAAGCACAAAAGACTGACGCAAGAAAGTCATTTTCTTTCCCAAAGTATCCATAATATTGATACGGTGAGGAGCAGCTTTTTCTGCAAGTTCTTTAACAGTCAGAGCTGCTTCTTCTGATAATTTGTAACTCATAAGCAATTTTCCTTTCTGTTCTACAAAAAGAAAAATTCTGAAAGAAAAACACCCAAAGAATCATGGGTGCAGAGCTTGAAGTATGAAATTAACTATACATAAATTAATTCGTTTAGAGAGTATATAATTTTTCATTGAATAGTTCCATATTTCTCCAAAACGGAGAGCGTGCATCTCCTATTTTTGAAAATCACAGGTGATATGACTCGAACATACATCTACATCGACTTTGGAGATCGGAGTTTTACCAATTAAACTACACCTGCTTCTTTGGAATTAACATGGGCTTTCCACCCATTTGCTGGTTTGGTGAAGTTTTTGTCATTCACAGACTTTTTACCCAATGCACTCTCGGATCTACGAACAAGTCATTGGAACCTTACGGATTTTGGTACCACAGACTATTGTCATGAAGGCTTGACGATTTACGGATTAGAATCCTTCTTACCAGATTCCTCAACCTTCAATGACTCATTATAAATACTTTTAGAATGTACACATAAGCCTGCAATAGGATTTGCACCTATGAATAACAGTTTTGCAGACTGTCCTCTTAACTTCTTGAGTATGCAGGCATGTCGTCAAGGGTTTAAGGTCTCACCCATGACTAAACCTCTTACGAGCTGTTCCTACTCGCAACACGAAATCTTCCAGTCGGAACTGAGGTGATAACTACCTATAAACTGAAAACATGCTGGAGACAGGACTTGAACCCACAACCGCCTCATTACAAGTGAGATGCTCTACCAATTGAGCTACTCCAGCATGTATCCCCATCTCGATTCGAACGAGATATCGGCTCCGCAGTCCCCTACGAAATGACGTCCTTTCAATAAGGCTTGCTCGACCGACCGTATCCACCAAAAATACAAGGGACATAAAATGTTTCCTTGCCCCCGAATCGAACGAGGCACCAACTCTGCAGTCTTTTATAGAATGATATCCTTCCATAAAACTTACTGAGCCAGCTGCATCCACCAGATATACAAATAAACGTCTTTATCTGTATTGATACGCAAGGCATGTGTATTAAAAATTCCCCAACCACGACTCGAACGTGAAATGCCAGAACCAAAATCTGGAGTGATACCAATTTCACCATCGGGGATTAAACGGATCTCGCACAGCATAATACGAACGGAGGTTGTGGCGAAATCCGTGTCTATCTGTATCGATTTATACAACTGATACAGATGAAATGACTAAACGAATTTGTGGCTCGTGACACCATATCTATTTTCTTTGACTCTTAAGATAATAATCATCTGTTGGATGAACTATCCATTTATAATCGCAAATGTCGTATTGCGGATAATACCTTTTATAGTTCATGTAGTTGCCAAAAGAATCAAGAGGGAGTTTCCTGATTCTTCTTGAAGCAAATCTTTTGCCCCAATATTTCCAACTCTGATCAACAATCCAAGGTCTTTTGTAACTTCTGCTCATGTTGAGCTCCTTTCTTCTAAATACTTAGAAGAATATTGATTCAATATGCATTGTTACTTTCCTCCATGTTAAATAAAAACATCAGCAGGATTACTCATACCTGCAGCTCCCTTCGTGTCTGTTCTAAACGGGAATGTTCTTCTGCAGAGCGTTTTCAGATCGATGAGCAGATAAGTTAAATCTGAGCGTGGCTCTGCCTAGTTATTCGTTACACCATGATGTTAAAATGGCTGCCCAGACAGGACTCGAACCTGTGGCAAAAGGATTAACAGTCCTCCACTCTACCAACTGAGTTACTGGGCAATAACTTATTAGCAGCACTTAGAATTGAACTAAGATCTGAGGGATATGAATCCTCTGCACTAACCATTATGCTATGCTGCCTTCTAACTGGGATCAGCAGGGGTCGAACCTACAACCAAAGGATTATGAGTCCTCTGCTCCACCATTGAGCTATGATCCCATGGAACTATTCAATTGTCAATGTTCTGATTGTAATACTAAAATAAATTTCGCAAAAGAAAAGAAGACAGATTTATGACGTTTCCAGCGTAGAAGAATATCATAACTGTATAACATTAAGGAGTACTGATATACAAAGAGAAAATCCTTCATCATAGCAGTGGAGAGAGTACTGTCTTCTTGGGTAACTTTCTTAGATTACATGATTCCCAGAGCTTTGCCAAATCAATTGATTTGGATTTCAAAGATTGGAATTTTAGAAATTTCTCGAAAGTAAATTTTTGAATTATCAAATCCTAATTTTGACATAGTTCAATAAAAGAAATTGCCACCTAAGTGGCAATAATGGAATTAAGTTTCAAATTGTTAATTTACATAAACGTTGGAGTCATAAAATATGAAATTATCTATCCGCCCAATTCACGAACGGTCATCTTAATTTCTGCGATATACTCAGAATTTATTCTAACGATCAAATCTGAATCTTGCATCATACAATAAAAATGATTCGTTCTTTGGGCAGCCTTTTCTGCTGATCTTGCATTTAAAGCACCAAGTCTCTGAGAATAGCCAATTGGAAGAGTTGTATTATCTATTGCAGAACGAATTAGATGAGAAGCATTGTATTTTAACTGTGGAAGATCTATTTGCTTTCCTAAGAATTTAAGTCTGTTCTTTTCGATTGCAAGATAAGCTCTCATGAACTTATTAACAATGTCAGAGATTTCAACTTCATTTTTCTTTGCAATATCTTGTAAGTATGTATTGATATTGTTCTGAAAATCGAAAGAAAGTTGATTTGATTCTTTTTCATTGATTTTTCTTATCTGATCAAGAATACATTCATCCTTAACCTTATAAGCAATAGCATTGGCAATTTTCCTTGCGTGTTCTGCATCTTTTGGAGTAGTATTGCCTATCTTTCCTGTAGATTTATACTCATCAAGAAGTTCTTTAACGATATTTGAATGTGACTGTCTTCCATCTATTGGCATTTATTCTTCCTCATCTTCATTGCCTTTGGTGTAAGCTTCAACATCAAGCATTAACTGTTCCATGGCGTCTTCAACCATAGAATAAATTCTGTCCAAATCTTTCATGCCTTTTTCTTCATCATTTCTGTATGCAGTAATTAGCATGTTTTTAACTGTCGTGGCAGTTCCATTGATTCTATTATATACATCATCTATCATAGGATCAATGTCGGAATATTCATGTTTTGGTTGAACAGACTCAGCCATTAAAGTTTTTATGATTTCTTTTGTATTCATTATCTAAACCCTCCAAAATTACGCCTAATCAAGCCTTTGATCTACTGAATTAATCAAATCTTCAATATCTTGATCTACAAGAGAATTAAGTTCATCTAGAGCATTTAGTACACGATTTGGATTCATGAAATTTGCTTTTGTAGTAAGACTGCGTTTAATAGAATCTGCTGCAACTACAATTTTTCTATGGATTTCATCTATGATAACTGCAGCCTCATCATCTAAAGATTCTTTCTTCCAAGAGAATGACCATCTTTTATTATCTTCAGAAGGAGCAACAGGAGTTCCCACATATAAAAGTTTTCCATCTTGGTGAACTTCTACTTTATCAATCTTATCTAATTCTGAAGAATTCTTAAAAATCTTACGAACTTCTACCATTGTGTTGCAAGAATATTCAGTAGTTTTATTTCGATAATCATCTTTACCAAGCTTGTTGTATTGCTTAACTTCTAAAGCTTCGTGATTTGGTGTAACAGTTGAACACCATTCATCAAATTCAGATACAATATCTTGTATTTTCTTTAAATCATCTTGATCCATATCATCAGCATAGACTGGAATTCTGTTTTTCAATTCTCTGACTTTATCTCTGCCGAAGTTTTCTTTAAAATTGCCTTTATCCAATTCTTTTTGAAGGACTCTCTTAGCACGAGACACTGCTGATCTTGCTTCTCTAACAGTTTTAAATGCATTAGATGCTTCATGAACAGATTCATTTTGTTCATATGGAACTTCCTCGCCTGTAACTGCATTAAACCAAGATGTGCCATCTGAATAAACTACAAATAACATCATTGTAGGATCATCTTGAAATTCAAAATCTGTTTCCATATCATTAATAACAGATTGAGCCTCTTCAAAACTATGATAGCCAGTTTTAATGCCAAGAATTTCTACATCATTGCCTTTATCCTCAGCAACACAAACACCGTAATTTTGAAGTTCTTTTTCATTAACTGATTCATCTCCTTGAAGACCATTAAGAACGTTAAGAACATATCCTTGACCTTCTAATTCTTCTTTTAAAGGTTCGTATTCTTCAGGAGTTGCATCTTCCAGCTCTTCTACATATTCAAAAGATGCATAACCATGTTGACCAACATGAGAATAAGTTAATATTCTTCCTTCATCTCCAGGTTGTTCAATAATGTCCGGAAATACTGCAAGAATATCTGTTTCATCTGTATATTCGTTAGGTTCTCTTTTGAATATAACATTTTCAGCATCTACGGTTGCATCTTCGGTAGTATCTCTTGCTTCCATTTGAGGTTCTTCCATCTGATCCCCTATATATTCTTTTAATGCTTCGGGAGTTGCATCTATGACTTCATCTTCGTCTGTAAACATATTGTGTGCAATAATTTCTGGACCATTTTTGATGAAGTTCAACGCAGGTTGACCCTCTTCATCTGCAACACCTGCTGACCCTCTTTCTAATAAATCCATGATAGCATAAATGCCTTCATCTGTAACTGAACCATCGTCTGGATCAACAAGTGAAGAAAATGCTATATATTCTGTAGCAGCTTCAAGCATTTTTCTTAATTCAGGTGAACCAAATTTAGGAAGAACATCTTTGTTATCTACTCTTAAAGCCTCCACTAATAACTTTCTATTAATCATATTTTTCTCCTTTGTACTATATGAAAATGTAAATTCTTAAAGATCGTCATCACAAGAACAAGAGCACACATGATTTAATGCAGAAAAATATTCAACGGACAAACCTAATCCAATAATATCAAATAGAAATAAAGATGCAAGCATAAACCAATAGAGAGCCTTACTTTTGCCGCAGCAACGATAGACCAAAAGAATAAATATGAAAATGCATAGAAAAGCCAAAAGATTTGGAATAAAGCCTTCGATGGCTTCTATCAAATCTTCACATCTGCACCCTTTGGCTGCCATATTACCACTTGCCTACTGGACATTTGCACTTAACGAATGAAGTCTTCCAATCTGTTTTGCATCCACATTTCCTACAAAAACCAAACTTATTTTTGAACTCACATTCATTGCATAATGCTCTTCGTTGCTTTTTAACTTCTTTTGAAGCAACCTGAATTTTACCAGTTGCACAGTCACACACGACATTCTTTATAGAATATTCATTCCAAAATTGATAACCTACAGAATTCCAATCCATGATAATTCTCCTTTATGGAAAATTATTGAGTAACTGGGACTGCTATCCGAGTTTTGATTCGAGTGCTGCAAGTCTGTCTTGCAATGCTTTAAAATCTGCTTTCAGCTTTCGATGATCTTCAAATAAAGACTTCAACTTCTCAAAGAAACGTTCAAACTGATTCATTCCTATCTCCTCATTGTGCTTGTTGCATATTCCTGAGAACCATCTGCTTTCACAAGATAACCAACAGAAAATTCTTTTTCTTGTTGGATCAACAATACTTTTGATTCATTTGGATAAGACTCTATTACTTTGCCTCGGGCATATACATGTTCTAAGCAACCAAGATATTCATCTGTGTCCGGATCGTGAATCTCGTCCCCAAACATAAAAACAGTAATATATGCACCAAGAGGATAAGATTTGTTTACACGAATCTTAACAAGACCTTCTTGAGTTATTTGTATTGACTTAACTTGTGCCAAACGATGACGCTCTAAATATGCATCTATTTGCTCTCCAAATAGAGGATATAAAATCTTCATAAAGACAAAATCTCTAATGCCCATTTAATTTCTCCAATTTCTCGTTGCTGCAATAAGGACAATACACCTTGCCATCTTTATCAAGATGCCACCCTTGCTCTTCATAAAATTTCTGAGCTCGCCTGAAATCATAGAAAAGAAAATGATCTGTAAACTTACATTGATCACAAGTTGCTACATAATCTCCCAGAGCATTCTTCTTTATCATTAGACATCCTCCAAGATAATTTAGCCCTTTCTGATGAATCCAAGACCTTCTATTGCATTCCTGTACTTCTTAAGACGATTCTCCATTTTCTGTGCCTTTCGCTGGATTAATCGTGCTTTTTCAGAGATCAGAGTAAGCTGCTGCTTGTCTTCTGCTGATGAGAGTTTCTTTTTGAGTTGTTTTATAAGGAATTGTAGATCCGCTGATAGAAAGCAAACAGTAGCATCTTTATCTAATCTCTTTATCTTTTCTTGAGTCATAATAGTCATCTCCATATTAAAGGTATTTTTCAATCAACACTTTTGTTGGACATTCATTGCATTTATACTTTTCATAAATACATGCCATACAATAAGCATCTTTAAATTCTGCAATACGAGCAGCCAAATCAGACTTAGGTGATTTAGGACGAACCTTTTCCATCATTCGCTTAAATTCTGCGAAAGATCTACATTTGTAGATTGGACCTGAATCTTCTACTTTTTCTTCTTCCTTATAAGTTTTCTCCAGAGATGCTTTTGCTTTCTTCAAAGGTGATTCTTCCTTCAATTTTCCTTCATCTTTTAGAATTTTCTTTGCTCGGTAATAATATGTTCTTACAGAAGCAGTAGAAAGACTTAATTCTTCATGGATCTCTTCATAAGATTTACCTGATTGAACAAGATCCCATATTTGTTGTTCTCTTTTATTTAGCATTTACTTTCTCCTTTTTACTTATTGGAAATTTTTCTCCAACAACAATCTCGTATTCTTTTAACAGAGAGTTTTCAAAACGAAGATTTTTTGCCTGTGCCCATTCAGCAAGAGCAATAAATTCTGCTTTAGATGGACAATGATTTCGCAAACCTCTTGCCTGATTAATAACATCTTCTTCTATAATCTCTATAGTCAGATGTCTCCTCATTGTTCTTTTCCAACTACTTGTATCATAAGATCTCATAAATAAAATCAGAGTTTCACCTTTCCCGATCCTTGGAACATAGCTAGCAACACAATGATGCATTGCTTTTCCTTCATCTACAATATCTTTTGTTCTATTGGGAACTTCAATACGCAAAGGCTCTTTAACTTCTATACCATATTCATCCCATACAGCCACAGCCCTTGGATCTTGACAACAATAAGCATATCTATTTCTAGCATCGCATCTGTCGTACCAATCCATTGCTTTTATATCCTCCAGAGCACCCTGAACTTCCGAAGATTTGTTAATCATAATGTCGTGGGCAGTTTTTAATGCTTTTGGATATTTATCTTCCACCTTATCATACACCATAAAGGACATTGCTGCATAGTCTCTCAGCATTTCTGTTGCTTCAGCAGTGTCCAAAAATCCTTGTTTTTCGGGCAAATCTTTAAACAGATACTCAAGAAGACGCACTCTATCGTAATTTTTATCGGAGATCAATGCATCTAAATTAACCAAAAATGTAGCCTTATCACGAGAGATTATCACTTTAAAAAGTGAGAGCAACAAATCCGTTTGAGTTAATGGTGACCATATTTCATTCCAATGCTTAAAACTTCTTAATCTATCAAGAAAGTCGTCTGAATAGTAATTGTACGAAGTACACAAGACCTCTTCATTTGCCACAAGATAAGAAAAAACATGTTTTGGCAATCTCAAAAACTGCCATGGTTCTTGGGTTGGATCCAAATACTTACCCCATTTATCTAAAATTCCTTTAAGTCTCCAAACCCAACCTGCTCTCGTAAGTTTCTCTACCGCTTTTAGTCTGTTCAACTGATACTGAGAAAGTTTGAACATATAAACACCCTTCGTCTTTGTAGTTCTCTTAGGATATGCCATATCAGTCCATAATTCATAAAAAGGTGAAAGCCATTCTGACTCACCATTCTCATCATAAATAGATAAACATTTAAGATTGTCATTAATAATATCTGCTTTCATTGGGTATCCTGAAGAGGATTTCAGAATATAATCTGAAAGATCTAAATAGAAACAACAAATAAACTTCCGACGCTCTTCCTCAGTGCCATCTTTCAAAATTTCTGTATAATCAACTATATAACCAAACTCTACATGTCCAGAATTATAGTGAATATGAGTTACTGCTCTTGAAGAGTTATAAACAGAATTTCTTGCCTTCTCTTCTAATGCTATCCACCAATCAAGTTGGTCTTTTGGTATATCTACCACAAACTTCGTTTTAAGTGCTCGAATAGAACACTTTTCCGTATCAACCGTAAATAACAATTTCTCCTCCTATACTGCATGACGAATATATGCTTTTTCTAAATTATAAGCATTTACAATGGCTTGAATTTTATCAAGATTTTTAACATCACCCATATCTATGACTCTCTTGCACAATTCAACATCACAATAGGATATTGGCGTAATCTGAGTTCCATCATAATCAACAAGAGTGTACAAATAATCCTTAGTTGCACAGCCTGTTTCAAAATCTCGTTCTTCATACTTAATAATCACATGATCTTTATAGATACAGATTATTTCTGGCGGAGTTGCAGAAATCTGTTTAAAGTTATGATTGATTTTTGCTTTAAGTTCTTTGATTGTAGCCATTGTTGTGTCCTTTCACTTCATAAAATTCTGTTTCATTCTATTATTACTCATTTCTTCAGAAAAGTAAATACGTGGCATAAAAAGAGGCTTGACCTTAGCCAAGCCTTTGGTTTATGTTTCAAAACCCTGAGACCTTATACCTTTCGTAATTCTGCAGCAAAATCTTCAATTTCAGAAAGATAAGCTGCAACTATTCCCCTAATCTCCTCATTGGAATTTTCATGATCTAATTGCATTTTCACATATAAACTCGAAAGAAACGATATCAGCATCGTATTCTTTTTATGTAAAGAATTTATCCTTGGAACAGTCAGCACCTCAGGTGGAATTGGCTTAGCTCCATCAAGCAATTCCCTATAATATTCCTGAGAATTATGAAAATGATCCAAAGTCTCTTTATCAAGTCCTTTATGGGTCTCTTTTTGATGCAAAATAATATCATGCTCAGATTTAGCGTTATATGTTCTATGAATATGATTCACATCTGGTATATTCGACACTTGCATCAACTCTCCTCTAGACTTAAACAGATAAGCCTATTACAATAAATTCATCTGTACTACATGTTCAAGGAATTTAACCAATTTCTTATTCTATCCCACAAAGATAATGGTGTATAATATATGCACACATAATCTTTGAGTTTCAAATTTGAATTTCGTGACAATGCAACAATTGCATTGGAACACACAACCAACTTATTGTTAAGCATAGAAGCTTTATAATAACAATTATCGCAACACTTCTTTAACATACTAATCCTTTCGAAAAATATTGGCAACATCAGAAACAAGATTCAAAACAACAATTATTGCTATAATAAAATGCTGATTGAACCATGCCACAATCTCAGGAAACGTTGAATGCAGTGTTAGCGTTTTTGATATAAGAAAACATATAATCAGACTAAACATAGAATTCCTCCCTTGAAGTTTAAATTCTATGATTTAGACAAACAATTCTCCAAATATGTAAGCCTTGCAAAAATGCCAAGAACTTCCTGTTCAAACAAAATCAGACTTTCTTCTCTACCATAAACAACTATAGAAGTCCTAGTTCGTTCTTTCACATTGCATCCACAATCATCTGCAAGAGAAGAAATCTTCCAAAAATAAGTTTCTGGTACATTGGATACTGACAATTGAGCGTCAGACCTTCCCTTTTGGGAAGGTTCTGTATAATGACAATCTAACATCTTATTAATCCTTCCATGCTTTAAGTGTATAAAGATTTATGAGTGAAACAAAGCCTTTTTGTGATTCTTTTAATGACGGATCAACGTAAACTTCATTCTTGATGCGTTTGTAATCTGCTTTTGTGATATAAGAACAATCAACACCCAACCATGGTGCTGAAAAATCAAATACAAATTCATCTAACATTTCTCGAACAAACGGTTTGCCTTCTGCTAGAGCAAGAAGTAGAAGAGCCTCTTTGCATAAAGCAATACAATAACATTTATTCAAAATGAAGTTCTTTATTGTGCAATTATCAAATTTCTTTTCATTCTTTCCAATAATGTCTTCTGTTGCCTGTAATTGTTTTTCTGTTAATTTCATTTCCGATGTCCTTTCTATAAACTCAAATAACACATAGATAACATACGATTAACTTCTGATTGAAGTTTTTCTAATTCTGAACTTTTATTTACATCGCTGTTGATATATGATTGAAATATTTTATCGATCAAAGCACTTGCCAAAGATTCTGGGTCATTGTTTTCTGCAACGATTTTAAGTATTTCGTTTTTGAATTCCATTTTTCTCATTTGAATTCTTCTTTCTAATGCTAAATCTTCTTGTGATGCCATATCCGATATCCTTTCTTTTTATATTTCTGAACACTTTCATTATTTATCAGAACGAAATAAAAGTAAATACTTTGAAATAGAACAAAACAGAAATTCCGAAAAGATAGTACGTTTAATATCTTTTCGGAACTTAATAAAACTTAATAATTCTGGAAACGTTAGCTAAATCTAGATTATAGTGCCGCAGTTGGATTCGTTGCACTCCATGTAAGAGAATGTATTTCTCCCATTTCATCAACTTCTGCTAAGAAATAACCAAGTTTAGTTATTCCCAAAGCATCAAGATCATAGCCTTCTATAGGATAGTCAGAAATATGATAATTAAAATCTCCTTCTACTAGATACAACGGTCCCATTACTTCATTAAGAGTAAGTGCAAGAGAAAGTTCTTTTGGTTCAGCATAGGTAACAACTTTCTTTTCTCCATTGCTAAAAGCATTATATGTTCCAGCAGGAATTGTAGCAGTGGAGAAATCTTCTGACACTTTTAATTCGCCAGTGCCAGTAGCTGGTTCATCTTTTCCTGCCTCTTTCCATTTATCTGGCAACTTTCCATCAAGTTCTAACTTTTTCTTAATAAAATCCTACTAATCCTAACATAAATAATTCCTTCTTTCCTTTCATGTCTAGTAACTATTACAATTTATAGGTAAAATGAAGGATTAATACCAAGTTTCTGAAGAGTGTTAAGAATCATGCCTATGTACTTATTTCCGTCAAATCTTGGCAATTTCACATCAATAAATTGCTGAAGATATCTTTTTGCAGTGAAAGGATTAAAGTGTTCTCTAATATCATCATTCCCTCTGGCATGATTTTGCCTGCTGGATGCAAGAACATAATTTGAAAGACAACTAACTCCACCTTTGGATTTTGCCTTTAAATGCTCAAGAGACACGTTCTTAATAGATAACGTGTCTCCATAAAATCCATATTTAACCGTTGGTAATTTATGTTCTTTATATAAAGTCTTTAATGGACTTGAATAACCAAAGGATGCTTGGTTTGTATTTATTTTCTCAACTCTCATGTTACTGAAATTTAAGAGGAAAATAAATTATATTCTTCCCATTAAAGTAATCTGTCCAATACGATTCTGATTTGCAGGATTATATGGCGAATGTGAAGCAGCCATATAGGTAATCTTAAATTCTGCATATGGCTTTGTTATTGCTAAGTCCATTATATATGCTTTCCGTGTATTTAAATCTATTCTATCAAAATCTGATCTAAATGACTCTAACTTATTTCCATCCGCATCATAAGTTTCAAAGAGCATAGTTGTTATTGCCCATCTATAAGAAATAAAAGGAACTTTTAAACTTGTCTCACATGCTGGAAACATTTTATTATCTAATCTCTTATAAGAAATAATAGGAGCATTCCCTGGATTGCTTGCTTGACCATCCCAGATTTCTTGAACGAATGCCTGATAAATTTTATCTGAACCGTATGAAGCACCAAGAACACTAATTTCATATTTACCCTCAACTTTATTTGAAGTATATTCTTCTGCATCTAATAAAAGATTTTGTAAATTTTTCCATTTATCAGGGAGCTTGCCTTCTAAATCAAGTTTCTTCTTAAGAAACCCTACAAATCCTAACATAATTATCCATAACCTTTCTACCCTTTAAGAGTCGTTTTTAAGTAGTAAATAAACATACAGTCAGAACCACTAGAACCTGAACCATCTTTCGAATAATTGAAAGTTAGTGTATGCGTTCCAACCACTAAATCTTTTGTGCCCTCTGTACTATTTGTACCAGAATTTCTCCAAACCTGAGTTCCATCTAGAGTAAACGTTGCCCAGTCATAGTTGCCTTCTGAAGAAACACCAAGCTTATATGCCAAAGTCATAGGCTTTTCACAAACAATAGTCATTGTCATTGTAGTGTTTCCACTATCACCAATAACATTATTTCTAAATGCTTGATTTGAAGCATCAACATACCACTTAGATGAATTGCTTAAAGTTACGTACTCAGGCAATGCCTTTGTAAATGGGTGAACAAATTCCAATGGAACAAAGTTCTTTTTATAGAAACTTGGTGTAAGTTCCTTCAAAGAAACAACTTTGGAATCTCCTGCGAGAGATCTAACAATAAATCTATGATATTTATATGAAGTGTTGCTTACAGGAATTGCTACATTACATTGAGAATTAGATTCATGAGCAAAAGCTGGAGTCTGGAATGTTCCCAAAGATTGATAATTAGAACCATCCTTTGAACCTTGCCATTCAAAAGACTTAATTGCAGATGCACCATTGCATAAAGTTACACCATTTGGAGAAACTGCATCTTTAAGTTGCACACCAATATAAGGTGCATCTTCCCAAGATTCTACTTCGCCTGATGTCCAAGCAACTTCAGATGTATCTTTATCAAAAAGTTTATAGATTGTACCATAATCCAAAACAGACTTAACCTGTTTTCCATTAAGCCTCATATAACCAATCATAACAGGATCGGAATTTTGAACGGTTGCAGTAACATTAATCTTAAAATACTTATAAGATTCCGTGGTTGAAATATCAACATCAAAATCATCAGATCCTATATAAGTATTTGTAAATGAACCAAGAGATGTCCATGTACTATTATCATTGGACACTAGAAATTCATAAGTGCCAAATACGTACTGACCATTACCATCTTGACCACCAACATTATTAAAAGTAACTGAAGATAATACAAGACCATCTGGGACATAGTATGTCAACCATTGAGGAAAACCATAACCATTATTTGATTGCCACCTAGAACCATCATGTTTAGTAGCACAATAAGGTTGAACTGTATTGTTATAATAAGAAGATGCTGCAACGGCAAAAGAGTCTCCACCCATAGTTCCATTTGAAGACAACACAGGCTGAACAAAATCAATTTCTTTCACCACTGTTTGAGGTTCTGGATTATTTGTTGTAAGAGATAAAACTTCTGAATTGTTACTTGTCATTACTGGCAATTCATATTTAGTCCATGCATTTGCATCAAAATCGCTTGTTGCACTGGTTCTTTTTCTGCCTTTAACAATAATCTCCCCAACACCTACAATTCCATTAGACCCATAACCGTCTTTAAGGTAACAATAGATTGTATTCGTTTTAATTGTGGCAACTTCAAATTCTGAAATGCCTCCATCCTCGTTAATAGCTGTGAATTCTTCTGTCAAAGGAATTGTCATAGCTTCATCTGCAAAGAACTGTGCAGTCTTTGTTCTTTCTCCTGTGGCAGAATAATTATTTTTGAATGTTATGTGTTTAACAAGAATATCATGCGGAAGAGTCCACATAACCCATTGAGGTGCTGCAACTTCTGAAATGTATGAATTATAGTTTTTAGCAGCATCTTCTGAATATGCAACTCCATCTAACATCCTATATGCTGAACTTGCAGAAGAACTTGCATTCAATGAACCATAAGTAAAGTTATCAACAAAAGCTGGAACAGTTAAATCCATATATGGATCAAGAGTGTCATCTTGCCAAATAAGTTCTCCTGCATTATATACTTGAACCACTGGATTATTATCTGTATATACTTTGCCTATGTCTGATAACACAACAAGTTGACCAGTAGTTTTATATTCTTGAGCTTCTATAATCAATTCACCTATGCCCGAATATTTTCCGCCCAACTTATAGAAATACAAAATATTCGACTGCAAATCTCCACAATCAATAGTAACATATTCCCTACTTTTTGATACAGAAAAACCTGCACCCATTTTTGTCTGTTTATTTCCTATATAGAATTGACATTGTTGCGAAAGAACTTCTGGATCATTGCTCTTAGAGTTCCTGTTAACAAATACAATTCGTTTGAACTTTAATGTAGTTGGAAGTTCCCATTTCCACCAACCTTCAGAAGCATTATCAGTTGCCCATCCAAGAGATTCTGTAGAAGTAACTCCATCCACTGCTTTATATGGATCACAACCAGATAACGTGCTGGAAGCAGAAATAGTTCCATAAGTTGTATCAGAAAGAATAGACAAAGGTTGCTGCCAACCATACCAATTTTCTAATATACCAGTAGATGCTTTTTCATCAGCAATTATCTGAAGATTACATACATATTGATAACTATTAGGAGCTGCAGTAATATACAAACGATTGAATTTATAATATCCCTGCTTATCCTCTGGGATTTCATGGGAAGCTTGACTTGTCAAACTTGAACTTCTGGTAAATGAACCAAGAGTTACCCAATTAGACCCATCATCTGACCCTTGCCATTGAAAAGACGTTGGTGTGTAGCCCGAACTTGCATCCACTCTAAAAGAAAAAGACTGAACTTTCAATGGTGGCGTATAAAATCCAACCCAATGTGGTAATGAATTAGTTGTGCTGTGCCAACCTGATCCTTCATTACCTAAACAATCTATTCCTCTCTGAGTATCCGTATGTGAACCATCACAAGACACTGTATAATAATGAGAAGTATCCCATGTAGTCGTGTTCGTAGTAGACCACAGAGCACGTTTTGGTTGTTCCCATGCTACCATTATCTATTTCTCCTGACGTACCAATGCAAACTTATATGAAGATTTTTCAGAATCTGTAAGTGCTTCCCATTCTGCTTCGGTAAATACTCTTATAGTATCTTTCAAGTATTCTTCCATAGCAGTAGTATTCGCTTTATTAACAGAACCTGCAACAACAACATCACCCTTAATTACTGTCATCTTGGTTCTCCTTTTCTTCAGATTCTACTTTATCTTCTTCCTTAGCTGCTTCACGTTCTTTTGCAAGAGCTTCTTTTGCTTCTTGAACACGTTGCATCAAAGCATTAAAATCTTCTTCTGAAGTTTCTTCATAGTCTTTAACATTTGCTTCAGATCCGAGATAAAGTTCTTTTGCATAAACTTCCGGAATCTTAATGCCTGTTTCAGGATCTTCCACCAAATTTTTAGATATGATGAGTTTTCCTTCTGCAGCAATAAGTTTTCTGATATTTATTGTTTCTGTATTCATTATGATCTCCTATGATTTAATATAAGAAATTAAGCCAAATTCCAGTTTTTCTCTGTTGCAATAGCCTTTTCTTCAGATGTAAGTTTTGCAAGGTTCTGTGAACCAATAGTCAATGTTGCAGCAGATATGCCTTTTCTTGATACAAGTGCTCTCAATAGTGCAATCAATGAATCATGATTCAATCCAGAGAATTGTGAAAGATTGATACTTGTACAAATATTTCTTGGATTTTGGAAAGACATTGGCATTACACGTTGGTAAGAACTTGAACTATTATTTAACCACCAGTTACTATCTGATATCCAAGATGGATTATTTATGGTTGTTGCAAAGAAATCAAGGTTCTTGAACACTTTTGGCTGAAGACCTGTATCTATGTTTGACTCTAATAGATACATATAATAAAGTTCTGCCAAACACCCAATAATTGGTGGAAAATCAATAACTGAATGTGCTTGATTACTATATGTGTACCAAGAATAATATGTTGAGTTATTTGTGGCGTATCTTGATCTTTGTGGTTGTGAACAAGTAACTTCATATCCATTTTGAGAATAATCAGTCAATGATGGCATTACAAAATCAATAACATTGGATTTTGTAACTGCAACTGATCCTCCAGTGATGCGTAAATCTTTAATGGAAACAGATACATTCTCCCCAAGAGTGCCATTGAAGCTTGTCAAAGGTTTAATTTTCAGAGTGGAAAGATTTAAATCTGATGCTGGAACTAAAGAAAATCCAGACTTGGCATCTGTTTGTTCTAATGTACTCATCAATACACTGCCGTTATACACTTCGCAAGACTTCACATCATCTGAAGCGAATGAAATTGTGCTTACAGCAGAAATAGTGCTTGGTAGAACCCATTGAACATAAGGTTCAGCATCTGTAGCATTCGAAGTCCATCCATCTGAAGTTGTTATTCTATATGCTTCATGAGATGTTGTTTCTGTTGAAGCAGAGAATGTTCCATCTGAATCATTTGCGGTTGGTGTAGGCTGTTTCCATTTTTCTTGTTCTGTCCAAGTTTCTTCCGGAGTTGACCATGGACGCCATTCATAAGTTTGTTCCTCTGCTTCTATGTAGATTTCTTGAACACCTGAATAATATCCACCGCCAGTTTTATCCAAATAAATACAATCTGTGATTATACCTTCTTCTGGGATATTTGCTACTGTTTTCGTTTGATTCCAAGAATCAAATGAAAAAGCATCACCCATCGGAACGGTTTTATCTGATGATGTATAAAAACGTCCTTGGAATTGATAATATGAGCCACTACTGTAATAGCAAGAAACTGCTTTTAAGCTTTTAATCTTAATTGTTTTTGGTAATTGCCATTTTAACCAAGATGTAGTTCCATTTGCGTACCAACCCTGCCAAGTATCCGAGATTGTACCATCAAAAGCTTTGTATGGCTGGCAATCTGAATAATATGATCCGCAACTTACTGTACCGTAAGATGAATTCGATGAAAGATTTGGTCTTGTCCATGTTGACCAAGATTCATATCCCTTTGCTTTCGCAGAAATTCCTATCTGACCAACACCCAGATAACGACCAAGATCTCTTCCAAACTTACATGTAATTGAATCAGTAACAACATCTGCAACATTAACTTCTGCAACAGAAGAAGCAGTTGGCTCAAGAGTCATTGCTGCACTGATTGGATTTTGACCTTCCTTATCAGTATAGAATCTTGCAGTAATTGGAAAATCATATTCATTTCCATTTGCATCTGAAACATTGTTACTTCCTGCACGTTGTGTGAATGTAAGCTTATTGATTTGAATATCTATTGGAAGCTTTAAATCAACTTGTGCTTCTTGAAGCATTGGTTCTGCAACGAATCCTTCTGTCTGAGAAGCATTAAATGCTCTGTATCCAGGATAATCTTCCGAAGTCAACATATTAACATGCTTCAAATTGGCATTGTATCTAGAATCAAAAGATCTTCTCCATATACTGCTATATGGAATTCTAGAATTATTCCAATCAACCACGCAATCTTCTGTGTTATTCATATATTGGAATGCGGAATTCCAGTTATGAATATTGTCAGCATTTAATATATCAATTCTCTTCAATTTAGGAGAATATGCAAACATTCTTGCGACAGGGTTATAATCCATGTCTAAACTATCACTATCTCCTCTTTTCCTATCCAAATATCTTCCTGAGAAGTTCAAAATAACTGACTCAAGATTTGGGCAATTTTCAAAAATCTGAATCATATTTGGACAAGAAGAACAATAATCTCCAATATTCAATGTGATTGTCTTGAAGTATGTATTATAATACAAAGCATAGAAATTAGAAAGATTTCCAGGATTTATCATATTGAAAGATTCAAGTTTTGGACAATCTGCAACCATAGAAGATTTATTCCCATTATGAGAAACACCTTTAAAGTCTAGAGTGAAACTTATAAGATTTTTATTACTTGCAACAACTCTGCCTAAGTCAGAACTTGCCTTCAATGTCCATTTATCCAATGTGATTGAAGTTAATCCTTCACAACCGTTAAACATATAAGCCAAGCTATCGCAATTGCTCATATCCCAATTATCTGCAAAAGACAAATCTGTCAAAGACTTGCAACGATAAAACATATATGCTGCATTTGTTATCTTTTGACCAAAAGTTATAGAAACATTGGCAAGATTTGGGTTGTTGCTGCATAAATATTGAGCTCTTGTTACTTTTGGAAGTTCTAAGTTTACAGATTTAAGGTTACATACATTAAATAATGCTTCAACAGTTTTTGCAGAAACAGTTGATATCTCTGGCTGAACTTCTAATGAATTACATCCTTGGAACATGTGATTCATTTTCTCTGCTTTTGAAGTATCTGCAAAAGTTGCAGAAGTCAAAGATGAACAACCTTGACAGAAATTTGAAAAAGCCTTACACGCAGGAGTTGCACCAACTGTAACATCCGTTAATGAAGAACAATTCAAAAATATAGAATCAAGACCCTGAACTTTTGGCATTGCTGGTAAAGTTACAGATGTCAAAGATCTACAGTTTTCAAACCAATTATACGTTCTATAGTAGTAGTAAGATACACCATCATGAGAACTACTGTATTGCTCAGGACCAACTATGCTATCAAGATTTGTAATATCAACATTTTCTAACCAATAACAATTCTTAAACATATAATTCATGTTAGTACACACAGATAAGTCCAAAGAACTTACAGAAATAAGTTTTCTGCAATCTTCAAAAGCGGATAACATGCTTGTTACTTTTGAAGTATTTCCAAGATTTGCTTGTCTTAATGCATAACAGTCTTGGAATGCATATTGAAGATTTGTTGGTCTAGAAGGCAACTTAACTTTTGCAAGAGCATGGTCTTGATAACATATATAATCACATGCAACGTCATTATCAATATTTGATAAATCCAAATCCTTTAAGAAGTCACATTGTTCAAACGCTCTTATCAAATTAGACACTTTTGGCATATCTGGCTGAAGAACTGCACCCAATGAAGAACAACCCGAAAACATATAAGATGCAGTCGTACATTCTGGAGCAGAGAATTCCGTAACTTCTGCAAGACCCCAACAATTAGCAAAAGCATAATTAAGATTTGTTGCTTTTGGGAAAGTAACTTTATTCAATTCTGTAAGACTTGGATTGTAATAAAAAGCATGATCCATATTCGTTGCAGAACTGAAATCAAAATCAGAAACATCTAAAATATTTGGAACATATGCACACATATAGCTCATATTAGTTACTTTAGATGTATCCATATCCACGTGAACTACTTCTGAACCATAAAAAGCATGATCCATATTAGTCATATATCCAGATGCTTCAATCTCAGCATCAAAAGAAACATCCATAATTGCTGCATAATTAGGATTTTCTATGATATCAATTACAATGGTTCCTGTCTTAACTGGAGCTGCCAAAGTAAATGTATGCTTCTCTCTGTAAACAGATCCATTTACAGTAAACTCGTCTGTCAAAGGAATCGTCTTGGCTGCATCTGCATACAGTCTGCATTTAAAAGTAGAAGATGCTGAATATGGCACGTTACCACTCATAAATGTTAATCCTTTAATAGTTGGTTCAACACCTTCTGGAAGAACCCAAGTTATAGAACCAGTTCCTCTAAACGTGTACTGATTATCTCTGTACCAACTGCCAGAACCATGATAAGTTGATGTGGATCCATTGTATATAAAATACGGATATGTATCAGAAGAATAATTAGACAAACCAGTCATAGACACTGTACCATAAGATGTATTTGATGAAAGATTTGGTCTTGTCCATTTATCTATTAATGTTGCTCTATCTGCTTGGTTATAACCAGAAACTTTAATATACTTCAACGAATTAGTTGCAGCATTTTCCAAATATTGTCGATATGAAGAATTAATAGATCTGGCTGAATTATTACAAAGATAAGCACAATATCTTGCTTTCGGTGCGACTACATTTGCACGAACAAGAGAGGTACAGTATTCAAACAAAGCATCCAAATCTGTTGCTTCTGGGAGTTCTATGTTAGCCTGTGTAATCTTAGTTCCAGCCAACAATCCTCGTGCACTTTTAAGCACAGAGTAATCCAAGAATGAGAAATCTGTAATGCCTGTATCTTTGAACATCCAATAAACAGTCGCGTCTGTGTTATACTTAATCTGTGGTGCCACAGTCATGCTTGAACAACCACGAAAAGCATAATTCCAATCTGTAATATTAGTAACATTTGGAATGATACAACCAATTACAGAAGCATTGCCACTATTATAACCAGCATCAAATGCATTGCTCATTGATGTAAAGTTATCGGTGTTTTCAAAAATAACATATCTTACACGCAATCCAGGAGCATGGAAACCAGTAGAACTGTTTGTTCCTTCTATATACATAATATTTGCCGTGGAATTTGCTTGATAGTTTGCACCATATAAAGAGAAACATCTCCAACCAGGAGTGCTCTCTCTGTATGAATAAGACTTAGACCTCCAGTTAGTAGATGAACCTTTATTTTGGAATGCTCTGTATGCTTCATAACTTGATGAATCATTGTCTACAGAAGATGATGAAAGAATACAATCATCTTGAACATTGCTAGAAAATGTTGGCTGAGTCCAACCAACCCATTCTTTTGTTGATGTTCCATCTTCTGCAAGAGTTGTTTTCTCCCATTGAGCATTCAACTTAATAAAGTTACAACCAAATTGATTTATTGGTGCAGAACGAAATCTCCAGTATTGATATGCCTCTGCTAAATTCAGTTCGGTTACAGTCGTTTTGTTTTGTCTTAAATCTTTAATCTCAATTGTACCAACAACTTTCCAAGAAACATTATCATTAGATGCTTCAATGTCAATTGTGCTTGGTGTATAGTATGCATCATAATCTGATGAATTCTTATAACAATTAGTCCATTCTACGGAAGACACTTTCAATGGATGATCGGCTTTAATACCTATCCATGGTCTATATGTATTCATATTTTGATTTGGGTTCAAAGATAAAATAACATTTCCACTTGGACCTGCACCTTGCCAACACTTTGACCAATTTGGAGTACATGCACCCATATCTCTATAAGAGAAATCTAAATGCACGTTATTCAGCTCATAACATTCTTTAAACATGTAATAGAAATAATTTGCATATGCTGGGAATGAAAAATCGATGAATGCTAAATGATTGCATTGCTCAAACATACTCTGCATATTTTCTATTGGTTCTTTAATAGAATTCCCATTATTAAAGTCAAAAGAAGCATAAACCAAATCTTGACACTTATAACACCAAGATGTTGTACTTGTACAATTAGACCAATCTGAATCTTTGGTCTTAATATATTCAAGACGTCTTCTGTTACTAAATACGGCGGAATTAGTCCATTTGAAACCTTTTGTAATAATAGCCAATGCACCAGACTGAACACTTGATAAAGAATATCCATTTGCAGAACTGTAATAGTAAATTACATATCTATAGCCAACACCTTCTGAATTCACCTTATCAAAAGAAGTGTCCCATGTGTGGGTTCCATTTGCAGTATAAGTAGTACCATCAGATACACGATAGAAATTTGCACCTGTTAATGAAATAGTTGAACTTTCTGCTGGATACAATACAATCATCTTAGCAGGATAGTCTTCACCATCTGCATCAATAATTTCTTCTATATTCCACCAATCTGGATTCCACGTATATTGTGGAAGAACGGGTCTTTCAGTTGAAAAAGTTGGAAGAGAACCAGCATTATTGCTAAAAGTATAATCCATCGTTGGTTCAGCATATGGTCCAAGATTCATTGAAGAACCAGAACCACTTCCGCCTTGTATTAAACCTATCTTTTCTGCATAGCTTCTAAACGTATCAGAAGTAGAAACTGCAACACCCTTATCAATAATAGCATTTCTTATAAGAGCTTTTGTATTACTAAGATATGCTAACTTTTCTCTTATAGTTCCCATATTAGATTACTTCTCCATTAATTTGATCTACTGTATCCCCAAAAGCCTTTTCAAGAGCAGTAACTCTTGCTTCTAGAGCTGCATCTGCATTTTGCAATGATGCAATTATTGTATTCGTACTTGTTTTATATTCTGTTAATTCTGTTTGAATAGGATCCACTGCTTGGCTAATAGATGTAATAACATATTCCAAAGAAGCATATGTTTTTGCATCAGTTGCGTTAACAACAGGAGTACCATCATCTATGATATAGCAGAACCAATCATCTGGAATAGTTGCAGCTTTCCTACCTGCTTCCCATTCAGCCATGGTGCCTACCCAATCATATTTAATTGTATCACTCTTTGTTTTAACACCTATTGCAGTGATAGATTCATCTACGTTAGAAATTGTAGTGATATTATCAGGTTTAGCAGAACCTGAACCAGCGGATGATCCACCACCAATTAATTCCCATGCGTTATTAACATAAATATATTCATTGTATTTATCTATTTCTGATTCAGAAGCAGAGTTAAGAACAAAATAGATTTTCTTATTATCCCCTGTTTCTGGAAGAGCTGCAACAATTTCTCCAAGAGGGGCAATTGCCAAGGCATTGATTTCATTAATAGCAGGAACAATGCTCTTCGCTTCTGTTGTTAATGCTGTATCGTTAGCATCTTGCTTTGAATTAACAAGATTATTAACTTCACTCTTAGTGTATGCATTTGTGATGCCGTATCCTTCTAAATCAGTTGCTTTTTGTGCAAACTTTTCATCTACTTCTGCCTTAGAATATGTTGCATCAAAAGTAGTTGATATTGTTGTTTCATCTGTGGTTTCATCATAAGTAATTTTTATGTTTGTGCCAGGAGTCAACTTATCTTGTTTAGCAGCAAGCAAATTATCTGTTGCTTTCTTTGTATATGCATCTGTTATACCATAACCAGCAAGAGTATCTTTTCTGTCTGCTTTTGCACGATCAAGATCAGAAATCAAAGTATCCATTTCTTTACGTGTATAGAAGTTAGAGTAACTTGGTTCTTGTTGTTTTAAATCTCCATCAGCATATGCAGAAGATATATCTTTTTCTGGATAACATGCAACTGGACCATCACCGATTGTAACTTGCCCAACTTTTGCAAAGTTAGTATAATTGGCATCAAGAAGTGCTTGTTCAGACAATGCCATACGAATTACCCAACCTTGACCATGTTTACACAAGAAAGTATTATATGTAGCAGCAACTGCTACTTTATATAAACGACAGTATCTTGCATAGTCAGTGTTAACAGAAATTGCGATCATTTGGAATTCAGCTCCTGCAATTCCTGTTAACGAAACTTTAACATTTGGAGAAGTTGCCGCAACTATGGATTGAGAAACAAGCTCAAATGCATAATCATAAGTGCCATCTTCTTTTTCTGTTGTGCCTGTCAACCTATAAAAAGCAATTCTTGCATCCGTAATTGGAACATCTGCTGCAAGAGTTACAACATATTCACCAAGTTCTTTTTTCTGATCAAATAAGAAACCTGCAGATTTACTTGTTGCAGTTCCTTCATAAAACATGGCAACTGCATTATCAAACCCAGAACCCTTAGAATTTACAGTACCAGATGCAAAATTATCATATCCTCCAAGAGAATCTACAGGAATAATTCTACCCTGAGAAGAAAATTCTGAAGACAATGTAGTATAATCCAAAATATCTATACGTTCTGCAGTATCTCCCAAAATAATCTTATCTTTAAGACCCTGAGTTACTGTACTTATCGCTTGAACTGTATTTTCTGTTGGTTTAAGAACTTCTTTACCTGCATAATTAAGAACATGTCCAGGAGCGATAACAAGATTCTTTCCTGAAATGCTATGAGTCAAACCAGCAGGAACATGAGTCAAATCCGTAACAAATGCTTTATCTGAATATAATTCATTTATTGCACCAACAACTGTTTTTGAAGTCGTTTTAAGATTGTCATCTTGTTTGTCTTGCTTTAAGGATAATGCAGCTTCAACTTCAGTCTTAACTGCCTTCTCTGCCAAACTTTCCTGCAATCCTTCAATCCTACTCTGAGGAACCTTAGTTGAAGACATTATTTTCTTTCTCCTATATGTGTTTTATAATCTATACAATAATTTAAGAATCAGGAAAACATACTAATACAAAGTGTGCTGACCGAAGCCAACACACTCATTCAAAACAAACTAACACGTTTGCAAACTATTTTAATGGAACATCATTTCTATACTCAGAAATCAATGTCATAAGGTTTTCTTTGGTAATGTCCTGTTCATGTAATGTTGCATGAACATGCATTTCTGTTCCACCGTATTTACCTTTTGACATCATTAAAACCGAAGGAACGCTGGACACAAAGTATTTTGAAAAGATCTGAATATTTCTCTGTGCACACACCTTATAAAATGATATAGAACCTGAATATTTCTCCTCCATCTCTTCCACAAGAGGTAACAATCTATCTGGAGCAAAACTTATTCCATACATGTAAAGAACAACCAAATCTTTTGCCTTCTCACACATATTATTGTATTGATCCATAGTTTCTAATTCTATCATGAAGATCTCCTTTACAATTCTACTTTATTAGCAACATCTGAAGAATCTTGTTCATTAATGGTAAATCCATAATTAACAACAATATCATTAATTTCTTTAATTGTCTTAGATCCCTCTAATTGCTTATAAAAAGCATTTCTCTTTGGTTGCAAGATAGTGAATTGCACTTGATCCAATAAAGACTTATATCTCTTAAGATCAGAAACAGAAACATTCTCAACATTAACATTCTTGAATTTTGATGCTCCTGCTTCTTTTTGATATAAACGAACTGCAGAAGGAATGGTAGTTTGTTTATTTGCTTCACAAAGTTCTATAACTTTATTCCATGTGGTCAACCAAGAAACATTTCCATACATATTGCCATAAAGATTGCACACATAGTATTGATTGGCATAATCATAGCCGTTGGTTATCTCTGAATATTTATTCATACGAACTTTCTCATACTGACGTTCTTGATAATCTGGTCTTTCAACAACACCCATTGGATAACCAAGAAACAGTCCTGGGACTCCTGCTTGATACACATATCTATCAGGCTCAGAATCTATTGTAAGTGCCTGATCTGCCGTAAGTTCTAAATAATTTTCTTCGGGATAGATCCCTTTTGTTTTATATTCTGGAGCAAGAGCCTCATCATAGTTTGCTCCAAAAGTATTATCTGAATTAATGACTTTTCTTATCATGCTATTCTCCTCTAATTACCTATCGCAATCCAATGAAGATTTGCTGTTCCTTGCTGAAATCTTGGGTAATAGCCAAAAGCAGAATTATTCCATTGAACACCACAAGTAGAACCTTTATCGCCTGCACCTTGGACATAAGTCCAAGATACTGCCATTGATCTACATGCATTTGGAAAAGCAGTAGGAAAATTTGCCCAGCCCCAATTGGTCCAAAAACCAAGATTACCGATCACACCATATTGAAGAATCAGACCATTTGGAAGTCTTGTCCAAGAAACAACATTTCCACCCATAGATGTGCTTCCAGTTGCTGCACTTATCTTACTATTAACCCATTCAGTAGTTGCTATTTTTCTTGAAGAATCCGAAGACACTGGTGATTGACTAACAGATAAATATCCTTGCACTTCCTCAAACAATCTTGCGGTATAATCTGTCTCTGATCCGTTATAATGAAAATCTATCCATCCACTTGATCCTGTTGCTGGAAATATTTCAATGCCTTTTGTCTTAATTGCTTTATTAAAAGTTTTCTGACCATCAATAATCTCATCTCTACCTAAGTGAACAACATCTTCTGCAGAACCAGTAGTGTCTTTAAGTGCTTGAAGAACATATTCAAAATTAGCATTAACTTCTAAGGCTTTTGCTTCTGTTCCAGGAACAAAGATATAAGGAACTTTATATGCTACTGATGGTCCAGAAGGTTCGTCATCGGACTTAGATTTTCCTTCAACGGTAACGAGCTGAACCATTGGTCTTAAAACTAAGGATGCAGGTTGAATATTAGTTGCAGAAACAGAACCATGAGCAGTAACATTTACAGTAGATTCTACCAATGATTCCAAATCTTCTGCAATTTCTCGTGAACCAGAACCTACGACTATTTTACCTCGTGTGATTGCATGACCACGAGAAGGACAAGCACCTCCACCCCAGCCAGTATTAGGAACAGTAACAGAGGTAGTCCCACTAAATGATGGGGACAAATATTTAGCAAGAGTTGCATTATCTCCTGCTCGTACATAAACATCTTTTATTGTTGGGACTTTGAACTTTCCATTAACTTCGTCATAACCAAAAGAACCACAACTTCCAGTATTCTTGATCTGATTTGCATATTCTACATAGTTAACAACAGGAAGTCTATCATTAATAATTAGATAAGGAAGATTATTAATCTCCGACCCTGCATCAAAATCTGCTAAATTAAACTCTCCACCATTACAAGGAACTGCTCCATTTAACACTCCATCTTTTCTGAGTGTATAGAATACGTCCCCAATATTTCTGCTTGCATAAGTTGTTTCTAAAGCCATTATATAATCCTTTTCTCTATTATATAACTAATTTAGGTTTTCTCCTCAATCGGGATATATGACGCTTAAACAAATTAGAAAACCGTACACAATTATTATAACAAAGACAAGACTTTTGTTTTCCATGCACTCTGTACGTATAACGTCCAAGACAAAACTTATTGAATTCTGGTCTGGCTAACACAACACTTGCAGTCTGAGGAGATAGTCCATACTCAGCTGCTAGCTCTGGAATTGATGCTGGCTTCATTCTCCCTCCAAAATGTCATATCCATACCAATGCATTTGGATATGAGCATTATCTTTTGCTTTAAAAACTTTAATCATTGGCTTTTTATGATCTACCAGCACAAAATCTTTATTTGCTTCCGCAGATAAACAAACATTTGGTGCAATATACATTTGCGAATCTTTCTCCCCATGAATTCTATTCCAGAGAGTCTCATCTAATACAACCGTTCTCATCTTGAATAAAGCCTTTCCATATCCAACATCATCTGTATTCTTTCCTTACATGCTTCTGCATCTGCAGCAGTGTAAATATCTATCTCTTCTCCAACAGGAGTAATGATTTTTAATTTAGTGTCATTCATAAGTTTAGAATATCTACGCTTTTGTATAAAAGCATTAAGAATCTGTATTGTTTTCATAAAACTTTGCTTATGCTCAAGAGACATCAGATCCATGTTATCACCTAGTTTCATATCTTATGAAATTTCATTATGAGCCTATACACTTGCAAAAAGCAGCAGTAGAAGGAGAGTCAAAAGTTATAGTTGAATTAGCTGGCACTGGATACATAATCGTATAAGGATCACCATACTTAAACTGACCGTGCCTACCAACTTGAACACCATTGATATATAGACCAACGGCAGAGTGATCGTTATTATCTGCTGCCCAGCGAACCCATCCAGGAACAACTGTTCTATACCCACTGCCAATACCAAACAATGTACTATAATTTGGGAACATTGAATTAATGCTAATTCCTTTTGATGTTATTGCTGCATTAACCCATTCGGTGGTTGCCAACTTAGTAGAAGAATCTGAAGAAGAGGGACTTTTCATAACGGAAAGAAAACCCTTCTCTGCTTCAATCAATCTTGCAGTATAATCGACACCAGCTCCATTATAATGAAAATCTATATATCCGCCATGAGTATCAGATTTACTTGGTATTAATTCAATAGCGGGAGTAGACACAGAAGTTAAGAATGTTTTCTTTCCAGATATTGTTTCATCACCCTCTAAATGCACAACTGCTGCAGCAGCTGGGGCAATTCCTTCTATTGACCTTAACACATATTCGAAATTTGTATTAACTTCTGTAGCCTTTGCTTCTGTTCCAGGAACAAAGATATAAGGAATCTTTAAAGTTATAGATGGTTGATCAGGGACAATTGGTGTGTCTTCTTCCTCTTTTTTACCTGCAACTGCAGTTAAAAGTTGAGTCATTGGTCTTAACACCAAAGATGGCGGTTGAACTGTATTAGGGCAACGTCCATATATTGGATTAGAACGAGAAGCATAAAAATTTATTGGCACACCTCTGTAACCACCGCCCCAGTCTGCACCTTTATCTGGATTCCCTGCCTTAGCAAAAGCACCGCCAGCATCACCAACATTCGAGCCTTGAAAATACCCAGAAATATCTGGCAATCCTGGAGCCAAATAAGTGGTCAATGTATTTACATCTCCTGCTTTGATATAAACATCTCTTATCGTTGGAACTTTGAACTTTCCATTAACCACATCAATACCAAAACATGCACAACAGCCTTGACTTCTAATCTGTGCTGCATATTGAGTATAATCAACATTTGGAATCTTACCATTTATGCAAAGAGAATATGGATTATTGGTTGGATCATCCATATCAAAATCAGAAGCATTAAATTCCCTGCCATCACAAGGAACTGCTCCATTCAATGTATCATCTCGTCTTAGTGTGTAAAATATATCGCCAATATTTCTACTAGCAATAGTCATTTCTGGTAAAGCCATATTGTCCTCTTTATGTGTAATTACTACTGTAATTTAACCAAAAGAGAAGGCTGCTCGTATTAAGCAGCCATGTACAAAAATAACCGAAAATAAATCATCTATAGGAAAAACTTTTATTTTAGAATTATCTCATGCTATTCAAAACTTCCCTGAGAATATCTTTCTGTTCTGGTGTTAATGAATTCAGTTTTGAAGCAAGTTCACTATCTGAACATTCTTTCACTTTTTCTCTTTCCCTTGCTCGAGTTGCTTCTGCAGATTTCTGCTTAGAAGTCAAAATGAGCAAACGATTTGGTGCAAATACTCGTATCGTTGAATCTCCCATGAAAGAGATAACCTGATTCTCTTCCTGTGTCCACCAATCCAATTGAGACATAATTGAATGATAAGTTAATGGTGTCCAAGAATCTGAATCCTCACATTGTTTTTCCATGATCGGATGCAAACCGAGTGATACTTCGTTTAAAAAAGTTTTTGCAAACTCTTGCTTAGAACCTTTGAAATCTCTGCACCATCTCATGTAACTGTTCAATAGAACAGCCCCACGCAAAGGTGTCCATAGTGAAACAGACTTTACTTTGTCTGGGATAATGATTCCTTCTCCCATTTTTACAGGAACTCTGTAAGTTACTTCAACGTTTTTAATTTGATCTGCCATAAATTTTTCTCCTTTCATTTGTTTAAATGACATTCACGTTTATAATACATAAAATTGCATTACAAACTTTCCAAGAAGATTCTGGCTTGTTCCCAGTTTAAATCATACTTTTGCATTATCATTTGAGTCAAATCTATGGCATCCTTTTCATTTGCCTTCAACGATTTCAAGCGAGGAAGTTGTGCTTCCTCTGTAAACCAAGAATTGGGAATAATGGTTATACAAGTCTGTCTCGATTTATCATAAAACAACCTATATGCCACTTCATCTATATCCAAAATAAAAACAGAAACTCTATTGCTCTGTTTCATCATGAACTTCATGTTCCCTTGACTTATATCCTGAACAAGTTGTTTATGGTCTAAAACTCTTCCAAGTCTCTCCATACACCTGCGATCAAAATGCAAACGGAGAGATTCTGCCTTAGTTCCGGAAGTTCTTTTATTCTTTTGACGCATCCATGCACCTTTGAAGGTAGTCTCTATACCTGATGAATGCTCTTATTGCAAAAACAAGAGACTTTCTGATCTTCTCGTAACTCTGACCAAATCTGCTTGCTATTTCTGTTATAGAATGTCCTTTTGCATATAGAAGAAAAGCAGCACTGGCAGAATTATCCTCAATTATCCAATGATACTTTATACCAAAAGCTTTAATCTTCTCCAATTCATCTTCTGGAATACCAAAATCTGCCTTACGCATGTTAATTTCCTTTCAGATATTTCTCTAAACGTTCTTTCCCGATTTCTTGAACTGATACATCTCTGAAGCTCTCATCTAAACAATAGACCACACCTTGCACTTTCATTGTATAATTAGTGCTAGATAGGACACCTCTATAATCTATGTAAATGCAGTATTTTGCTTGTTCGTTATCATTCCAGTTAATTTTTCTGCCTGCATTTAATCTCCTGGCTATGTTTTCAAGTTCCCTATGAACTAAAACTCTTTCTTGTTCTTGTTCTGCTTCTTCTCTGGTTTTAAAGCAATTATAAATATTATACCTAGCCAGACAGTGATCAAGTTGTCTGTGAAAACATGCATGTATAATTTCTCCATCGCTATCGATAAAATAATACATAGCACCAGTTTCAGGTTTCCATCTTTCCCATTCTTCCAACATCTTTTTCATATTTTCAAGATGTCTCTCTGTTTTATTGATTTCTTCTAAAATTTGTTCTTTATTCATTATTCATCGTCCTTTATTAGTTTTATTTCCTTAAAGCCAAAGTCAAACTCTGTACCTTCTCTATCATCAGTTGAGTAATGACCATCACCTTTAATAATCACTCTGCCATTTTCTAATTGAACCACATCATAAACAGTGTGGATATCACTTGCACCGAAACTAGCTTCAAGATAAACAATTTCATTTTCGTCTACCTTTTGTAAGGCTTTTATTAATTCTTTAACTTTTACTTGCATTATTCCCCTTTCAAATATTTTGCTAAACGTTCTTTACCTATTTCCTCGAGGGCTACATCTAAGAAATTTTCATCTAGACAGTAGACTGATGATATTATAGCATAGCGATTACACTCACATATAAATTTCCTATCCCGAGCATTAAAAATAATGCTATATTTTCTTTGTCTGCTATCTTCCCAATCAATTTTTACGCCCTTATTCAAACGTCTGGCAACGTCTTCAATTTGATGTCCTACCAAAATCTTTTCAACTTCTGCTTTGGCTTGTTCACGAGTTTTAAAACAGTTGTAAAAATTATATCTTTCTATATCAATATCAGTATTATCGTTTCTATTTTGAACTACTTCGCCAATTTGATTAATATAATAATATGGTTCATTTATTTCAGGCTTCCATCTTTCATACTCACGTTTCCCCAACATCTTTTTCATATTGGCTATATGTTTTTCTGCTTTGTTGATTTCTTCTAAAATTTGTTCTTTATCCATTGATCCAACATCCTTTCAAGTATTTCCTTAGACGTTCTTCTCCAATTTCTTGGATCGCTGTGGCTTTAAAATTTTCATCTAAGCAGTAAACTGTGCCTTGAACTTTGCGAACAGTGTAGAAATTCGTTATGATATCATCATACTGTAATTCAATACAGTGTTTTGATTGTTTAATATTGTCCCAATCAATTTTTCTACCTTTATTCAAACGTTGGGCAATATCTTCTAATTGCCTCCTTATCAGTAGTTTTTCAGTCTCTTGATTGGCTTCCTTTTCAGTCTTGAAACAGTTATAAATTAACCATCTCTGGAAGTCATCTCCCATTACGAAATCTGTTTGAGCGGTATGATTTGTACTAGTGGCATACCAGTATTTTTCATTAGATCTGGGCTTCCACCTCTGTGCCTTTTCTTCCCATTCCTTATCTTCCAACATCTTTTCCATATTGGTTAAATGTTGTTTTGTCTTTTCAATCTCTTTTAGAATTTCCACTTTATTCATTTCTAAACCTTCCTGTAGCATTAATAAACCTAATCATAAACAGATTCCAAGCTCAATCCACCAAACATGGGTGTTTGCGATCTCATTTGTTTCTCTGCTTCAATTCGTCCTAATAAATCTTCAACAGTAATTTCTGTGTCTTTAAGTTCTGACTCAGCAGATTTAATAACCCTGTATCCCTTTTTGCAACGTTTATCTTCCTTTAATCCTAGAAAATAATAGTACTTACCATTGTTTACTTGACACATACTACAACTGCTGAACCAATCTAGTGAGTCACCGTCATTTAAACAATTATCACAGCATATAGTCATATTTGAAGATATATCAACTTTTGTTCTGTCTGTCATTATTCGCTATCCTTCGCTTTGTCGATGATGCCTTTAATTACTTTTTTGAGTTTATATGTACAAACTATATCTTCATCTAAATCACTGCAATTTTCGCAATTAAAATCGCCATAATCGCACCCATAAGAAGAGTCGAATTTAGGAATTAATTTTTCAATCTCATCAAGTGCTTGCTTATATCTATCTTCATTATTTATCACTTGAATGGCATTATTAAAGTTGTTTAAGGCATTTTTAAACTCTTCATTATTACAAGCAATTCTTTTAGATATAGAGTTAATCTCTTCTAAGAATTCTCTACGACTTAAATGTAAACGCTCAATTTTATCTTGAAGAACAACTTTATACTTATGTACAGCCTTCTTATATTTTTTAGTTTCATTTTTAAAATGACAACATGTATTTATAAGATTTGATTTTTGTTTTTTAAATATTTCACATTCTTGTTCTTTAGCTTCTATAATTTGCTTTACGGCTAAAACTATATTAAAACTTTGACTTTCTTCATCATAGCCGCAAAAGTCGTCGAGTAATCTGGGCTTTATGAATTTTTCTAGGTCTAAATATAAGTTTTGTGAGTTATTCATTTTATTCTCCTTTTCAAATACTCAGTCAATCGTTCTGTGCCTATCTCTTGTTCAGCTTAAAAAATCAGAATTCAGACAATATGTAATGCCTTCTGTCATTATCTATGTTTCTCCTGTTCTTCATATAACTGTTCTAACACATCTAGAGCATCGCATTCCTCTAAACAGTGACAACAATTCAATCCATCCTGATAGCAAACTTGTTGCATAATAAAACCAGTATCTAAATCACAAGTATAAGTTATTCCATCAACTTTAATGTTCATCTGTTATTCCTTCTGTTGGTTCTTTATCCTTTAAATCCATCAGAATGTAAGTCTTAGCCTCATCAAGACGTTCTGCCTTCAACAGTGCTTTCAATGTTATAACTCTTGAAGAAGTAGCAATAGCCAAATATCTATAACGAGCAGCAGTCTTCTGCAATTTATGATAGTTACTGGATCCTTTTGCTGCCTGTTTTATCGAAGAGTTTGCAGAAGCAAGTTTGTTACAATATCTGATAGCGTCCTGCTCCAAGTCTTCAATCATGCCTGTTAACTGTTCTTCTGTCAAAATAATCATGATGCACCCTTTCTTTTAATCTTCTGCTATCCTGTATAATTCAATAAGAGCCTTCAAATTCTCTGTCTGTGATATTAATTCGGGACTCTTCATGAGCAGACCTGTAATATTTATGAGTTGTCCAGGATATGCTTTTGGTATATCCATATCATCTCCACAATAAAGAATTCTTGGATTTTCTAAATAAGGAATAAGAGTTCTAATCCATTCAGCTACTTCTGATTTCTTTATTTTTGACATTCTACTTTTTCTCCTTTTAATGATTCAAGAAAACCAGAAATAAACTGGAGCACATCTTCAAATCTTAAATATGAAGCATTAACTTCTTTATCATAATTAGAGATGCTTATTGATTTTCTTTCTGAGTTACGACAAATCTTCAACGCATACATATGGATATAAGAATCATTGAGAAACAACTTAATTTGACCTTTAATCTTAAAATCCATATCATAGATATAAAACATTCTGTCATTATTCGTTGAGTCTACGTAAACGCATTGAAGATTCTTTGCGAAACAAGTTTCTTCAATCTTGGTTCTTACTAACTTTTTAAACTGGTTATTCTTCACTGTTTGATTCCTTTTCGTTCTGTTTAAGTAAATTCTCTGCTCTGTCGATTAACTCTTGTATCCACTTTTAAATCCTTTCTACTGTAAGTCTGTTCTTACATCTTGAACAAACATACCTTGAAACATCAACCTTTCTTATTCTTTTAGTTTCAAAACCACAATGAGTGCACTTGACAACATACTTCTTTCTGTCTTCACATGCTTTATCTATTAAGCTGCTATCATTTAGTCCACCCATTACGTCAAAACCATAGAATTCCAATTTCTCTGCGTAGTGCCTGAAATCATCTTGATGTCCGTGAATACCGCAAGCATGGATCAGTTCATGAGCAATGGTATTTCTGATATCTTGTTTATCGACCAAATATTTCGTAATAGAAATCGTATTCGTCATAAATGAATATCTGCCGAAATAACTTGTAGAGTCACAAATTTCCCATTGGATGAAACTCTTGTATGGAATAATGCCCTTCAATTCTTCTGTTACATCAAAAATGCATTTCCGAATGAGTGCACTTGTTCTTTCTGTTATGTCATGAAAATTTGTTTGGTTCATAATCAATTCTCCTTGGAGATTTCTTCAGACAGCATAGCTGAAACTCTTTTGAGTTCTTCATCTGTATGAGGTGTGCCTTTTGCATTTATTTCCAAATACCATTTAAGAACATCTGATCTCTTATGGAATGCACCAACTACAAATTGAAGTTTTGCTGAAGTGTATCCGGAATAATCCTTATAATATGTTCCATAAGCAGGAATTTCATTGCGAAGAAATCTTAAACATGCAGTAATTCTTTGGAGTCCATCAACACAGACCATATCCTTCTTCCAATTGTTTCCCATCCATCCTGGACAATTGAATACAACCATAGTTGATTTATCTCGATCTGGATCTGTTAGTAAGAATTCTACATAAGCTATCTGTTGCTCTTCAGTCCACACATGACCTCTCTGAAAATCTGGATTGAGCTGAAGATTAAAATTCTTAAGATATCTATTCACTACGAAATCTAAATCTTTGAGAGACACGTCTATCTGATAATATGCTTTCATTCTTTCTGGTATATCTTGAAAATTTGTATATTTCATTTCGATCTCCTATATTCTGAACTCAACACTTTCATTATTTATCAGAATGAAACAGAAGTAAATACCCCAAAATAGAACGTTCTAAAAGATAATAAACTTTATACTCTTTGGACAACTTATAGAAACTTAACATTTCCGATAGACTAATGCCCATATGCGTTCAAGCAAATCTGGATCTGAACATTTATCAACTGCTTGCTTAATCTGCTTCCGAAGAATAATGAGAGCAGCTCTATTTGGCTCGTCTAAAGACATGTATCTTGTTCTGCCTTGACCCAACTTCACGGCTAAATAATTACATTCTTCTAACTTTGCCAAAAGATTTCTTTGTCTATATGCAGACAAATCAAACATTTCTTTCATCAAACTAACGGGAACATAAACAAATCTTCTGCCATCAATAAGCTTATAATTATCTCGACCAATTTCTCCTTTGATGTATTTAGCAAGACATTGGTATATATGATTTTCATTGAAAGTTAATTCCATCATTTCCAACTAACCCCTTGTCTTAATGCAAGCTTAGCAAGTTCATCTGCCTGATGATTGCCTAAATCCCCATTATGAGCCTTCACCCACTTGAAAGAAACAGTGCCATCTTTAACATACGAATTCATGAACTCTTTATATGCTTTGGTAAACTCATTCTTAGTTCTCCAATTACCATTCAACCATTCATAAACACCAGTATAATCATAAACGATCGTTCCTTTAAGACCCTTTGATCTCAACCACTTAGCTGCATGCATCACTGCTGAAAGTTCTCCAGCAACATTTCTCATAGAAACTGCCTTAGTTCCACAGCCTGCATCTGAATATATGCACTGCGTTCCCGCATACACAAGAAATGCTCCAGAATATTTATCGGGCATATTAGTAGAATAAGAACCATCTGTATATATGTATAACATTAATATTCCTCCTGTTGACCATCATCTCTACGAATCTCTGGATGAGCTGCATAAAATTTATCGTTTTCTCTTTGAAGTTTGCGTCTTCGTTTCTCTGCAGCAACTTCTCGTTCTCTTTTCACTCTTTTATACCAAGCACATGCTTTCTTAAAAAGTTTCTTTTGAAGAGTTACTTCGGGGAAATATGCTTTATATGGAGTACCACAATTAGGACAAATAATAGTGTTTGCATTATGAACATTTACTAGAAATGTTCTTACGGAATATCCACATTCCTTGCACTGAATTGTTATGTCTCCATTAAACTTAATCGGATGGAGTGGATCTCCAGTAAACTCAACCTCTCTGCCAATCTGTACTAATTTATCCATTGATTTGATCTCCTATGTATTTGAAATCCACGAGAAGCATAGTTCTTCTCGTGGTAAACTGAACTTTCTCTTCATCCATCAAAGTGTATTTATAACACCATAGAGAGTCTGGAAAAAGTTCCTTCTTAATTATCTTACATTTACGATTTGTTTCTTTATGCAAAAGAAGATCACCAACTTCAAAAACAGGTCTGTCCTTCTTTCCTGTCATCATATCAATTTCGTATTTCATTATAAGTCCTCCACTGTATCATCTTTATTAAAAGTCATATAGACTCTTTCCGCATCATTTGTATAAATCGTTATTACTTTATTCTTAAAGTCAAAGAAGTACGTATATTCATAAGGAATACACATACCCAGCAACTTGAAAGATGCTCGTTCATAAGCAACCTTCCTTGGATCGTCATAGTCTGAAGATTGACCATCGCATTCTGTCATGCGAATATAAGCACGTATCAAATCTTGACACAAACTTTGAAAGAAAAATCTCTTTTCGTTTGCATTAATCATATCTCCGCCCTCCATCATTGCAAAATATTCCTCTTGGCTTAACTATATTCCAATATCTATCTTTACATCTGGTGCTATCGAACTTTTGATTATAAGAAGTTTTTAAGAAAACACTATGACACACAGGACATTCTATTACTTGCCCAACTGTCATTTTTGAATTAGTCTCATACCTTTTCTTCATTACTGCAATTCTTAAATCAGAAAGTTCTTTCCGATAAAGTTCTGTATGTGGATATATCGTATCTAAATATTCTGCCTCTTGCATAGTTATTCCTTTGTTTTGTTAATCACGTCTATTCCGTTGACTTCTATTCTACTCTTTCAACTTCTGTTTCTAAATTTCTAAGCCTTTCGTTTAATTCCATGCCTAATTCATTTAACTCCATAATATCGGTATTCCATTTAGCAAATGCACCCATATTATCATTAAGAAATGTTCTTAGTCTCTTATAAAATTCTTTATCTGTCATAACCGAGCATCCTTTTCTTAATTTTTGTCAACATTCCAAACACATCACAATTTGGCAAATCTTCATATGCCTCAGCTTGTCCCACCCTGCGTAATACATTATACTCTATTTCGAACAAGTTATTTGAAAAACTTTCATATTTTTTATGTCTAATGATAGACATCGATAAATTTTTGCATTTGTTGAAATATTTAGAATCTTCTTTATCTGCCATTATTCACCTCATTGTTTAGCATTGGACACCAATCTGGAATTGGTATTGGCTGTTTCTTTTCTACCTCGCCTAATACTGGATAATTGTACCAATATTTAATGGAAGGGTCTTTACGCTTTGGTGCATTGTGATGATGACAAATCCATTTAGAACTATCTTGTAATAATCCATTATGCTCGCAATATTCACAATCTCTACAATTACATATTGTGACGATTACTTTATTCATTTAGTTTTCTCCATCATTGCAAAATATTCCTGCTCACACTTAGATGAACAAAAATTGAGATCACCTTTCAAAAATGCTCTGCCACATACGGGACAAATACAGCAATAAAAATATCCGGAAGGTGTCTGTACATTATATCTATATCTTTGATATGCGGACACTGCCTTAACTTCCGTTACTCCTTTGTATATTTTATCTGCTAATTCTTTAGCCATTGGATTATTTATTGACATTTTAATCTCCATTGGAATCTTCATAACCATCCAATGCATGAGCTGCATTAGACACATTCCTGTTCTTGTATTGAGAATTCAACCAAGCAACAATTTCCTTCTTACACTTAGTTGAAAGCACGTTGCCTTTAACAATATGCTCAAACTCTAAATTCTCCAAAGTATAGTGCTTTTCTTCCAACTTAATTGCACATATAGTTTTGTACTTACCATTTATGACTTTTCCAACCCATTGTGTAGCGTCTATTGGAACGCAAACATGAACATGAGGAGCATGGCTTTTATATTCATTATCCATTGTATAATAAGTAAATGTTTCCGAACTTCCATGCCTTTGAGCCATTTCATTCAAAAATTGATGTACATAAGTCTTTTCTAATGACATTTCTTTGCCTTTCTTTTCTGTGAACACTTCCATTATTTTTCAAATTGAAATAAAAGTAAATAGAATGAAACAGAACAATGCAGAATGTTACTCTTAGATAGCCTGTTAACTAGTGCTTCTGAACTTAATAAAACTTAACAATCGCTCAATTCTCATGAGCAAAAGCACCTGACCAGTCTCGTTCACGAATAGTATCTTCGCAACAATATTTGCACATATACATTCTATAATTGTTACGATCCGCATACTTCTGATCAAAAATATTCAACTTCCTACCGCATCGATCACAATGGAAACAGGATTCTTGTTCCAACATCCATTTTCGTGTTTTCCTCTGTGAAGTATTCCCAAGAACAAATGGTCTGTCGTAGCCATCCCAGAATTCAAAACCCATCATATTGCTTTCAAAATCAAAAGATGAAGCACTTTCCCTTATAGTTGCATCATTATCAAGTTCAGTTACAGACCATGGATAGATTTTATGAAGCACCACAACAGGCACATCCTGACCACTTTGCACTTGAAGTTCTACTTCAACTTGCCTTAAAGAAGCAACTGCATTCATGTCCAAAATTGCAGGAGTAATCCTAAAATCATTAATCCCAGAAAAATCTCTGTTTTCTGTTAAGTCAACTCGTTCTGATAATGCCATGTTATTTCTTCTTCCAGAACTTAACTGAATCAAAGAAACTTTTCTTTTTCATGGTGACCGAAGGAGTAACTCTGAAAGATGCATCCTTTTGTTCTTGGAGAGCAGTCATATAATCTCTGATTGTTTGTAAATCTGCATCAGGAATACATACAGGTCTTTTAATTTCTTTACCTTGCTGAGACATTTCTGAAACCATCTTATCAAAAGTAAGATCACAATATTCATCAATCCAATCCGCTATGTAATAAAATCTGTCATGGAGCAATCTGCCTGCACGTTCTCTTTTGGCAAAAGTGCCAAAAAGAATTGGATCTTTTCTTTTGCGTTCTTCTGCAACCTCACGTTCTACTTGCCCTGTATAATCTGTAAAGACGATATAATAGACATCAAATATTTTCTTCTCTTTAAGAATCAACAACTGTTCTGCAACTTCATCAGGGATTTCTCTGGGGTATTCTTCCAAATTAATGATCTTAACCGCCTTATCAGAAACTTTGTCCATGTAATATTCTACATCATCTCTATATACAAAAGATCTAAATCCTAGTGTATAGAGTTCTCTTTCCTTTTCCAAAACTTCAAGAGAATACAAAAGCTTATTGATAACTTTTGTTTGACCAAGAGCATATGCTTTCTTCAATAAAACTTGCATATTATCATACAATGTTGCCAAGAACTCATCTGTGGTCTGTTGCTTCTTACTTTTTATATTGGCAAAATAATCTTCGGGATCCATTCCCTGTTCTTCTAATTTCTGTTCATCTGTCATAACGATCTCCTTTAGAAGAAGAAATTCTAATGCAGCATGAGTTGCACCCACAGGAACAAAAGTGTGACAATAAATATTAGAATGCCTATTTCAATCTGATCTAGCACAAAAGCTCCTTTGAAAGGGGCGAGGGACGTTTCGCATTCCGTCCCTCTTCAGTAGTTAATTCGTATCTATGTTATTAAATTCCAATTACAAGATATTTATAGCTGGATATTTTGCTGCATCATAAGCAACACTTCCTCTGTAATTGTCTGATAAATAGAATACTTGTTTATCATCAAAAGAACCAGCAATTGTAGCCATGTCTTTTGGTGCTGCCAGAAGTGTTCCATCTGGAGTTATCAAATTACTAACATTGATTGTAATCTTATCTGGAGCAAACAAATTATTTTCTTCTGCTTTTGCTGTGCTGCCAGAAGTGTAATCTTGACATATCAATAAACCTGCCCATTGTGGATTTGTATCCCAGTGATCACATTTACAGTTAGTAATATTTACAGTTACATTCTTTGCATTTGTCTTATTTGATAAACGAAGAACATTTGAAACATGTTCAAAATAACAGTTGTTAATATTGATTACTGCATTATCTTGAGTTCCAAATACTAGAATTGCATTATTAGTGTAGTTTCCAGTAAATTTACAATTCTCAATTAAAACACCTTTTGGTAATGCTGTTCCATCAAGACCAATTTCAATCATATTGTATGCAGCAGATGCATCAAAAGTTGAATCCTTAACCGTTACATATTCTGCATTATCGTTCTTAATAACTTTGCCCTTATCAGATGGATATGCACCTGTTAGATTAACAGATTTTAATTCAACATCTTTTTCAGCATTTAACGCAAGAGTTGCATCATTCACAGAAACATCTTTCAATGTTACGGTCTTACCAGAAATTGCAGCTGCTATTGCTATATCTCCAGAAACTACATAGTCTTTTGTTGCATCTGTAAGATTTAATGCATTAGCTGCTTCGGCAGCAACTGGTTCTGTATTGGTTTTTTCAAGAGCAGCAACCTTATCTTCCATTCTGCCCACTCTGAACAATAAACCATCAACATCTGCAAGAGACGCTTTCAAATCAACTTTATTAGCTACCACTTGAAAATCTGTCTGAGATGCTTTTGTTTGTGCTACTTTATTAACAAACTCAACTGATGCATATACATTCAAATCTGATTGAACTAAATATCCAGCATCGTTTGTAAATGCAGAAACATCTGAAGGAACTGTTGGAATAGCAGTTTTATCTGCTTTATCTTCAAGTTTAGTTTCAATGGCAACAACATCTGCTGCTTCTGCTTTTGTTGCAAGTTTTTCAGTTAGCTCTTCTTTTGTTGCTTTTAATGGAAGTTCTGCTTTAATTTCTTTAATCTCAGCATCAACTTCTGCTTTCTTGGCATATGGAGTTAAATCAACATTTACTGTTGCACCCAAAGCATCCCATGCTTCGCCAGTCCAAGCAACATTCATTCCTGTTGCTTTTATATCATAAACATCACCAACTACCATTCCTTCTTTTGGCAATGCAGCTTCATTTTCAACAGAGGCTTTAAATACGTATGCACCTTTAACATTTGTTTCTGGAACATAAGCACCAATAACAACCGCATCATTTGCAACAACATCATTGCAGAAAATCATAGAAATTGTTGCTGGGTATGGATACACATTTGGAAGCTTAGAACATACATATAAATCTCCAGCAACTTTAACATAACCTGCTGACTTACCTGCATATATTCTTTTTGCTTCAATATCTTCTGTAGGAACTTCTTCAGATTCAACTGCATAAATAATGAAATCAGAATTGTTGTGGATGTAATATGTTTCTCCAGCTTTAACTTCAAACTTATCTCTACCTATATGAATAAGATCAACAAGTTTTGTCCATTCTGAAGGAACTTTAATGTTTGCTATGTGCATATAAATCTCCTTTTCTTTTTCTTACACAAAAATTTTAACAGAAAATCTGAATAAATTCTGGAGAGATTTGGAAGAGTTTTTGGAGATTTCTTGTGTATTCTTAGAACTTTACATGAAAGAGACGTTCTCTGACATCTCCAATAATATCTATTATATTGCAACTCTTCTTTGGAGCATACCACATTTCTTCAAGAGTTCTATAGATATAATTAATCTGACGAGGACTGAACTTCCAATAAACATTAATCACTTTATCTGCCCATTCAAACGGTGTATTCTTATGATATTCTGCAGTAGCACACCAATCAGCACACATTTCTTCAAGTGCACCCAAAGGCATATCCAATGCTTCTACAATGCCATTGGGGCAAAAATTTTCTCGAGTATAGCCAACCAAAGAAGTATGTGTCCAATATTCCGGATGATGGGAAGCACAGGTAACATGTTGATAAACTGCATAATCGAGAGCTTTTTGTTCATGCTCTGTGCGTTGATCCTTTGGTATAAGCGTATATCTATAATCATAGATAAGATTTGTTTCTATTTTGCTCAAATCGTGCAGAGGAAATGCACGATGACTTCTTTCTGCATATTTGTTAACCAGTTTATTATGCATAAGCACTTTATGCCTAAATCCTGAGGTTAGTGAAGAGTCCATGGAGTCCGATTCCTTTTTTAGATGATCCCTTAATTTTAAAAGATCTTCAAGACGGTCGGATAACGTTGAAAACACAATTCTGTGCGTTGGTGCATAGAGTGTAAAGAATTCTGTGCAAAAATTAACGAATATAAATAAAGATCTTCCCATATAAGAATCAGTCTTCAACAATTCGTTAAGACCCACTTGCGTGGACGGCAACTTATTAACTGCATATAAAAATCTTGATTTAATATCTTCACCTTGAAAACCATCAAGGCTAAAACAAGAGAACGTTCTATTGCTCGGTGTCATGATGGATCCATAAAAAGGGAATCTAGAAGCAAGTTCTGAGACCAACTCGAACTGCTCTTCTGTTAATCGCATATATCTTCCTCATACTTCTCATTCTTTTCTAAACGATATAGTTTGCAATTCACAAGAGATTCTCCAAATATAGATTCTATAAGACGGAACACTAAATTCCAATCCCCTCCTGCCAAACCACATCCAACTTTATAAGGAAGAGCAACTTCATATACTTGATGCTTTTCTGCAATACTTTTAAGATCTTGAAGACATGCAGCAAGAGCATCATAATCCGTTCTTAATCCTGTTCCCCTGTCATATTGAGCAAACATGTGAACAAGAATTTTTCGAGAAGAACCCAAACTGCAACCGAGATTAATTCCAAGCAATTCTTTTGGCTTCATTAAATCATCTGCTGCTTGACAAACAGACTTATATATTGCATAGCTTCCTGGAAACTTATCTCGAATCTGTTTTGCAACACCATGCTCCATCAAACCAATACAATTAACTTGATGTGCAATAATCTTACAGTCTGTTTCAAGCAAATCTCCATCTATTATTGTAATCAAAACTTTTTCTCCCTTATAGAATTTTAAATACCTTCCAACTCTTTATCTGTAAACTTAATATCGAAATTGGTTTTATTTGGTTCTTTCCCTATCTTTGCACAAGTTTCAAGATAATCATCCACTGCATCTTTGAATGCAAACAAAATATTTTCAGGACATTCATAAGCAATTAAATCATTTATGAATAAAATATGCCCAAAGAATATTGCAGACTCTTCATCATATTGAACCGAACCATAATATCCCTTATAAAGCAAATACATTGTATCCGAATCTAAGCGAGCAACCTCATTATTAGTCATTTGAATTTTTCCTTTCCTGTTCTATCTGCTGGATTATTGCAGCCTTATTTCCATAAAATGCAGCTGCATCCATATCACGCAATTCATTAAGAGTAAACTTCTTAGCCCCAAATATAACCATACCTCTTACCAACAAATTTGGAGAATTAGCATCCCTAAGAACAGTCAAATTATCTGAAATATTAAATCCCATATATTCGTGTGCACCTTTGTACAAAGAAGTAGAAGGATTAAAACAAGTATTCTCTATGTGCTTCTTTAAAGATTCATAGTCAACTTCACCATTCTTTGGCTTAACTTTAAGAGCAAACCATGCTTTATCTTGAGCTCCAGGAGAATATGAATCTACATAAGAAGGAACTTCAAATAATCCTGCTTGAAGCAATTTATTCCTGATAAACTCTCGTGTCCATTCAATAAGATGATCCTCCAAGTCTTGCTTCTTTTCGCTTGCTTGCTGACTTGTAATATCCAAGAATTGTTTTACGTTTATGCTCCTTAATTCTCTGAATGCTCCGGACAGAGCTGCAAGATTCTTATAATATGAAACCAAAGCAGGTTCTTTTAATGCTTTATTTGCTTCTATGAGACGAGCAATATTCTGCACCGTTGTTGAGTAAATAACTGCTAATGATTCTTGTTGTTCGATTTCCATGATTCTAATCCCTCCTCTATGTATCCTTTTCCTTTGCAATAAAAACATTCCACTTGATGAAGATTTGGTTCTTCATAGTCTATTGTGCCAATACCATGACACATTGGACATTCTTTAATGTTTTCTTCTTTACCAGACATCTGGACCTTTCTTAATTGCATCTCTCAATGCACGTGCCATAACATTTTCAATTTTGTAATGTTCTTTTTCAGACTCGGATAAATGAAGCATAATTGCTTGATAGCTACAAACACATTGAAGTCTGTGGAGTAATCCGCAAACATAAAACAAAAGTTTTATATCTCCCATCCATGCATTAACTTTTGATGCTTCAACTGCATGTTCATTTGCAAAAGAAGACAATGTTTTATGCATTGAACGGTAGGTGCATTTCTGTCTTAACTTATTCACATGTTTCTCTGCCGCCAATGCAATAGATTGAAGATCTTCGCTGCTGATATCTAATTGATAGAATTCATCTGCAGATGCTTTCTTAATCTGACGATCCATATCATATAGGAACTTATCTATTCTTGGACCCATGTTATAAACCTTACGCATATCTAAATCGTTTGGTTCTATTAAATCCAATATTGTGCATATAAACATAGCGGTATTGCTAACTGTTTTATTCTTAATTGCTGTCGTTGTCATTTCTTTTCCTTTCTTGAAACGAATTTCTGGTTTTCTTTTTCGTTTCAAGAAAGGAAAAGAAA
>ERZ1034920.1-NODE-1-length-189922-cov-309.060068_pt1 | contig 189922 bp, 209 predicted proteins | sample MGYA00520688_ERZ1034920 | MGnify/ENA primary metagenome ERZ1034920 (study PRJEB33766, sample SAMN09781785) | gut metagenome | biome: gut microbiome | host: Homo sapiens | place: Madagascar | study: EMG produced TPA metagenomics assembly of the PRJNA485056 data... | reverse complement strand
AAATAAAACAAAAGTATTATTAAGTCATTGGATAACAAATAAAACAGCAAATAAAGTGAAAATGTTATTAAGAAATTGGATAACAAATAAAACAGCAAATAAAGTGAAAATGTTATTAAGAAATTGGATAACACATAGAATAGAAAATAAAAGTAAACGATTATTAAGAAATTGGATAACACATAGAATGAAGGGAGAATTTGATGTCTAAAGTACGCTTGGAAAATGAGAAAATGATTGATGAAGTATGTCGTAAAATTTGTGAATGTTATTATGGTGAAGGTTTTGATTCACAAGATTATGATGATGACTTTGAAGTCAATGATGGTGTATCAGTTGGTGACCTCAAAGAGATTAACAAGGATTTGGGTGATGGTTGTATAATGCTTGATGAAGATGAATATCAAGAAATAATGAGAGGAACTGTGGATAATCTTACAGGTATGTATATTGATATAAAACGTGTTTGGGATAACGGATTAAATCGTCCATTTTGGCTGCCACAACTTTCGGCAGATGTTATTTTGGAGACTGATGGAACAATAAAAGTTGAATGGTTTTAGAGAAAGGGTTAAAAAATGTTGAAATTACAAGAGTTTATACAAGCCAATAAAAACGATTGGGAAGAAATGATTGCTAAAGAACCTTATTTTATCAAGGTTTCACGTGATTCATTTGCAGGTCATCGTTTAATAGGCTTTAAATACAATCAGATTGATTCAGACTTTAATCAAGAGTTGGTGAGAGAATGTCGAGGAATAATTCTTGATGAAGACTCTTTAGAACCAGTCTCTGTACCATTTTTCAAATTTGGCAATTATGGAGAATCATATTGTCCAACCATTGATTGGACTTCAGCAAAAGTTACCGAGAAAATTGATGGCTCTTTAGTAAAAATTGTGCGAATGGGTGATGAACTATTGATTTCAACCAATGGATGTATAGATGCTTCAAAAGCAAGCATTACTCAAACCTTTGCTTGTAAGTATGGTAGCTATCGTGAATTAATCTTAGCGGCGGAGCCAATCAAAGATTTGTCAAACGATGAATTGCTATCATTGTTCAAAGAAGGTTATACTTATATGTTTGAGTTGACTTCTCCATACAATAAAGTGGTAATTCCTTATGAAGGTATTCGTTTGTCATTCATTGGGGTAAGGGATAATAAATCATTGCAAGAGTCATTGATTTATGACCATCCTTTGTCAAAAGTATTCAATACTCCAAAACAGTATTCATTTAAATCTTTGGATGACTGTATTGCAAATGCCAAATTATTGCCATATAATGAAGAAGGCTATGTAGTGGTTGACAAATACTTCAATCGTGTTAAAGTGAAATCAGCGGCTTATGTTGCCATTCATCATTTACGAGGTGAAGGTGTATTAACTCCACGCAAAGCATTAGAGATTGTTCGTCAAAATGAAGTGGTTGAATTCTTGTCATATTTTGATGAATATCGTGCTAATTTTGAAGAATTAGGGCAGTCTTATGAAGCATTGATAGACGCTGTTCAAAAGGATTGGGATGAGCATTATGAAAACATAGTAAATCTTGATTCTCGTAGAGATAAAGCAATGTTTATTTTACAGCATTGTGCATATCCTCACTTTGCGTTTGCAATGCTTGATGGTAAAAAAGCGAATGCTCGTGAATGGGTTGCTGAAATAAATCCAGACACCATTTTAGAAATGATGGAGAAAATCAAAGGATAAACAATGGCTAAGATTGTTATACCAGACCTTGACATTGATATGAGTAGTGATACAAGGGAACAAATGTTGAAAACCTTGTATCACATTCCTGCTTCAAAGATTGGAGTAAACAGTATTGTTCCACACGGTATTGGTGTATACTTTTGTGATATCCCCTTTGACCAAATATCTGGCTTGGCAAGCATTGATTACAAAAAAGCGGAAGAGGATTTTGGCTATATTAAGTTTGACTTTCTTCATAATAGTATCTATGATAGTATAAAATCTCGTAAAGACTTGTTCAAAATCCTTGCACAAAAGGTTGATTGGAATAACCTTTACAAAAAGGATATTGTGGAAAAGTTGCCCCATATCAATAATTACTATACTTTGCTTAATACTTTACCAAAGATTGATAGCATTGAAAAATTGGCACGATTTATTGCTATAATAAGACCTGGTAAGAAAGACTTGATATCAATCGTTCAAAATACTCAAGATTGGTCAAGTATAGATGAAACGATTTGGACAAAGTCTGACCAGTATTATTACAAAAAGAGCCATGCCCTTAGTTATAGTTTATCAATAACCATTGCTATGAAATTGTTGGTAAATAATAGTAGTAATGATTTAGGAGAAACTGATGGAGAGAATTAACATATTTGTCAAAAAGGGTGAATACTTTAATCTCACAGACAGTTCAAAAGGAAATTCAGCTATGTTCAATCCACCTTTGTATAATACTGATATCAATCTTTATAAGGGTATTGAGAATAAGGTTCAATTCTCTGTTAGAGATAATGATAGAAAAGCCTATCGATTAAGAGATAAAGAGTTGTTCTTCACTCTTATCAATCAAAAGTTGCATACAAAGCTGGTAAAGAAATTATGGTGTATGGATGCTTATAAAGGCATTTATGAACTAACCATTAGTGAAAAAGAGATGAAAGACTTTGAACCAATGATTTATCAGGCAAGTGTTGTTTATAAGGATTTGGAAGGTGATGAAACAATGCTTTACTCCTCAATTAATTATGACCCAGTATTTAATGTCAAAGTTAATGAAGGATTTAGAGATACTGTAATTCCAAGTATTGAGTTAAATCCTGAAAACTTTTTGCACAATTACTATACTTCAAAAGTTGATGGTAACCGTTATGACTACTATGTTTCTTCAAGAATTAAAGCAGACAATTCTGATATCCATACAGTTGCAGTAACGGTGAAAAACAACTTTTTGGGAAGTATTACAATGTATGGTTCATTAGAGCCTAACCCACAAGATACTGAAAATGATTGGTTTGAAATCGTTTCAAAAGAATACGATGATGAAACAAAGGTTGATTCTGAAACATTTGGTTGGAATATTGAGCATAATTTATTGTGGGTAAGATTTGGTTATACCGTTAAAGCTGCAAACGGTGATGGAAAGATTGACTCAATTATTTACAGAAATTGACAAAAACTGCTAAATTGCATGGCTTGTTTTGTATAAATAATTTATACAAAACAAGGAGTTGCAACTATGGGTTTGGCATTTGGTAATAAGATTATATCCAATAATCATGAATATGGTTTTAAAGAAAATGTTAATGAAGAATTAACTCGTGTAATAAATGCACGAACAGATGCTGTAAATGCTGCCAATCAAGCATTGTCATCAAAGAATAGTGCCAAAACATCCGAAACAAATGCTAAAGCATCTGAAACCAATGCTAAGTCATATATGGATGCAACTTCTGGTTTTAAAGATACTGCAAATACTGCTGCAACAAATGCCGAAAAATGGGCGAAAAGTGTTGACTCTGATAATATTGTTCATAGAGCTGGTAATGAAACCATTAGTGGTGGTAAGGTTTTTAAAGACACTATGTTTCAAGCATTGTCTAATAGTGAATCATTAACTGCTTCAAGTGCTTATGAAGAAAGATTGTTAATGACTCTAGACAAGAATGGTCAAAGAATTGCTTGCTATGGTGGAGCAATTAATGCGAGTGGTGAAAATCGTGCTTATATTGCAGCGTCAGCACAAATAAATGGTACTTGGAAGAATAACACAATTGACGCATATTTGAAACCAGATGGAACATTTTATACTCACGTTTGTACACCAGCAAGTGCTTCAGCTAATGATACTCAAATTGCTAATTGTGCTTGGACAAATAGTCGCATAACCTCTCTTATGAATAATTATCGCTATGTGAAACAAGTTTGGACATCTGGTACATCTTGGTGGAGATTATGGACAGATGGTTGGTTAGAACAAGGTGGTAATAAAGTATGGAATGGTGCATGGAATACTTTAACATTTCACAAAGCATTTAAGAATACTAACTATTATATTGGTGGTAATGGTTGGAGAACAGATGGTAACCCATATCAAGGATTTGTTTGTATCAAAGACTTAACAACAACTAATTGTAATATGTGGTTTTCAGATGATACGAGTTCAAATCCTGGTAATGTTCGCTGGTATGCTTGCGGATATTGCTAAGCTGCATAGCCACATACATACCAAGAAAACCAAGCCATTCCACTTACATTAATAGATAGACCAACATTCATATAAGTAGTTTGTTTATTAAAACAATGAATAACACCTTCACCTTTTGCTGTATTACCATTATGAGCCGCAAATGCTGTATATGTAGTTGAGTTCATTGGCTTAAGGAATGTAATGGTTCCACCTAATGTTGCGAAGAAGCCACCTTGCTCAATCCAATTATCGGTATATAATCGCCACCATCTTGTATTATCGCCACCAGTTGCTTTTACAAGTCTGTAATTATTCATAAGAGAGGTTATGCGAATAAGTAATTATCCATAAATAGTATAAGAAGATATTAAGGACAAGATATAATGACAACTACAACAGATTTACCTATGAAGCAAATAGTATTTAATAATGTTTCATCAAGTCAATATCAAGAAATGCTTGAAAATGGGACATTAAAAGATGATGAATTCTATATTACTCCTGATGATGTTCAAGAGATTACTAATAATATTGGACAAGTTGTGTCATTTGTTTGCTCAAATGATTGGACACCAGAGGGTTGCTTACCTTGTGATGGTAAAGAATATGAAAAAGCCGCTTTTGAAAACCTTTGGAATAATTATTTAGCAACAGGTATTTTAAATACTTGTACTTATAGTGATTATCAAGCATCTCTTACAACTTATGGTTCTTGTGCAAAGTTTGGTCTTGATGCTGATAATGGAAAATTTAGAGTACCATTGATAAAAGATGGTTCATATATTACACAAGCCTTGACAAACTCTGAAAATGGTAAATGTTATAATGAAAGTTTACCGAATATTAAAGGTGAAACAAATTCTTGGTCAACTGGTGGTTTTTTAGAGGAAAGTTCAATTCAAAATGGCGTTTTTTATAAAGGCAAGTCAACTGCCGGACATACAAGTGGTATAAGTGGTTTAGGATATGTATTAAATTTTGATGCTTCTCGCTCATCATCGACATATCAAGATGGAGCAAAAGTACAAGGTGATAATGTAAGATTACGTTTCTTTGTAGTGGTAGCAAAAGGTATTCAATACAATTCATCAATCAATTGGAGCAAGGTATGGTCTACAAAAGCCGATGATTCCGCAGTTATACATAATAGTGGTGATGAAACCATTACAGGTACAAAGACATTTACTTCAACTATTCAAGGAACAGCATATAGAGCATTATGGGGAGACTTGGCGGAAAATTATCTTACCGACCAAGAATATCCAATTGGTACATTGATAGAGTTTGGTGGTGATTGTGAAGCAACTATTGCTAAAAATGAAGCCAATGGTGTTATTTCTGATAAACCAGCATTTGTATTGAATGCTTCAAGCAATGGTCAGCCAATAGCTTTGTCTGGAAAAGTTCCAGTAAGAGTTTTGGGTAAGGTTTGCAAAGGTGATAAACTCATTCTTTCATCAACAAATGGTGTTGCAATCGTTAGACCTAAATCGTCAAGAAAAAAGGTTATTGCTATTGCCCTTGAAAACAACGATTCAGACAACGATAAATTAGTAATGTGTGTGACAAAACTTTCATTTTAATATTGACAAGTATACAATATTGTGATAAAATCCTTTCATAAGTAATTGAAAGGATTTTTTATTATGTTGAGTATTGTAGATACTTTAGGACAAGAATATTATGCAGGAATTAAAGATAACTATAAGAAGAAATGGGATAAATTCTTTAAAGCATTGGGAATTCAACATTATTTTTTCTTGACAGCAGAGCATAGGTATGACAGTATTTTTGGCTCACCTTATATTTTCTATGCTTCAGTAGAGTTTAATCTTGAAAAAACAAGATATAGTTTTTCGCATAACTTTGATGAGAAAATGTCTCAAGAAGATTTTGAAATAGAGCTTGACAAGTTGATGAGAAAGTGGTATAAAATCATTAAAGAAATTGTAATAAGGATAGAGTGTTATGAAGAAGATAGTATTCAAGATGTCTTTACCAAAGGAGAGAAATAAGTATGCTTGCGAATTATGGTCGAATCCCATTTATAGACAAAAGGTGGTAAAGTCAAAGAAGGTCTATAATCGCAAGAAGATGAAGAAAATTGATTTAAAGGAGTACAAATGATAAATTTTATTTTTGAGTGTGTTTTTACATATTTGTTAATTGATGCGTTGATAAGAATTTATTTTGACAATGATTTAGCCAGTATTTTGAAAGAATTGTGGAATGCTGTAATTAAAAGCATCGAAAAGATTCTTAAAATAATACTTGACAATCATAGAAAATAATATTATTATAATGGTATAAAATGAAAGAGAGGAAATTATGGCAAATTTTGAATGTAAGGTTGTGAGAATAGATAGTAAAGAAAATCATCCAAATGCTGATAGACTAACATTGTATCATATTGGTGGTTATACTTGTATTTCCAATAAATTGGAAGATGGTTCAGACAGATATAATGTTGGTGATTTGGTAGTGTATATTCCTGAAAATGCTTTATTGCCTGAATGGTTGTTAAAAATAATGGGATTTTGGGATAAAGAAAAGCATTGTGGAACACTTGCTGGCAAAGATGGCAATAGAGTTAAAGCCTTGAAATTGCGTGGAATTTATTCAGAAGGTATTTTATATCCTGCTGAAACAATTAAAGAACACGATGAAGGTTTGAATTCTGATTTACCGGAAGCATATGGATATACAAAAGATACAAAATTTGTCTTTAATGAGCAAAGTGATTATGTTCAATTTACACCAGCTGTTGAGGGAGTTAATCTTGCTGAATTTCTTGGTATTACAAAATATGAGCCAGCTATTCCTGCAAATATGGGCGGAGATGTTTTCAATGGTGGTACAGAAATTGTTGTACCATTTGATGTTGAACCATTGCAGAAGTATATGGAATCATTTAAAGATGGTGAAATGGTGGAATTTAGTGAGAAATTACATGGAAGCCAGACACGTTTCATATTTGCTAAGAATGAAATCAATGATGAAGCATTTGGTAAAAACCATAATGTGTACATTTCTTCTAAAGGATTAGGTGATAAAGGATTGTTCTTCAAAAATAATGAAACAAATGTTAATGCTTATTATGTAAGAGCATTTAAAGAAAATGATATTGAAGAAAAAGTTGTCAATTCTGACCTTTATAAAGAAAATGATATGATAACTTTATTTGGGGAAACAATTGGTATGCAAGATATGAAATATGGTTTAACAAATGGTCAAATTGGATTCAGACTTTTTGATGTTTATGTTGGTAAACCACGCTTAGGAAGATTCTTAAATTATGAAGAATGTAAAGCGTTTGCAACAAACATTGGTGTGGAAAGAGTTCCATCATTATATGTTGGACCATTCTCTATGGAAAAAGTTAAAGAATATACAGATGGTAAAACAACTTATGGCACAAACTTAAATCAAATTCGTGAAGGAATTGTTATAAGACCTTTGAATGAAAGATTTGAGGAAGGCTTGGGTAGAGTTATGCTTAAATCTGTAAGCGAAGCATATAAATTGCGTAAAGGCAATACAACAGAATACAACTAATGGGAGAAAAAATATGGAGTTTTATATAAAACATTATAAACTTATAGCCTTTATAGTATTGGCAATATTTAGTGTCGCATTAGTTAAATGTGCAGATTTTCCAAAGAAAACAAACATTAATACTCAAAAAGAGGATATCATTAAGACAACAAATGTCAACTATGTTGAAGGTTATAAAATCGTTAGTGCAAAAGATGAAGGCGATTTGTTTAGAGTAGTCTTTGAATCTAAAGAAGGGCATCAATATTCGGCAGAATATTTGCGAAGTCATTTGGAAGATTTGGTTTGCCATAAAGGTGTATATGAATATACTGATGTTGAGCGTGTGTATGATTGTTCAAGTCCACAATTGATTAAAAACGCTATGACACAAGAATTGGTCACACAAACAATTAAAGCAATCGATGATATAAACAATTTATATTCTGATATTTAAAGGATTAAAATAACTCTTTACCACATAATGCTTTTCGGTAAATACTTGTATATTAAGTATTGAGGAAAAGCATTATGGTTGGAATTTTAGACAATAAAAAAGTTGCCGAGTTAGTTGTTGAACAAGATGAAAACAAGGAATATTTAAAGATTAATCCTGAAACATTGGCAACAATTGTTGAAGATGTTACTAATTCACAAAATGGTGTTGATAAAACTGTTCAAGAGCATATTGATGATAAATCTATTCACTTATCAAGAGTTGATGTGCAACAATTGACCAGAAGAATGGTCGAAGTTGATAATATCATTGCTGGACAAAATATCACTATTACAAAAGATGAAAACAGCAATGATATCACAATCTCATCAAAAGATTTTAATAATCTTGGTTATATAACGGCTGATGATATCATTCCTGATGATGATACAATAAGCCTTTCTAAAAAAGATGATAAGAAACTTGGTATTAAAGCGAATATACCAGATGTTTCCAAAATGGTTAAACAAAGAAACATCAAATCGGGTGATACTGGTATCAATATTGAATATGATGATGATTCCAATGATGTTTATATATATGGTGAAGGCAATCAATTTAAAGCAGGTGATGGCATTGAAATCACTAATGGAACATTGATTAATACCAAACCTGATAAAAATGTTATATTAAATGCTGGTCGAAACATTACTATTAGTGGTGAATATCCAGAGTTTACAATTAGTGGTTCAGATGTTGTAAGAATTAATGATTGGCATTCAAATGTTCATTATAGCATTGAAGATATGGTTATCTATGAAAATGCTTTAATGGTATGTATTGAAGACCATTTGAGTGGAAATGCTTTTGAAGCCGACAAATGGAAGTTATTGTCTGGTTTTCAAGCAAATCGTCAATATTTTTACATTGAGAATGAAACAACAACTGATATCACATTAAATAGTGTTATTCCTTCAAAAGAAGTGGTGGTAATCAATATTAGCGGTATTGTTCAACAAGCATTAAACTATGAGTTGCAACCAGATGGTCAAACAATTCGTTTTATTCAGCCATTGCCTAAAGATAGTATAGTTGAAGTCATTGTTGTAAGTAATGTTGTTATGGATACTTATGACCAAGATGTGAATATTCAACCTTGGAAAGGTAATATGGCTTATGCTAAGGATAATATTGTTCTCTATAATAATAACATCTATGTTTGTTTGACACGTCATATATCATCTGGTGAGTTTGATAAAACCAAATGGCAAATGATTTGCGGATATTTGAAAAAGTCATATTCTTTCGAATCAGCCAATGCTTTAACTGAAGTAACATTACCAACCTATGTTCACTCCAAAGATTTGGTTGAAGTTAATGTTAATCATTCAATGCTTCAATCTTCAGAATATGATGTAGATTCAACAGGTTATAAAATTAAGTTTACTTCAAGCATTACCGCAAATACTCCAATTGAAATAAGTGTATACAATTCTGGTGTGGTTCAATTACCTGAAATACCTGATATCAATAATCGTGCTAAGTATTTCTTGACAACCGATGAAAATGGTAAAAAATATGTGTTAAAAAGCATTAATGAAGTAATGGAGATTTTGAATCTTGAAACTTTGTTAGATTATACTAACCACCCTAATTCAATCATTACTGTTAATACTCAAGGAAGTGGCTATCGCTATATGGAGTTTAATGAATTGGGTGGTCAATTAAAATCTGGTCAAGTGAAAAGTGGACTTACAATGTCATCAATACAAAAAGGCTACTTGAGAATACAACCAGGTTCAGCATTATCTTATAATCAAGATACACTTATCACTCTTTCATCAATGATTCAAAAAGATGCCACATCTGAATGGTCTCAAGGATATGGCAGAGGTTCAGCAATTGGTTCATCATTAGACGAATGGATTCAACCAACCATGATTTCAAACCTTTATAACGGTTATCAAATCTTTACATCAGATTATATCACCGATAGAGAAGGTTGGAGAGCAATGGATGGTAAAAAGAATGAGGGCAATGGTTGGCAAGTAAATGCTAAAAATGCAATCTTTCGTTTAGAATGCCCTTCAGAAATTGTTTTACAAGGCTTTGATTTCTATAATACTATGACTGGTACTGTAAACCACTCTAAGGAAATTGAGGTTTGGATAAATGATGAAACAAATGTTGTTGCAACATTTACAGCAAAGAATGAAAACTATGGTTATACACATATAGATATCAAGAATACAGTTGCTTCAAGAATTGTTGGTTTTACTATTAAATCATCATATGGACAAACAGTTGGCGCACAAGAAATTAAGTTCATTGCTAAGGGTCCAACATTTATGGCAAAGAATCAGACATACTATGTCTACTTGCTTGGTAATGACAACGGTTCATCTTATGATTTCGCAACATCATTGTATAATGCCGATGATTTAAGTAATCATTTACCTACCGTTTACACAAAATATGCGCTCATAGGTTCATTCTATAGTGATAACAACTATAATATTACCAACTTTTATCCACAAAAACCATTAAATCAAGAGTTGATTGAGGGATGCTTGAATGCAACGATTAATAAAAACATCATTGAAACAAGAATTTATGATGCAGAGAGTGATAAACCTATAACTCTTGTTGAACAATTCGGTACATCAATGATTGCTAACAATCGTGTGAACTTTCCACAAGCATTTAGTAAACTCTTATATGTAATGGCTAATGGCGAAAAGATTACAGCAAGTGATGTCAAAGGATTTAATACAACTTCATCTAGTGGAAGTATATCTTGGGTAGCAAAAGGGTATAAATAATCATAGTAAGAGTTAAGGAAAACTAAATGGGCGTTATTTACGATATTGCTGGTACATCATCTGATACATTTATGCTTAATGGAAAATTGACATTATTACAAGGTGATAATGAACCATTAAATTATCAAGGAAAAAATGGTGATGTTTACTTTCAGACTAATGGTAACATTTGGGTTAAGGTTCAATCAATTTGGAACAATATTTCGGCATCATCATTGCCAAGAGCGGGTGATGTTCCTAATAAAATGGTGTATTCAAATGGTACTTATTATGTTGCCACAAGTTTTAACTACAATGATATCGCTTTAAAGAGTGAACTTAATGATTTCAAAAATGGTGCTACATTTAGTGGTACTACAACCTTTACAAGTTCTGCTAATTTTAAGAATGGTGTTGATGTGCTTGGCGCAACTCCTCATATTGATTTTCACTATAATAATAGCACTTCTGATTATACTACTCGTTTAGCAGAGGATGCAAATGGTGTTTTATCAATAACTTCGGCAAATAATGCTCAAAACAATGCTTCAAACTCAACAACAAGTACATCCATTGCAACAAAAGGTTGGGTAAATGACCCTACAAAATCAACCAATGTTTTACATAGAACAGGTGATGAAACAGTTGATGGTGTTAAAACCTTTAAGCAAACTATTCAAGGAACAGCATATAGAGCATTATGGGGTGATTTGGCAGAGTATTATGAAAGTGATAAAGATTATGCTAATGGTACTCTTGTTCAATTTGGTGGAGAAAAAGAGATAACCATTGCTTCAGTAAAAGTTAATGCTATTATTACTTCAGAACCAGGCTTTATTTTGAATAATCGTGAAAATAATGGCTTAGCAATAGCATTAGTTGGTAAAGTTCCTGTAAGAATTATCGGAAAGGTTGAAAAGTTTGATGAAATCGTTTTAAGTGAAACTCTTGGTGTTGGTAGAGTTAAGAAAAACGATAGCGAAAAAACCATTGCAATAGCATTAGAAACAAATGCTAACGAAAATGAAAAATTGGTTAAATGTGTGACTAAGTTAGACTTTTAATTGACACTTTCCATAAATATTGGTATAATAGTATACTATATTTAAGGAAAGAAGATGACAGAATCCCTAACAATTGTAAGAGATACTTGCGATAATTGGTTCAATAATAATCCTATACTTGACATTAATGAATTTGGGTATGACATTACACACAATCGTTTGAAATTGGGCGATGGTGTTCATTCTTGGAATGATATGGACTATCTTGATACCAAGTATAATGACCAAGAAATCAAGCAAATAATGAACACTATCATTGAAGAAGCCTTGCCATTAAAGGCTGATAAAGATGATGTTTACACCAAAGCTGAAATCAATAATCAAGAATTTATTACGAAAAAACAATTACTTGCTAAGAATTATATGAATAAAGATGAAGCACATAGTGAGTTTTTACCATTACATGAGGCTGATAATTTGGCTACTCGTAAAGAATTGATGGCTCATCATTGTGCAATTCTTCAAAATGTTGAAGAAAATTATGCAAAGAAATCAGATACTTACAACAAGATTGAAATTGATAAAAAGATAGCAATGGTTGAGTTTCCACATTGTGAACCAGAGAGACCATATTATCCGGCTGTTCCACCAAGACCATTTGATTGTGATTGTGGCTGTGAAGAACCATCAATTAAGCCTATTGAGCCACCTTGTAATGAACGCTTATTTGCGAGCGTTTATGTTAAAGGTGAAGTAGATGCTTTGCTAGAAAAGAAAGCGGATAGAGCATTTGTTAATACAGCATTGGCAACAAAAGCCGATAAAAGTTATGTGGACAACACTTTAAGCAATGATTACTACACAATCGCTGAAATTGACGATATCATTAAATCATTGACAGGTAGTGATTTGTCATCGTTTGCGACAAAGGCTGAATTGCAATCTTTAGAAGATAGTTTGAATGACAACTATATGACTAAAGATGAGATAGAGAGCCTTGTAAAAACGATTACGGGTGTGGATATTTCAACATTTGCAACCAAAGATGAGGTAAAAGCATTACAAACAATGGTTGATGAAAAAGCAGATAAAGCAATCGTAGTTGAAGCCTTGAATACAAAGGCTGATAGAAACGATTTAGACAATGCTGTTATGTACAAACCATTTGATGATGCTCGTAAATCCATTGAATTGGCAAATCATAATACTATTAGTGGATTGGCAACAAATGGAATAGGCTATAATTTAGCAATGGTTAGTAAATGGGATGTTGCTGATTTTGGTTCAAATGGCTTGCATATGAATCTTAACTCCAAAGATGGTATAACCATTAATGATAATGAAATCATTGCAACTGTAAATGATGTTGAAACAATGGTTGAACCAAAGGCCGATAAAAAAGCGGTTGAGCAATCATTCTCAAATGTTTATACAAAGGCTGAAGTAGATGCTTTGAATGAAGATGTTAAGAACATTGCAAATGCTTCTAAGATTCAAGTATCTGATTTATCAGCAGATTTAGCAAGCAAGTATTATTTGAAGAATGAGGTAGATGTTAAGATAGAGCATTTGGAAGATGAGATTGCTGAATATGGAAGTGTTTTGACTAAGTTGATTATGGCTTTGGAAGATAAAGGCATAATTGATAAAGGTTCAATCATAGTTCCTAACTATCATAAATAATGGTATCAAAATATTGTAAGGAAAATAATGATGAAGATAGATTTAAAGAGTGTCATAATGGACACAAAAGATAACTGGAAAGCCTTAAATCCAACATTAGCAAAAGGTATTTTTGGTTATGAATCAGACACCAACCTTATTAAATTATTTGATGGTGAACATTCTTGGGAAGATTTACACTATGTAAGTTCTGGTCAAGATGCTAATCAAGAAAAGGATTTTTCTGATTTGATGAAAAGAATGGCTAATGCTGAATCAGAAATTAAGTTGACTCAAGATGATGTTAGAAGTATTCATAGTGATATCAATGCAATTAATGGTTCTATTACAACTTTGACAGTAAAAACGGCAGAAAATGCTGAAAAAATTGAACAAGCATCTGCTAAAGAAAATGCTGATAAAGAAGCATTGACATTAAAGATTGAAGAAAATGCTGAAAAAATTCTTGCTGTTCAAGATAGTGTAAATGCTGATAAAGAAGCCTTGAAAAATGCTGAAAAAAATATTGGGGAAGTTCAAAATATTGCTAATAAAGCATTGAATAAGGTTGATAATGTTGAAGCATCTTCTGTATCTTTGGTATCAAGAATGAATGAATTGGAAGAAAAGTTGGCTGAATCAAAGAAAACCAATGTTGAATCAAAAGTTGTTGAAAGTGGTGCTGAAGCCATTACATTAAATGATAGCACTAAAGACTTTGTTGTAAGTGGTGTTGTTGACAAAAAATTGACAGTAAGTGAAGCTAAAAGTGTTGAGTTAAAAGGCTTAGAATCAAATGATAATGCCGCAAGATTGAGTTTGGTTGCTTCTGATGAGATTTCTTTGAAAGATGTGGTATTAAATGCCAACTATAAGAAAGCGACTGCTAATACTGTTATTTCAGCAAATGGTTCAGACTATGTTACTGTTAAAGGATTGACATTTGGTGATAATTCATCTTGCTACAACTGTTTAGAGATTGGTTTGGCTGATAAAAAATTGCCTAAGAATGTCTTGATTGATTCTTGTACATTTACTGGTAATTTGTCAAATGTTGCAATCTTAATCTTTGGTACACAAGATAATGCCGTTATTAACATCAATAATTGTCACTTCAAGACTGTATCAAATATGTTAAGATTGTCTAACAAAACCAATGCTAAAAATGTTGTGGTAAACATTACTAACTGTAGTGTTGACAAATGGGATAGTGACCCACAATGGGTTGGCGGAATCATTATGCAAGACTATACTAATAAGACTGTTGATGAATATATGAAAGCCAACTTATTTGGTGATAAGAAGATTACTATCAATATGGTCAACTGTTATCACAATGGCGAAAAAATCGTTGCTGGTAATCCTTCAGAACAATTTGGTTCAATGGACGTTGCAAAACAAATCGCTTTCATTTGGTCTGAATATGATGAAAATGCCTATAATCAAGGTCAAGGTGGTCATCCAAAAGGTATTATGCCTTATGATGAATCAAGATATCCAACCTTTAACATTATGTAGTGCTTAAAATAAATATTGACTAAATACAAACACTCTGATATAATACAGAGTGTTTTTTATTGGAGATAAAGATGGTAGTAACAGGAATGATAACAATGATTGTATCACTATTGATATCAATAGTTTCAGCATATTGTACTGTGGTAGGTATGGGCAAAGTATTTGCTTCGGCGGCTATGGTAACAATGTTTATAGCAAGTGTTATTGAACTTGGACGTGTTGTTCTTATCTATGATTTACACCACTATTGGAATGAATTAAAACTGTATCAAAAGATTCCAGGTGTTTGTATGCTATTGATATCTATCACATTGTCAGCAATGGGTATTTTTGGGTTTATGAGTAATGCACACTCGCAAAGAACTCAAGAGATTATCCCTATTGAAATGCAGATTAAGGAAAAACAACAGCAAATCAATATCTTAAATGATGCTATTGAAGTAAATAATCAACAGTTAAAGCAATTTGATGGTAAAGCATTTGACAAGTATACAGAAATGGGATATGTTACCAAAGCCGTAAACTTACAAAAAGAACAACAAAAGGTTACTAATGAGTTGTACAATGACAATCGTTTGAAACAACAAGATATTACCAAACTTAACCAAGAAATTCTTGCGCTCAAACTTGATGCCGAAAAGAAAGCACCAACATTGGCTCATATTAAATATTATGCTAAGTTGTTTAATGTTGACAATGATACAGCAATCATTATCTTTATAGTGATGATAATGCTTGTTTTTGATACTTTGGCTATGTATTTGATGATTACAGCAGATTGGATAAACAAAAGAGGTAAGCGTGAGGAAACGCTTGAAAAAAAAGAAGCGTTGATTAGACGCTTTGATGACCAACGTTTGAGCGATAATTTAACAAAACTTGAGAAAATCGTTGAAAACGAGCATAACCCTATCGTTCAAGAAACGATTGACTATGAAAAGTTGGCGAAAATCGTGGATAACAACCATATTAAAGACGATGTAGAACAAATCGTGAAAAACAATCTTACAACAATGCTTAATGATATAGAGCGTATGAATAAAGATTTAAACAACGATATAAACAATCGTTTTGATAGGTTGGAAGTCAACGATAAGAGCCATGAATATACCCATCTTTTGACAAAAATTTTGGACAAAGTTGAGAACAATGATAATGAAGAATTGTGCGCAAAACTTGATAAAATTTCTGAAAGAATTAGTCAAAATAAAATTGACAAATATGATGAAGATGGTGTATTATTATCTAAGATAACAACTTCAATAGATAATAATGAAGATGTTATTAACTCTGACAGATTCTTGAGTATGATAGACGAGAATCCAAAGATATTGGATAAACTGAAAAGGCTATATAAACGAGTCCCATCAGTTTTAGAGAAACTTAACAATTTATAAACATATAGTGAGGTATAATGTATAAAACTTATAATCCAAAGCGTTCTGGCACAACCATCTATGTTTATGACAATGATGTGAATAAAGCCATTAACCAACTTAAACATTTATCGGCTCCATTATTGAAAGAGTTGAAAATGAAACGATATTTTGAGCCAAATACGGCTAAACGTAGACGCAAAATGAAAGAAGCGATTAGTCGTGAACGAATTAAAATGCGAAAAATGGAAATGTATGGCTAAAACATTGATAAATACTATTGTGATTAGCCATAATCACAAATTATTGAAAACAAGAATATTGAAAACAAACTATTGAAAACAAAGGAGAAAATAATATGGCATTATCAATCGCAGAATTGCGTAATCGTATTAACACACAACCAAAACAATCAACACAAACTGAATCATCAATTTTTTCATTCTCAAAACTAGAACCAGGAGACCAAGTAAGAATTCGTTTTGTCGCTGACGCTGATGAAAACGATGTATTTTGGAGACCATTGTGTACAAGACGTTTAAAATTTAATTCATTGAAGTTAGCAAATGGTTCAATGGTTGCAAATCAAGCTTATGCAAGTATTCCAGCATTTATTATGAAAAAAGGGGAATCAGACCCTGTTAAATTATTGAGTATTAGTCATATGATGCCTAATGAACTATATTACTCAAATGATGATGTAATCAACACTAAGATTAAACCATTATGGGATGGAACGCCAGAAGGTACAGCATTGTACAATCGTTTCGGGCGTACAGAACGTTATATCTTTCAAGGATTTGTAAGAAGTGAAGGCTATGATACAAAACTTTATCGCTTTATTATTAACAAAGACTTGTTCAATATTATTAAAGGTTGCTTAGGTGATGATGAAATCGATGCAATCCCATCTGACCCAATTCACGGTCGTGAATTTATCTTAAAGGTTTCAGAAAAGACTGCAAATATCAATGGTACACCAAGATTGGTTAAAGACTATTCTACATCAAAATGGTCAAGCAAAGAAACACCATTGACAGAAGAAGAACAAGCTTGGCTAGATGCTAATCAAGCCTATGTTTTGAAGAATTTCATTCCATCAAGACCAACTATTGAACAAGAAAAAGTAATGATTGAGATGTTTGATGCTTCATATAATGATGAGCCTTATGATGTTGCAAAATGGGGTAAAATCTTTAAACCAGATAACATTTACTTTGATGAATTGGGCAACATTCGTGATGTCAAAGGTGGTAATAACAATATGACACAAGCACACGAAGTTCCTGTTCAAGCAACTCCGACTGTATCAGCTCCTGCTGCACCAGTTGCAGAACAAGTTGCTCCAACAGTATATACACCAATTGTTGAAGAAACACCTGTTGTAGCACCACAGGCATACACACCAGAGCAAATGCAAGCATTAGTTCAAGCATTGGCACAGCAGCAAGCAAGTGCGGTTTCAACAAGTATTGTATCTGCTCAACCAACTGCACCACAATTGATTAAAGAACACACAGTTGAAACACCTGCAACAGACCCTAATGATTTGATTAGCGGTATTATGAATAGATTGCAACTGTAGAATGATTATAGAGAGGGTAATTACCCTCTCTTTTTAATTGACTTTTTATCAATCATTGTGCTATAATAGCCTTATAATTATTGAGGAGATGATTTATGCTAAAGTTCCCACCAATCATTCGGTCTGCATATCTTTTATTAACAGAAGCTTGCCCATTTGATTGTGAGTATTGTTATGTCAAAGATAGAAGAACAAACAATGAAATGCCTTTTGAATACTTGGAAATCCTTAAAAAAGCCTTTACTTGTACAATGAAACCAACCATTATATTCTTTGGTGGTGAACCATTGTTGAAAATAGGCTTAATGAAAAGGATTGTGGAAAAGTATAAGGATGATTTTGTTTTTCAAGTTGTTACTAATGGTTCAGTTAATCTTCATCAATTTGTGGAAGAGATATACAAACCATATAAGGATATTTTTGATGTTCAATTGTCATGGGATGGTAATGAAGATACTCGTAAAATGGTTTCAGGAAAACCTTCAAATTCAATGGTTTATGAAAACCTTATCAAAGAATTGGAAAATGGTGGTGCTTTCGAAGGTCGTTGTGTTTTAGACAATACTTCAGTTTATAGTTTTTACAAGACTTATAAAACATTTCAAGAACTTAGAGAAAAGTATAGATTTAGTGGTGATTTTACCATTGTACACCAAACATCATTTGATGAATCATATGCGACTGTTTTAGGTCAACAGTTAGAAATGATATACAATGATGTGGCTCAACAATTGACAACCAACCATTTCTTTTTGCCACGATTGCTCTTAAAAAACATTGTTAATATGCTTCAAGGAATAAAAGCATTGTCTTGCGATGTTGGTTCCTATATCGTTGTTCGCCCAAATGGTGATATCTATCCTTGCACAATTTTAGCACAAGTTGATGAAAGATTTAAGATGGGTAATCTTTGTGAAAACTTTGATTCAGAGATTGTATATAATTTGAGGATTGGGTCATCTTGTAAAAAAGATTGTAATTTCAAAAGTTTATGCGATGGTGGCTGTAGATATGAGCGAATTAAAACCTTTCCAAACGATTGGGAATGCACCATTTGTGAGCATAGTTGTAAGATTTATGAAGAAATGTATAAACGAACACAAGCATTTTTAGATTGTTTAAATGAACAACAATTAGAGATGCTTTATCAATACTTGACAGAATACAATCTTTGGGAAATTGATTATAGCAATGGTTGGTCAAATCGTAATAAAAGGTTGCTTAAATGATTGATATCAAATTTTTATGGGAATTAAAAATTGACAAAAAAATGAATAAATGATAATATGATTACAAATTATTAGGAGTTGTTATGGTTAAAATTATTGATATGAGTAAATTGAAGAAATCATTGTCCAAAGTCGAAGGATTATCATACGGTTTTACAGAACCAACCGTTTGGCTATCCTCTGGATGCTATGCTTTGAATTGGATGATGACTCGAAATTTTAGTAAATGTTTGCCTTTAGATGGGAAAATCAATATGTTTTGTGGGGAGAGCGGTTGCTTGCCGGAAACAGCAAAAGTTAAAATCAGAATTAAATAATTTTTAATCCACAATCGCCGTTGCTATAAATAGCATTAAATGGATGGTTAAAAGGAGAAAAAATGAGTAATCCTGATAGAGAACGATATAAAAAGATGTTTTTGACAATTGATGATTTTTTGCATCGTCCACGAGTTATTAAAGAAATGAATAATCAGATAGGTACAGATTATGTACTATCTGATATTCAGCGAGAACGTCTTGAAAAATTATTAGAAAATTTTTCTAAATATACTCTTATAGATTGTGAAAATTTTAAAACTGTTATTACAATGATAAAGTATGATGTTAATAATTATTGTGGACGTTTACGGAGAATTTTAGATAGATGTCATTCTAAGCGAAATATCCGCTATATGTATGTTTTAAAATGTGGTAAAGAAGAAGGACTTCGGCAATATCAATCATTTATTAATGCACGAATTAATGATTTACCAATTAAAATTGACTTTTGGCTTCGCAAAGGATATTCTGAAGAAGATGCTAAAAGACTTATTAAAGAACATCAGCATTATGCGTCTTTATTCTCCGCTAAAAAAATTAAAGGTTCATCAGAATATACTTGCCGAAGTTTAAGTTATTGGCTTCGCAAAGGATATTCTGAAGAAGATGCTAAAAAGGAACTCAAAAGAGTTCAAGGAACATTTTCATTAGAAAAATGTATCAAAAAATATGGTGAAAAAGAAGGGCAACAAATATGGAAAAATCGTCAAGATAAATGGCTACAATCATTAAATAATAAGAATGAAAATGAAAAAAATGAAATTAATTTTCGTAAAGGGCATAGTATTGAATCATATATGGCAAATGGATATAGTGAAAAAGAAGCTATTAAAAAATCTCGTGAATATTATAATAAGAGAAATAATTATTCACTTATTTCCCAAAAATGTTTTGAATTATTAGAAGAAAAATATAATGGGAAGTTTTATTATAAACTAAAAAATTATGAAAAACAATTTAACGGGAAAAATGTTGATTGTTATGAGAAAAACAGTAAAATAGTTATTGAGTTTTATGGAGATTTTTGGCATTGCCGTCAAGGCGTTTATACTGATGATTTTATACGATACAATGAAAAAGCATCAGATGTTCGTAAAAAAGATTCAGAACGTTTAGAAAAAATATTGCAAAATTCAAATGTTTCGAATATTATTATTGTATGGGAATTAGATTTTCGAAAAAATCCAACTTTATGCTTGGAAAAAATTATAGAAAAAATGGAGCAATTAAATGGAAAAAATAGTAACAGTAAAAGAATTGAAGAAATTGTTTGTTGAAGAAGGAAAGCAAATAGAAATAGATACACCAGATGGTTACATTCCAATAATCAAATGGTTTAATAAAGGCAAATTGCCTATGGTTTTATTAAAAACAGCCCATCACGAAACAAAATGTGCATTTAACCATCTTATTGAAAAAAGAGAAGATAATCAAATGATATGGGTTTTAGCCAATGAATTGGAAATTGGTGATGAAGTTTTGACTGAATCTGGTTATGAAAAAATCATTGATAAATTATCATTAGAAGATGAAGAATGCTATGATTTTACAGTAGATTCTGAAAATCATCGTTATTGGGGAGATGGTTTCTCATCTCATAATAGTGGTAAGTCTTATTTTTGTTCCGCAAATTGTGTTAAAGAAGCATTGGAAAAAGGTATACAAGTAATCTTAATTGATACAGAAGATAGATTGAGCTTATCTTGGATGAAAAAATTAGGAGTTGATGTGGATAGTCCATTATTGCAGCGAATTCAAACTAATAGTATTGAAAATGTTATGCAAATTGTATCCGAAGTAAGTCATATGTATAAAGATGAAAATGAAGGTGTTCCTTTGGAAGAACAAAGTGGTTTGCTATTCGTTATTGATTCATTGGGTGCTTTATTCCCTTCCGATGAATTGTCAAGAATGGAAGATGGTGATTTATCCCCAACTGACGGGATGCGACGTGCAGGAGCATTGACAAGAATGATGAACACAATTTTAGCAAAAATTGCGGCAACAAAAATGGGTTGCATTTGCACTAACCATGTTTATGCAGCAACTGACCAATATTCTGATGATACAATTCCTGGTGGTAAAAAATTGATATTCTTGTCTACACAGATTGTTCAAATGAATAAGTTCAAACTTAAAGCAAAAGATTTGGAAAGTGAAACAGATGAAGATACAAAAGATTCTGATGTAGTTGGTATTAGAGCAAAATGTAAGGTTTATAAATCATCTTGGAATAAATCTCAAGCAAGTATTGAAGTGCAAATACCTTATGAAGAAGGAATGAATCCATACTCTGGTCTATTTGATTTGTTCACAACTGTTATTAAAGTTAATGGCAATTATTTACTTCAAAAAGAAGGTAATCGCTATGCCTTTTATGACCCAAAAACTGGTGAGCAAGTATGGATAAAATTCCGCAAAAACATTACCAATGATGATTGGGATACTCTTATGAACGCTTATAATGAAAGCGTCTCTCAAGAGTCTAAAAAAGATAGTGGTGAAGCATAGTCTTCATCATTATCTAAAAAAATGATAGATACTATTAACTAAACAAAAAAGGATTAAGAAAAATGGAAACAATATGGGGTTTATGGAGAACTTTATCTAACTATATTCCAAAGAAAGACCAAGAACAAGCAATCGAAGAATTTTTACAATTCCTGTATGAAGAAGTAGATGATTGTGATTTTTTTGAATTAAGAAATGCGGCTGAATATGAAGAAGAAACATTGTTTTTAAAGATTATTAAACGTTTTATCAAAGAAAATGAAATTGACCAAGAGGACTATTAATGACCAAATATTTACAAATGGTTAAAGATAATGCTAATAATATTGCCGAAGTATTGGACCACTTTAGGGCAGAATATGAGTTGGCAAAAGGTGAGTTAAAGATTCAAGGAAATCTTCAAAGAGAAATTGCTGATTTATCAGTAGTTTATGAAAATCGTTTTGAACAATTACAAGAACTTGAAGCAATTCTTGAATACTTTAATATTAAACTCAAAGGTGTTAAATCAGCATTGTATCAAAAGATGATGAATAGTTCGGCAAGAGCATTGACATCAAATGATATCAAGCAATATATTGATGGGGATAAAACAGTCATTGATGTACAAATGATTATTAATGATATTGCCTATGTACGCAATTGTTATTTAGGATTGACTAAAGGTTTTGAAACCAAGAACTTTATGATATCCAATATTGTTAAATTGCAATGTGCTGGTTTGGATTCAATTGTTATGTAAAAAAGTCCTTTATAGATTTAGAAAAAACACAGATAAAGAATAATGAAAAATCATATAAATGTTTAAAAACCCTCTTTTCAGAGGGTTTTTATTATGAATTTATTTTGTAATTCTTTGGTATTTCAATAATTGGTAAGCGAGCAAATTTATTAGACTTATAAATATCCCCACTATTCCATTTACCATTAGAATTTAAACAGTTTGCAAAACTTTGATTTAATTCATCTGATGACCAAGCCATATTTGCACCATTGAATGACCAATCTGCCAATTTAAAATTAGGATTGTTAGCAAGAGTTTCATCAAATTTATCCAATTCATTTCTATTGTCATAAATCATTTGTAATTCTTTAGCATTTGGAGATGATATTATTATATCACCAGAATTTTTGTCTTTATATGTTGCTGAAATTCTAGGTCTAACAACTGGATATGTTGCGCCACCAAATGTTCCTGATGTTTCACTTCCGGCTTCAACAAGTTTATTTAGCAATTCACGACCTGTATATTGAGAATCTGGCGGCGTTGTACCCATATCTAATGAGCCTATATTTGGTAAAACTGTATCTACAAATGGATACATAGCAGTTGTCCAAACTTCCAAGCTTCTCCATTGTGCGTCTAATATTGCAAAATAGTCTGTTTTACCATTTGCTGAAAATTCTCCAACAATAGTTGCCTTATAAACATTTGAATCCGAAGCATCAGTATTTGTTAATGTAATTCTATCGCCAAATTTAAATCCATTTGAGGTTGGTGGTGTTGGCTCACCTGTTTCATTTAATCTTGTTTGAAAATAATGTGAATCATTACTTAATTTAATATATGCTTCACCTAAAAATAAACCCATTGTTATTCTCCTTTTTAATACAAATATTTATTTAAATAATGATTTACTGTTTTGCTTCAAACATCATCTTTAACAATCATAGAATAAATACTATGTAGATAATGAAGTAAATCGTTATCCGTATGATTTATAGGAGTTTATTATGGGAAGACCATTAAGAGCAGATGTTATTGAAAAAATGGGTTTAAAAGCATCTGGCAAATTATTGTCAAAACAAGTTGGTTATAACAAATACCTTGTTAAAGGTTCAGATGAAATCGTTATGTTAAACGATGTTGAAGACCTTGACAAAGGTTATGTTGTAATGAATATTAAAGGTAAACCTGTTTTGAAAGTATTGAGAAATTTGGTTCAATTTGTTGATGAAGCATTGCCTTATACATTAAATGATGAAGGTAAAATGGTTATTGATGGCAAAGTTGTATCTTTTGAATCTGCAAAAGCTGTTGAAGAAGTTGCTGAACCTGTTGCTGAAGAAGTAAAAGAAGAAGTTGCTGAACCTGTTGCTGAAGAAGTAAAAGAAGAAGTTGCTGAACCAGTTAAAGCAAAAGTTTCTACCAAAAAAGCATCAAAATAATTGACAAATAATCATTTATTCTGTATAATTAGACCTATCCTATCAAAAGATGGGTCTAAATTTTTTATTAAAGGAATTGATTATGACAGTAAGAGTTGGTAAGTTTGAAAAAATTTCATTAGAACAATGGCATAAAGATTATGGTGATGATTCGGAAGGTTATGGTGATAAAATTTTTAAAGAAATTATTAAAATTCCGACACGTGCTACTAAAAAATCCGCAGGCTATGATATTGTAACTCCATATGATATTGATTTAAATCCAGGTGAAATGGTTAAGTTTCCAACAGGATTAAGATGTAAAATTGAAAATGGTTGGTTTCTTGGTATTTTTCCTAAATCAGGTCTTGGATTTAAATATTCATTGAGATTGTCTAATAGCACTGGTGTTATTGATGAAGATTATTATAATTCAGATAATGAAGGACATTTTTGGGTAAAAATTCAAAATGATGGCAATCAAAAAATTCATATCGAAAAGGGTAAAGCAGTTTGTCAAGGTATTTTCTTGCCATACGGTTTAACTTATGATGATAATGCAGATGGTATTAGAAATGGTGGTTTAGGCTCTACAAATGCTTAAAAAGAGGTCTTAATGACCTCTTTTTCTTTACCATTTGTTAATCCATTTAAGTAAACCATCTAGTAAACCATTTAGAACATCATTGATAAAACTACTGATAATTTTAAACATTGAAGTAATGGTTGATAAAATCATTTTACCAAAACCAAAAATGATTGATGATAACCATTGAAAAATAGATGTTACCAATGATATGCAAGCATTTTTAAGAGTCTGAAAAGATGCTTTTGCCATTTCCTTTAAGGAAATCCAAGCATTGTTAAACAACTCTTTTAGAGATGCTTTTAAATCATTCCATAAATCTTTCATAATAAACTCCTTTATACCACATTATTTACCAAAAAAATGTCAAAAATACTTGACAGTAAAGTATTTTTATGTTATATTTAATACATAAAGAAAGGAAAATAAAATGGCTAAAATAAAGAAGATGACTCTTAGAGAAGAAAATGAAGCATTGAAGAAGGCTTGTGAAATGTTGATTGAATTAGCAAGAGATTATGCTTCTGGTTGTACAATGTATGGGGATTCTTCTGGTCCAGATACTATTGAAGAAGTTGAAGATATACTTGGTGAAAAGTTATTGAAGGAAATTAATGCTTTATAAAGCATTTTAAATAACTTAACTTGCTTTATAAAGCATAATAAAATGAAGTTTAATAATTAAAGGAGTATAAGTAAATGAGAATTTTTGGGTTTAATATTTTATCAGACCGTAAACTCAATGAAATAAAATCAAAATCAACATTTGAATCTGTTTTGAAGTATTTAAAGATTAAGAAACTTTATAGAACGACTTTTAATCTTGTTCAACAACCAAAATGTGATAAATGCAATGATAATCGTCAATATGTTATTACATTGCCGGATGGTCGGACTATTACTCAAGATTGCTCTTGTAAAAGAGAATTAGTATCTTATGGATATGAAGAAATTGATACCGATGAATATAATATTATTATTCATAAATTAAGTGGAGAAATATATCTTATGAAAGAATCAGAATATGAGGATTCAAGATTTTATTCATTTGATACTTTAGATAATTTTGATAACCTAATAGGTGGTGGCCTTTATACTTCTAAATCTAAAGCTAAGAAAGCGGCTAAAATTTTGAATGAAAAAGAAAGAGAAAGAGAAAAGTTGTTAAAAAAAGAATAGGGATTTACCCTATTCTTTTTCAATATTTAGAGCATTATCAAATTGTCCTTGACCAGCTTCTTCATAATCATCATTGGAATTTATATCTAATCCCGAATCCATACGATATTTTCTTCGTGCTAAAAATAGAGACAATGATGGTAAAGATTTCATAAAATCAGTTTTTTGATTCCAAATATCATCTGATGCTTTAATGTCATATAATTCAAATTTATTATTTTCAAAATAAAATATAAAATATATAAATTTAGGCACTTTTAAAGCATCCATGGTTTGATTATATCTGTTCTTATTAGCAAATACTATTGAAAATATTTTTTTATTTAGCAAGTCTTCTATATCTATACTTGGAGTTGATGATAGTTTAAATACATTATTCAATAATTTAAATTGAAACTTTTTATCAATCAATTTATTGATATCTGTTGGTAATTGGCTTTGGTCTGTATAATTTAAAAATTTACTTTCCACATATTTTTCTAATCTTGCTTGAAGATTTTTATATGATGTTAATGCACTATTTGAAGGAGTAGTAACATTATTAACTGTAACCGTTGAAGCCATTTGATTATTTTGCTGACTTCTGTTGATATTTTTTTGTTTCTTTTCTTTATCCGTCATAATTATTTGAAATGACATTCTTTGAACAATATTCTTCTTAGGCTTATTTAAGTTTTTACTTAAAAATACTGCAACACTATTACATAATTTTTTATAAGATGAAAGAGATTGCGGATTTATTGATTGCATTGTTGTATTAAACTGTTGTTCCATATCAGTTATATCTTGTAACTTATATGTAGAATCCCCATTATGATATGAGCCATTCGGAAATGTCATATATAAATCATCAGGACCATAACGTAATACAATCGCCACCAAATCGCCATTTGAATACATTTTATATACTTCATCAATATCTGAATATGGCAAAACTTTAACTTCTGAATTTTGACCTAATAAATATTTTATCTGACCATACTTATTACGAATCAATTCTTTTTTTACTTCATTTGATAAAGCATTAAAATAAGTATAAGTTTCAAACAATGGTTTATTTTTAATTTCTTCTTTAACATATTTGGATAAACTAAACATTATATTTTCCTATTAATAATCATTTGGGTCCACAATGTAATCTTTTACATTTGGATTTAATTCAGATGCTAATTTAATTATTTCTTGACTTGGATTTCTTAAATAACGTATATTATAAGGATTCAATTGAATAAACTTTTTAATAGCATTTTCATCAAAATTATTAAATTTAGCCAATCGTGGCATTTTTTTCAATATACTTAATTGTGCTTTAGAAGTCATAAATGGTAATAATTTTTTACAAATGTCAAATACAATTTTTGAATCATAATAAGTAATTAATACATCAATTTTTGAAATAAAAAGATTGATAACATTTTTACGAAAATTATCAGGATAATCCTTTATAAAATCAAATTTGGCTAAGAAATTAATAAGTAATGCTCGATTATTTCCTGTAGAAATAAATTCAAATAATTTTGTCGCTAATGAATTATTGTTCAAAATATGTTTCATAACATCTGTTAAATCATTTGGTAAACTAACATAACTGTTATCATTCAAAATTATTATTTTAAATAATGCTGAAAAATCTTGATTATCACTTTGAACAATTTTCATCAAATCATCATCTGTCAATTTAACTTTTTGCTCCCAACCAAGACGATATAAAGCATTTGTATTTATTTTAGCGGCAAAAACAACTAATTCATTAGTTATATTTTCAATCAGACGAATATTTGTATAATCTGCTTCTAATGCCGCTTTACAAACTTTTTCAGTTTGTAAATTTTTATCAATACTTGAAAAATATTTAGGATTTATTTTAATAAGTTCCAAACAAGTTTTTTCCGTCATATTTGAAATATATACAATCAAATCTGGACGTTTTTTAATAATTGCCAATTGGTCTTTTTGAGATAATTTCGCCCCAATAATATCTTCCTTAGACGCAGTCTGAATATCAAATATTGCATTTAATTGGTCTTTTTCAGTATTGAAATCTTTATTAACAATTTTAACATCTTTACCACTAAAAACAACACAACATTCTTTATCTACATAACCATAATAAGAAATACCTGGCACACCATATTTTAATAATTCTTTAGATGCCAATTCATCTGAATATCCACCATTATTGCCCTTTGCACGACTTAATTGAACAGCCAAATCATTATACCAAGTTTTACCGGTGAAAGACATATCTGTTGGTGTAAAATTATTTTGAGCATAGATATCTTTAAATGCTTTTTTAACATTTTTTGGCTGTTTATTCATTGGTTTATCTTCACGAAGCATTGTTTTAGGGTCTGGAATATCAACAGTATAATTTTGACCGGCATGCAATGAAATCAAATTAATTTCATCTTTTGAAATTTTTTCAATAATGCCTTTAAATTCATTCAATAATTTTTTATATTCATTAGAAATTTTTTTCTTTAACAAAGTATTGATTGACTCCAATGCTGGTTCTTTTCCTCGTTGAGCAATTGTTGAAAGAATTGCATATGCTTGAGTTCCTTTTTCAAATGTTTTGTCTTTATATGTAACAGTTCGAAAAGATGTAGTATTACCGAATTCTGAACCACTTCTATAACCCGTATTTGGAGTTAATGAAAAATATAACCCCCAACCATGAGCCTGCGCTCCTTGACCTGTACCGATAAATTTAGTATCAAATTGGTCAAAATTGTATGGAGAACCGTGATATGCAGTAGTCTCATCAAGCATCTCTTGTTCAAATAATAAGAAATTATTTAAATTAAATTGTACCATAATATACCTTTTTTTCATTTTATATACTATTATTTATAGAAAAAAATAACAAAAGGATTATTGACAAAGATTAAAAAATGCTTTATTATATAATAATGAGTAAAAGGATAAATTATGTTTGCAAAGCAATTATATGAAATATTAATATGGTCAACTTGTGTTAATGATTGCACTTTTTGTTATCGAAGATTTAATCCAAAGAATGTTAATCAAAAAGAGCGTAAGCAAATATTAAATAAAGCGATAGATTTTATTGATAGTGAATCATTTGTTAAAGGTAGTGATGTTTTAATATCCGGTGGTGAAATATTTGATAAAACACTTGATATGAAAATTACAGGTCTATTCTTTAAACATATTGTTGACCGAATGAATGATAATATTATCGGAACATTTTATATTGATTCAAATTTGATATATGATGCTCGAAATATGCTTATAGATTTAATGTTTTTAATTCAGAAGTATAATTTGTTCAATCGTTTTAAATTCATTACTTCTTATGATATAGAAGGACGATTTGTTAATAATAGAAATAAGCATTTGATGTTATTCAATTTGAAATGGTTAAAATCCACATTTCCTAATTTGGACATAACAGTTAATACAATTTTGACTAAACCAGCTTGTAATGCAATTCTTGACAATTCTTACAATATTAAAGAATTTATGAAAGAATATCAATGCTTTGTTAATTTGGTTCCATATATTATTCGTGTAGAATCATTAACACCATCACAAGATGAAGTGATGAATGCAATTCATAAAACAATTTCTGAAAATGAAGGATATCTAAATCATTATAAAGAATTGTTAAATCTTGAACAAAGCAAATTATCATATGCTTATAAAGATGGTGAATATTCTTTATGCTATGATGAATTAAATGATTGTAAACATAAAGCACGATTTACCAATTATTGTGATAAGGAATCGTGCTTTATGTGCGATTTTGAGCGACTACAAACATCACTCTGACATTATTTTGTCATAATGACATCAACAATACCTGTGGATTTATCTTTAATGTTTCCTTTAGCTAAGCCTTGTAAAGAACCTATTGGTATGTAATAAAAAAATCTCGGTAAAGCATTGATTTAAAAGCATTTACCGAGATAATTTATTTAACGCTTACTTTTTACGAGCGTTTTTAATGATTATTATCATCACCATTGCAAGAAATAATGCTATGACATAATGAACTACAGTAATACTTACTGTATAATAATCGTTGAATCGATTGGGAGTAACAATTTCCTTAATGGAATGGGACTCAACCAATGAACCACACATAGGGCAATTTTGTAAATCACCATTTGCTAATAGTGTATAATCATTGCTTCCTGGATGATTTCCGTCAATTATTTGAGGGAACATCGCTGTAAGACTATCATTTGTCTTCATAAATTTAAAATAATAAGTTACACAATAATTTTCTAATCTTTCTTATTTATTGAAATAAAAAGCAAACATAGTACATAAATGTTTTAATATCAAACCATAAACCTTTCATTTTTACCACCATAAATTATTAATATTTTCACCAAGCCATTTATTAAAATCTTGACGTTCGGAATAATGTTCCTCATAATTATCTTCACAAAGAGTTTCCAATAATGATATATTATGTTTTAATTCTTTATCCCATTCTTCTGCTGTTTTATTATTTGGATAACCATTATTTAATTCATAGAATCGTTTCAATCTTGGCAACAACCATTGATACAAAGTATAATCTAATGACCAAGTATCTGAATCATCCCAACCTCTCGTCAATCTTTGATACAAACGTTTAAAACGACTTTTCAATACTGTTGGACATAAGTTTCTATATAAAATACATAACCAAGAAGGACTTATATCCCATAATTTATCTTCTAATTTATCCTTTAATTTGTCCCAATATCTCATAACTCATATTCCTTTAAATTATCAGTAATATCATAATCATTTGGATTAAATGGCTTACAATTCTGAAATCCTGTAGCATCATCTCTACGATATTTAAATACGGCAGATAAATCACAATATTTTAAATAACCAATTGCACAAGCCTTTGGGTCACTATCCCAAAAAACACATAAAATTTCATCTTTAATAATTTTTTGCCAATTATATTCGGGTCTGACGATTTCCCAAGTATCATCTGTTAAATCTTCTTTATCAAGTTTATAATACTCATCAGATTTATCAGCAAATCTTAAACAATCATCGTCTAATATAATAGGACGATAATCCCACCCACCATTATCAGAAACTCTTTTAATTTTTCCACCGTTCAACAGGTGTTTCTGAATTCTTTCGTCACAAAATTTCATTTCGAATCCTTTCATTCTATCGTTTCTTTATGCTCTCATTATATAGCATTTTTCAACGATTGTCAAGTATTATTTTACAAATTTTCTTAAATTTTCAATATTTCCAATAACATAATCTCTTCTATCAAATGGTTTACAATGATTCCAATGAATTCCTCTTACTTGATTATTAGCATAAGTTTCTGATACAAATTTATGACAACTATTATCTAATACTTTTATTAAATGACCAATGGCATAATTGTCACTATCATTATTCCAAAAAACGCACAAAATTTTAAGTGTAATAATAGCTTTCCAATCCCATTCATCTGAAGCAATTTCCCAATTATTTGATTCTAAATCTGAATTTCTTAATATATAAGAATCTCCAAATACTGTTTCTAATCTATTACCAGACATTCGAAGCGTTAAATAATTATTATTTGAATCATACTTACGGCGAATTATTCCACCTTTTAAAAGTTTGTCTTGAACCTCTTTACTGCAAAATCTCATTTTGTCCCTCTTTATTATTGGTAGCTCGGAAGGGAGTCGAACCCTTAAAACTCTTGTTCCTAAGACAAGTGGCTTTGCCTATTTGCCCACCGAGCCATTGATATTATATTTATATCATACTTTATTAGGATTGTCAATATATTTTATATAAAGCTCAATGATTTTTTATAATTGAGCCTTATTTCTTGTATGAATTGGTTTATCAGTATTTGCAAAACGACTTAATGCTGAAATGTATTTAAATCCATATTTTCGTGTAAATTCTATAATGCCTTTAGACATTATTACAACCACATCAATGCAAAGCCAACTGCAAAGCCAACCATCAATTCGGCTAATTGTGTTGCACCGCCAACCATTTCAAATGGTATATATTTAATAACCCAAATATCTCTTTCATATGCTGTCCAACAAAATGCGTACAAGCCTGTTACAACCAAACCTAACCACAAAATTTTGAATGTCCATAAGAATGGTACTAAAAAGATTAAACTATATGTATAGCGAAAAAACATCCAAATAAAATCATATAAAAATCCATACCAATGTTCTCTCGGTATTATTTTATTTGGAATAGATGCCCACCATACTTTCTGATATCTTTCAACATATTCTTGCGGATTCCAACGTCCTATATCAAAGGCAGGACCATGCCCCCTACTCCAAAATTCAAATTGCACAATTGCCGCCATAATTAAAGCAATAATCCAAGCACTAATATTATGGGCAATTAACCAAGCAGAAAAAGGTGTAACCATCCAACCAGCATTTATCATAAAGATTCCAAAAAGAACGATTAAATTGAATATCGTTTGTGTACCTCTTGATGCCAATATTTTGTACAACCATTTTGGTAATTTATTTTTCATTGTTCCTTCAACCCAACCACCAAACCATCTACGCCAAATTGATTCTATGGCTCCACTAATCATAGATAATAAAAATCGCATAATAACTCCTTTGATATTATGCAATTATTTATAGTCAAAATTACTGGCAAATATGGGATTTCAACGATTGTCTTTTATCGTTTTTTTAATCATTTCTATCACATGATTGTTGAACGATTCGATATCATCGTTATTACAAATATTTTCAACAACTTTTTGATAATCAGTTTCACAAACCATTTTATCATCATTGTTTTCAATGCTTTCATCACTCTTTTTTATCATGTATCCAACTCCAAAAATCGCTACCAATTACTTCTCGCTCCAAATCTTCAACGGTATCTTGATGAATGAATGTATATTCTGGTCTATCATAACCAATCCAATCCCATTCAGATATATGAACATTTATCAATTTATTTGTTATTATTGTTGAATTAGCCATCATCAATAAACCATTTTTATCAACAAATCCATATTCAAATTTTTTCGCCAATTCTTCAGCAAATGGTTGAAGAGTAGTCCAATCATTTAAAACAAGAGGTGTTCCATAAGCATAATTATAAAACAATGCTGGTTGCCAATAATTAGGTTTTTCTTCAAACTCCATTCTTACAAATGTTGCATCCATTTTTTTGAGCATTTCAATCTCATTTTTGAAACGACAATCTGTAATCAAAATGTTGCAATCTGTATTTTGCATTTTTTGTTCTAAACAATCAACCCAAATATTTTGATGCAAACGATTTCTTAATAAATCTGTACCAACTATTTGTAATGCCTGCCGTGGAGTAAAATCTTTACCCATTTTTTCAGACCAAAATTTATCCGGTGTTTCACGCATTACTCTATGTTCAACAGTATCACCTTCAAGCATTGCTCTATCAAATCCAAACAATAAAGCAACTACATCTTTTAAATGACTTGCAAATGACAATTTGACCCATTTTTCTTTTGAATTATTAATAACAATGTTCGCAAGACTATCTTTACCAGAACCAGCTGAACCTGTTATTGCAACTATTTTTCCCATTATTCCTCTCTTTTCTATTCTATTAGAACACAAAGAAAAAAGATTGTCAAATATTATGGCAATCTTTTCTCAAAAAATTATTTACGATAAGAGATTGCTCGTCTGTTTTTTGACCAAGCGGATTCATCGTGTCCAATTACAGCCGGTCTTTCTTTACCATAAGAAATTACTTCAATTCGTCCTTCGGCAATTCCTTGAGATACAAAATAGCGTTTTACAGCATCAGCACGGCGTTCGCCTAAACCAAGATTGTATTCACGTGTACCTCTTTCATCAGTGTGTCCTTCAACAACAATTTCACCATCTGCAAACTTAAATTCACTTGCTTTAACATTCAATACATCAATAGCATCTTTAGTCAATTTAGATGAATCATAGTCAAAATAAACAGTATCAGTTGAACCACTACTCAATGTATCACAATCTTGTGAAAACATTGAACAACCAGTCAAACAAAACATTACGGTCAAAACACTTAACAATTTTTTCATTTTTTATTTACTCCTTTAAATTATTCATAATCCACAAATTGAGAGCCAGATTCATAAATGGCATCATCTATTAAATCTTCCAACCCTCGTTTATTCAATGATTCCCAAAAATTATCTCTAATTGCTTGCAACATTTCTACACGAATATCATTTTCATCTTGCTGATTAGCAACCATATCTTCATATTCACGCTTATAAAATTCACAATCTTTGAAATAATCTTGTAGTAATGATACATAATCATCATTTACGGTAGCAATTTGTAAACCATCATATTCTATATGATATACTCCTTTACTATCGCCAATCAATTTAATTTGTGTCATATCTTTATTCCTTACAAAACATTATATTATTACTTTTAACATCATTTGTCAATTTATTTTTCAACATTGACAATATATCTTGCTGTATAAGCATCACCAGACAATATCATATTATTTTCAATAATACCATAAGAAACAACTAATTCCATTTTATCATCTTCTTCTTTAACATTTTTTAATGATACATAGAAATCCTTTGGCAAATTATTGCGAATCGTTGTTAGAGCAGAAATAGTGGCATTATTTGAATGATATTTTGCTGATTCAACTTTGTCTTTAATAATTATGGCATTTTTAATATAAAAATTATACAAACGCTCATCTGCTTTATTGTAAGTTTCTTCACTAATTTTATGCTTGTGCTTTTTCTCTTCTTCAGCTTTTAATTTTTGCTTTAATTCTTTAATTTTAGCAGCATAACCATCTTTAATTGAATCATATTCTTCTTTAGAGATTTTCAATTCTTTGCCAATGGTTTTCATTATACTCTAATCCTGCATTGATAAAAGCATCAATAAGCATTTGTTTATCATTTTTTGAAGAATGATTTTTAATGCTTGAACAAAGCTTTGTAAATAAACTTTTGATTTTACTAAACATTTATACTATCCTTATTTAATAATTGAGGGTGGGTGTTATCCCACCCATTATTTGTTAATAATCACTTGGTTTGTTAAAGTTTTTTAATGCTTCCATTAAGACTTCTTTTTTATCAGTCTTGGCATCAGATGCTTTTGACTTACTTTTTGTTGGCACATATTTGTCAACAATTGCTTTACCAATAGGTGAACTTGCAAATGTTTCCAAAGCACCAGCAATATTCAAACCACCATTTGGTGAAAAGATATCGGTAACTTTTTGAACGCCACTTGGAACATCATTTGACATAGCATTGATTTTAATGTCTGCTTTACCCAAGTTTTTGGCTTGCTCAATACCAACTTCGCACAATGCTTTGATTTGTTCAAGTTGTACCAAGTAATTCTGATAACCTGTATTGTTACCAATTTCTTTAGCCAACTCGATTTGTGCATTAACTGGTGCTAATTCCATAAGTTTTTTGGCTTGTGCTTCAGCAACACCATTAGCTTCAACACCTTGTGCTTTCTTCAATTCAACTGCTAAGTCTGCTTCAGCTTTCAATTCAATGGCTTTTTTATTACCTTCTGCTCTCAACTCAGCTTCTTTTGCTGCTGCTTCTGAACGAATAATTGTAATGGATTTTTCACGCTCTTCATTGATAATGAAAGAATCTCTGTCAATTTCCGCTTGTTTGATTTGAGCAACTTTGACAATCTCCATTTCTTTTTCTTTGGTGACTTTGGCTTGCTCTTTAATGTCTTGCTGTGCTTTTTCATTTGCCAAACCAACTTCACGGGCAACATCTGCTTGTCGTTTACCAACCTCACGCTTAGCATCTTCTTCTTTTAAAGATACTTCCTGTTGTGCAATAATTTCGGCTTCTCTTGCTTTCTGTTTATTAATTGCAACTTCTGTTCTTGATTGCATTTCAATTTCAGATGATTTCTTTGCCATAATATTAGCAATGACTCGGCTATCACGATTATCACGAACATCCATTAGTTCAATGTTTTTAACAGCACATACACCCCATTCTTCCAACTGTGATTTAACAGCATCAGTAAATTGCTGACCATATGTAGCACGCTTGGACAAGATTTCTTCCAATTTTGCATTAGCCATAATTGAACGAACTGCACCTCGAACAATATTAAGAATCTGTTCTTTTAATTCAACAATGCTTTGAATACGACTTGCAGCTTTGTTGGAATCATTGACACGAAAATATGCCATAATATCTACCAAGAATGGCAATCTATCGACATCATATGCTTCATAAGAATCAATTTTAACAGAAAATACTGCCAACGGTAAAGTTGTGACCGTTACACCAATTATTGGCAACCATTCTGGAAAAGCATAATAAACATTTCCTGCATTATCTTTTGTATCTTGACCATAACTAATGGTTTTACTACCCTTTTGAACAATATGTACTTCATTTGTTGGAACAACAACACGCAAACTCATTACATAAAGACTTACAATAATCATTAAACCAACTAATACTCCCAAAAATATCAACATTCTTTTCTCCAATCCTTTGTTAATAAAAATGAACATAGTTATCTTTCAAACTATGTTCATATCATATCACAAGGATTTAATAATGTCAATATTTAATTTCAGAAAAAAGACCATTTTTGCAAAGATTAGCATATATTGGTTTTCTCAAATCGAGTTCATTAATAACATCATTGACATTAAATGTCTCATTGCTTTGTTTAGCTTCAAGCAATGTGTCTTTTCCATAAACCTTATAAACAACATTTGTACAAGGTTTACCAATGCAAGTCGACAATTCAACTTCCACATGGTCTACAAATTCAGTATCAGCATACTTACCTGCATAATCAACCGCTAACTTACGAGCATATAAATTTAAAGCAACATCCGCTTTGGTTGGGTCTTTACCCCATGTAGAACCACCACCAATACGACTGCCACTGCCATAAAAGTCAACCACTAATTTACGCCCAGTAACACCAGAATCACCAATAGAAGAATGGATAACATATTTTCCGGTACCATTGAAAATGATTTCAACATCTTTATATTCTGGGAATGCAAGTCTTACCCAATTATGAATCAAACCATCAATTATTTCTTTTTCATCAATATCATTTACAGGCATTGCAACAATAACTTGACAAGGCTTTTCACCATCCATTGTTACTTGTGTCTTGATATCCAAACCGCCAATATGTTTATTTTTGGCAATACTATACAAATATGACCCAAGAGATTTGGCTACATAATAGTCTAATGGCATCATTTCAGGACCATCATAACTTGCATATCCAAAGTAAATACCTTGGTCACCCCAGCCATTATTGTCAACGCCTTGTGCAATATTTGGGGATTGTTTACTAATAAATGTTTGAACATTAACCTTATTAATGTCAATAGCATTATCACCCCATTTTTTATTATATGCTTCATCATAACCAATTTGTCGCAATGCTTCTTTAACAAACTTTTCATAATCATTCTGCTTAAATGTTTCGGTAGAAGTTATCTCACCAGCAAGAATAACATCATTGTTTTTAATCATTACTTCCAAAGCATAGCGAACATTTGGGTCAAAACAAAGATATTTGTCCAATATGTATGATGTAATATAATCCGCAATTTTATCTGGATGACCTAATGACACCCATTCGCTTGTTCTAATCATTATTCTATATTCCTTTATAAAAAATTGACTATAATTAATCAATAATTATAGCCATAATATCATAATATTTGCTTATTGTCAATTATTTTTTGTCTTTGATTCAACTAATTTGTTCAAAAACTTCATCAATTGTTTCTTATCACAATCCATTAAATCATCTATGTTACGATATGACATATGATTGATGATATCGTGATAGCAGCCTTCGCAAACCTTTACACCAAAAAGGTTAAATAAAGACTCATCTTCATCATTTTCGCAAATAAAGCATTTGCCCATTGTTTTACAATCATCTTTTTCACAAGAGGTTTTCTTTCTTAAAATATCAAACATCATTATTCCCTTTCATTGAAATAAATGGTGCAGGTGAAGAATTCTGCCATCTCATTTTCAGTTTGGAAAACTGAAGTCCTTCTTTTGAACGACACCTGCATTTAATGGTACGGCTGCCGAAAATTGAATTCGGATTTAATCCTTGGCAAGGATTCGTAATAAACCATTATACCACAGCCGTATTATAATTGGCACGTGCTGTAGGATTCGAACCCACATCTAACAGATTTGGAGTCTGCTATGTTACCTTTACACCAAACACGTATTACTTATATTTATAATAATTACCATAATCCTTTCTATTTGTCAGCATATCCAATTTCATAATAATCAAACAATTCACGCAAAGCATCTAAATAAAATGCTTCCAAATCATCTGTATCATCAGTATTTTCAATGTACATTTCCTTTAAAGCATTGATACATTTAGCTGCTTCTTCTAATGTTGGACAATATCCTTGTGAATAAGTATTTCTTCGGTCACCACGAGGGTCTAATTGACCCTCTGTGCCAAAATAATCATAGTCAAGCATCATATCTAATGCTTCATCAACCATATCGGTCACTTCATCTTCATAAGAAGCATTGGTTTCTTCAATGCTTTTAGCCAATGTTTCGAGTTTTTCAATCATTGTCGTCATTATTTAATCCCAATCACTTTACGATAATCTACAACAGCTCCATTACTAACAACATCTTCCGGCATAGTAGTATAAGTTGTTGCTTCCAACAATGGACCAAACTTGTGCTTTACATCAGACCAATATTGGTCATAATCAACACCTTCACGCTTAATAACATAGATATTTTCTGGAGCAACCCAATTACTTTCTTTCATCAATTCACTTAACATTTATTTCTCCCTTATTTTACTGATTTATAATTAACACAAGATTTAAAGAAACCTGCAACAAATCCTAAAAATGCACCAATTTGGAACATTGACAGACCTTTTATACCTAATGTGGCAAGCACACCCAAAATAGTATCTTCAAAGAATAATCCAACTATCCAAGCACTAATACCACCAGCAAGTGTACTCAATATGCAACCAAAAATTGTCAAAAATACTAAAACAGCAACTGCTGAAACTAATTCATTCATCTTCATTTTTTCTTTATCCTTTCATTTTACTCATATACTATAACATAATTCTTAATACTTGTCAATAATTATTTTCAATTATTTTGACTCTGTGTTTTCCCAATGCCTAAATTCACCAATCGCTTTTTGTAAACACTCATTAGAGCAAACCACTTTATCACCAGCATTAACAAAATTCTGAATACCATTAATTTCTTTACCACAAATATCGCAAGTTGTTCGCATTTCATCTTGATTCAAATGCTCTTTAATCTCTTCCCAAGACCACGGATAATAATTGTGAGTATCAACACCTACATCCATACATCTTTGATTATTATGCTTTACAAGTTTTGTAAACTCTCTTAAATCAAGCATTCCATGACAATGACCATACAAATGATATCCTTTATGGTATGCACGGTCCCAATCTAATATTGGATAATGCGATAATACAATCGATTCATTGTCAATATTGATTCTTTTATATGGAACTATTTCTGCCCAAACATTTGCCAATTCATGATTCTTAATTCTATCGTGATTTCCATATATTAAATATTTTATGCCATTCATTTTACTAAATGTTTCTTTAATCTTTTGACTATTCCATCCCCAGCAAACATCACCTAAAACATAAACCACATCATTGGGTGCAATCTTTTTATTCCAACGTTTGATAATCTCTTCATTCATTTGTTGAACTGACCGAAATGGTCGATTATTCATTGAAATTACATTTGTATGGTCAAGATGTAAATCGCTCGTAAACCAAATCATTTATTGTCCCTTTCTCTCAAAAACTTTTCCAATGCTCTTTCTGCAATTGCTCTATTATGATAAGCATTATTCTGATAAGCATTATATCTTGAATCATCATTGCTATAATAATATACCTTACCATTTTCGCCCCTATAAAGCCACTCATGTAAATATCTATTATAATCAATACAGGTACAAGTATGTTCTCGAATTTCATATCCTTTATGTTTTCTGCGTTTACCTTCATCATTGCATATTGGGCAAACTAACTTTAAACCAGTTTGAGTAGTAATCATTTGTGTGCCACCACAGTATTCACAAGGCACATATTCAAATTGTTCCTCAATAGTATAAAAATATTCGCCTGGCGCAATATGAAGCGGATTCATATCTCTTATCGTTATATCATCATTTTTATCAATCATTTTCAAACCTTTCATTATCATCTCTTTATGCTTACAATATACAGCATTTTTCAATGATTGTCAAAAGGTTTTTTACAATGATTTTCCATTATTTTTGCAATAATAACGCATTTTTTGTTCATAACCTATCATTCTATCTTGTAATGGTTTAAGATTGGTCAAATCTGATAAAAAAACTGATGGTGAAGCATCTAATCTCAAATGATTATCAATACTATATTTCACATATTCCTTGTTATGATTAAATTTGTACAACATTTGTTTAGCAATGCTCAAATCATCATATTTAAAAGACAATGATGTTCTTAAAGCATTATCCTTATTCTTCTCAATCATTCTCTGCGTTAGCACCTCGTTGATTTCTAAAGAATTGCCTTCAATCGTTCCACAAGCATAATCAAATGGTTTCTTCTCAACCATCTCTAAAATGCCATATATGCAACGATTGGGCGCAATCTTTTTAAGTGAAATATAGTATTGCAATCTCATTTACTCACCTTTTTTATTAAACTGCTTTTTAATATAATATGAAAATGCTGTTGCTTTATCAGTTGCTTTTAATATTGTAGTCGGATGTAATGAATCAACTGGTACAGGAAATTCAAAACCATTCATTGTTGAATACCATAGACAACCATCCCTGAAAAAATCAAACTTTACCCTCATATTATCATTCAATATACTCTTCAAGTTTATCATAATCATTCCTTATTGTCAAATAAAAATATGACATAAATGGTTCTTTTTTCAAACCATTCTATGCCAAATATTAGTAAAAACAATAACCCAATGATTGAACTAACATATGATTTCAACCATTGTTGAATGTCATTTCATTCAAGATGCGTTAATGATACTAAGTCATCAGAGCGTGTATCGGTTCTTAAACATTTATGACCCACAAATTAGTGGATTTAGATATCATTACCACTAATCCAGTTGTCAATTCAACTTATCCGTTTTCACATCATTGACCTCTCAATGAGCCAAGCTAAGTGGGTGGGGTCTCTTATTTACCGAATAATTGTGCTATAACGAAGCCTATTCGGTCTATTATTTGTATTTATAGAGGATTGGGACTCACTCAAGTTTTTTGGACTAATAATCGTCATACCCAATCACGAAGCATTTGGTTTAATCAGTATAGCGTCCTTCCGGTTTAGGACTTAAGTTGGTTAGTTCGCATACCGCTTCTGATTCCGTTTTAGTTAGTAAGCGCATTGAACGTTGTGCCTTACCCCTGCTTCTCCATTTAGTGTCTAGTTTCTTTCACCACTCTATATATTACTTATACCATAATAATTTAATATTGTCAATAATTATTTTTCATTTTTTTGAAAGATTTTCAAATCCATCAATTGCATCAAAAACCTTATCTGAAAAACCATTGATATGTATAATATTGTGTTCATATCCAACACCTTTATCATAACTTGCAACATTGATAATATACATTTGAGTATCACCAAGTTTAATATCTGAACTATATGAATCACAAGTTTGCTCATCGGTTATCACAATTATACGGTCAAACTTATTTTTCGAAGAAACTTCTCTAATGGAATTCCACATTTTAGTTCCCCAATGAATTTGTGAATTATCAATTGCTTCTCCCAATGCAAATCCTCTTCGATTTGGTATTCTTACGATTGCATCAGAGAATGAATAAATGTTTACATCATCATATTTTTCACGCCCAATCATCGCTAATGCCAAAGCATATTTTAATCTTTCATCATTCATTGAACCTGATACATCAACTAATAATGCTGTTTTACCCAATACCTTATCTTTGCCCGCAAATGTTTCAAACATCTTGACTTCGATTTCATTCTCAATTTCTGGGCAATTTTGACCTGCACGAATAAAATCAATTGGTAATAGCATACCTGGTTTAATATCTTTTAAGTATTTTGTAACATCAGATTTATTAATACCACATTCAAGAATACCACGAACATTTTTCAAAAATGCCATACTTGGTAATTTTTTGCTTTCAAGCATATTCAGCCAAGCATCTTTTTTCTTTTCTTTATCTGAACCTGCTGCTGAAAGTAAAACTTCCCAAGTTTTAGGAGTTTCCAAAGTACCTTTAACCAATTTATCAATTGCTTCAGTTACTTTTGGATGACAAAGATTTGCAATATCAACCAATTTGTAAACTGCTTGACGATTATATTTTGCTAACTGATATTCATCAAATTTTGCAAAAGCAATAGCAATGCCTTTTTTCATAGCATTTGGTAATGGCTTTTTACCATCTTGCATATACAAAGCAATCAATTCTCCCATATCATCTGGTCTTGTAAGAATTTTTGCAATAGTTTCTTTATCAACTTTTGCTCCAGCTTTAAAAATACCTACAATCATCCACAATGGGCAATGACGCAATTTTGCTGCTTTGGCATCAAGCATTACATTAATCACTTCATTAGTCAATCCTTGCTTAACACATTTGTCAATTAATTTAGTAATGCGTGTAGCAATACTTTCACCATCTTCATAAAATTCATTTTCCCATAATAGGCAAGACATTGTTGACCTATGCAATTCTTCTAAAGCATTAATTTTTGATGCTTTACCACCTTCATAAGTTTTAATCTGTTCTTTATTTGCACATTTGTTTATTTTCATTTTTTTCAACACTCCATATAAAAGGTTATTCATTAATAATTATTCACCATTTCCCAAATCATTAAAAGTCATCACACGATTGATATATCTTTCAAGTGGAACAAAACTTCCATCTTTCATTTGAATCAAGCATTGTGAAAAAATTGGTCGTTTCGTTGGCTTTTCATATGTATATCCAGTATAAGCACAAGAAATTTTATCTAACATCAAATTGCTAAAACTAAATAAGCAAGCCATTATAATAAAAATTATTACTGTAATTTTGAAATCACGCTTAGTATAACGGTCTTTAATATTACCATTGTTTTCAGAATTTTCATCATCTTTTTTAAACCATTTCAACATTATTATTTCCTTTCATTCAATATGTTTATTATATTACAAAATATTATTATTGTCAAATATTATTTTTCAATTATTTTTATAATCTCTTCCAATTGATTCAAACTCAAAGTTCCAAAATCAATATTATCTAATTTTCTTTCTAATTCATTTTTTCTTACAGTATTTGCAACTTTTTTATTATGATTTTCCATATATTCTTTATCATATGGCAAAATTTTATCACAACTAAAATCAGAATATGCGGCTTTTTCTTTACCATTGGATGTCAAAAATATTTCTTCACGAGGTTTATCATTCATTGTATATGATATATAAACATAACGCGAATTAATTTTTGTAATTGTTCCTTCAAACAAATTATTTACAAAAGTCAATTTCACAATAACTTTATCATTAACTTTGGCATTACTAAAATTTGTCATATTCATTTCCCTTTCTATCATCATTTGATATAATTAATATACCATAATAAAACAATGATGTCAAGAGAAAAATTCAAAAAATGATGAAAATTAGCATTCATACCATACTTTCATATATTGACCATTCGGTAATGGATAATAAACATATCCATAATATTCATCACCGATATACCCACCATTACATTGTTGGTCACAGTATTCAAATGTCAAATATTTGAATTTTTCAGGCATATCTTCAAGATATTCATTATCAATTTCTTGCCAGTCTCCGCTGGGGCAATTAACAATTTCATATAAATCTTCTGTTGGACGGTGTTTTATACTACTTATTTTGGGCATACCATATTCATCTAAATCACCAGAGAATTCAATAATTTCATCATTTGACCCAAATTGACAACCATCCCATATTCTCTTCTTTAACTCTAAAAACAACTCATTTAAAAATTCTTTATCCATTAATTCTCTCCTTTATGTATAAACTTTCATAAACATTTGTATTATTACTTGTTCCAATTACTCGTCTAAATGATGAATTTCCACTATCTAATAATATATGCTTGTCATAAATATTCTTTGGAATGCTTTGAATATTATTTTCTGAACCAGCTATGCCATCAAAACTTAGCATATAATCACAAGAGCATTGACCTAAATATTTCCATAAAGCATCATAATCAATAGTTCCATAATACATTCCTTTAGTATTAAAGTATGGTGGGTCAAGATACATAAAATCATTATTGTTTGGATTTATTTCAGTATATGTTTTCGATTCAAATTGAACGTCATACTTATTAAGCATTTTTGACCAATCTTCTAATATTTTCAATACTTTATCAGGTGTCATACCATTTCTTGTAATATGAAAAGAATTGTTAAATTCTCCATTTTTATTATATCTGGGCATACCATTGGTTGTTGTTCGCATAATGAAAAACAATAATTCTGGTAAATGTGTTTTATTAAATTCTGCTCTAATATCGTTAAAATACTGTTTCTTCCGTTCTAAATCATTATCTTTATTTAATTCAAACCATAATTCATTATATTTGTTATATACACTTATATAATCATTCTTAATACAATTATATAAATCAATCAATGGTTTATTAATATCATTACAAACATAATGTTTGAATTTTTGAGGACAATTATTCAAAATATAAAATAATACGGAACAGCCACCGCAAAATGGTTCATAGTATGTATCATAATTTTTATGAATATTATCAACTATTGAATTTGCTTGGCTTCTTTTAGAACCACTCCATTTAATTACTGGCTGAAGTTTGGACATTTGTGTCTCCTTGACTTAATCTTTCTGTTGCTTTATCAAAGTATTCTTTACTTAATTCAATACCTATAAAGTTTCTATTTAATTCTTTGCAAGCGTCTCCGGTACTTCCACTACCCATAAATGGGTCTAAAATTGTTTGACCCTCAAACGAATGCAATTCAACTAATTCTTTCATTAATGATAATGGTTTTTGAGTCGGATGAACTCTTTGTTTTGGAGATACAAATGGATATTTTTTAACACGATATTTAATAGATGTTGGAGCGGCATTATTAAATGGTGCATTTTTACCACGAATAAACACAATGAACTCAATGTCTTGAATATACTTACCATTACATAATGGCGATGGATTCGTTTTATTCCAAACCAATAGTTGAACCGATAATTTCTTTTCTTCAAAATATGACATAATCTTTGATACTTGCTTATTTGAACAAAATAATAAAATATTTGGTGTCTTGCATAATTTTAACATCAAATCAAAGCATTTATCATAATCAAATCCTTTTGCAATGAAATCAATCTCATCACGAACTTTTGCTGCTCTTTTTGCCATAGCACTTTTTGTCCCACCATGATTTTCCAATTCATACGGTGGGTCGGATATAATTGCATCAACTTTTAATCCTTTGTCTACCATTTCTTGCATAATTTTTATGCAATCATTATTAAATAACCATATATCACTCATCTTTTCCTCATTTTGGTAATCTAAATTTTAATCCCTCAATGCTTCTTTTATTTTTTAATCTAACATTATAAGTAAAAGCATTATCAAAAGTAAACTCTAATACATATTCTTTAATTTCATTGCCATTCAAAGTTTGATATTCAACATATTGTCTTTTTGCTTTATCCAATTTACCAAGATATTTCCATTTAGACCAACTATATCCATATTGAGTTTTTTCCAAACTTCTTATAAACCAAATATTTGATTCAGATTCACACAAATCAATCATCTTATCAATTGAATAGTATCGTTTTGCTTTCATTTTATAAATTGCCTTTTCAAACTTTATAATATAATACATTGAAAGAAATTAAATGTCAAGAATTATTTTCAATTCTATCCTCTGCTATATCAAAATATTTTTTGTCTAATTCAATAACTCCTTGTTTTCGTGTATATTGCCAATAACTATGAGCATATCAGCCCACCATTGATTAAAACGTTCATCTACACTTCGTCTTTCTAAGATATAGCAACATGTTTCATTTTCATACTTTAATAATGCCACATCGGACATAAAATTTTTATTACCTAATATATCACCATCATAAATTAGTGTGCCGTTCCGGTCTTTTAAGCCGGTGCATTGTCCTATTGTTTCAGTTTTTACTTTGTATGCAATTTCATCTTCCTCACGAATATAGTAAACACCATTATAATTATACAAATAACCATAAATCCATATTCCTAAATCAGTTAAACCCCTAAATTTAAATCTATCATTCATTAACCTACCTCAATTCTATCCTTTGCTAATTCAAAATAATTCTTATCCAATTCAATACCAATAAAATTACGATTTAAATTTTTACAAGCAACACCTGTTGTACCACTACCCATAAATGGGTCTAAAATTGTTTGACCTTCATTACTATATGTTTTAATCAAATATTCTAATAAATCATTTGGTTTCTGTGTTGGGTGTACTCCATTACGAACATTATTAAATTCCAACACAGAAATTGGATATCTTGAGCCATCTTTGCAATCACGATGTTTTGATTTTAAACCATATATTTCGCCGATTTGTTTGATGTCATTATTAAATGAAGAATAATTATTAAATCCCATTCTCATTTGAGGATTGTATATACCAAGATTTTTATAAAATATTGATATATTTTCGTGAATTGGCATAATTCGTCTTTTAGCGCACATTGGATTTGTCGCTTGTTGTTTTTTCCAAATTATTTCATACCGATATTCATTAATATTACTATAATTCAATATTGTTGTAAATGGCTGTTTAGAAAATATAACAATATTTGAATTATCTTTACGAATTTGCTTTAATAAACCCCACATTTTATCAAATGGGATAATTGTATCCCATTTACAAGCAGTCATTCCGTATGGTGGGTCGGATATAATTGCATCAACTTTAACTCCTTGTTCAATAAGTTGTTGCATTACCTTTAAACAATCACCGTTATATAAATCTATCATTTAATACCCTCAATATTATCTTTTAAATATTTGTATAATCGCATTACTGAAATTTTTTTAGATGAAATAGAATTTACATATTTTCTAATGTTATTAAATTTCAATAATTCTTTCATTTTATCCAAATATTCTGATTTATGGCAATAAAAATATACTTCTTGCGCATATTGTCCGATATATTCAGGTACTTTTCCTAAGCTACCATTGCCCCAATTACACATAGCATAATCATAATTAGGATTTATTGGTTTATTTGCAGCTGTTGTATAATCACCTTTTTTACGTCTATGCTCAATTATTGTTATATCCTTTAATGTAAAATCAGGCTTTGGATTAAGTCCGTTTTCCGGTCGTTTATAAATATTAAAACAACAATGCAAAACTCTATCAGAATATTGAATTAATCCTAAATTTTCTGAATATATCAAATCAAATTCATACATTTGTAAATTATTATTTAATTGTGATATTGGTTGAATAAAAGCAATATAATCACCAATTTGACAACACTTTTTATAAAATTTAACCGATAAAGTATTATTCGTTCCAAAGGGCGGATTACCAATAAATAATCTATCCTTTTTATATGGCAAATCTAATGATAAAAAATCTGCTTTAATAATTTTATCATTTTCTGGTTCAACATCATATGCAATACAATTTAGTTGATTACTGAAAGACCCATTACCAGCACTTGGTTCAATAATTTCAGAAATATTTTCAACACCATTTTGTTTTAAGATTTCATTTGTTGTATCAATTAATCGTTTTGCCAAGTCTATTGGTGTATAATATTTGTCATTAGTTATTTTGCTCATTGTTTTTTCCTTTAGTGCAAATTTTATCATAAACATAATCATAATACATATTTTTTAACATATAATATTCATTATTCATAGTAACAGTATTATCAGAATGTATTTCTCTATATTTTCTCCAATCAATATCAAATTCAACAAATAATGAAATGTAAAAATCCATAATAAATTTATGAAAACCTTTATTTTTTAAATTAGCAACATAGTAATAAGGAAAAGAGAAAATTGTTTTATTTAGTTTATCCTTAAATTCTTTCTGAATATACAATGTTTGCTCATATCTTCCACCACCCCAATATGAATATGAATGATAACATCTATCATATGATATAGCGTATTCATCATCAAAATATTCAATCAAATGAGTTAATGATTTGATTTTTAAATCCTTTGTTTTGCTGATAAGATTTTGCATAACATTTTTAATTTCATTAATAGAATCTTCAAAAAGTTTAATAGAAGAAATTTTGTAATTTCTAACTGCTCTATGTGAAATTGTACAACCATCAAAATCTAATAAACCTAAATCTTCCAATGTTTTCATCATTAAAGGATTGATTTTTACATCGTGAACAAGATTACCATTCTCATTATATACAAGTCTTTCACCTTCATAATTAGTATAAGTATATCTTGGATGTTGCTTAGCAAACTCAATTAAATCATAAACCTTTTTAATATACATTGTAAATTCCTTTCTAAATCAATTAAACTCCTAAATTTAATTCTATTATTCAGCTTCCTACCTTAATTAGACTTTTCTTCCAATCTTCGACTGGTTCTATATCAAACAATATTATTTCAAATAAAAAACCTTTATTCTTCTAGAAAAAATTTGTTTGTTTTTTAGGTTTTTCATCATACCACATATATGTACCATCTTTATTCATAGCTACCCAACCTTCAATCATATAAGGTGCTATTTTTTTCTTAAATTCATCAAATGTCATTTTTATATTCCTTTCTAAATCAATTAAGATAAGGATATTATAAAATCATTCATTTGTCAAGTATTTTTTTATCTAAAACACTAATATATATCGCCATTTAATAATTTTTCAAGAATTATTTTATCAATATCTTCTCGAATTTTTTCTTTTAATTGCTTTTCAACATCATCTGAATAATTATGTAAGAACTCTAATATATTTGTCTGAAATTCATTTTCCAAATTTTGAATAGTTTCAACATCTTTAAAATTGACAGTACGATGTTTCTTAACTTTTTGGTCTTCTGTAATGTTTTCTTTCGGAATTGCTTTCCACATATAAGCATCGCTTAAATTTAATTTTTCACGTTCTTCTTTAGACACATATTTAAAATCATACATATCTGTGCAAGGTCTTCCATTCATTTTATCGTGAAATTCTTGAAATTCTGGTGAAATTTCTCTTGAAGAATTTGTAAATGGTATAACTTTAACATTTTCTGTATTTAATTCAGTCATAATATATTCCTTTTATTTAATTGTTGAACTGTTGGCATACGATAATTATTCCATAAATTTTCAATACAATTACAAATCTTTTTCCTTTGTAAAAATGATAATAATATTTCATTATTTGCAAATTTAACTTCATAATATAAAACATCAATTTTTATATTGCCGTATTGATAATTAACATAATCACTTTGAAAGAATTTTTCATCATTTATATGACATTGATTTTTCATAATATATTTCATAATTTCATCATAATTTTGTAATTTCAGAAAATAATTATCTTGAAACCATTCAGCATATAAACCATATAATATAAGTGACATTATGCAAACAAAAATAAATAAATCTAACATAAAATTATACTCCTATTCTATCCTTTGCAATATTAAACATATCTTTATCTAATTCAATACCAATAAAATCATATCCTAATTCTTTACAAACTATTCCAACAGTTCCTGAACCCATGAATGGGTCTAAAATCAGACTACCTTTTGGTACAAAATTATTCAATATATTTTGGATTAATTCTTGCGGAAATCCTGCTTTTATATACTTATTTCTTTCTCTTTTGATATCCCAAACATTTGATAATGTTCCTCTACCAAATTGTGCTGTATCAAAACTTCTATTATATGGTTTCGAATTTTGGAATACAATGATAAATTCATATTGACTATTTAATACTCCATTTTTCATAGCAGGTTGACCATACCCTTTATTCCAAATAATTATTTCTTTGATTTTTTTCGCATATTTTCCTAAAAGTTGTAATAAAGCAATTTTATTGCCTGTAATCATTTGAATATTATAAAACATTAAATCAGAAACTTGTAATGCTTTATTAATAAATTCATCTTGAAACTCAAAATATTCATCCATTGGCAAATCATCAGTATAATTATCATACTTATTACTACAAGAATTTATAATACCTTTCCATTTTCCTTGAGAAATATATTTTCCATAATGAATACGTAAATTCATATTATATGGTGGTGATGTAATAATGCAATCAACTTTTTTATTATCATCTATCATTTGAGAAATAATATTTAAACAATCACCATTATATAATTGTATATCAGTCATTATTATCCTTTTTTACTTTAACATATAATAAAATCTTTTTTACCAATATTTTTAATTTTTGTATAAAAGATAATTTTGATTCTTTATTATCAAGACAAGTCATATATTCTGAATAATTACAATTATGGCAAATAAATTTTTCTACATATATTGGTTTTGCATTATTGAGATAAATGTCATATACATTATCAGCATAGGTAATATAACCTAATTTTGTACTATTGCATCTTGGACAATGATAAACTTTATTTTCCATTAATTCTATCCTTTGCTATTTCAAAATAATTCTTATCTAATTCAATACCAATGAAATTATGATTTAAATTTTTACAAGCTACTCCAGTAGTTCCGGACCCCATAGTAAAATCAAGGACTGTATCATTTTCATTTGTATATGTCTTCACAAGATATTCCATTAAAGCAACAGGTTTTTGAGTTGGGTGAAGATTACTTGTTAAAATGTCACGCTTGAATTGAACAATTTGCAAAGGATATCTTATTCCTTTATCTTGATATTCAAATGGTTTTTTCTCATTATTATCAATTAATGTACCCAATTTGCCATCTTTAACTTTATTTGTTCTTAATGGCCCTTCATATTTTACCATTTGAGGATTATATGTACATTGCTTTTTATAGAAAACATTAATTGTTTCAATAACTTTAGCAGGTCTCTTCTTTAACTGAAAAATATTGGTTGCTCGTTCCTTTTGCCAATAGATATCATAACGATATTCATCAAAATTTGAAATCCTCAAATAACTATTAAATGGTTCATTACCAAACAATAATATTGGACCGTCATCTTTACGGATTTGTTTTAATAATCCCCACATCTTGTCAAATGGAATAATTGAATCCCATTGACATTTTGTTGTTCCATATGGTGGGTCAGTAATTACTGCATCAACTTTGACCCCTTGTTCAATAAGTTGCCGCATAATTTCTAGGCAATCGCCATTGTATAATTGTATATCAGCCATTCTTCCGATTTACCATCAAATTATCTGGATTCCATTCACTTCTTGCATATGGATACCAATTATCTTCATAATCTGTATATAATGAAGCCACTATTTTTCCATCCATTGAATAAATGATTATACCTTCATATTCCCTATTCAATGTTTTTGCATCTACAATAAATACATCTTCTGGTTCAAAAGTATTACGGCATGCTACCGATTCATTCATATACAAATCAGATAAGTATGAACGATATCCATCATCTAAGTCACAATAAATTTGATATTTGACACCATCAATTATAAAACAAATGCCATCATCATATCTTTTCTTATATCGATAACCCAAATTAATTACCAAGTCTGGTATCGAAGTATCAAAACCAGATAATTTATGCTTGCCTATTAAATCCTTTAATTCCGCCATTTTAATCCTCTCTTCCATTTGAATCAAATATAGCATAAAAAAATATCATTGTCAATAAAAAATGCGCAAAAAGCGCATTTAAAATAATTAAAAATAATATAATCAACTATTCTGGTATAATTACATCAACTTTTGACCCAATTGTTGAATCAGCATTTGATGATGCTTTACCCATTATTGAATCACTATTGGTATAAGAATATGGAACTACATAATTTCCAGCAGCATTTTCATTACCTTTAAGAATGTATAATCCACCTTTAATGTAATACTTATTTTGAGGTACAAATAAATATGTTGATAAATCGCTTGAACAACTTATTGGCATATCACCAGACAAATTATCTAATAATTCACTTGGAAAAATTGGTGATTTGTCATACCATACACCATTAATATATTGACAACAAACTATTTTCTTTCTATCTGGTATTGTAGCCATAAATATTCCATATTGTTCATTCCAATATGGATAGCAACCATACTCAAAGCATTCTTGCATTGCTGTTGGAAAATTATCTTTTGAATATGGAGTTAATTGCTTTGTTGAATAATCATACTTATATGTAATTAATGGATAACATCCTTGTGAGCCATATCCCCATTTTTCAGTTGTTCCAAACAAAATACCTTCATCAGTTATTTGACCAATAGCATAGCAACTTGAAAAACCAGTCGAAGAATACTTATAATAATGGCTATTATTATCAACTAAATTATAACGTCCAAGATAATTAGCATTAATAAATAATGTATTATCATTCATTGCCCAACCACTAAAACAATAATTATTAATTCCATATGTTGTATAATGGGAATATTCTGTTATAACTGAACCTGTTTCTTTATCAATTTTGGATATTATTATATCTTGTGAATCACTATCATAAGTAATCATATAGTTAGAATATGCAAAACCATCACCACCACTAAATAATAAGCCACTTGTTGGATTATAAACATTCAATATATGCACATTAATTTCAGCACCACCATATAAGCATCCATCTTTATCAACACTAACAAATCTAGCACCTTGACTATTCAATGTAACTGATGATAATTTACCATCTTTCAATGTATAAAGTTGACAATTACCATTCTGCGCACGTGTTGTAATAAATTTATTAGGACTAACCATTGTTGCTGAATATCCAAGAATATCTGATGTATTTGAATATTCAACACTTGTTGTATTCACTGTTTCATTAATGTGAACCCATTCACCCTTGGTAATTTGCTTGCCACTATAATTGTATGCTTCAATAGTTTTACCACTACTTTGTTTTTCATTATTTACAATACCAACATTACTTGACAATTCTGTATCGCCAATAAATAAACCCATAATTTTAATTATCCTTTATTTAATCATTATAAATTATTTATTCTATACTTTAATTCATCATTCATAATCGTTTCTCTATAATTTTATCAACCAATCCAAAATCCTTTGCTTCTTCAGGATTCATCCAATGGTCTCTATCCATTATTTTTTCTACGATTTCTAATGATTGACCAGTATTTTCTGCCATAATTGTATTCAACCGTTGGCGCACTTTAATAATTTCCTCTGCTTGAATCTGAATATCACTTGCCATACCTTGTGCGCCACCAGACGGTTGATGAATCATTATTCGAGAATTTGGCAATGAATATCGCTTACCTTTTGTACCACCACTTAATAAAATACTTCCCATTGAACAAGCTTGACCAACACAAATTGTACAAATATCTGGTTGTATATACTTCATAGTATCATAAATTGCCAACCCTGAAGTAACAACACCACCAGGTGAATTGATATACATAAAAATATCTTTATTTGGATTATCCGCTTCTAAAAACAATAATTGTGAACAAACAGATGTTGCCATATCATCATTGATTTCACCTGTTACAAAAATAATTCGTTCTTTCAATAATATTGAATAAATGTCATATGCTCTTTCGCCTTGATTTGTTTGCTCAATAACTGTAGGTACCAAATAACTCATTTCAATCCTTTCTTAATGTTTTCTATGATTTTCTTTATTATCATTTATAACATTTTGTGAAGGATTTGTCAATTATTATTTTTCCATTCTTCATAAGTTAATGGTTTGTTTTTCCACCATTTTTCAGAATTTGGATAATCTTTTAAATAAACTCTATAATCAGCAATGCTTTGTTTTTCATCTTCTGTCAATTCATTCCATAACATTGGTTTACATTGATAATAATCAACATAGTTTTCTAAATACTTGTTTCTTATCAATCTTATATCACTTTTTTTCTTTTCAATTGCTTTTTCATCATCTAATGGTAAAAATTCTGCATCCACCATTATTAAATCAATGTCATCAATTTCTTTGACTTCATCATATACTAACTCATTGAATATACCCGATTCATTATGTGCTATGATTTTATCATCTCTGATTGCTACAAACATTATACATTTTCTCCTTCTGCATAAATGAGACGGCAATAACTAGCTGCTCCATTGGCAGTATAAGCAACTTTAAATCTATCGCCTTTCTTTACTGGAAAAAATATTCGGCACCAACCAGAAGCACCTGCTATTCCGCAGGCTTCCATTGTTGAATTATTGTAACCCATATATATCCATTGATTAGCATCTGTTGCTTCTTTTATAAATAACATCCAACCATTTCCAGATGATACATATTCAGATGTTGATGCTCCCAATGTTATTTCATGATATTTTCCGCAAGGCATTCCCCAAGTTCCAATCTCTGCTTTGTCAGAGTAATCCAATGCTCTAAATGGTTGATTTATTTTTAAATCAGTTATTTTTGCATTATCAAACCATATTTTGCAAGAACAGCAACCAAAAATTTGATTCCAAGTATTCCCACTATCTTCAGTTGCATAAAGTTTATTATCATCTGATTTAAACCAATACTGATATGAATTTAAATTTGTTGGTGTAATGCTTGATATATTATAGTCTTTCCAAGCTCTATGTAAATCCATTGTATCATTTGTAGACAAGAACATTTGCTCAATTCCTCTTCCCCATTTTGTAGTAATTGAAATCATAGACACTTTCTTTGTAACCGTTTCTATATTAAGTGGATGTCTTTCATCATCACGACCATTTGATATAAGTCCTTTGACACCAGGCAATGTATAAACTGTACTGCCAATATATCCATAACCATTAAAGATTTGGTCGATGTGTGAATTGTGTGAAATACATATTGGTAATGTAAATCCTTCTACCCAATTGTTATCCAAGAATCTTTTTACTTTATTATTAGTTAAATCATACCAAAAATCAAGATTTTTTGGACCGGAAGGTGCAGATGTTCCTGAATAGCAAGCACCTTTATCAGTTGCTCCAAATCCATTGGTAGTTGGTCTGTAAAAATACAAATAATCTGCAGAACCAGTATCACCATTAACATCATTCTCAATAGTAACTACATCAAATTTTTTAGTAGTACCATCGCTCTCAAACCCATTAGGTATGTATACTTTACTACCCGCTTTAAGTGTTAAAACACCATTATTTAATTCAAGTTTGATATCTTGTGGTATTTCTGTTAAACAATTTGTTTTCCATACTTTAACACTTGCGGCAGATTCTTTGGCACTATTCATTGATTCCAAAGCATTTAATTCACTAATTTTAGCATTATCTTCACTAGATTTTGCATTATTCATTGATTGCAAAGCATTTGTTTCAGCATTTGAACAACTATTTGAAAAGGCTTTACAAGAATTTGTATATGCTTTGGCTAATGCTAATTCAGCATTAACATTCTCTTTATAGCCATACTCATGATTGTTTGAAATAATGCTTGACCCTAATGCTAATCCCATAGTTTTAACTCCTCATCTTGTATAAATTATTTATACAAGATGAGTACAATGATTTTCATTTTTATCATTTATTACTATCTTTTTTGATAATTTTAGCAAAAGATTGCATTTCCAAGCATTTAATAAATATTTTTATGATTGATTCCAAATTCTAATTATTCCTACAACTCTATTGGCAATCATATTTTCCAATTCTTTAACCTTTGCTTCCAATGTTGTTGTATTAGCCTTTAATGCTAATGCTTCATTAACTTCATCTTTTGTATAAGCATCTTGAATACCATAATCGGATAATTTTGTACCACTACTAATTTTCTCATTAAGTAAATCATCAACTTCTTGCTTTGTATAAGTTGTTTCTTGATTAGCCTTTAATGCCAATGATTCATCAAACAAAGTTGTACTAACTTTATCATTCAATAAACCATTCACATCATCTTTTGTATAAGTTGTTGCTTTATCAGCCTTTAATGCCAACTTTTCTTCAAGAGCAATAGTGTCAATCTTTGTGGCAATGATGTCATCAACTTCTTGTTTTGTATAAGTATTTGTTTTATCAGACTTTAATTCTAATGCTTCGGCAAATGATGTTGTACTTACCTTATCATCTAATAAAGCATTTGTTTCAGTCTTGTTATAATATACTGTTAAATCAATGGTTTCTGATAACTTATCCCAAATTTCTCCTGTCCAAGCATAATTTGCACCATTTTCATTAACATTCCATACATCACCAATTTGATTACCCTCATTTGGCAATGATTCATAAGTGTCTACCGAACCTTTGTAATGAAATGCTGACGCTACGATAGCATCTATTTCAGATTTTGTATAAGTGTCTGATTTATCAGCCTTTTTATTTAAGGCTTCATTAGCAACACTTACATCAATCTTTGTGCCTATGCTTGCATTTAATGCTTGCACTTCATCATCTATTCTCTTATTAATTGTTTCAGTATTACTTGTAATGGTTTGATTTAATGATGTTTCTTTATCATTGATAGTACCATTTAATGTTTCGACACTTGTATCAATCTTTGTTGACAAAGTATTATCTTGCTCATTAACATAATTCTTTAATTCAAAGAGTTTATCATCAGTATTATCTTCTAAATCATCAATTCTTGTACTCAATGATGATTGCAAATTGGTGATTTCAGCATTGTGCTTATTAGTTAATTCTTGAATAGTGTTATCAGTATTAGTCTTATTAGTATCAATCTTTTCTATTAATGCAGTATTGACATTATCAATTTTGGCATCAAGTTCTTCAATAGATTGGTCTAAGCCACTTGTACCCAATTCTGCCAAAACCTCTTCTGTGGTCTTAAAAACCACTTTATTATCAGCATTAACTTTGAGATAAGTATTTTTACTACTTTCTGCTTTAATAGGTTGGCTAAAATCATCTATCATAGATGAGTTGATTTTAATCATTGGAGTACCAGTCATTTCATAATATCCTTACATACACTCGTATATCAATATTTATGCAAATGATTGATACTTAATACTATTCAAGGTATAATCTTTGACGAATTCTTTTCATCATTGCTTCAAATGAATCAAAAAAATGATAATCATAGCCATAGTCTAAAATAAACTGTGTATGAAAAACACCATTTTCTTCCAATTTTTGCTCAACCGCTTTTAATACTTGCAGTTGTTTAGAAGAAGTTATACACTTATAATTTACCATTAATGTTTGGTCAGTATTGACTATTCTTATCCAACCATCATCTAACAATGAAGCGTCTGCATCTTCTGCTGATTGAAACTTTTTGCCAAGCAATTTTTCAATAAACTTTTGATGTCCATAATCATCCATAATTGTATGAACTTCAGCATTTGGCGATATCCAAAACCCATAAGGATTCTTCATAATATTATCCTTTAACTATTGTTTTTAACTCAATTAAGCAAGCCATTAAGTTAATATCAGGAAAAGCAACTGTTTCGTGCTTTAATAGATACTCTGCAATCTTGAGTATACAATCATCCCACAATGATTGATTTTCCGTAATCATTTCCAAATGATTGTACAAGAATTGATAAAATAATGGATAATCCTCATTTGCAATATTCTCAACAATCATCTTCTTAATATTATATATCGTATCTTTTCGAAAAGATTGTACAATAGTTGTAAACTTGTCGACACTATAATTTTCACTACCTAATGGTTGTAATTTATTGTCAGCAATATGTTGTGTTAAAGCATTAATACAGGCTCGTAAATCTGGATAATAGGTGTTAATATACTTGATAATATCATTCCTATCAAAGATGATTTCTTCTTTACCTAATATTGTGATAACCCTTGTAATATAGCCTTCCATATCAACCTTGTTAAAATGATACATTTGACATCTTGATTTAATGGCATCACTAACTTTTGATATATCATTGGTTGTAAAAATAAACACACACCATCCTGAATATTGTTCAAGCACATACTTTAAAGAATCTTGCGCCTGCTTTGATGCTCTTTCAAATTCTTCCAAAACAATGAGTTTAAAGGATTCATTCAATGGTGGTACTGAAGCATAATCAATAACCTTACGCATATCATCAATTGAAGTATTATTACTAACATTGATTCTCATATAGTCTTTAATAGACAATTCATTGAGCAAAACATTAACAAGTGATGATTTACCAGTTCCTGGTTTGCCATATAGTAACAAATGAGTGTCTAAATGCTTGTTATCAATCCATTTTCTCACATTTTGCTTAAAAGTGTTGTCAATAAACACTAACTCATCAAATGTTTTTGGTCTATACTTTTCTGTTAATGGTTGCATTATTCTTTCTCCAATTTTGTTGCTAAATCTAACCATAACGATTCATCACAAGAGTGTCCCAATGCTTTTCTATTTTGAGCATCTCTAATCTCTTTAGCTATCGTTTGTTTAGTAAATGAACTAATTTTATCCCATATATCCTTTTGACTAATATAGGTTACAAAAGTTGTTGGTGCATAAGTCATTCTACCTAAGCAATAACGAAATGCAAAGGTTATCATCAAATCAAAATCACTCACGGTTTAAATACTCCCATAAATCTTCATCAGTTTTCAAATCTGCAATTATTCCATCATTATCATAAATCTTCATTCGTCCTTCTTCGTATTCCCACATATACCAACTAATAATATCCAATTCTTCTGGCGTAAAAAATGCTTTAACAATAATTTGATATGGTTCACACATTGAATCATTAAGATTGATTAAATCAAGCTGACGATTAGTGCAATTGTATACAGAATCAATATAGTCCCTATTGCGTCTCAATAATTCCATATATTTGAAAAAATCTTCTTTACTAATCTTATTCTTCAACATCTTTCATCAACTCCTCAATCATCTCTTTCATCTCTTTTATTTCAGCATTTATGTACGGATAACTATACCCAATCTTGAAATCATTAAGTATTTCTTCTGATAATACTTGATTTAAAGATTTTCTTGTAAACCGTTTCTTATGCTTGTGGCAAAGATTATACAACCATAGATACAATACTTGATACCATTTTGCATCATAAACATCATAAATCTTGTCTTTTAACATTTTTAAAGCCTTTCATCAATGGTTATTCAAATGATTACTTAACGCATTGTTATAAATGCTATTACTCCAATCATTATTGATATCATCATTATAAGCTTTATTAATGTTGTTGTCAAGGATTTTTTCAATGTTTTTTCAGAATGCCATTCATCCCAATGCTTTTGGACAAAACATTTTAATTCAGTATCATTTGGTAAATGGTCTTTACCAAACATTGCATACAACTCTGGGTACTTTCGTCTATCAAAAATCTTGTTAGGCACCCATTTGATATAAGATTCAGGAACCGCTCCTTCAACTGTCATTGTAAAACCAATTGGTGTTGTATCTTCAATCGGCTCATTGGTATCAAAATTCCATAAATCTAACCTTTTAGTTGCTTTAATAACTGTAATTTTTTCCATTATTTCAATCCTTTACATATTGTTGTTAATAATGAATATCTTCTTGCTCGGTATTGCACCAACTGTTCCACCAATTTCTTCTCCATCTTTGAGGAATGCCCCTGTATCTCTGAATACATCACCCTCTGAATCAACTTCAAAGTTCCAACCTTGTTTCTTCATTTCATCAACCTTCTCAATAGATTGAACAATAGGAACAAGCATATCCTTAATTATATCTTCAGGTATCTTTTCTTTCCTTAAAGATTGAGCATATTCATCCATAGTTTGACCATTGGGCGGAAACCACAACTCTGGTTGTTCTGTATAAACTTCCCATTCTTCAAAATCAGAATATATTTCAATTCTTTGCTGAATTTCTTTTAATAAAGTCTTAACTTTCATCTTTTATACCATACTCTTTCAATTCTTCCGGCATTGTATGACTTATTGCCATAACACCTTCTTTTAATGATTTAGGTGAAATATACCACAATTTTTGCTCAACACCTTTAATAGTCATAAGCATTGATAAACTCCAATTACCATGCTTTATTAGACACCAATCACCAACATTGATATAATTAATATTATCAGCCTTATACTTTACTTTTGCCCATCTTGGTCTAACAAAACGTCCTTGATAATCCATATGCTCTTGTGGAACATACAAACCACTTTTAAGTTGACGCTCACCAAACTCAATCTTTTCAACATACATTGAATTTGGCAAGCATTGTATTTCATTTGGAATCACTATACCAAAGTCAATCATTTCTTAACCCTTTTAAGCATCTCTTTTTCTTCATCATTGATGTCTTCATACTTTGGAAAAGGTTTCTTTGAATCTTTTTCCACCGTTTCATCAACAATTTCACCAGTCGTATTATCAACGGTTTCTTTAAGATTCTTAACATCCTTTTCTACAGTATGGGTAGCATACCAATCAGCCAAAACCTCTTCACGAGTTTTAACAATTTTTCCACCCTTGCCCAAAATATCACCACGACCATTCATACCTGCATTTCCCAATGCAACTACCTTTTCATTCTTTTTTGCCAAACTCACCATATCAACTTGGCGACCACGAAAACTTAAAGCCATAATTTACTCCTCTTTCTTATAAAATAATGTACAATGACAATGACCAGTTGAATCAATTTCTTTCATATGGTCTTGACAAGGACAAACAATTGTTTCTAATAACTCTGGATGCAATTTTTTGGTCAATGCAACTTTACAAGGACAATAGCCATCATTTTTATCAACCATTTCAATAATTCTATCAGCCTTTTGACCAAGTTTTAATCCATTCTTTTCCGCATATTCTTCATACCATTCTTTTGTATGACTCATCTATTATCTCCCGTTATCTTTTGTTACATCATTTACATCAAATACAAAGCCTTGACAATACAATTCACCATCTTCAATAATATTAAATCGTTCACAAGGAATGTTTGTTTCATACTCGAATTGACAATCTTTAGGATGACGAACTGTTATATACAAAGTATCTCGTTTCAAAAGATTGGCAATTGAGTCATAAAGTGTTGGTATCTCATCATCTACATATTCAAGTATTTGATTAATAGCATTTTGGTCAACAAAATTTGGCGAAATCCATTTAAATGTATGGTCAGAATAACAATCAAATTCTTCATTCATTGCACCAAACATTTCCATCAAATCATCTGAACATCCATAAACAATAACAACTTGGTCTCGCATCAATTGAGATTCAATATTTTTCAATTCTTTATCAATTTTGTTATAATCAATGTTGTCCAAATAATCTGCCCATTTTTTAACATCATTATTCATTATTATTTTTCCTCAATAGTTATGCAATATTTATATCATACTTTTGCACTTTTGTCAAATAATTTTACATCATTTGAAACAATGTTTCATATGCTTTTGACAATTCTTCCCTACGATTTTTCTCATCATCACTCATCTCTCTTGAAAACCAAGAGTCATCAAATGATGTTGTCCAATCGTCTGTATCAAGATAAAAACAAGGATTCCAATTGGTATCTTCCATATATCTCACATAACCTCTTGGATTACATAATACTCTGCAATTACCAATCATATAGTCAAATTGATTATGCACGTGTCCGTGTATCCATACTTTTATATTACTATGGTCTTTAATGAATTTGCCTAAATTACTTGCATAACAACAATTACTATCATCTCCAAAGTATTGTTTAGAAATACTTTGATTTGATGGTGCGTGATGTGTTACAACAATGATTTTCTTGTCAGGATTGTCTTCACATACTTTGCCAATGTAAGCCAATGATTCTTCAAACATTTTCAAGTAATGCTCTGGCTTCAAATCATCCACCATTCCATCATCGGTTTCATACATACCCCATCGAAAATCGTTCATATATCTTTTAGCAATCTCCATTCCAACGGTTTGATTCATACCGTTCAATTTAAAGTTTGTATAAAGAGTTGCACCTACGATTATCAAATCCCCTATTTGAACATAATCATTCTCCAAAAATCTCATTGTACAAGATTCAGGAAAATCTTCTTTTAAGGATTTCTTCAATGCTTGCACACTTAATCCATAGTTATTATATACTAAATGATTTCCTGCCACACATACACCATAAGGACAGTTATCTTTTATCCATTGTACACCCAAATCAGTTTCACCAGCGATATCACCGGCGAGGATGGTAAATATTCCCCTATCTTTTTGAGGTAATTGTAATGGATAGTTTTTATTAACATCTAAGTGCAAATCACTCATTATTCTTATTTTCATAATTTTCTCCAATCTTTTTGCTATTAATTATAACAAAAAATGGTTTATTTGTCAATTATTTTCTTCAATCTTTAAGAAATTCTTTAATATCAAGGTTGTATTCCAATGGATTGACCAAATGTATCTGCAATTTATAGAGACAAAAACTTGCGCAACTGCTTCCACGTCCAACCCCTACAACCCAATCATTCTCTTTAATGATATCCGACAACCATATACAACACCTTAAAAATTTTTCGAAACCTTTTTCTCTGAACAGTTTCAATTCAAGATTTACTCTATCTTTTTCCTCAACTGTTGTACAAAGGTTCATAAAAAATTCATCAAGGTTGATTAAATCATACTTTTCAGGATAAAACCAATTTTGTTGACGTTCTTTATGGCTTAACACCTTTTTCGGTAAAACATAAGCAACATCATCAAAGTTTTCATAACTGTTCTGATTAAATGCTTTAACATCAGGGTCATTCAAAGGATATAATATCTCATTGGGTACATATCCATCATAAAGCATTTCTATCAAAGCATTGGTAAAGTATACAACATTACCATTGTCATCAATCAGTCTATCTCCAAGTGTTAGCATTTTTTTCCTCAAACTCTTCGTAATAATCTTCTATTTCATCATCATCAATTAAATCTTCCTCATATCGTCTTTGCAATTCTTTCTCATACAAATCTTTCATTGCTCTTATTTGCTCAACCATATATGAAGGAGTATTTTTAGACATAACCTTGTTGCTCATTTCATTTATCTGAAAATGTTTTTTAATAAAATCCCTATTAGACAGTTCTTTTAAACTGTCTGATTCAAAATAAAATCCAACCATACTTCCCTCTTAAATCAATTGAAATTCTGGACTCTTTGTCTGTATATGATTATAGAAGTCTATTGAGAAATTGTCAATATTTTTATTATAAATTGGTGAAAAATGTACTTCAAAGAAATCAAACTTGCGACCTGTGAAGAAAAAACCTTTCTTTTCTTTTTTGTTAAGTTCTTGAAATAAGAACATATTTGTATTAGGTTTAGCAAACAAGATATTCATTGTTGGAAAATAATATGGCTTTAATAATATATCAACTTCTGATTGACTCATTATTGCCAAATTACTATCATCAAATGCACCTGTTGACACAAAGTTTAATAATACTCTATAATAAACATCATCATGAACAAACACATCACCAACAATATATTGGCTATTTTCCTTCCATTCAGGTATAGTATCAATTTTCCAGGCATCGACAACTTCATTCTTGATATCAAAGAATTGTACAAATGCTTTTTTACCACTAATAATTACATCTTCATCAGTAACAAATGGTAACACTATATCTTCATTATGCAAATTTGAATCATTCAAAGCAACTCTATAAATCCAAGGTTTACTAATGCTCATAATATGGCAAACTTTACCATTCAAAATAATGAACTGACATTCTGGCTTCCAAGACAATGTGAAAATAATATTTTCTTGAAGTTTCATTGTTCCTTTTTCATAAACCAAGTAATTAACATAGTCAATATCTGTGTTCAAACGCTCTTCAAAAACTTTAACTGGCTTAACGATTATCTTACCATAATTGCTATCAATGATTTCTTCCCATTGTTGAGTTGAAGCATTGCCACCATAAACATTATCTGCCCATTGTTGAGTTGAAGCATTGCCACCCCACAATTCTTCATTATCATCACCAATATAATTATTGCGCTCAATCGTTGCATAAACAGGCTTAACAGCATTATCATCACATACTGCATAAACATCAAGATAACGAACCTCATCTTGACTCTTTGCAACATATGTTTGCTTTTCATCATCATACTCAATCAAATAATGTGGATAGTAATGATTATTGATATCAACTATTTCTTGTGTTCCAACATCATACAGAACATTCTCATCATCAAGCTTCTCAACATAAATTTTTTGTGCCAATAATTGACGAATACCATTAAATGAAGGATAACTTACAGAATCGCTTGTGCCATCTTGATAATCATATTTTTCTAAGATATCAGCAGAATTATCTTCTTTAATGCCTTTATAAAATGCTTGATATAAGATTTCTCCATCCTTTACAAAGTCTTTCTTATAAGATTTATCCCACACAATATTTAAAGGACGATTGTAGTATAGCATATCTTTTAACAAGACTTTATCAAAGGTTTTCATTTTACATAGTGAAATCAAAGGCTTATTAGAGATTTGATACAAAATGTTTGATGATTCATAGGCAGATGATTTATCCAATGATGCAATTAAATCATTGTATTCTAAATCATTTTCGTGATTGATATAAAAATAACATTGTACCGCATTCTTTCCCAAGCCTTGTTCTACATCCATTGTGAACAAACGATTTATGGTCTTGAAACCATTAGTTGCTTCAATAATAAAAGAATATTGCTTATAAGACTGATAAGAAATTTCTCCATAAATAAGACCATTCTTAAACTTCAACCCTTTTGGCAATTCTCCACTAGACATATGATATTCAATACTATAATCAGACTTGGCTTCAACTTCTATGTAATATTGATTACCAACTTTAACAGAACCAAGATTTGAATCGGTTATCCAAGAAATTTCTTGTTCTTCCTTTAACACATTGATTTGAATAAAAAAATCTCTCTCAATAGTTGCATAATCATTACTAACTGCAATTGTAAAATGATAGTCTGTTGTTTCTGCAACTTCTAATATGCCACTAATTCTTCCCGTTAAATTTTCAAGTTCCAAACCTTGTGGCAAAACACCTTTAACTAACTCATACTTTAATGAACTATTATCATAATTATTAGGGTCATATGCTTTAACAAACAATTGTGAAGTTTCTTTATAATCAACTCTTCCAATATTACCACTCTCTGTAATCCATATTGGTCCAGCATTTTCCGGAATATTAACAATATTAATTGTGAAATCTTTTTCATCAACGATAATGCCATCTCTTTGAATACCAAGAGTGAATGAATATGATTTTGTATCATTAACTACTTCGGTCATTCCATACAATAAACCATAATTGTTTAGACTCAAACCGTTAGGTAATGAACCCTTAATTTTAACGATATTATCACCAGAATCATTATCAATCATTTTAAATTGTAATGATAGATATTCCGATTCTATACAATCAATCGTTGATTCTTGGGTTGCATCAAACTTTGGTAATTTATTGACTACCTTTATTGAAAAATATCTATCCGATATTTCATTATCATTATATGCTCTTAATGTAAAACCATATTCAGTATCTTCATCAATCTTTTCAGCAATACCTTCAAAACCATAAGAATAATGAGGGATTCTTTCTACCAATGATATTCCTTTTGGTAAAGACCCTGAAATTATCTCAACTTCAGCATCTTCATAAGGTTGCTGTAAAAATACCTCAACATTTGAGCGAATACTTGATTCTTCTTCAACTATTGCTAACAATCCTGATACTGTTTTCCATTTGATAGCCATTTATTGTCCTAATTATAGTCTGCCTGCATTAATGATTTGTTCTATTTCTTGTTGCATATCATCAGATAATACATCACTTGGCTTGCAACATTGTTGGCAAGATTCTTCATCTTGACTCATTACCACTTGATATGGTTGCGATACATCTATTGGTAAACCATTGATATCAAATGCTTGTGCAGGTTGAACAATGCTTGACATATCTAATTCACTAAATTGTCCGCATTTCATTGGTTCAACCATATCATCACAATGTTTTTCACAATCATTGTCTGAAACGTTTTCACAATCCTCTTCATCAGATTCTTGACCATCGTTAGCATTTGCAACGATTACATCATAAGTCTCTATTGTTAAAGGATTTATACCATCGTTAAAAGCAACGATTTTCTCCATCATTCTGTGCATTGCAACATCATTTTTGGCTTCTTCATGACACCATTCAAACAATCTCATTAACAATGAAAATGATAAAACAATATTTTTATCACTCTTAACAGATGATACTAAACCATTTGTGCAAGTATTTGTAACATTTTGTTCAAACATCTTATTCTCCTAAACTCATACTATTATTTATGAAAAAGGTTCCCAATGAATGAGAACCTTCTTCGGAGAAATAATGACTACATACCCATTTGTGGAGTGCGTTGATACATTGACATAATTTTAGCATTTGCTTCAATATCATCAACTACCAATCCTTCAACTGTTAGTAATGAACCTGCTACTGAAGCACCATTCTCTAATGCACATCTTACAACTTTGGTTGCATCAAGAATACCCTCATCAACCAAATTACCAAATGATAGTGTACGGGCATTCCAACCATAATTAAAATCAGAATTTTCTTTAACCTTTTCCACAATCACTTCGCCAGATTCACCAGCATTATCAGCAATTGTTTTCAACTGTGATTCAATTGCTTTGAACACAATATTAGCACCTTTAATATAATCTTCATCATCTGATTCAAAATCTTTGTCTACTTCATTGTGAGCAATTTTAATAAGTGAAATACCACCACCTGGCAATACACCTTCTTCCAAAGCCGCACGAATTGCGCAAACAGCATCTTCTACACGGTCTTTACGTTCCTTAACTTCAATTTCTGTTGCACCACCAACTTTAATAACTGCAACACCATTAGACAAGCGAGCAATACGTTCACGAATTTTCTCTTTATCATAAGATGATTCAACTGTTTCCAATTCACCTTTAAGCTGTTCAACTCTTTCAGCAACTGCTTCTTTATCACCATGACCACCAATAATTACTGTTTCGGTTGGAGTTACTTTAATTTTATCGCAAGTACCCAACATTTCAGGAGTAATATTTTCTACATCTGCGCCAAATTGTGTTGAAATAAATTGACCACCAGTTAAAGTTGCAATATCTTCCATAATAAACTTACGAATATCACCAAATGATGGTGCTTTAACTGCACAACATTTTAATGCACCTTTAAGACTATTCATTACCAATGCTGCCAACAAATCATTATCCAATTCATCTGCAATAAACACAATTGGACGACCACTTTTAGCAACACTTTCCAACAATGGCAAAACTGATTGCATAGAATTAATTTTACCATCATACAAGAATAACAATGGATTATCAAATTCAACCAACTGTTTTTCAGGATTTGTCATAAAGTATGGGGACAAATAACCTTGGTCAAATTGTAAACCCTCAACTACTTCCAATTCAGTTGTTAAACCTCTTGCTTCTTCAACGGTAATTACACCATCTCTCCCAATGGTTTCTACAGCGTGAGCAATCATTTCACCAATTTCTGTATCACCATTTGCAGAAACAGTTGCCACTTGTTTGATTTCATCGTTTGTTTCAATGGTTTTTGAATGCTTTTTCAACTTTTCTACCAAAGTTTTTACAGCATCATCAATACCATTTTTAATAGACGTTGAGCGACAACCTTTGTCAATGGATTTTAGCCCTTCTTGAACAATGGCTTTTGCAAAAATACAAGTAGCGGTTGTTCCATCACCTGCCATTTTATTAGTTTTATCAGACGCTTGTACAAGCATTTTAGCACCCTCGCCTTCAATACCGCCAATAGTTACAGATTTTGCAACTGTTACACCATCTTTAGTTACTTTTGGCGCACCCCAATCTGATTGAATTGCCACATTACGACCAGACGGACCAGCGGTTGCTGCAACTACATCAGACACTAATTCAAAGCCTTTATACAAAGATGAACGTGCTTCATCACCTTTAATCACTTTCTTAATTTGCATTTATTTCTCCTATTTCATAATACCTAAAATACTTGTTTGTTTCAACAATGTTTTTTCTTCACCATTAACTTTAACAGTTTGACCGCAAAGTTTAGGGAAAATAACTCTATCGCCAACCTTTACATACATTGGACTGATTGCACCTGTTTGCTCACAAATTTGACCATCCCCAACTGCAACAACTGTACCAGTTGAAGGTTTTTCTTTCAATGAATCTGGCAATACTAAACCACCATTTGTTGTGGTTTTTTCTTCATCTTTTTCCACCAAAACATAATCAAATAATGGTTTCAATGTGTCATAACCTTCAAATACAACTTCCCAACCATCTTCAGCAGGTTTCAATTTAATCTGTTTTTCTTTATCAAAAATTGTATATGCAACTTTCATTATATACTTCTCCTTATTCTTTTATCATAGTATAAAGTATTTTTCAATCTTTTGTCAATTATTTTTTTACCATTTTTTCAAAAAGATATAAAAAATGGTCTCATTTCTGAAACCATTTATACCACTTTTAATAAAAATTTGTCAATTATTAATTCCAAGATAAATGCCAATGGAATGAACCATTATCAGAAACCCTTGAAATTGTGTACTTTTTAGTATTTTCAAAGTATTCAATAACTTGATTCATATCATCTTGAAGCACTTGATTTTCCAAAGTTTTTTTCCATACTTGATAATACTTTTTAGACAATGTTGAAGTAATCATCACAAAATTAATTTCAGGAATATCATTGGTATAATCATTACCACCATTCAAAAGTTGAACATCAACAACTTTATCATTGACAACTTTACAATATGCTGTTGCATTACCATTACTGAATACAACTGATGGCTGATAAATGTATCCATCACCCTTTTCATCAAGAATAATATTCTTTACTGTCCAAGTCAATTTTGCTTTTACAGGTAATCTTCCTAACAAGTATTGATTTAAATCCCATAATTTCTCAATTTTTACCCAAAAACCATAAGGATATTGGTCATTTGCTTCCATTTTAACATAAGTGCTATTTGGTTCATAATTACCATCATAAGATATTACATCAAATGGTTGACCAAAAGTATTATCATAATACAGCATATCAAATCTGTGGATATCTTTAACAACCAACCATTGATTATCAATTTTTACTCGATAATCTGTATTACCATAAATGAATAAATCATCATCTTCACCAAAATCATCTGCTGGAACATTGTGCCAATCTGTTTCTGAAACAATCTCTTTCCAACAATTACTGCAGCATTTATAGATAGTGTGTTGCTTTTGTGATACTATTTCATTATTTTCATCACGAATGACTTGAGTATAGATGACAATATCACCTTCTTGATAATCAAAAACACAAGGACGATATGATTCGCCTAAACGATAGATATGATTAATCATCTCCCAACCACATTTTGTCTTAACATAACTACGACCAAAAACATTATAGCAAACCATACCTTCTACACCATAGTTAATAGGTAGTTTAAATGATTGATAATTATAGATATGCTTTCTTGGCTTCCATTCATCAAAGCCTTTAATATAGATATCATCTCCACTTATAATGAAAATATCGCCAATTTTTGCAAAATATGATGGTGGTAAATCACCTAAACGATAGGTTTTGCCTATACTTGTCCATGTTGCCACAGGAGTATTATCACACATTACTCCATTAAATGCTTTTACAGATACTTTACCCTCTCGGTCAATTCTTAAATCACTATAATTACCATAATCAGAATCAATATTTAGCCAATTATCCATATCTTTATATATAAGATGAGCATTACCAAAAATTTCGCTTGTCATTTCCCCACGTGAAACAATATCCAAATCAATGATTTCACCATTCTTATTAACTTCTTTGACTTTAAATTCCAAAGGTTTAATATCATTTCTGCCTTGAACAACTAATGTTTCACCAACTCTGAAATAATTTGTTGGTTGTGAATTATCAGCATTTCCACCATTTGCATATGAATCAGGAACAAAATCAGGCGCAAAACCACACATAACATCATCTACTGGTTCTTCTTGTATTGCATAATCACCATCAATACTATCAATAAAAGATGTTAAGCCACCAATAGTGCTATTTTCGTTAATAACTTGTATAGTATCCAATTCCATAACACAATGCGCTTTAGCATCTTTTGTTGGTTCAGCAAATTCTCTTGAATCCGTCATAACAGTATTATATACATCACAAGAAAATTCATTATTATCAACTGCTTGTGCAATATTTTCTTCAATATCATTGATTTCTTTGATGATTCTTGTTTTGTTTCTGGCATACTGTTTTGCCATTGTTCCATCATAAAAATCCATATTCATTCCTTATAATCTCTTTATACTACTATTTATGGAAAAGAAAAGACCAAGAACTTATTTCTTGGTCTTATTAACAATGGCATTGATAGGTATTTCTATAAACAATGACTCGCCTTTAATCTTACATCTAACATAAGACTCATTTATTAATCGTTTAGGACATATATCAGTAACAATATATGTTGCATCAATTTTCTTTGCTCCACAATGTTTAAAATAATCCTTATCATTAATATTAAGTTTGATATTCTTTGCAGAATATTCATCTCCAATATGTATATTTTCAAAAAGTTTAAAATTATCTTTCAAATCAATGCTTTCAGAGGTCAAGTTTTCACCTGCTTGGTCAACCGCCATATCGTGTATATCATCATCAGCCATATCATCTTCATTCTGCTTAGCACCAAAATTGATAATATTTCCTTCAATACTTGCAACAGATGAATTTTTGGTCAAAATATCAGAAAGATTATTATCATCAATTTGTATATTAAACTCACGATTAATAAATAATGCTAACTTAGGTAATGATATTTTCTTAACACCTTTTGATACAAGCATCATTATAATGCTGTTAATATTACTTGTTACTCTGTTTTCTAAATCATTCATTGCTTATTTCTTTTCTCTTTGAATTTCACCAAAATTGATATCAGACATATCTAAATCTTCATCCGAAAAATCATCACCAGAATCATTATAATCTTCATCAGCATCAAATTCTTCAAAATCTTCATCTCCACCTAAATCTGAACCCATATCAGAGTCACCCAAATCAGGTGTTTCATTACCCATTGAATCACCATCACCACTCATATCGCCTTGAGAAATACGAACAATCTCATTATCAATTTGTGATTTGATATCGGACAATGTATCAATGGCTTGGTCAATTTTATCACCAATACTTTGATTCAACTGTTCACCACCTTCAACATTACCGTCAAATTTAAGTTTCTTAATCAATTCAGCCAAATCTTTAACTTTAAGGTTTGACAATTTTTCAATCATTGATTGCATATCACTACTAATACTTTCAACAGCTAATGCCAATTCAGTATTTTGAATTTCTGCTTCATAGAGTTTTTGTATAAAATTTTTCATAAATGCTCTCCATACAATTCATTATATCATTATTTATGAAAAAAATATTGACAAATCATCTTTTATCAACTATACTGCAAATATATAGGAAAAGGTTATGCACCCAATATTGGAAAAAATATATGAGTTACTACCTTTGGATAAAAAACAGCGCAATAGTGGTTGGATATACTTTAATGCCAAAGGTTGTTGTGAAAATTATGGACACGAGTTTCAAGATAAAAAACATCGTGGTAATATTATTTTTACCGATAATGGTTTTACCTATAATTGCTTCAATTGTCATTTTACATGTGGTTTTCGGTTAGGTCAATATTTTTCTAAAAAAACTTTACAATGGTTAAAATGGCTTGATATTAGTCAAAAAGACCTTAATGATTTATTACTAATGGTAAGAGAGTATAATGAGTCAAATACTTCGCAAACCATTGATAAACCAATCATTAAAAAACGAGAAATTAGACAAATACCATCTGAATACAAGTCTATACAGCAATCATTATATAACAATGATAAATCAAAGACTTTACAAATGGTTGTACAATATCTTTATCAGCGCAATCCTCGTTTATTAGAATGGTCTGAATTATATTGGGCAGAAAATCGCAATAATTTTTTAATACCTTGTAAAGAATATGGTGAAATTGTTGGCTATTCATTAAGAAGTTTAAATGATGATTCACCAAGCAAATATTTACATTATATTCCTCAAGGATATGTCTTCAATTATGATAACTTATTGAAAGACCGTAAATATGAAATTTTGGTCGAAGGACAACTTGATGCTTTGGCAATTAATGGTGTTGCATATTTAAGTAGCACACTTACACCCGATAGATTAAAGCGTATACAATCTTTTGCCAATGATAAGGAATTAATCATTTGCCCAGATAGAGACAACGCTGGTAAAAAAATCGTTCAGCAAGTGTTGGATGAAAATTTACCATTCAGTATTGCCTTTCCAAATTGGATAAAAGGCATAAAAGATTGTGAAGAAGCTGTACAAAAATATGGACGATTATACACAATATATAGTATAATATCAAGTAAAGAAAGTAATAAAGATTTGATAAAAATGAAATCAATGAAATGGTTTAGTTAAGTTAAGGAGAAAAAGATGGAAAATAAAGATTGGAGTCCATTAGAAGAAAAATCATTTTTAATTTCGAATAATGGTTGGATTTTTGTTGAAGTTGTAGATGATGCTTCAGTTAGTGAAGAAACAAATTTGAAGTATGGAAGAATTATTTCTGCTGAAAATCACGATGATTGGATAGATAATATTTGTGAACAAAATGAAGTTATTTTATTTAAGGCAACAATGAATTATTTTGAATTCCAAAGTATTTCTGATGATTTCCCAATTCAATGCTATGCTATTAAAGCAGAAGATATTATGGGTCATTTTGACTTAGTATCTAAATATTTTTCAACCAAAGAAGATAAAAATAAAGAAAAAGATAAAGATGCAGATGAAGAAAAAGATGAAGATGAATTATTTAAACCAAAAGGGCAAATGATGCAATAAACTACATAATTTTAGGATAACAAATGAATTTATATACAATTAGTACAAATCCAAAAGAGTGTTTTCAAGCACTTGATGATATCATTTTAAGAAAAACATTGTTAGAATCTGGTCAAATGATTTCCACAGCGATTCGAGTATTCAAACGTGATGGTATCATTGAAGAAGAGATTCCAGAAGATGTTTTATACAAAATGTATAATATGGGTGAAGAACACAATGTTTGGGTTAGAGAAACTCAAGGTAATTATCGTTGGACATTTTATTATCTGTTAGCTGGTTTAGACGAATATCAATATCGATTTGATAAAAGACATGATGCTTGGAAAATTGCTGGTATTGCAAACCATTATGAAAAATATTTTCCAGAGGGTAGAATGACACCATTTCCACGAAAATTTAACAAATCATATGATAACTATGATGATTTAATGAAAATTGAAGACACTTGCCTTGCATATAAAAAATATCTCATAACCAAATGGAATAATGATACACATTGTGAAGATGGTCGTAAAAAACCCATTTGGACAAAAAGAGAGAAACCCGAATTTTACACAAAATCATTGACAAATACTTAGTAAATATTCTTCAATGATTATCAAAATAATAATTGACAATTATTGCCAAATCATTATATAATATTCGTAAAGTATTGAAGGACTATTTAAAAATTATGATAACAAAGAATAATGATGAAAATGACCAAAAAACAATGATTCAGTTAATAATATCTGACCCATCTGTTTTTTCAAGAGTGAGACCAATTTTAAGAGCCGAATACTTTGATAAAAAGTTTCAGCCAACCATTGATTATCTTGTAAGATTTTCAGATGAATTCAATACTTTACCTCTTATTGAGCAATTAAATAATGAAGCAAGAATTGAATATTCATTAGTCGACCATATTAAAGACAATCCTAATGTTCAAAATTCGATTCTCACTATGTATGAATCATTTGCCAAAAGGAGAGCATTGGAACTTGCTATTGAAGAAGCTTATTCAAGAATTTCCAAAGGTGAAACAAGTGGTATTGACCAAATTATTAAAGAAGCACAAATGGTTAGTATCAAAAAAGATTTTGGCATTAACTTTTGGGAAAACCCTGAAGAATGGTTGACAAAAATTGAAGAAGAATTAGGCTTATTGCCAACTGGTTGGAAATCTATTGATGAACTAATGAATGGTGGTTTTGGTTGGGGTCAATTAAACTACATTGTTGCACCAGCAAATATGGGTAAATCATTGGTTTGTCAAAATCTTGCTGTTAATTGGTCAATGATGGGATACAATGTTTTATTCTTCACTCTCGAAATGGATAAAGAGTTGGTAGGTAAACGTTTGGCTTCAATGGCTATGAATTATGCTTATAGAGATATTCGTAATAATATTAAGAGTTTATCTGAAAGCATTATATTCAAGCGTAAATCAATTAAACCTGGTATTTTACAAGTAATTGATATGCCAATTGGTTGTAACTCAACTGATATTGAAGCATTTATTCAATCATTTGAAATTGCTAAAAATATCATACCAGAAATTATTATCATAGACTATGCCGATATTATGACACCTTGTGATAGAAGAATAGACCCAAACAATGTCAACTTACGAGATAAAAACATTTCTCTTGAATTGCGTAATATTGCTCGTGAAAGAACACATAATGGCAAAAAAACAATGGTATTAACTGCAAGCCAAATTACTAAAGATGCAATGGCTGAAATGGAATACACACTTAGTAATATTGCTGGTGGTGCGCCTAAATCGCATAATGCTGATAACATTTTTTCTGTTCAAACTAATGACAGTATGCGTCAAAGAGGAGAATATGAATTTAAGGTTATGAAAGCACGTAATGCAGGCTGTAAAGATAAGAAAATAAAAATGAAATACAATGTTGATACATTACTTATATCGGATATGGATAATGTTCAAGTTCAAAATCCATTATCTAATATGAACCAAAATATTAGTGGAGCATTAGCAACACTTCAAGGATTGGCTCATCAATAAATAAAAAGTATGGTTATTTAAGCTCTACTTGTTAGCCATATTAAACAATAACTAAAGGAGTAAAAATTATGACTTATGAAGAATATATAGAAAAATTTAAAAATTATGAAGACCAAATTAAAGATTTAATTAATCAACAAAAGAAATTTAAGCAAGATAATGATAAAGATTTTAATCAAGTATTTGCGAAAAAATGCGAAAATGATAAAAAATGGTTTGTTGAACACTTTGATTATATCTTGAAACACAAAGATTTCTTAAAAGATAAATCACCATTTAATCAAATCATTATTGAATTTTTGAATCTATATACTATTGGTGGTTTACAATCAGGCGTTGGATTTAATGGTCATTTAAACAGTATATATTTGCGAGATTTGATTGATTTATGGGATAATGGATTTACTTATAATGGATTTCCTATTATTGAATATAAAAAAATTATTCATAATGGACAACAAAAAATCATCACATACATAGAAAATAATGAGTTAAAAACGGTTAGAGATGATGATTTTAATGATGAAGATATCATTACTAAATTAAAAATTGTTGCAACAAATAACAAAAATCATTGGCTAACTTATACATCAATAGATAAATTAAAGGGACTTAAATAAGTCCCTTTTTTATTATCCTTTCCAATTAAATCCGATTTTCAAATCTTTTTTATTTGATTTTGGTAATCTTGAATAATAATCCAAATCATCTCCTGATGATACTGAAAAATTATCTTTACCCGCTTGGGTTTCAAATGATGAATCAGCATCGCCAACATTACCTGCTCTTTCATTGGTAATAATATATTGTAATGTATGCGCTTTAGCATCTTTAAACATTACAGTATCTTGGTCATATTTTTTACCCAATTCCATTGCTTCTTCTTTTGTCATATTTGGAACAATGAATGAATCTTCACCATCTACAGGAACTCTTTTGCCATTTTCACCAATTTCAACATAGCCACCTTTTAATTCAGTATACCAATAACCCATTGATTTAATGTCTTTTTTCAATTCTTCGGTTTTTGCTTTATTTTCTTCCGGAGTTCTTTCACTTCTATCAGCAGAAAGAATTGCAAAATTCATTTCAGGATGTTCTTGATATTTCCATAATCTTGATGGACTAATTTCTTCTTCCAATTGCTCATCATTAGATTCATTAAGACTACTTTGTTGTGCTTTTCTTCTTTCAAGTTCTTTTTTCCAATAACTTAGATTTCTTTCAGCATCATCCATAGTACCATTAGTATATCCAAAGTCATCATATTCGGCTCTCATTACCTCATCTTTCCAAATCATTACTTGTGCTTCTGCATATTCCACACTATCTTTAGAAAGAGGTTTTTTATATCCTTTGGAATAATAATTTTTAATACTTTCTTTATTATTTTTGCCAATTAAATTTCCTTGACCTTCCATACCATATAATGAAACTGTATTTCCATCTACTTTCTTAACAGTAAAATTTGGTGAAAACTTAGAATAATCTGAATTTACAACATCACCATCTTTCAAACTATCATATTCTTCATCAGACATCGTTTCATCTAATGGGTCTTCTTCAAACAATTTTTTATTACCTGTTTTAGGGTCAATTTCACCATCTTCTTCATCGTGTGATTGTTCTGAACAACTTTCATCTTCATCTAATCTAACACCAGCTTGTTTTAAAACTTCATTAATTTCATCATCAAAACTATCTTTATTATAAAGAATACGAATGCTATCATTATCTAATGGTTCAAATGAAGCAATTGAACCAAATTGTGATGTTAAATCATCAGCAATGGTTTTCATTAATCTTGCATCATCACCATCATATATTGAATAAATTTCAATATCTTTACCATCCAAATCTACACCATTATCTGAAAACTGCAATTCAGGATATCTATCAGAAATGTATTCAGAAATTGCTGTACGATTTTCATCCATATTATCTTCATCTTCAATAGATTCAGTCATAGGATTTCTTGCACCATCTTCATAAGGATTATTGCCTTTAATGATTTCTTTCATTTCTTCATCAGATAAACCTTGCTCTTTTTGAAGTTTTTTCAATTCATCCAAAGAATACTCTTGACCATTAATCATTATTTTATTATCATCATTGTATGAATCAATATAAGGATTTCTTGCACCATCATAATACATATTAGGATTATCCATTGCATTTGCACCACTTGCTAATGAACCTGCCATTGCGGCACCTGCCAATGCACCTTTAGCAAACTTACCTGCTTTTTTCAATCCACTTCTGAAATCTTCATCTAATTGTTCACCAAATAATTCTTGATATTCATGATAATATTCATCAAAATTATCCAAATCTTCTTTAGTAACACGACCCATTCTTTGACCATTTGCATATTTAACTCGTGCAATAATTTGTGCCATTTTCATTTGGTCTTTTGTTCCTTGACCAACATATGCACCCTCTTTATTACCTGCTTCATCTCTCATAAATCCAGCTTTAGGTAAATAATCACTAATAGATTCAGTTAATCCTTCTTCTTTTGCCTTACGTTTAAAATATCTTAAAGCATTTTCACGATTTGGTGAAGAATATATTGTTTTCCCTTTTGATTTATCAACAACTCTAAAACCTTCACTTTTATCCCATTCAATCACATAACGTGAATTTGAATCAATACCAACACTTGATTCTTTTAAATCTTCTTTCTTTTCTGATTTTTCTTCTGACTTTTTTTCATCTTTATTATTAGATTCATTCTCTTCTTTATTATCAGTCTTTTTATCTTCTTCATAGCTAAATTCTTTAAATTCTTTTGAATCGCCATTTTGAGAAGTTTTTACAGGACTTTGTTCAACCTTTGGTTGCTCATTTGTATCTGCTTTTTCAGAAGTTTTTGATGACTCAAATTTAACATCATTCTTAAATACAGTTTGACCATTTTGAGGAATTAAGCAATCACCTTTTTCAGCACTTGAATCAATCTTATTAAATGCTGATTTATCAACCTGTTCCCAACCTTCTGATGAAGAAATTTTTGGTAAATCAACTGGTTTATCATCATATGGCATATCTGCTTCCATAATGGATTTAATTTTAGCGGAATTATTTGTCATAAATTCTACATATTCATTTAAGGTCTTAAAAGATTTATAACCTTTACGACCTGTAATAGTTTCTATAAGAACTTTCATCATTTATATTTTCCTTTAATTAAAGTCTTTTAATGTAAGTATTTATACCAATATTATCATAATTCTTGTTTTAATGTCAATAACAATAAATACTATCAGATACTGAAATTAATCAGTATTACAAATTTTATATAAAGGATTAAATAATGGATTACGGTTTTGGTAAAACTTATTCATTGCCTGGTAAATTTACTGCATTGAATGGTACTATTCAATATTACAAAGTAACTGCTTCTGTTGATTTGGTAGTTGCTGATGAAGCTACTGCTTCTGTAAAAGAAAAAGCTGAAGCACAAGCAAACTATTTGAGAGTTTTGGAAATTTTGAGAACTTATGGTGGTCAACCAGTTATCACAAAAGCTGAAGGCAAAGTTGTTGAATTCACTTTGGAACAAGCAAATGTTTATGGTAAAGGTGGTTTGCACGCTGAAATTCACGGTTTGAATCAAGTTTCTGCAAAAATTGCTCGTGGTTTGACTACTGAAGCTGTTGAAAAAATTACAGAAATGTTCAAAGGTATCAAACCAGTTAAATTGAAAGTTGATGCTGAAGGTAAAATTTTGGGCGAAGACGCTGCTGCTGAAGCTGCTGCTGCTGATTTGTTCGCTTCTGCTGAAGTTAAAGAGGCTTTCTAGTTTAATTAAAGCAAATGATTTGAAAAGAGTGGAATATTCCACTCTTTTCTTTTATGCACAATTCTTTATAATAAATATTTCTATAAGAGATTATGAGGAATAATAATGTCAAATATATATGAAGTATTTAATACAAATTCAGATGCTGAATTTTCAAAATTTTTAGATAAATTAAACTTATCAAGCAATGATTTACTTAATGTTATTGAGATTGCTGAAAGTTATGATGATATTCAAACAAAACGTCATCATTTACTTGAATTTATGGCTGGTACCGCTCAAGGAAATTATGAATTATGTGTAAACCAATTTAAGCCAAAATTCAAAAGAACATTGAAAGAAAACAATTTAAATCAATCATTAAACCTAAATCAAATTATGGAATTAAATTCATTAGTTGAATTAGTGGCATCAAAATTAAAAGCACCTAATTGTATGCAAGGTGTCTTTAACATTATTAAAACAAAAATAAATTCAAATGCTGCTAATACATTTTTAGGTATGGTTCAACAATCATCTGTAAATGATTCAAATCTTAAATTTAATACTGATATTCAAATAAATGGTCAAAACTTGGCGCAACTTATATATCCTATTAAAAATGATATAGAAATTTTTGTTAATTCTGTTCAAACACCTAAAAAAGAAGAAAATACTCAAACAAAAGAAACAACAACTGAATCAGTTAATAATCAAAAATCTCTTAATGAATCGTTTTCAAAATATGAAGAAATTATTAAAAGTTTAGATGATACTATTGAATCATCTAACAATTTAAATATTCTCAAAACAATATTTGATAAAATCAATAATTTAATGACAAATGTACAAAATACTGATGATGCAAATAATATTGCTCAACTTAAATCAAAGGTTGAATCAAAAATTGCAGAATTAAAAAATGCTTCACCAAGAATTGATGAAAGTATTGCACAAAGCATTGTTTCAGATGCTTGCTCCGAAGATACTTTTTCACAACTTTTAAACAATCTTAGACCAACAATGATTTCAATAACCGTTAATAAAGACAATGGTGACTTTGAAAATTGTGTAGAAGATTTGCCACAAAGTTCTTGTGAAAGTATTGCTCAAAGCATTGACCATACAAATGCTGATAGTGCATATAATGCTTTAAATTCTTTATCATCACATTTGAATTGTAAAAAATCTCCTTGTGAAGAAAATAACCTTGAAGAATTAGAAACAATCAATACTTTATTAGCACAATTATCAGATTATTTTAATCATACTTTAAATGAAACAATTAATTCAGAAGCATTATTTAAAGTTGATAAAGCTATTGCATACCTTGAAAATATGGCAAGAGAACTTAGAGAAAAAGTTAAATCTCCAAAATATTTAGGTGATTATCGCGTAGACAGTATTCAATTATCATATGCTGCAAATAAATTGCGTAAATTATATGCAAAACGTGAAAAATTATTACGTGAAAATTGCTCCGCAGGTGCAACTTGTAGTGCTAACATTGCATCTGTTGGTACATCATTAAAACCTTCTAAAAAGAAAAAAAGAAAAGAAACATTTGATTTCAAAATGTTTAAAGAATATGTAAACCAAGATGTTCCATCATCATTAGAAATAAATGGTAAAAATGTTTCTTATAAAATTATTGAGGGCAAAAATTATCTTTATATTGACAATGGTATTCTTGGTTCAACTAACAAACAAACCATTATGGAAGCTATTGATGATTTATACAATAATTGTTTAGAAATGCCTGTTTATGAAGGATTTAATCATTTAGAATTAGACCTTTTATTAGAAGATATGATTCAATTAACCGATGTTAATTCAACAAATTCTGCTGATGAAAAGCAAAAAGAAAATGATTTAGATAAGCAAATCAATTCAAACCCAAATATTAAAGTTAATGTCCGTAATCCTCAAAATCAAAATCAGTCATTCTCTGACCAAGAAATTGTAGGTATTGATGACTCTGATGCTAATAATAAAATGTATGTTACAAAAGACCCAGCAACAGGTAAAATAAAAGTTGTTAAATCTGACGATATTAGTTTACAAGGAGATATGCAATGAAAATGAATGAATTTATTTCAGAATCATTTCAAAACATTTCAATCAATGGTGTTCTCTATTCATTAAATACTGATGAAAAGAGAATTTATTCAAAAGTTAAAGAAATGGTTAAATTACCAAAAAATGAACTTTCTGAATTTGACCAAAGAATTGCAAATAATCTTGTAACAAGAGGATTATTACATCGTAAAAAGAATCCTCAACATCAAATTTATTTTACTGCTAAGGGCCGTCGTAAAGATGTATATAACAAACCAATAGATGAAGTTGCTCCACCAGATACTGATATCGAAAAATGGATTAATGATAATAAAGACCGTTTTCAAAAACAATATGGTAAAAAATATAAAAAATACTTATATGGAAAAGCTTGGAATAAATTTAATGGAAAAAAGATGAGTTAATTAACTCATCTTTTCCTTATTATAACACTACAACCAAATTTATTTTCAAACTCATCTTTTTTAATATTACTATCATCAAATATTTCCACAATAATTGGTAAACCTTTTTTAAAATTGTGTATAAAATTAATTATTATTTGGCTCTCCAATGATTTTGATTCATCATATTTAATTATAATTGGCTGATTATTTTCTGTTTTCAAAAATGTTTTTAAAGAATTTTCATCAAAAATATCAAGATAATTTATATTATCAAAATTATTTAATAATTCTTTTGTATCAATTACATCATTTTTATTCAATAATTCATTATCAAAATTATTCAGAACATTAAATCTCAAATGTTTAGTTTTATCATCAATCTGATTTTCCATATTAAATGCAAGTGTATTCTCTCGTAAAGAATATTCAAAAATACTATTTTTAATAGGCTTTAATTCATTAAATAATTCAAATGTTTCATTAAATAACTCATTTGTTTCACCAGGAAATCCAACAATTATTTCCCAACCAACAGTAATATGCTTCTTTTTTGCATACATCATTATTTCTCGTATTCGGTCAACTGTATAATTTCTATTCATTAACTTTAATATTTTATTACTACCAGATTGAACAGAAAGAGTAATATGTTTATCAAATTGAGGATATTCAGAGATAATATCAATGACTTTTTCAACTTGCGATGATTCAGGATATAAAGAATACATCTTTATTTTTTCAATCATTGGGATATCTTTAATCAAATGCAATAATAATTCAGATAAATGATACTTCATTTTTTTATCATAATAATTGCATATTTCTGTACCGGTTAAAAATATTTCTTTCTGACCTAATATTTCCATATTTTCTTTGATAGATTTAACAATAGAATTATATGATATTGAAATAGGATTTTTTCTTAATTGATTAATAATGCAATAAGCACATTTTTTATTACAACCATCTTGAATTTTAATATTATTTTCATAATTATCATATAGTTTTGGTAATTTTTTATTCTTAATTATTTTTCGCAAATCATCATTTGTATAAGTTTCACAATTTTTATATTTTTCACGATTATAATTTATACCACATCCTATAACAATAATTTTATAATCAGTAAATGTATTAGATAAAATATCAAAAATTAAATGATTTTCAAAATCCTTTTCTCTTAAAAATGAGCAAGTGTTCAAAATAATTATTTTGTCTTTTGAATTAAATAATTTAGCGAATTGTAATGTATCAAAAGATGATAATTCACACCCTATAGTATGTAATTGAATATTTCCATATTTTTTATAATCATAATTTGAAATAAAATTATTCATTATTTTCCATTTCTCTTTTCATTTCCAAATATTCATATACTTTATAAGGTACAGCGCAACCAGTATCATCAAATGGATTTATTTGACATCCACCTTTGCATAAATTTAAATATTTACATTTATAGCATATTAGATTTAATTGTTTTTCTTGTGCATACAAATCTTCAATAGGCATTAACTCTGTATTTGTATTTAAATCATAAAAAACTTTATTTTGTAGTAAAATGCAAGTTGCTATTTTACCATCTGGTAAAAATGTTCGTGTATCTTCACAACAAGTTCTTCCATGTTCCCAACCAAAAATACCATTGAATGAATTTTCTAAACAGTCCAAATTCATCATTGTTAATTTAGTTTCTTTTTGTTTCTGCTTATAATACAAAAAACATTTATAAAGCCATTCACGCAAATTCTCATTTTTTGGCATTAAATATTTTACATTCCTTCCATCAACCGTTGGAAACATAATATTCATTTCAATATTATGTATCCCTAAATCAAGCATAAAATCAATTAATTCTGATGGTGTAAAATGTTCAATAAAAAGTTTGGTTAATGTTACTGTCACCCTTACATTTTCCATTACATTTTGAATCAATTTTAAATTATTCAGCCATATTTTTTTATCATCTTCCTTACGAAATCTAATTGAATAATCAAAACTTGTTCCAAATTCATCAAATAATTTTATTGTCTCTATTGTTTCTTCAGACATCTTATAGATAAGATTACTTTGATAGATAAATTTAATAGATTTTGTTTTACGAATTAAATCAAATGAAGAAACCATTTTTTTAATCATTTTTTGATTATATAAACTGATTTCTCCACCAACAACATTTATTATATATTGCTCTTCATTTGTATTCAAAATACATTTTTTAATATACTCAATGACTTTATCCAAAACATCTTCAGACATATCTTCATTTGTTTTTAAATCATAGCAATGTAAACAATTCAAATTACATTTTGAAGTCATTTTTATTAAAAATGTATTTGCACTCATTTTTATCCCAATATTACCGAAATAGATTTTTTGTCATTATCTTGATTTACTTCCACACTTTTAACAGTGTTTTCTTCTAATTCTTTAACAATAATTTTATCATTACTAAATACAACACGCCCATTAATATATTTGGCATAATCCTCTGATACATTTTCAATATCACTACTAAATGGCACTTTACCATAAACAACATTTGCAATATTGTAGTTTTTAGATAATGTCAAAGAGTTATCAGAATCATTATATAATGATAAAACAACTTCAGATTCACCATCATTTATTAAATTAGCCATTATTTTCAATGAATCATTATTTTCATTTGATGGCATAATATAAGCCAAATCTTCATCTTCTAAATTTATATACAAATTTGTTTCAAAACTTGCAAATTCTTTTGGCTCTAATGTTAATACAAGATTCAAATATATTGGAATAATATTCTCATTTACTTCATTTTTTATTATTACTTTATTACTGTCATTTCTAATTTTAAACATTTTATATCCTTATTTTTTATAAAAATATTTATTACCCATTATTTGTCAAATCCTCAATCATGTGTTTATCACATAATACACAACCATCACTATCAGCATATGCAGTATATGCTATTAAATGTCCACATTTAGCGGTATCTGTTTCTGGTGATTTAAAATTCAATGATACCTCAACTTTCGAATCTTTATGGCGAACATTTTCTTGCATTTGCTGTTCATCAGTATTACCATTGCGATATAATAAATCTGCTCTATACTTAATATTAAATAATTTATCCCACATTAAATCTGATTCTTCCGCTTTAAATTTTCTCAAAAACTCTAAAAATTTATGACGTGTTGGGGCAAAATTTGGTAATACTTTTTCATTAAATTCTGCCGGATGTAAACCACCAGTCGAAGGTTGCTTAAAGAAAAATTCAGTATGATATTCTTCCATCATCTTTTTAAATGACAATTCTCCACTTAAGTATTTGTCAATACAATCACCAGATAATATTGTTGTAATATTAAATTTTATTTCAGGATATAGTTCATGAATTTTCTTCATATGATAAGACCAATTATCTTCCATCTTTTTTGTATGAAAACGACCTATTGTATCATATGAAGTTAATATCCATAATTCACCTTTATGATTTTCAAATAATTTTAATGTATCATACAAATCTTTTTGGTCACCAATAGTTAAGGTAGCATAAATCCAAACTTTTTTAACTATTTCATTATTTAATAGCTCAGCAGTTTTTTTCATCAATGTCATAAATGCTTCTTTGACATCTTTATCATTTAGTTGTCCTTGAAAAAATTCTCCGCCAAGATATGCTAATGTATTATATTCAGGATAAAATGACATATCTGAAATCATTTTTAAAGCATTTTTACAAGCATTTATTTTTAATCTATTAGGTGTACAACGATTTTCTTTACCTAAATAACAAAACTTGCAATGTGAATTACATTCTTCCCAAAGTTCAAATTGTAATTGTTTATTCATCTTTTTATCCTTTATAAATATACTTCTTCATCTAAATTATTTAAATCACACAATACACATTTATCACAATCACTATAGCATTTATACAATATGGAATGCCCACATTTTGGATTTATTATCTCTTTACCATCAGTTAATTGTGGCTTTTCCATAATATCAACAACTCCACGATTTTTTAATCCTGTATATTTAAAACGACAACTATTGCGAGTTGATTGCAAGAATGAATAATAAATCGGATAGCATTCACTTTTTAAATATCTCATAAATGAAAGAAAATCTTTACGATTAAAGAAAAAATCATCTAATTTCAAGCCAGTATGAATTGGGTGTGGATATAAGAATGTTATATAACTACCTGGAATTTCTTCTTTTATAAATTTATTAACTTCAAAATTACCATTTTTCCATTCATTTATAACATGTTGAGTCAAAATCATTTGCACACCAACACTATAATTATAACGATTATGAAAATCATTGATGTTTTTTAAAACTTTCAATCTATCTTCATCATTTTTAAAACGATGCTTCAAATCATAAGAAAAATTTAAATCAACTTTTTGAATACCAACTTCATCAACAATTTTATCTATGACTTTATATAAAAATGTTGGGTCATATATTCCATTTGTTACTGTTGAATATTTACAATTTGGATTATCAGATACTTTTAATATTTTTTCAATTATCACATCAATTAAACTTAAAAAAGCTTCTTGTAATTCTTTATCTGTAATATAATATAATTCACCACCTAAAAGAGAAATTCCATAACTAAAATCATTTTTCCAATCAACTGAATTAATATTTTTCTTTATGGCATCAATCATAAATAATTGGCGTTTTTTACTGTATGGCAATCGTTCTTCTCTTAAACAAAAATCGCAAGCATTACAGCAATTACTCCAAACAGCATATTGAACACAGCGACTTTCTGATTCATTATTCATATAACACCTCTTTAATATCATTCATATATTGTCTTACCAATTTAATACCTTCAATCATAAATTCAGGAAAAGTTATGAATTGTTGCGCTCTAAATCGTATAATAGTATTTTTATTATTGCTATCTTCAATTCTTATTTCAAATTTATTTAGGTCATCTTTCATCTTTTGTGTAAACTTCATATTATTACATCTGATAGCATATATATTTGATATATTATCTGTTATTCGCTCAAAATTATTTATTGACAAAAAATCTGCAAAAATGCTATTCATAATCATTGTAAACATTTGCATTTTATCTTTTCTTGACAAAATTATATCCAATTTTTGACTATAATCTTTAATCCAATTAATTGCTTTTATACCAATATCATCACTCCTTGATATTAAAATTCCCATATCATAAGGACGAATTAAGGCATGCGCTGTTCCAATAATGTAATCAAAAAATGAATAATCTCTTGGCACAATATACATTCCATGAACATCATCAATTGCAAAAATAGATTGAACATTATTTTTATTTAACAAATCTTTTATTTTTGCAAAAAATGCTTGTGAGGTAACCTCACCTGTTGAAATTTGTGTTCCTATCATATAAACAAATGCTTTTCTATATTTTGTTATAACTTGCTCAATTTTTTTCAAATTCATATTTAATATATCATCATAATAATTCAATTTTACCACATTTTTACATTTTTGTAAATTATTATTAACAGCTGTATGTTCAAATGATGTTGTAATTACCAATGTTTCATCATCGACCTCTTTTTGAAATATTGAATCAATAAGAGTTGTTGCAGAATCTGCAACAACTAAATGATATGTCTTTAATGATATATTACTATTCGGCATCTTATTTATAATTGATGTTGCATACTGATTATATTCATCAATATTACCTATTATTGGTTTTATTTTTCGTGGCTCTCTTACATTTTTTAATTCTATATCATTCAATGCCATATAATTAAGCCAATAATTTATTATATCACTCATTACAAATCCTTATTCAGTTCAATAAATTGTTTAACAACTTCTCTCATAGGAATATCAGAATCTATAAATCCTATTTCATATTTTTTACCATTCAATTCACAACGACCATCACCATTTCTTCTATCATCAACAAGTTTATAATCATTATTATAATAATAGTATAACTTATTAGAACGTAATTCCATTGATAACAATGTTTCAAGATTTATCTCATTTTTTACTTTCTTTAAAAATTTTATAAAACTTGATTTTTTAGGAAAAAATCCTGGACAAGATTTTTCACATTCTATTTTATTATCATAAAACAAACCAGACGAAGGTTCTATAAAATCAACATTTGCATTATAATCCTTTTGAAAATAAGATAAATTTAATTCATTTTGTAAAATAGCATTAATACAATGCTCTGTTATAATCATTTCAACATGCTTATTCAGCATTGGAAATTTCTGTGTTAATTCTAACATATTATTTTTCCACAATTCTTTTTGTTCCAATGATTTAAAACGAAAAGCAACATCAAAAGAAGTACATATCCAACATTTATCTAATAAATTATTATCACTCATATAATTCAAAAATGGTAGCAAATAATTAGTCATATCATACATTAAAGATGTTGCAATGTATATTTTATCCATATTTAATGATTTTAAGCAATCAATCATTTCATAAAATTTTATGCAAACATTTTTATCACTCAATTCATCATTAAAAATTTCACCACCGATAAACCCAATTTCATTATATCCTTCTATAATTTCAGAATTTTTTAATAATGAAATAATCATCTCCAATGATTTTATTTTATCTGTTTTAGGTTGACCTTTATTACAACAAAAGCGGCATCCTAATTTGCAATCTTTCCATAATTCAAATTGTATAAATTTATTTGGATTTGTATACATTTTTATCCTTCATAAATCATTTCACAAAATTGAGTAGCAACATCTTCCATAGAATCATCGGAATCTATAAAACCCAATTCATATTTTTTAGTTTCATCAGAGCATTTGACTCTAAAACCTGGCTTTCTTCTATCTTCATAGCATACAAACTTACCACAATCTAAGTGATATATTCTACTTGCTCTAATTTGATAAGAAATTAAACATTTTAAATCTATTTCTTTTGTTTGCAAACCAGCATATTTCAAAAATTGAACAAAAGTTTCTCGTTTAGGAAAAAATCCTGGACAAGCCTTTTCACAATCTTTCTTTGTATTATAAAACATACCAGATGAAGGCTCAATATAATCAACTCTTACATTATATTTTTTACAAAAATTACTAATACTAAATGTTTTATTCAAAACCGCTTCAAGAAAATGCTGTGTTAATATTGTTTCTACATGTATTTTCATATCAGGATATTCTTTTGCCAATTCTAACATATTTTTTGACCACAATGGTTCTTTCCAATCAGCATTAAAACGATATTTTATATCATAAGATGTACATAACAATACCTTATCCATAACATTTAATTTTCGTAAAAAATTTAAATATGGCTTTAAATATTTGTTCATATCATAAATTAAAGATGTGGCAACATATATTTTTTTGAAGTGCATTGAACATATTTTTTCTGTCAATTCATAAAATAATTTTCGTACTTCATCATTTTCCAATTGGTTATCAAATATTTCACCGCCAATTATTCCAACTTCTTCATAATCTTTTACTTCTTCATCATCTAATTTATTCAAAGTAAATTTTAATGCCCATATTTTATCAACACTATATTGATTTCTTTCTGAACAAAATTTACAACCATTACGACAATCTTGCCATAATTGATATTGAATAAATTTTGTTGGTGCTATAAATCTTTCCATTGACTTTCCTTAAATTTTATCATTAAATACTTCTTTTATATCACAACAAAAGCAAGTGCCACTTGATGAATATCTTTTAAAATTGATTGAATGACCACAAACAGGGTCAATTTCACAAGAACAGAACTTAAATTCATTATCTTTATACATATACAACCATTTCTCTTGTGTTATTGCCATATTTGGAACATATTTTTGCAAATACCTTTCACATTCAGTATCAACTTTTTTAAGTGCAGAAAAAATTTCTGCACGACTTGGTGTCAATGTTTCATCTAACACAATATATGGAATCAAATTTACCCAACAATGATAAGTATCCATAAATTCTTTAACACTAAATTGACCACTAATAATAGATTCACATACAGGTTTGGTTAAAATGGTATTTGAAACAACTTTCAAATCTTTATAAATACCAGTCAATAATTTTAAATTAGATAGCATCAAATTTTCATCATCTTTTGATTTAAATCTTCCTTCCAAATCATATGAAGTTGTGAATTTTAATCTATCAAATAAATTCAATGTCTGAATTCTGCGGATAAGTCGTACAACACCTGTTAAATCTTTATATATTAAATTAGTATTAATATATAGCAAATCTATTGTTCCATTAACCATATATTCAAGTATTTTACAAAAAAATGAATCCAATATTTCAAAATCACTTGGTTTATCAAATATTTCACCGCCACATATTAATATATGGGAACCTTTAATAAATTTATCACTCTGAATAAATTTAATTGTTTCATCTAAAATAGTTTGCCGTTTATCTTTGTTAAAAAGTCTTGGATGTTCACGTTGAAAACAAAATTTACAATTATTATTACAATTATCCCATACTAAAAATTCATATATTTTTTTATATTGTTCCATTAAATTCTCTCTTAACAATTAAAATCTAATGATATTTTACCATTAGATTTTATTTTTGTCAATTATATTTCATACTAAGTTAATGTTATATTATACTGAACCGGTATACATCTAATATTTTGCTTCGCTATATTGAATATTGCATTTAACATTTGATGAATATCACTGGTTTGAGAAATTTTTTCTTGTGCAGATGAATTTATTTTATATGTATTTGCATAAGTAGTATTTCCTGTCCAATATATTAAAAAGCGATTTGAAGAATATTGACTTACAGTAAATGCACATTTTGTTGATATAAAACTAATCATATCATTAATGAAATTAAAAAAAACATCTGCCGTCAATGTTGCATTTACATTAGATACACCAATACTTGATAAAAAATTTGTCATATCTGTATCAACTGTTCCTGATGAAACTTGAGAAATCGCTCTTGTAATATTAACACGATAATTTGTAGTAGCTGTTGCATTACCTGCTATTTGACCAGATGTTACAAATCCACTTTTAAAGCAAGCATCTATACCACCAAAATTACTAATATTTGTACATTTGGATTTAAGATAAGACTTAACTCCATTAATTACATCATTATATGTTAAACTTCCTAATGCCATTAAATATCCATATATGCAATAAAGGTTGATGAACTTGATGAACTTGATGAACTTGAACTTGAACTTGATGAACAAGAACTTGATGAACTTGAACTTGAAGCATAAGTTATTGAAGTTGTTGCATAATGCACATTCGCTGTACTATTAATTGCATTCATCATATCATTCATAGATGTTTGAATATTTTCTTTTGTATAGTTTACATCACTATGTCCAACATTAACACTTGGAAAAGATGAATTTGAACTATTATAAAAAATAAATGGTCCTTGTCCAAAACTATTTGTAACATACATCAATTTTGCTGATAAAAATGATGCAATATTATTATAAAAATTCATAATACCTTTAAATGAAATAATTTCATTACTTTTTGTTGCAATACCTCTTGAAGATAAAAATGAATTTAATTGCGATGAAACTGTTGAACTCGGAACAACTACTAACAAACCATCATTAACTTTACCATTTGCTGTTAATGTAAAATTAGTATTAACATTAGTATAAGTTACTTTAGATACCGTCGCAGATTTGATTGTCCAAGAAGTACCATTTTTTAATTGTCCAGGCACATTACTTGCAAATGAATCAATATTAGAACATTTGCTCTTAACCAATTGTAATGTATAATTAAGCAAATCTTGATATACTATATCTTCATTAGCATTTAATCCCATCATCAAATCCTTTAAAAAAGTCTTCCATAATATTTATCGTATTCATATTTTTTGTCAATAACTCACTCAAATACAAAAATGAATCATCAATATAAACCAAATCATCTGTACTAAATGATTCTGATGATGCAAAAATACCGGATAATGTTAATAAATCAGAAGATAAAATTATTGCCTTATAAATGTTTGGCATTTTTTGATGATTGTCCAAAGGTGTATAAGCTGTTTTATTATAAGATTTAAACAATGAAATAAAATAAATGCTTAATTGACGTGCAAATGCTTTGATTTCGCTTCTAACAAGCAATTTCAAATCAAGTAAATCTTCAATACTATTTACATATATATTTTCATCTTCAAAAAATGAATCATCTAATGTATTATATAATTTAACCAAATTTAAAATATTCAACAACATCGATGGATTAACTAAATCTTCTCTCTTTAATGAATACTTAATCGCTTCAGCCAATAATTCTGTTGATAATCCTTTAAGGTTCAAAAATATTGTTTCAGAATCTGATTTCTTTGCTTCATAATCATAAATTTCTTCCAACAACTTAATCAATTTTTCTGTTGTAATATCTTGATTTGGGGTTACACGATAATTTATTTTATCACCTTCTAAATTTTCTTCAATTATTGAATTTTCAAAATTTAATTTTGACATAATTACTCCTATTCCCTAATTTCTATAATTATTTTATATCACAATTATTGTCTATTTGTCAATTATTTATTCCTTATTTTATGCCTTTTTTATCAGTAAATATTGGTATGGAAAATTTTGAAAACATAAAAGAACGTATACTCACAGACAGCAAAGTTGCGAATGCTGTTGAGTATCTTTTATCTAAAGTTGTTCTTGACCAAAAATTACCGCAACTTAAATTTTTCTTTAAAAAGCATAAAATCATTCTTAGTCGCAATGGTTTATATTCTGTTTACAAGCCTACTGGTGAAAAAATTGCCAACCATATTCATTATCAAGAAGTTGCCAAGTATATAGTAATTCATTCAAAAAACATTGGAGATATCCTTAATATTCAAAGGATTGAATCTGAAATGTTTCGACATAAGGATAAAATATTATACTTTATGCAATATAATAAAGAGAAAAAATCACCAATAATTGAAAGTAAAATTCAAGCAATGTTTGATTACTATTATCACTCTAAAAATGCTCTTATTCATCTATTACGACAGAATAATTTATATCAATGATTTCATATTCTCTATCATTAAAATCAAATATATCACCAGAATGTAATCCAATCATATTACGAACAAATGGTGCTTCACAACTTATCAATCCTTTTTCAATATCTGATTCATAAATGCTTACCAATGTATATGATTTTTCAGCATTAGTGTCACAGTCGATAAATTTAACTGTTGTTCCAAATGCTACTGTATCATCGAGACACATCGTCTTATTAAAAACGATTGAATTTGAAAGCATTACTGACAAATCATTGATTTTATTTTCTATCAATTCTTGAGTTGCCATTGCTTGCATATACTCCGGATTATCCTCAACAACTCCAATTGGTCTTGTTTCTTCAATCATTTTGGACGCTTTTGGACGTTCTTCCCATATAAGTCTATTCAACTCATTTGTCAATTTTTCAAAACCATTTCTTGTCAGTAATATTCTCATTATTATACCTTGATTATACTATTCAAAGGAATGTGCAAAAAATGCACATTCCTTATTCAATGTTATTATTTATAGTTTACATCTTATAAACAACCATTAATGCGGTTTCTACCTCATCAATTTGGTCTTTTGATTTGTCAAGATTTTCTTTATTCTTCATATATGCTTTTGCCATATTACTAAACAATGTTGCTTTAACTTTTGCTTCATCATCTACAACATTTTCATTCAACCGTTCAGCCAATGCTTTACAATTTTCTTTCATATGGTCTTGCAAATCTTTAATCTGATTCATACATTCAATTGTATCATCAACTACTTGTTTAATGGCATTTTTTTCATCATCATTAAAATTTCTTACATCAAATACACTCATTATTAACTCCATTATTCATCAATTTGACTTTTTAACCATTCCGACAATTCTTCCATATCCATTGAAATTGAATTATCAGTTAATTCATTTTTACGACTTTTTGAAATAACAGCAACAACAGGTACATTACTATACCCAAATTCTGCCATCATATCAATATTACCACAAAAGTAATAATCTGCATTAAATGTATCATTTTTTTCTAAATTTGTCAAGTTTTCTTTTGTTAATTTGCAAGGAATACATCCTTCAGCCATACCAAATTCAAGAATTGCAGGTCTTTCTTTACCAAGTTCTTGGTATTCAGATATTGTTTTAATTTCCTTCATTATTTTTTAACTCCTCTTTATTTTTATCAAGCACTTGAAAATCAACATTTTCTAAACTATTGTCTGTATCATCTCTTTTTAACACCCAACCAAGTGTTTTTTTACCATTCCCCTTATCAATTCGTCTACGCAAAAAATAGTAATTATCACGAACTGTTTCCTTAAGGTCTAATATCATTTGTTCTAAAGCTATCATTTTTATCCTTTAAGAAAGTTATTATATTTATATTCATTGTAATAGCATAATAGCAAATAATATATAAAAAGTCAATTTTATTAGTCAAAATAATGCAATAAATATATCTATACAGATTGAGGAAACATAATGGGTACAAATAATTTCCACATTTATCAGAAACAAAGAAGTCAAAACTATAATTATATCGATAGAGTATTAAAATCCTATGTCGAACAAGGTGGTGGATTATTTCATATTTACCCAATGCTTTCAGTAATTGATACAAAAGGTGTAGAACATAATATTGGAGAAAATGGTTTTACAAGTTCTGACCCTGTTTTTAATGAAAACCCTAAACGCAAATATTCAAGAGAAACATTTGATTTATGGGGAGTTACCCAAATGAAACCACCTTCTTGGCAATATGTTCTAGCAGGTATGTCTGATTTAGACTCTGATGAAAAAACCCTTATTGTTCACTATAATTCAATGATTGCTCAAATAGGACGTAAAATCATACCTGGTGATGTTGTGGAAATTTCTTGGCTTCGTGATTTAGATATACTTGGTCAAGAAACTGCTCAAAATAAATTTTATGTTGTATCTAGTTCACAACGTCATGACCAAGCTTGGGACCCTAACTACAAATTTCATTTATGGGAACTTAAAATGAAACCATTACCTGCTTCACCAGAATATTCAGACCTTTATAATACTGGTAAAGAAAATGACTTTTATGAAGACATTGGTTCTGCAAATGGTGGTGGTGGTTTAGACCCTAATAATACAACTGCTAAAAATGAATTAGATATTATGGATAAAATTCTTGAAGAAGCAGAAGAAAAGGGACCATCATATAGACTTCATGATGAACATCATTTATTCTTAGATGATAATGAATCAATTTATGTTGAAAATCGCTTTATTCCAAATGGTAATGATGGTATTCCGGCTGAATTGAATTGTGCAAATGTTGAATTTGGTGAAGATTTCCCTGAAAATCCTAACATTGATTCTTATTTCTTAAGAATTGATTTCAATCCACCAAGACTATTCAAAAGATTAGAAGGAAAATGGCAATTGATTAGTTATGATAATAGAACCGCTTGGCGTGGTGTACCAAATATTTTATTAAGTCATATTAATAATGATGATAAAATAATTTTTGAAAATGGTGAAATTCAAAATTCTCGTCAAAATATTAAAGATTTAGTTAAAGCTCGTGTGAAAAAAGAACATAATAAACCAAGACCTTGGAATGAAATTATTAAAAATTCTTGCCCAGATATGGATATTCCAACAGGTCGTTAATAGTTTTTACATAGTTTTTGCTTCATCATTCCAATTCAATTCATCATACCATTCTTTATATGATTTACAACCCATTGCTTGTGAATTCTTTTCTAGCAACCCCATTGTTGGAATAAATGGTTCGTGCAATAATTTCATATGTGATTCTTCTAATGTTTTACCACCTTTTTTACTATTACATTCACGGCAAGCTGTAACAATATTATCCCAAGTTGTTCGTCCACCCAAACATTTTGGATGTACATGGTCAAATGTCAATTCATCCGCATTAAAATGTTTTCCACAATATTGACAAGTATAATTGTCACGAAGATAAACATTCTTACGTGAAAACTTTGGTATATGATTTACATTAATATACTTTTTCAAAACAACGATTTTAGGTAATCGTATTCTTCTATTATGAATAGCAATCGTATCATCATATTCTTTGATTACAGATATTCTACCCTTCAACAATGATTTCATAACCTTTTTAACAGTATTTAAAGATAATGGATACTTACTTAAAGGTTGATAATCACCATTTAATATCAATACTGGTTTTGCCATAATATTTCTCGATGCTTTACTCATCATACTCTCTCTAATATTCATTTTATGATTACTATAAATCATTTATCAATATTTGTCAAGTATTATTTTCAAGCATTTTATCAATTATTGTTCCAAACCCAAACTTTATTACCACAATCATATATTCGATAATAACCCAGATTGTGCATAATTTCTGCTTCACTATTACCTTTATAACCTTGATTTAACAATCTATGTTTTTGACATTGATAACGAGTAAGTATTTTATTAGATTTTATCCATATATAATCTGGTATAGAGATTGATTTGTTATCAAATCCTAAAGTTTCATACAATTTACCTCTTGTATGTGCTATATTACTATAACTAATAACAGATTGGGGATTATGTACTTTAATAAAATATTTGAACAATTTACTTGCTCCACCAATTACATTACAACCTGCTTTTGAACAAAAACGACTTAATTCCCATTCAATTTTATTGGTATTATGTGGCTTACTAAATGTCATCAATGATACTAAATCATCATTATAATAAAGACCATAATAATACAATGAATGGTCATTACCTTGTAAATGATTTTCTTCAAGAAATTGCTTCTTATCTTTTTTAGATACTTCTTTAATAATACATTTTCGAGCATATATTTTGAATGAATTAGCATTTAAAATGTTTCTTAACTGATTTTTAATTTTATCTTTAATAGTCTTCCATTCATATCCAAAAATATGATAAATGAATATACCTTCAGATTCTGCTTCTAATGATTTCTGCAAATGATATCTTTCATTTCTAAAAATTTCACTATGCCAATAATCACCATTATATTCAATACCCATTTTAAATGATGGAATATAGATATCAATTTCCTTACCACTTTTCATTTTATAATGCTCAATAAAGTCTATGTCTATTTCTTGCATAAACTCTTGTAATTCTTTTTCCTCTTTTGAAGTAAATCTTGGAAAATCTTTCATCAAATCATAGCGATGTAATAATGTTAATGAAGCAAATAATTTAATACCACTTTTATCTGAAAATTCCAATGCGCTTTGTATATTATTATCTTTAATAAAATTAATTGTATATTCTTTATCATTTTCAAATTTCATCTGCTCTTCATTAAAATGCTTGTATGAATAATTTTCAACACCCCATTTTTTCATACAAGTTTTACGATATTTTTCTCGCTGATATAAATCATTACCATACCTTTTTTTACGAGTATTTAAATTTTTTTCTTTATAATCAATAGTTTGTGAATAATGCTCTTTTCCATATTTTTTTAAACAAGTTTCTTTAGATTTGTCTTTAACATCAGATAATTGAAAGACATTTTCAACACCTTTTGTATTCAATAACGTTTCTTTTTGCTTTTCATATACTTTTTTTCTATCTTTTTTTATACCATATTCTTTAAGAATATTTTGAAACATTCTTTTATTCAGATTAAAATATTTTGCACATTCATCTACTGAATAATTTTCTTCAATAAACAGTTCATAAACATCTTTTTTATAAGGTTTTTCACGCCTTAATACTGAACCTTCACGAATATAACCTAATGGATTTTCAATATAGTTTCTTAGCATTATCAACTCCGATGTTTTATTATACTATATATTATCATAATTATCAATAATTTTTTTGTTTGACAATTTATATAAAATATGCTATTAATAAATATATTAAAACATTAGAAGGCAATAATGAAAAGAAATTATCAAATAAATCCTTTGAAAAAAATAATAATTAATACTCCGACAGGTTATACATTTGAAAAACCTTATAAAGAAGATTTGGAAGAATTATACATAAAAAATAATATGAGCCAACCTGATTTATGTCAATATTTTAATGTTACAAGACGAATTTTACAAGGTTGGATAAAATTATATGGTCTTAAAAAAGATAAATCCCTAAGATTAAAAAATAGTTGTCTTTCTATTTCTAAAATTTCAAGTGATAAACACAAAATAGCATTTCTTAAGCAACAAAAAACAAAATTGAAAAAATATGGTAATAAAAATTATAATAATAGAATTAAAGCGAAAGATACATGTTTAAAAAAATATGGTGTTGACAATCCTAATCGTATCAATATACCATTAGAATCTATTCAAATCATTGAAAATAAAGATTCATTGATTAATTACATTCAAAATAATAATATTCTTAATGCTACAGACCTAGCAAATAAATTAAATATGAGTGAACCTCAAATTGCTCGTTATATTGTCAAGTATGATTTAAAATATTTGTTCAATTATTCCAAATCATTACTTGAGCAAGACATTAAAAACATAATTTCGAAACAACATTTAACAGAAAATAATATTAAAATTCCAAACACAAATTTAGAGATTGATATCTATATTCCTGCTAAGAAAATAGGCATTGAATTTAATGGCAATTTTTGGCATGGTGAATTGCATCGTCCTCATTTATATCATCAACAAAAGTCATTACTTGCAGAAGAAAATGGTATCTTTTTGTATCATATTTTTGAATATGAATGGAATACAAAAAGAGAGCAAATAATGAATCAAATTAATAACTTATTGGGTATTAATAGTGTTAAAATTGGGGCAAGAAAATGTGCTATAAAAGAAGTTGATGCAAAAGAAAAGAAGCAATTTCTTGAAGAAAATCATTTACAAGGAGATGATAGAAGTTCAGTTAAATTAGGATTATATTATAACGATGAATTGATATCAATAATGACTTTCTGTAAACCTCGTTTTAATAAAAACTATCAATGGGAATTAAGCCGTTTTTGTTCAAAAGCCGGTTGTAATGTAATTGGTGGAGCAAGTAAATTGTTCAAATATTTTATTAAAGTACATAATCCCCAATCTGTTATTAGTTATAGTAATATAGCACATACAAGAGGTAAATTGTATGAAACTTTAGGATTTGATAACAAATCAATCTCTATACCAGATTATATATGGATAAAATCTAATAAAATACTTACTCGTTATCAATGTCAAAAACATAGATTGTTAAATCAAGGTTATAAAGGTAATAGTGAAGCAGAAATTATGCACAATCTGGGTTATTATCGAATATATGATTGTGGTAATAAAGTTTGGGTTTGGAACAATAATTACAATAAAGAATAATAAACTTAATTGGCTAGATTTTTTGATATGAATCAATTTATGGAATGATATAATAAAAAAGAGGAGTAATTTACTCCTCTTTTTTGACAATCTTTTTCAGATTAGATAAAGCGCAAGTTTGCAACTTTAATACGAGCCAAATAGTCACCGGCATTACCAAGTGAGTTGGCAGGGTTAGTAAGTGCAAAGAAGCCATATCTTGTAGTCATTGCCATAACATGTTCGAATGTGTTAGGGTCAAGAATTGTGCCAGAACACATTACTGGAACATAAGGGCAGTAGTAGGCAGCAGCATCAATTTCATCTGAACCTTTATAACCAATCAAGATATCATCATCTACTGAATATGTATTAACATAAACTTTCAAAGTACCATTCAATGTACCAACGAATTTGTTATTTGTTGGTGCTTCAAATGTACCATCTACTGTTCTAACAAATTGTGAAGCAGTTGCAGATTGCAATACTGACAATACTGTATGAGAAACAACAGCCCAGTTAGCAGATGCTTTTCTGATTTTACGAGCGATTTCGTTAGAATAACGGTTAATCATAACAGCCAAAGCAGCGTGTTCATCAACAACAGATGTAGCAACACCAGAGATTTTGTTTTGGTCATAAGTAGCAACAGCCAAGCCAGCGATACTTCTCAATTTACCCAAGATTTCTTGGTCGATATCCAAAACAATTTGTTGAGCCAAAGCAGTTGTTAATTCTGATTCAATGTTAGCACCATATTGTGATTCAGCATCTTGCATAGCTTCCAATGTGAAACGTGCTTTCAATTTTCTTGAACCAGCTTTAACATCTTCTTTAACGAATTCGATGTTTACATCGTTTCCGCCAGTACCTTCCATAACGGCAGTATCAGCAGCACCTGGATTTTCCATATCTTCATTACCAGAATACCAAGCACCAATCAAGTAAGGTGAACCTAATTCTTGACCAGCCAAGATACCTTTACCATCTACAGGTGAATTTGTTGCATAACGAATTCTCATAGTTGTAATCAAACCAGATGGACCAGTCAAAGGTTGTACACCAACCAATTCGTGAGCCATAACAGTAGGCATAACACGTTTAATCAAAGGCATCATAACTTTGTTAATAATAGCAACATTACCAGCAACAGTTGCACCAGAAGTAGCGTGTTCTTTCAAAATTGCTCTACGAGAGTTTTCCAAAACGGTTTCTGTAATTGCTCTTTTTGATGCAGATTTAATATCAGATACTAAACCAGCTTTCATTTTATTCCAAGCAACGGCATTTTCCAATAAAATATTAGCCATATAAATTTTCTCCTATTATTTTTCTTAAATTAATTTACTGTTCGCAATAATTTTGGCTATTTCTGCATCAACATCTTGACTGCCCGTGTCCATTAAATCCATTGCAACCTTATTTTTGTTATTACCAGTTAAAAATACTGGTTTTTTATTTTCTTTCAAAACTCTTTCATTTTTATTTATTGATTTAACTGATGAATTACCTAAAATCATAGGAATATATTTCTTAACAGATTCAGTCAATTTTTCAGTAGGTACATCTTTTACCAAATTTTTAACCATATCTTGTTTAGTTTTATCTAAATATCCAACTGATTCAGAAATAATTTTTTCTCTCATCAATTTATCATTAACTTGTTTCAATTGTTTACTTTCATTCAATGCTTTATTTGCTTTATTTTCTAAAACTTTATTTGCATGAACTAATTTATTCTGATTTGCTTTAACAGATTCAAGTAAACCATTTACAACTTTATTTTCATTAAAGAATTTAACAGCAAATTCTCTTGCAAATGCTTCAAAAATCTTTGAACCAAATGATTTTTTACGAGATTCTGCAATATCTTTTCTAAATTCTGTTAATTCTCTTGATACAGAAGCATTAATGAATTTTTCCATTTTACCTGCTGCTTCAGCAAAGAATTTCTTTTTAGATTCTGCCAATTTTTCAGCATTTTCTTTAACCAATCTTACTCTCAAAGAATCCATAGATTTCATTTCATCTTTGTATGCTTTAGTTTGTGCTTTAACTTGGTCAGAAATAAATTTACCAAATTGATTCAATGATTCAGACAATTGCTTTTTATCATTATGTAATTCAGCAACTTCTTTTTTAACATTTTCATTCAAAAATCTTGATGCTTTAGCAACAAAATCTGCTTTTTTGTCTTCCAATGCTTTATTCATTGATTCAGTAGCTTCTTGCAATTTTTTATTAAATTTTTCTTTAATAATTGCTTCTTTATCTGCCAACAATTTATCCAATGATTTTTGAGATTCTTGCAATTTCAATTTTTCTTTAATAAGATTCTTTCTATGCAAATCAATCTTTTTCATTTCTTCATTCAAGACTTTATTTGTAACATTATTCATAGACTCAACAATCTTTTCTTTATCCAATTTTGCTTGTCTTGAAACTTCTTCATAAACTTCTTGACGTACTTCTTGACGGATTTGAGCAACTTTTTCTTTCATTAATGAAGTAAACGCATTTTTTACATCTGCTGTAGCATTATCGCCTAAGCATTCCATAAGTTTTGCATTCAATTCTTTATCTGTTAATTTAGTAGCCATTATTATCTCCTAATCATTATTTGTAATTCCAAGATTTAAACCAAGATACGATATCTTCATTCAATTCTTTTTCATATTTTTTAGAATTACCAATAATATAATCTTGTGCATTGTTTAATAATTTTTGACCTGCCCCACCTTGAAATTTTTCATAGATTGGTGTTGGGCGAGCATCTTGTGCTGAAGGTGTTGCAACAATATCAACAGTAATAATTTGAAAGTCTGATACTTCATTTGACCATTCATCTACATTACCAGAACCACGTGAGCTTACTCCCAAAGGAACTCCGTCCATAAGCAAACCTTCAACAATTTTTCCAGATGGTGTATTAGATAAAATTTTCATCTTACCAACACCATCATTGCCTTCCATACGCATTTCTGTAATCATATGGGAAACATTGTGTACATTGATAACCAATGTATCTGGGTGGTCTAATTCTCCAAGAACACCACCGTGTAATTGAATTTGTTCTTTTAAATCTTCTACAGCGTGAGCAATTTCGTGTCTTGGATAGATACGACCATTTAAATTTTGGATTTCACCTTGAATAAAAATACCATTCAAGTACCAATGTTTTTTTCTATTACCATTCTCATCTACATAGTCAGATGGGTCAGCCAATAATTTTGACTGACCATGACTAATGTATTCTTGAAGAACTGGTCTTTTGATTATATCTACCATTCTTCTTCCTTGTATTAATTACCCATCATTGATTTACCAGCTGTTGGATTATTTGCTGGTTTTTCTGCTTTATGCCAAGATTTTGCACCTTTATTTTCAGTTGAGCATACTTTAGCTTTTGCAGAAGGTGCTTGACCTTTAGAACCTGCACCAGCATTATTGATTCCTGCTTTTGCATTCAATTTCATACCAGGCAATTTACCAAAATTCATAGTACCTTTTTTATTAACGCCTTCTTCCTCTGATGATAATTTTTTACGAGGGTCAGCAACTTTTGTAAAGCCTTCTTCTACAGCGTCTTTTTCATCTTTTTCAATGTCTTCCAATTCATCAATTAATTTAGCCAAATCTTCTGCTGAAAATTTGATATCATCAATTACTTCATCTTCATCTCTTTGAACATCTTCATATGAATCTTCGTCTGAATCAAAATCAACATCTGCGTCAGCGTCTTCAACATCTTCTTCGCCTTCTTCTGTTTTTTCATCTTCATCATTTACATCAAATTCATTTTCCAATGATTCATCTGCTTCGCCTAACATATCATCGGCATTGTCAGATTCAGCACCATCAAATTCTTCATCATCTGCAACATCTTCGGCATCTGCATCAGCGTCTTCAACATCTTCTTCGCCACTAATTGTTTTTGAAATTTCATCAAATAAATCAGAAACCTCATCAGACAATTCACCAGCCATTTCAAATTCGCCACGCAATTCTTCCAATGCAACTGAAGCATCTTCAGCAACACCATTATCTTCGCCTTCTTCAGACAATTTCAATTCATCAATGCAATTTCTTACATCATCAAATTTTGCTTTGATTTCATCAGTAACTTCAGCAGGGAATTTATCTTCCAATTCATCAACAGCGATTTGAGCCTGATTGAATTTTTCTTCAGAATCAGAACCCATTTCATCTACTACTTCATTATTGAAATCATCACCCATATCAGAAACTTCAAAATCCTCATCAGCAGATTCAAGCAAAGCATAACTACTCTTTGCTGCTAAATCCCAATGACGCTTAAATAAACGTGTTGCTTTAGCAACATCATTATCTTGAACAAGAGCATCAAAGGCTTCTGCTAACAATTTTTTATTTAAGTTATTAGACATATACATCTCCTTAAGTGTTTTTATATAAAAATTGTTCTAAATCTATTTATGAAAAAGGCTTAATCAATGTATTAGAAAACAAAAAAACCTCTCTAAAATTGAGAGGTTTTTAAATTAGAAATCTTGAACATCTGTTCTTGACATATGTCTTTCTGGCTTTATTTTCTTTTGTTTCTCTAAATTTTGTTTAAAACGTGTATCAATAAGATTTTCTAAATAATTTCTTAATTGCTTTTCTGATGGTAAAGATTTATGAGTATCTATATATTTTGTTAATTTTGGCATATAAATTTTATGACCATATTTTTCATTATTCATACCTATATTTCTTTCTATTCCATCATCATACATAGTTCTTTGATTCTGCCAACCGGTATAATCTTCCCCCGCAATAAAAAATCCATATTTATCATAACCAACACTATATGAATTTCCTTCCTCATTTTGTGTAATAGAATGCAAAATTTTTACTATATAATCTGCTATTTCATGATTAAAAGAATCTTTTTGACCATATCTTTCTCTATATGAAAATTCTTTACCCAATCCTTTCTTTAAATTATGTATTGCTTTAATAGGATGTAATAATGCACTGTTTTTGGCACCTAATGGACCCTCAACTATTTGCGCTTCTTTAATAAATGCTTTATTTCTTTGAACAAATTTTTTAGTTTCTTTTAATGATTCAAAATTTTTGGTAACTTTTTTACCGCTATATGTTTCAAATAATATTTTCATTATTGTAACCTTTAATATTGTTTACAATTATTTATTACATTGGCATACCACCAAGACCCATATCTTCTTCAGGATTTGCTTGTGGTCCATATAAAATTGGTACAAATACTGAATCTTGCGCCAATTCTTCACGCTTTTGATTACGAATTCGTTTCAATTTATTAATATCAGCCAATCGTAATACTTTTTTGCGTTTTTCTCCCAAATGTGGAATAGAATTATCTTCTTGTCTATCATAAGGAGAATTTAATGTTTGTTGTTCGTCTTCTAATAATATTTTCTTTAATTCATTAATCATATTTTACTCCTTACATTGGTCCACCCATATCGGCTCCGCCCATTCCACCAGCGGTTCCCATACCCATATCGGCTCCGCCCATACCCATATCGGCTCCGCCCATTCCACCAGCGGTTCCCATACCCATATCGGCTCCGCCCATACCCATATCGGCTCCGCCCATACCCATATCAGGGTTCATTTCTTGACCCAAATCATTTAAGTAATCATTTGGAATATCTTCTATACCAACTGTTCTTAAACCAGGTACTTGATTCAAATCTTCTGTAGGTAATTGAACATCTTTGTCTTTAAATCTTTCTTGATTTTCAATAACTAACAAACGTTGGTTTTCATTAAATTCTTCATCAGTTAATTTCAAAAATTTCTTCAAAGCAAATTGACGTGCAATATATGGGGATTGAATTGCTGATGAGAATGCGTCTAATCTTGATTTAGCAATTTCTTCTTCTGCTAATTCGGTAATATTTGTTGGCTCATAAAATGATAATTCATAAGCATCTTCTTGAATTTCTAAACCACGATATGCAACATATTTTTTAAATTCTTTATCCAATTCAGATATCAATATTGCTTGAACTCTTTGACAATATTTAAAAAATCTTTGCTCTTGTACAAGTGTTGATGATAAACTCGTTGGAACAGAACGTCCTTCAGATTCTGTTGGACCATAAGGTACCCAAGATTGAGGTACTTTTAATCCACGAATCAAAAGATTTTCCCAATACACCATATCATTAATTTCACCAAGATTTTGTCCACCAGGTAATTTTTCAATCTTTGGTTGAACACCATCTGAATCAACTGGTAGCCAATAATCTTCATTCATAGGTATTGAATTATATGCAACATCAATAGTATTAAAAACACCATCTGAATCTTTTGAAGGCATTCTTCTTTGACTCATTTCATTTTTACATTTTTCTAATAATTGTTTTCTTTTATATCTTGGAACTGAACCAACAGGTATAGTGAAAACTAATTTTTCTGTAGCATTTTTAATTCGATATAACAATATACAATCTTGTAAAAGCATTTTCTGAATATATGCTTTATAAATATTTTCCAAAATGCTTACACCATAAGGATATACTAAAATATTGTCCACATTCATTGTTAAATGAACAACATATTTAGCATCTATTGGTAAAGTTGTTTGGTCATCATTTGGATTATTTGCTATTTGAATTTGATTAGCATTTGTTGCGCTTGATGAATTTAAAACATTGCCTTGCAAAGTATTTAGAAAATTTCTTGTTTGAACATCTGATGAAGCTGATGTAGCAACTTTTAATGGAACATTTAATTCAACATTTTTTATTACATAATGAGTTGGATTTTTACATTCATCTGCAACAATTCCAATAACATCATATATATTAACTCTTTGTAATTCCAATGTTTCTGGGTCACGAATAAAAAATGAATCACCATATTTTAATGTATCACGGATAGTTGTATAAATTCTTTTTTTCCAATCTTGTTTTCTAACCCATTCTTTTAATACTAATTCCAAACTATCAGTATGAGAATCTGGTAATTCTATACCATCGGTATATTGAATTCGAAAAGGCATATCTGCATCGGATTGTGTAATATAATCCGCAAGCATATCTAATGACCAAGAAATAACAGGGTCTTGCTCCATACCATCATATACATTATATCTTTCCATACGATTTGATGGTCCTTGATATACCATTGGTAAAAAATTCTTATATTTGTCATAAACGCTTCCAGTTCCGGAATATCCACCTCTTTCAACACCTAAACGTGCTTTTGGAAGACTAACATTTTTCAAAAATTTTTTATAAGACATTACCATAATTCCTTAAAAACTCATTGATAATAATATTTATTGTCAATAATTTAATTAAGAGATTCCTGTAATTAATGACTGCTCTGTGCTTCTTGTTGGCTGAAGTTTATTATACAGTTGTTGGTCTTCTAATGATTTACAAATACCATTTGCACAATCAATCAATTTATCCAATTTTTCACTAACATTTTCAGCATTTCTATTATTTTGATTAATGATTTCATCATTCATAGATGATACTTTAGATATTCCTTCTTCCGCTGGTTTATCAAACATAGAACCAATTGCACCGCCTGCTGAACCTAAAAGGTCTTGACCAAGTTTACCACCTTGCCACATACCAATAAGTCCGCCAATTCCTGCGCCAACTGCTGTTCCTATTCCTGGAATTATTGACCCAATTGTTGCACCCATAGCGGCTCCCGCTGCACCACCAGCCCAAGCACCACCTAATCCTCCGCCAACACGTCCAATAGTCTCACCAGTTTTTTCACCCATAATTCCTTTTTGTCTATAATCATCCATATTTTCATAATAATCAATCGCATTAAGTCCAGTATATAAAATTGTTCCAGCGGCACCGAGACCTCTTGTTAATCTAACATTTTTACCATACTTTCCAAGCATTCTTGTATATTTTCCCAATTTACCCACAGGTTTTTTAATAAATTGACCTTTTGCATTACGATAATATTGTCGTTTACCATTATTTGAAATCTCATCTGCACCAAAAAAATTTCCTAACTTTTCTATGCCATTTTCAATCATTGTACCTACAATGAGTGTTCCGACCATCATTCGACCCATCAACCAATCTTTAATGCCAGATGAAAATGCTTGAAAACCTATACTTGTTATTGCACCAGCCATTCCAGCAACATCTTCTCCAAGAGTATCACCAATTGCTTTTTGAATGTTAGCACCAACATTAGAAATCACACTTACACCTTTTTCCATTCCAGCTGTTGTTTTAGATATTACTCCAAGAGATGTTTTTATAGCATCAAAACCACCTGCAATTCCCATATCACGTTGATTTCGTAAACGATTTATATTATCTTGAGTATTAATTGCATCACGTCTAATCTTCTCATCTTCAGAATTTGGTTTATTTTCTGAATCAAAACCATATTGCATTAATTGGTCAGACAAATTTGTAAACATAAGTGTTTGTAATAAATCACTATGACCTGCAACAGCATATAATGAAGAGTTTTCAGCTCTATTAAATCTTTGTTGCTGTGATTTATTATATATTGGTCGTAATTTCTTTTGTAATTGACCAACTGTTTGAGCATTTATCTCTTGACCACTCATAAGCATTTGACGTAATTCTTGTAATAGCATTGCATTATCAGGACTTCCTGCCATCATCATTGCTATATTACTTGTCGGAATACCTGTCAATAAATAATCCATAATTTCAGGACTATTTAAACCAATTTCTTTTAATGTTTGAGCAGAAACTTTATTTTTACTATTACTTGCCCAAGTTGTATATCTTGCTTCACGTCCCTTTAATTCATTTTCTGCTGTAATTATAGATACAGATTTTCCTGTTGCATTTTTTAAGTCTATTAAACTTTTAGTTGTTTTATCAATATATTGTGTCAATGTATTGTGTGCTTGCATTTCACGTAATTGTGCAGGAGCAAGCTGATTTATCGCATATTCAAAAGCAGAATTAGCTTCTTCTTGCGACAAACCCATTTGACGTAAATTTTTGTATTGCTCACTATATAATCCAACACCATTGCCAATAGTTGCATTTAATTTTGTTAAAGTCGGATTCATTTTAACCAAATTTTTCGCAAAATCTTTATAATATTGACCTGCTTCTGTCGCCAAACCATTTAATGAGCGAAAACCATCTTGTAATTGAACACCAGCATTGCCTAATTCTATAAAAGATTGAACATAATCTATTTGATTATTACCAAGTTTTACCAAAGCATCAATGGATTTTTTTGCCGTATTAATGAAAAAATTGGCATTACGATGAAAAAATGTTCCTAAATCTTCATCTTTCTTACGCAAAGATTTAACCAACTCATCATGTTGTTTTCTCTCTCTTTTAATGCGTTCATTTTCAAGTTGTTCTTGCTTTTTACTTATTTTTTCTTGATTTTTATTAACCGCTTTGGTCTGTGTTTCTAATTCTCCACCAACACTTCGTATTAATACACCAAATTTTTTATCTAATAAAGATGCTAAACCTTTTAAATCGGCAGGGTCTTCCAAACCAACACGAATAGCACCAGAAGGCAAATGTGCAACAATTGCTTCCATAGAATCAATCATATCTTTTGAACTAAGTTGTACTGTATCAAGCATTGTTTATCCTTAAACATGTATTGATGAAATCTTTGATACCAATGGAGATGCACGCTTTAATAATTCTTTTGTACGAGCCAAAAATGGTTCAGCAATAATCACCAATGCTATATTACCAGATTTTTTCTCAACAAATGTAATAATAGTTCTTTTTGAATCCATAACACGGATATCATTCATTTCACGAACATTAAAATTATTACGAATTTTTGGGTCATATTTCATTACTTGAATAATACGAGAAAATTCTTCAGTCGAATTAATAACCAACTGATAAGAAATATTTTGCAAAAATCGTTTAACCATTTCATCAAATGCTTTTATTTCAGTCTTTGTTGCATTTAATTCTTTTTCTTGATGGTTACGTATTTTATACTCGGTTGAAATCATTTTTGCTAATATTGAGCCACTATTCATTTCCATAGCGTCACCAATAAATCTTAAAGACAAACCCAAATATTCATTATTATCTGGAATTGGACTTAATTTAAAACCACCCAATGCCAATTTTGCTTCCGCACCGAGATTTCTTGAACTTAATGGAGTTGTTTTTTGATAACGATTACGCAATGGCACTCTTTGACCAGTTGTTCTTACATCACTATCATTATAATACTTATATGCACCCATTTTTACTTTGTTTGGTAATGCTGCATCAGAATTTTTGCTATCTTCATCATAAGCATCTTTTGAAAATGATTTAGCAGCTTGTGTATCACTACCTAATACACCCAATCTTTCATAATTAATTCTTTTAATATACTTAACCAATGATATCGCCAATTCTTCAGAATTAATAATTTCTTTCTTTAATTTTGGATTCTTGATAAAATCTTTCAAAACTGATACTTTGCCATCAGAAATCTTTTTTGAACGAGATACTTTGGATTGTTGTTTTTTAACAATTGATGAAGTATTTTTATCCTTTTCTTGCTCAATCTTTTCATTATTTTCAACAGATGTTGCATTAATCAATGGTTTTTCATCATTTGGTAATACTTTTTGAGCAATTTCTTCTGCCGAATCATTGATATTCTTTTTAATATCTTCTTCAGATATTTTTTTATTATCACCAGTTGCATTTTTTATCAAATCTTCAACTTCTTCCCTCTTTTCTTGAACAAATAATTGTGATACCTCATTTTGTAAATCTTTCCACTCATTATTTGTCATATGGTTTGATAAATCTTTACTATCCAAATAATTGCGAACAAGTCTTATTTGCTCTTTTGTACCAGCAATTCCTAACTTATTCTTTAATGCTTTTATCAATACATCTGCCAAATCCTCATTTGATTCAATCAAAAATTCAGGATTATTATTTCTAATTGATTCATACAATGATTGTGAAATATTAAATAAGCCATTTTTTGTAAATACTGTAATCATAAATCAAACCTTAAATTCATATATGAGTATTTATTTAATGCTTCTTATGCTTTCCACGCTTTCTTTTCTTACGAGTATTTGGTAATGATTCATAATAAGATTCCATCTCATTCTCATAATTAATCAAATCATAATATTTTGGACACCAGCATATCAAAGGTATCATCAATGTATTCAATACATATAAAACTAAATTTGGACTATATTTGTCAAGATATATAAAACATCCTATATAATAATACAATGCAATAATACCAAATGGTATTGCTGTTAAAGCGACAAAATATTGTAAATTCTTCTTATGAAACTCAAGTGAATCTTCATCAATATATAATTCAACTCTCTGATTGTTTTTCATATATATCATAAAAGCACATGCCCAAGGACTTATTAATATCATTGAAATCACCAACAAAACATTTGCCCAAGTAACATCAAAAACATATATATCAACATCTGTTGTAAATTGTATTATTTGAAAAATAGATACTGACAGAATTCCAATAAGAAGTGATACAAATTCATGACATACACCAGGTATGCTTCTTATTATTACAAAAAAGAGATATGTATAAAGCACAAATCTCAAACCTTGGTCACCCTGCTCCAAATATTGATATATTTGTATCATTCTATCATCAAATGACATTGCTTTATTTCCTTTCATATTATTACTTTATAAAGCAACTATATCACAAATAGATTAAATGTCAAGCATTATTTTTATCATCAATGTATTTTTTATGTAATCTATAATACATATCTCGCACTTTAAATGGCATAGAATATGCTTCAGTTAAACTAACCGCACCTTCAGTTCGAACAGAAATATCAATTATTGATTCTTCTAATTTCTTCGCTCTTGATTTTAAGTCTTTGATTAATGACTCAATTCCGTCATCAGATAATGTCAAGAGCCTATTCCGAAAAAATCGGATTGATTATATCCATAAAATTTTTCTTCCCATTCTTTATGGCAACAAGGACAAGTCATAACCAATGTTTGCGTCAATCCATATCCATTTAATTTCTTAATAGTTCTATTCAATTCATTAATTAAATCAGCAGATGAATTTGTTACAAACTCATAAATCATTGTCTTATCTTTAACTATTGTTTCATCAGGCAATTGAATCTTTACTATTGCTTCAGTAATCATTGAATTATTAATTTTATCCAATTCTAAATAACTTTGTGTAATAGCATTTTTTGCTTTATCATCTTTTGCCAAATCTTCATAAGACTTATCATATTCTTTAAACATTTTTAATAAACTTTCATACTTAAATGATAAATTACTATACTTTAACTTATCACTTATAAGATTTGGAGATACATAAATTTTAAGACCATTTTTTGTTTCTACAATGTATTCTTTCTCCAAATATGTAATATCTCTTAACAAATCATCAATTTCATAATTTAAATCAAACGAATGTGTTGAAAGAGTTTCTGAAGATTCTTCTCTTTTAATTTCTTCATCACTCATATTCTTCATTCTTTCTTCACAATATGGACAAGTTGTTGTAAATGTTATATCATCACCATATGTTGCTTTGCGAATTGCTAAAAATAGAACATTAGCATCTGGATACAATAATTTTTCAGGTTCTTTAATGCTTGGAACACAAGATTTAATAAGGTCTATGTTTGCTTGACCGGATATCAAAGCATCCGGATTTAACATCATTAACTCATCTTTTGGTAGCATTGGATAAACCTCAACTTCATTACTTGGGGTATATGCTATCATTCCATCATCATACCATTCACCATTTGAAGGCAAATGTACACTCAATTCAGCTTTACGAGCAAAATTCATCAATGGATTGTTCTCTATCATTTAAAGCTCCTCATTATTTTACCAATATTTATAACCAAAATAGAGTGATATTTTATCATACCACTCTATAAAAATCAATAATTTTCAAAATATTGTAATATCTTTTCCACCACGATTTGAGATTCTTTTAAAAGATATTGATACTTTGTCATACCATCAATAAAAATGGTTGTATCATTGAGTATTTCTGAATCTTCTAAGAAAGAATAACATAAATCGTTTAATTCCAATGCACCATCTTCAATACCAACATTATACAAAATTGGTGCAGTTGAACTTTTACCAGCGTATTGAACCAATACCCATTTACCATAATTGTTATAATATTTGAAATAAGAATCTTTCATTATATTATTCTTTAATAAGTATTCATTCATTAATGCTTCAGTATTAAATGTCATTTCCGGTTGAATCAAATATGTGGTATCATCTTTATACAAGTCAGTATAATTCCAATACTTTGTCATATTATATGACTGATATGCCTTTAATTTAAAATCATTTTTCCCATTCATTATCCAAAGAGTCCAAATATTATCATAATCTTCATCCTTTTCAACCAAAATTGACTTTCCAATCAATGATGTATCTTCAATCATTCTCAAATCATTATGTGTTTTTACTGAATAATCATAATCCACTGTCATATTATTATCCAAAAAGATTTCATTAAACGCATTTGTTCCAACATCAGCAGTTGTCATAACATCTCGTGATAAAAAGATTTCATTACAAATATCCACAAAATTTTTACGAGCATTTATCATATCTTTAAACATTGATTGTCTTGGTCTTAATTGCAATCCTGTTTTATTTTTATCACTCAATGCTGGGTCAGGAACTATTTGACCTAAATTATCGATACCAACCAAACTATCTTTCATTTTAGACCACAAAAGACTTGGTATTTCATCATCATCACCTTCACGAACCATAAGCCATTCTGTATGATTATTTAAATCCTCATGTTCTTTAAAATTCATCTGTATAACAAAATCTGTACCAGTTGTTACCAAATCAAAATTTGCCAAAATAAATGTACTTGTTTGATAATCATTTTTATCAACATCAATTGGTGCAAACCATATAATGCCTTCATTAGTTGGATTATTAATAATATTAGATATATTCAAAGCTGATTGAGTTCTAAATGATACTTCAGGAATATCAATCGGATTTTTTACCCAATAATAGTAATAATCATCATTTTTTAATGTTTTGCTATTCCATACTTCTTTATGTACGAATTTGGTAACATCTTTTGGTAATGAAGAAGAACATACCCATTCCATTATTGCTATTTCAGAACCAGGCAATTGCTTACCCCAATTATCTCTCTTATAATTGATATCACCTTGATGATAATCCAAATATCTAACTTTTGATGTATCCCACCATAAATAACCAACCTTTATATCACCCCATTTATAGTAATCATTATAATCAGTTACAGGGTCATAAGATGTGATATAATTAACCTCATCTAATACATTATTAGGTACAATACCTTGCAATGGGTCAAATAATTGTATTGATGATATTGTTTCATCTGTTAAGTCATTGATAATATACAATTTATTCAATTTTTTAATATCAACCGTTTTTGATTGAACACGGTATAATTCAAAGTTCTTACCATTATATTTAAATATTGACCAAGCCTTGTCATCAGTAATATTTTCAGATTTTTTCAACAAATTTTGAGGGTCGTTAATTTCATAATTTATCAAAATATCTTTGGTCACAAATACTAAATCATCCTTTGTTAAATACTGTGTATCAAATGTTGATAATTTCTTAATATTGTCAACTCTCATTGAGATATATTGCTCATCATCAATCTTTTTGTAAACATTCCAATCATAACTACTTGTTTTTACAACCCAAATAGTTTCGCCAATCTTCATATTATCCTTGTTTGAATCAAAACCATCTAAATCTGCAACAATATAATCTACATCATTTATCTGTAAAAAACCACCCATAGGATTTAAACATTTTTTACCATAATCAAATCCATTGCTATTCTTGTTATCAATCTTTTTCAACCATTTATTATCGCTCCAACCAATGTTTATGATACTTGGATTATCATTTACTGTATCATTAGTTGAAAATGATATTATTTGAGGATTTTGAGTAATTTTTTCAGCAGGTATACTTAACTCTATTGTTGAACTATTAATTGTATAGCCGAATTCGCCAATCTTAAATGCCCAATTATCATACAAATCAATCTTTGAATTATTGGAACTCATAATATATTCTGAACGATTTAATTTACCAAATGAACGTTTTGTTCCTTTTTCATTCAGCAAACCTTTGTAAAAATCAAACATATTACGATTATTCAATAACAAATTTCTCATAGTTTTTGATTCACGATATCCAATGGTTTGCATAGCAGTATTACGATAATCACCGAATGTTCTTATGTCATCTGTATCATATATATAGTTAAAATCATCTGCCAACTTGTCATAGTTACTAACACAGCCATCATTTTGCACCAAATAACCTGGTGCATATAATGTTCCATCCCAACCATTTGCACAAACACCATTTAATTTAAAACGTTGAGTTTTAACGCATAATAATGAATCATATAAAACATCACCATAAATTGTTTCATTATCAAACAATAAACTATGCTCATAATTAACACAATTAACTCTAAACATTGTCATAATATATTCTTCAGAGAAAATATCTGTATATGTTTGATGTCTATATACTTGTAAATCCTCATTAAATATTGGCTTTCCAGATGTTCCTAATACAGTCCAATTACCATTTAATCTTTTTCCAACCTTATCTAAAGTACCATTATGATGAATTCTAATTTCATTTGACGCAGGATTCAAAATAATTATTTGACCACTTTCAGGAATGATTGAAGTCCATCTCAAAAAATCTTCCGCCTTAGAATTGAAATCAATGATTGCACTATCATCATTAATTGTAATAAACTCAACACCATTATCTTCCAAATATTTGCCATAACCACAAATAATTGTAAACAATTCTTGAACAGATGTATAAGTTGTTTTATACTTAATCTTAGTATATGAATTATCCCATTGATTATAATAAACTACTGATTTACCATTGATTTCTACAGCCGTTTTTTTACCATTTATAATAGGATTTTTAACCATAAAATATGGTTCATTAACATTATAACCATCAATCATATAACCTTTATCATTTTTTACAATAATGATAGCAGAATATGAAAGAATCTTATCAGTCAAAGATTTATGAATATTCATATGAACATTATTTTCAGGAATGATTCCATAATTATCTGATTGAATAGTAATAGTATTTTTCTTATAAAATGCTCCACAACGATAGAATAATCTTATATCAATATTACGATAAGGATTTCCTAAATAATCAGTAATATCAAGGTTTTGTTTAACTAAATAATCACTTATCCATTGTTGAATACCAATCTTTTTAACATACTTGTCATCAACCATTTCATTATGAATAATTGTATTATCATTTGTTGTTCTTTTACGAGTATCAGTATAAACTATTTGCTCATATGATGTTCCTTCAAACAATACTTTTTTACCTAATGTTTTCCAATTTTCTTCAACCCATTGAATTGGTTTCATTTTATATAAAGCATTTTGTAAAGCATAACGATAGTCAGATGTGTAATACCACATTGTTTCAATCATTCCCATATCGCCGCTTTCCCAATTCTTTGAAGCATTAATAGCAATAGGATTTTTTTCAACTATTCCTGCCATAAATGGTGTCAGTAAATTACCACTTTCATCAACAGGCAAATATTTTTCTATCAATCCTTTACGCTCAAATTCTTGATGGAATCCTTGATTATTACCATCAGCAATATAACCATTCTCAATGTCTTTCCACATAGGTATATTAGAAGAAGTATAAGGTGCTTTTCCATAATGCTCTTCCCACCATTCAGGCTTATCACCAAATCCAAGCATTTCCCACGGATGAGTATGTGGTCTATAAGTATCATAATAATACATATAAATTGCTTTATATGAACCTTTAAGTTGATTGCCTTCCATATCATAACAGCCAGAATAGTTCCAAGTAAATGGGTCTTGGTTGTTAAATTTTTGGTTAATCATATATTCATAGTTATTTTCACTACACCATTTTTCAAAGAATGGTGTCAAAACATTCTTAAATTCTTCATAAGAATAATCTGTTTGTCTAAACTTACCTGGAATTATTTTATACTTATTAAATGATGGATTTTCAATAAATTCTTGAGAAATACTTTGATAAATTTGATTCTCAATTTCTAATAAAGCATTATCACGATAATCTCCAAAAAGCATTTGATAAGAACCATCATGACATAATAATACAGTATTACCATTAACTTCATCTTCAACTGTTGTAATTCTTGGCTTATAACAATTATCTATACCCAAATATGCAGGAGTTGCAGGTATATAAGCATTACCCAAATTACTTGCCACACCATTGTTATAAAAAGAATTTAATCCTTCTTTGCCAACATTCATTTTAGACAATGCTTCTTGAACAATATTGAATGGTTTTGTTTCTTCTAATACTCTTAATGAAGCACCATTTTCAATTTTTTGTACCCATTCATACTCTTGATACTCATTTGTCTTAGACATTGTTTCAATAACATTTCTAAACTTTGCCTTAAATTTTGTATATTCACTTGAAGCATAATTGATAGCATTACAAATATTAGTATCATCATTGGAATTCAAAAGCATTGTCTTCAATAATTGACGAGAATTTTGAATAATCTCTGTACCCAATGTTAAATCTTTCTTTGTATTCAAATAATTATTATTACCACTACTATTGCCGGTAAATCCTTTTTGATTACTAATAATTGAAGTCATTTGGTCAAAACATTCATTATAGTTAATCTCTTCTATATCCTTGTTTAAAGGGTTAGCAGTCAAAGATAATGGCAAATCATAATAATATCCTTCAGCAATGATGTCATTTAAACCATCAATAAGGATTTTCACACAAAGATAATCATCAATCTTCAATTCAACCCTTGATGTAAGGATTTTCAAAGTTTTATCATCCAAAATGTAGTCTAATCCTTGATTTAAAATATTACCATTCAAATATACTATTAAGGATTTTCTAACATTTGATTCAATTGGCTTATAAGATAATTCAAATGGTACAAATTCTCTTATCATTGTATGGTCAGACACTTCATAAGACTCTGTATGAACATCAATTTCATCAATTTTAATTTCTGTTGAAATATATTGAGTATGGCTATCCATTGATAAATGCCAATCATTCAAATATTGGTCTAACCCATTGATTTTAACAAATTTATAACCTTTTATTTCTTCTTTTACTTCATCATTATTTACATAATAGTAAACATCATTATTCAAGCAATTGACAAAAGTATAGTTGCCATAACCATTTGTTAATATTTTTTTACCCAAATCTGTATCAATGATTGCATTATCATCATTTGTCTGTTTATAATCAAATAATTTTGAGCCTTTAAATGATGATTGAGGATAAAATAAAGAATTATCCAATTCTATCTTATTGATATCATATAATTTAAACAATGGTGATTGATTAACATCAGTTTTTTCTTGCCCTATTATCCATTCTGAACCATTGTAATAAAAATATTGTCCAGCATATGTACCACTCTTTACTAAAACACCTTCACCCTTAACTGGTTTTCCATCTGTTGATAAACCATTGAAAATAGGTTGTAATATAATGGTTTTTACAGTATTCTTACCAGATACTTCATAAACCATATTAGAATTTTCTTCAACCTCATCATTTAATATAAGAATTTTATCACCATCATTCAACTCTCTTGTTCCTTGAAACAATATTGCAAATGATTTACCGTGAATATCATTCTTATTTCCATAATATACAAAATCCACATAACCACGATTATATGTGCCATAATTGTACAACTCTATATCTTTATTAAAACAAATGATTGGTTTTTGCGCTTGCTTATAATGAGTTGCTGTATCACCTTTTGCAACTAAAGTTCTATGAAACCAACGATTTCGCTTAGACCATTTATTACCATCTTTACAGCCACGTTCCATAACATAATAATCTGGTATTGTATTGATATCTTCTGAATCATTATCTTCAATCAATTGTATTGAATCACCAACACCCTCAACAATATAGATATTATTATTAAATTCTGTGTTTACATCATTTGTAAACATTATACGCATACCAGAAGATAATGTCAATACTGTATCTACAACATCTAATCCCAATGTTTGTTTATAAGTATAAGAAAAATCTTGTTTTCCAATAATATCTCTCTTAGCATCGGTTTCTTCTTCAAAAACAAATGGTGTTGGACCTTCTTCCACCCAATAATAATAATTGTAGTTCAAGAACATATCAATATTAATCAATGGAGACCAAGACCAATATTTACCATCAATAATACGATTAATATTATTTGTATCAACTCCTTGCAATTTTAAACTATTGATAAAATCACAATAGTCTACGATATTGATTTCTCCATTTGCATTATTTGTTACCAATGATGGTGTTAATTGATAATTTTGTCTTTCGGGTGTTGATTCTTCAATATAATAATCACCACTATTCATTGCTACTGTTTTCTTACCAATATAGCCATTAACTTCTTTTTCATCAGATGTTTGAAAAAAATGATTCATTACATAATCTAAAAATTGCCCTATCAATCTTCTATTAGAAAATTCCTGTGGAAAAAATTGCTTTAAATCACGTTTAATAATCATCTTAACCATTATTATTATCCTTATAATGCTTGCATACAATTATTTATACATTGCCTTTACCCAATTTTTGAGGTCTAATAATTGTATAAATATTGATAAGAAGGGTTTGCAATAAATAATTGTATAATACTATGGAGATTAAAATATGGAATATGTAAATACTTTATCAAAGTTTGGTACTAAAGTTGCTGACCGCAATCAACGTGTAAAATATCCAAAGATACCTACAAGATTCAGAGTGTTGTTTGAAGGCTTTGCTGCTCCAATCGGCGGTGAAGATATTACTATGGATATGAAAACATTTACAGCACCAAAAGGTCAATTTGAAGAAAAACAAATCGATTGTGTAAATGGTCCAATTTATTATGCTGGTGGTTGGACTTGGGAACCATCTGATTTTACTGTTTATGATTCATACGATAATGCAAACTATAAATCACTTTATAGACAAATTCAATTACAAAGAGATTTGTCTGAACAAGTTACTGCAACAGTTTCACAAAATTATAAGTATGTTTCAAAATATGAATGTACAGATGGTCATCAAAATACTATTTGTACTTGGGTTATGGAAGGTTGTTTCCTAACAAAAGCACAAGTTGCTGATGGTGAAGCTGGTAGTTATGATGCTCAAGTAATTAGTTGCTCTCAACGCTATGACAACGCCGCATTATATGATTACGATGGAACATTAATTACAGGTGATGGTGCTATTTCAACAATGATGTCAAAAGTTATGGCATTTTAATCATAATAATATTCAAAAAAGAGGTCTTTTTAGACCTCTTTTTTGTTATCCCATATCCATACTTTATTGCCACAATCATATATTCGATAATACCCTAAATTGTGCATAATATCCGCTTCACTATTTCCTTTATAACCTTGATTTACCAATTTATGTTTTTGACATTGATATCTTGTTTTAATATCTCCATTTTTATACCAAATATAGTTTGGTTCACTAATTTGTAATAAATTCATATCCAAAATTTGATATAAATTACCTCTCGTATGAGCTATATTACTATATGAAATAACAGACTTTGGTTCATAAGTCTTTAAAAAATATTTAAATAATTTACTTGCCCCACCAATTACATTACAACCTGCTTTAGAACAAAAACGAGATAATTCCCAATCATATTTTTTATTAAACCGAGGTTTACAAAATGACATTAAACTAACCAATTCATCTTGGTAATAAAGACCCAATTTTACCGAACTTCTATCATTTCCTTGTAAGTGATTTTGTTCTAAAAAGACACTTTTTGTATCATTGTCAACCTCTTTTATAATACATTTTCTAGCATAAAGTTTTACTTTATTTAATCCTAATACGTTATTTAATTGATTCATTATTTGCTCTCTTTTTGTATTCCATTCATATTCAAAAATATGATAAATGAATATGCCTTTTTCTTCTGCCAATTTAGATTTCATTTGGTGATATAATTTATCTTTATGATATTCTCCATGCCAATAATTTCCATTAAATTCAATCCCAATCATTTTAGAAGGTATGTATATATCAATTTCTTTGCCATCAAGATATTTCTTTGTATTATTCTCTATTTCAAAATATTGATTGATATATTCTTTAAGTCTCTTTTCTTGAATTGATTTACTATAATTAAATAAACGATTTAAACCATATTCTTTAATTTTTCTTTCTATACCTGAAGCACTTATACCAATTTTTTCTGCCAATTCTACACCATTCATAATATTATTATCAATAATATATTTTTCAAGCATAGTTTTATCATTAATCAATGTTAATATATCTAACGGAATATGCAATTGTGTATTACAAATTCTTCCATATTTTTCTAAACAAGTCTGTTTATATTTCTCTTTAACAATATTCAATTTTGATGGATGACTAACCCCATATTTTTCCAAATTAGATTTGTAAGTATTTTCAATATATTTTCCAACATCTTTATTAACATTATATTTTTTTTGATGTCTTGAAACTTTTGCAACTGACATATTAAATATAATTGCTAATTCATTTCTTGATAAATTCTTATCCAAATATAGATATTTAAAATCATCTTCATCAATATAATCACCTCTTTTTAAAGGATTTGTAATATAATCTCTTTTTAATAATTTTATATCTACATCATACTTATTAAACAAATCATTTAAAGATTTCTTGACATTGTATCCAATGAACTCTTTATAAAATTCTCTCATTGAATATTCAGTAATATTCAATACTTTTTTAACCTCATTTTGCTTTAATTTAAGAACATAAAAAAAATAGTGTAAATCATCCAATTCAGGTTTTTCAAAAACATACCTAAATTTATCATTTAATACTTTCTTTAATGGATTTTCTATATAATCTCTTTTTAATTTTGACTTATCTATGCCAAATTGTGTATAAATATCAATAGATTCATTCATAACTTATCCTTATGTTTGAGTTTAGAAAGAGATAGGAATTGTCGTTCTTATCTCTTTCGTTATATCAATATTTATCCATTTTGATAAACTTAATACTTTCATAAATTTTCTCCATTTTATTTGATAATATTATATCATATAACATTATTAATGTCAACAAAAAATCTCCCCAAATGATTGAGGAGATTTTTGAATCTACAATTTCTGTAAATTATTTTCCTTTTTTGGCTTCCATTAACATTTTGGTAGATGTGCCATATGAACAACCTTCTTTAATAAGTTTTTCAATATAGCGTCTATCCAAACTATTCCATTCGGAAACATCTTTTTTAGCATACATTCTTTTTGCTGTTTCATAAATTGATTTGATTTTATCTTTATTAACAGTTGATTCACAAGTCATTGAACATTTTGCTCCCTCGCTTGCTTCTTTATTGAATGTATCTGTATCAACTTTATGATATTTTGTCTTTGAAGATTTGTCTGCTTTTTCAACTTTCTTAACATCTTTTCTCGGAACACTTACAAATGATTCTTCATCCAATTTAATTCCTGCACATTTCAAAACTTCATTAATTTCATCATCATAATTAGTATTACTTAAAACATCATTTGCCGCATCTTCAGCTGCTGCCCATTCATTTTCGCCATTACTAATTAATTCTTTCCATTTAGCAAAAATTTCATTTTTATTTTGTTCCAATAAATCGCTATCATATTCTGATTGTAATTCAGCATTATCATAAAAATAATCTACCATAAATCCATCAACATTGTCTTTATAGCCATCAAGTAAATCATCACTATCGGCTTCATTAACAATTTCATCATCAGATTCATCAAAATCCATATCTTCTGCCGCATTAATTGCTTGATTTACTGCATTTTCAGTAATATCTTCTGCATATTTGTCTTGCTCACCTTTTTCACTACCATCATCTTCATCTTCTTCTTCATCAATATCATCACCTGGAATTATTTCTTCTGCTTCATCTAATTTAACACCAGCTTGTTTTAAAACTTCATTGATTTCATCATCATACATACCATTATCCATCATTGAATCCATAGACATATCCTCAATAGAATCATTTTCCATAGGTGCTTCTTCAGCAGAAATTATTGCCATATCACCTATATCAGAATCGTCAAAATCATTCATTGAATCATCGGCAACAGAATCAGTTGGTTCAGAATCCATTGGTAATTCTTCATCAAATTCAACATCATCAACAACTTCTTCAGGTTCATTCATATCCATTGGCATACCAGTATCTGTATCCATAGGTGCAGGATTGAATTGTCCTATACCATCTACTGATGTATTAACTGATGATTCTGCTTTATTAGCAGCGTCAAGCATTTGTGATAAGGCACCAGCATCTTGAGTTTCTAAACCATTGATAGAAATGCTATATTGTGCTTCATTGATTTTATTCATTCTATTCTCCGTAATTACAGGTGTTAATTCATTCTCTGATGCAACGATTTCTTCATTATTGTCTGTATTTCGCAAAACAATAGCATCTTTATTATTAATATTTATTACCTCATATTGATTTTTATCTGAATCACCTTTTAAAGTTACAAAAGAGCCTTCAACTGTTTTAATATCATTAAAACTATTACTATTTTCAATATCAATATTTGGATAATATTTTTGCATTATCTTATAAGGATTTAATCCCAATTTTTTGGCAATAATTGAAATTGCTTGAGGAGTATTTGTACCATCATTAACTAATTTTTCAACTTTGCTATTAAATGATTTAAAAAATCTATCATTTTTCATAAGTATTTCCTCATATTTAAGCCTAAAATTATTTATCTTTGGCTCAATTTTGAATAATCAATAATATTTATGTAAAAAATGTACTTTTTACAAAATAATATACATAAATAATTATATGAAAAGAAATTACGCATATAAAATTAGATTATATCCAAACAAAGAACAAGCAATTTTGATTGATAAAACAATTGGTTGTTGCAGACTGATATATAATTTAATGTTATCTGAAAGAAAAGAAGTTTGGGAGCAAAACAAAGAAAATAAAGAAGTTGTTTATGGTTGGAAATACAAAACAGAAAAACAATATAAAGAAGAATATGATTTTCTGAAAGAAGTCGATTCCATTAGTTTAGTTCAGACAAGAAGACATTTAGAAAATGCGTATAATAATTTCTTTAAATCAATTTCTGGTAAACGAAAAGGCGGTCAATTAGGTTTTCCGCAATTTAAAAAGAAAAAAAATGGCGGAAGTTATTCAACACAAAAAAATGCTGAAAACATTAGGATTTTAGATAATAAACATATTAAATTACCAAAATTAGGAATTATCAAATTTTCACAAAAACCCAATAAAAAAGATGGTGTTATTAAATCTGCAACTATATCCAAAACACCTACTGGAAAATATTATTGCTCAATATTGTTTGAACAAGATATTAAAGAACAACCAAAAGTGGCTTTGAATGGAAATTCAAAAGTTATCGGTTTAGATATGTCATTAAGTAATTTCTTTGTTGATTCAAATGGAAATTCTCCTTTATTTTCAAGAAGATACAGAAAAGCAGAAAAGAAATTAAAAAGATTGCAACATATTGAATCAAGAAAAGAAAAATCAAATAGAAGAAATAAGTTGAGAAAATCAATCAACCGAATCAATGAGAAAATTCAAAATCAAAGAACTGATTTTTGTCATAAATTATCAACACAATTAGTCAAAGACAATGATGTAATAGTAATCGAAAGCTTAAATCTTAAAGCAATGAGTCAATGTTTAAAATTGGGTAAATCAGTAATGGATTTAGGATATTCTCAATTCATTAACCAATTACAATATAAATGTGATTGGTATGGTAAACATCTCGTACAAGCGGATAAATGGTTTGCTAGTTCCAAAATTTGTCATAATTGTGGATATAAATACCAAGATTTAACCTTATCTGATAGAAAATGGGTTTGTCCGAATTGTGGGACAGAAATTAACCGAGATGAAAATGCAGCCATTAATTTAAAACAACTGGGCATAGGCTATGTCCATAAATGCACACAGAGCCAGTCGGTTATGACAGCAATGAAGTGTGTAAATTGTGATAATCATTGATTATTCATAATTAAGCCTTATCTTTCAATAATTTATACCAAAATATATTGTCATAAATATATATAACTATTATGGAGTAAAATATGGTTGCAAATGTTGGATATTGGTATAATGAACAAATACGTACTCTAATATTACACACAGTTCGTTTATTATCAAACTTTTATGTATCAAATGGTAAAAAAGATGATGGCACAGATGATTTAATTCGTGTACCTTGCACATTTATGAGTACAGATAAATCAGTATTATCACTTATTAACAATAATAGTGATACAATTATGCAATCAGTACCAAAAATGGTTTTAACCATTAGTGAACTAAAATTAAATAATAATTTAATAAGTGGGTCACCATATTATGAATATGAATCATCTGTAACAGAAAAACAATTTAATCCTGACACAGGAAATTATGAATATGAAATTGGAAATTCATATAATGTTAAAAGATTAAACCCATTACCAATTGGTCTTGTTTTTAAACTATATATTTTAACAACTTTACAAACTCATAAATTCCAATTATTTGAACAAATACGTATGATTTTTGCACCAACAGCGGAATTGCAAACATCTGAAAATCCTTTAGATTGGTCACGCCTAACTGGATTAACATTAACAGGTGTCAATTATTCATCAAGAAACACTAATCTTGATTCATCACAACTCGATGCAATGGATATGACATTTGAATTAAACACAAATCTTGATGCTCCTTCTTTAATAACTCGTAATGCACTTATTGAAAATATTATTACAGAAATTGGAGAAGGAAATAATGTTGAAGATGTATTTAATTGGGGAGAAAAAAACTCATTGAGAATTTATCATACTCCGCAAAATAATTTCATAACCGTTCAAAATAATAATGAACTTATATTATCTCCAAACAATGAAATAAAAAATTGGTATCAATTATTAAAAGCATATCATATTAAATATAATGCTTTATATAATGATGTTTATGTTCATTGTTTAATCAATTATGATACAGATAATAAAAAATCACTTTATGGTCCAATAAAAATTGATTCTAATGATTCTACAAAGGCTTATTGGAATTATAATGAAGATTTATTACCTCAAGAAAATTTACAACCAATTGATGCAATAATTGACCCTCATACATTTATCCCTCAATATAAGGAAAATGAAAGATATCTATTAGATGATTCAATTGGTAATGATACAAAAATTTGGGGTGAATTAAGAGATAAGCAAGGTAATATATTAAGTCATATAGATAATAACTGTATTATAGAATATATCAAAGGGCATTGGACTTTAGTATTAAATCCAAAAGAAGAACCAGCAAATTACTATGTTCGTGATTTGTCAGATGCAAAATATCTATATTCTTATAATACTGATTATGATATTTGGTATGATGTTATTAATAAAAAATATCGTGCCGGAATGTGGCGTTTATCAAGCAACTAATAAATACTTGTATAAAATAAAAGGAATTATAATATGGCTATTGATTTGAAAAAAATACTTGAAACGATGAAAAAAACATATTCGTTTCGTATCAAAATTGCGGCTGATAGACCAATAGATAATGAATGGTTTAAAAATTTTGATACCATTATGACATTAAAAGGTATGACAAAACGAACAAAACCCGAAGCATTACCTCTTGCTTCTGCACCAACTGATTTTGCAAGACTTAAAGGATTTTATGGAACAATATATAAATGCGATATTGATTTTGAATATCCTATTACTGAAAATCAAATTAAAAATGAAATCTGTTCATTAAATCATATCGATAGAGCATTTGTTATAGTTAGAACATTAGAATCACCATTAGAAGAAATTGATGACAATTATCTTGAATATAATGAAGAAGATTATATACCAATTTTATTAAATGATGAAGAACAGCGTGATATAAATGTTGATGAATTAACTGGTGATAATTATAACAAAGAATTAGTTAAAGCATTGCAATCCAAAGAAGCACAAAAATATCAACAACATTTTAGCGAAGTGGATTTAGCAAAACATACCAATACAAAAAAATAAGAGAAGAATTTATTTCTTCTCTTTTTTCTTAACCGCAGTTTTCTTTTTAGTAGGCTTCTTTACAGGTTTTACCTTCTTATCTGAATCATTATCAGATTCTTCTACTTTTATTACTGGAATCCATTCTGCTAAAATTGAATCTGCAACTTCTTTTCTATCAATTTCTTTATTTTCCGATTTTTCCATTATTTCTTGACTTTCTAATTCTTCTAATTCTTTATTAACTCTTTTCCAATTGTTAATAAATGAAATAAACCAATTTTTAATCTTTTTTATCATATATTTTTCCTTATAATGCTTTTCCACGAATTGCTCCAACTTTTACCACATTATCATTTTCACCAATCATTATAATTTGTGTCGGAGCAAATTTGACCGTCAAATTACAATCTGTTAAAGAACGATACATTGCCGAAAAGTATTCAACCGAAAAATACATATCGTCTTTCCAAATATTTATACCACCAACATCTTCAATATCTATTTTACCATTATCTACACTTTGATTTTCATCACCAAAATATATATAATTACCATTTTCATTATGACCTATGCGAAAATATTTTTCATTTGTCAAAGCACTTAATTTACAAATATCTTTAACTATACTTTCATCTAAATTATCACAATTACTTTCAATATTTTTGCCCAATCTAAATTTACGCTTTTCAAATGATTCTTTTAATTCACTTTGATTAGATATAAATGAATAATTCTGTAAAAAATATGACATCTTCAATCGTCCAGATGATATTTTAATTAATACCGGATAATTATCAGCATCAGATTCAATTTTCATTTTCATTGACATATCATCATCAGCATTATAAAATGATGAAATAATTGAGTGCATTGATGACCAATTTCTTAATCCAAACATTTGGGTATCATAACCACTTTTTTTATTCTCTGCATACACATAAACAATATCATCATTAGTTTTACATGATATACAGCAATGATTTTCTTCTGAAGGATAAACAACAACTGTTTCTAAATCAAATTTATTCAATAATTTATCCGCTTCTATAATTGTTTCTCTTAACATTATTTTCTCCATTTTTTTACATATTAACATATTTTTATACATATGTCAAGAAACCATCTAAATTATTATCGCTCATCATCGCCGACTCTAATGTTAATGTCCAACCAATTACACCAAATACTGTATCAATAGTTTTATCAACAATACTTCCTGTCATATCTTGTTCTGCAAATGGTAGTTTTTTAAACCATTCTGGTAAAACTGTGATGTCCAATGGATAAGATATTGTATCAAATCCATATGGATTATTTTTCTTTAATTTACAAACTACTACCTTATTACCATCCAAAATTTTTGGCGATTTTTTATCTTTATTCGCATCAACCATTATATTCCAAAATATTGCGCCTTTAACTTGAGCAACAGAACATTTATGTGTTCTTTTATATTCTTCCGTATATTGCGTTAATTTATTGCAAGCGCAAGGTTTACCTTTTTCCCACGGCTCCAATTGACCCCATTCATTTTCTGCAAATTCCTTCAATATTTCTAACAATTTTTCTTTTGAACCTTCGGTCAAAACTGATTCAAGCATTCTTTTTAATAAATTACGAACCATTCGATGACAATCTGAACGAGATACTTGAATTCCCATTATCTTTATTTTGCCTGGTTTACCGTGTGTATCCAATCGTTGACCATCTTTATCAAAAACCATTAACGCATATCGCTTTTTACCACATACCAATCCACGACTTGCAACAACTTCACGTGCTGCTTCTTCAATCAATGAATTTTCTTTAGTACAATGAAATGTATCAATCATATATTGTGGAAATGACTCATTAACTTGTTTGCCCAAATTATCCGCAAACTCTACCAAATTGTCCGCTGAATAATCAAAATTTGGATATTTTTTTCTAAATCCAGGTTTATCTAAGCACATATAACAACTATTGTGAACTAAAATATTATTAGTGAATTCCCATTGCCGTCTATTATCATGAATACCAATGTCATAAACATATTCATCATCAAAATTGCCAACACATTCACATCTTTTAATTTTACTTCTAACTATTTTCATTGCTGTATTCATCTCCCGTAGAATAATTTCCATTATGATTATTAACCCAATTATGAAAATGTTCAATTATTTCTTTTGAATGATTATGCCAATCCATTTCCCATATTGTATAAACATCAAAACCAATTCTATTTGCACATTCTATTTTCTTAATATCCCGTTGTGGTCTATTTTTAATTGTTTGTGCTATTTCTCCATCTTTTTCCATCAATTTTTGAACATGACTATTTCTTAAATTATTATGCCATAAATCTCCATTAAATTCAACAAATATCTTTTTATCTAATAAACAGCCATCATAAATATAAAATGTTTCATTAACTCTATCATAAATTTTATATTGAAATGATAACTTTATCTCATCATCTTCCATAACATTATCAGAGCAAAATACACAATTATCATTGCTTAATGCTGATATAACTTGTAATTCAATGTTAGATACACTTCTTCCCAATAAATCTATAACTGGTCTCATTTTCTTTTCAAGCATAGATACATATCTTTCTAACCCCTCTTCTTCACCATATTTTTCAATAAAATATTCTTTTTTACATCCAACATAGCGTTGCTTTTTGCAATAATCATTATATTTTTTTCTTCCTTCTTCTTTGCCATATTTTTTAATCATATTTTTCAATGTTATTGCTCTTGCTTTATTATATTTGTCAAAATCATCTTCTGTCCAACCATACTTTTTATGTTTATATTCAAAAGTATTGGATTCTCCTTGTTTTTTACAATATGAATTAAATCTTTCAGTTCCTTCTTTCATTCCATATCGCAGTTGATATTTTTCCAAGGAATGAATTTGCTTATTAATATTTTTAAATTTAATATATCTTTCGGATAATTTTAATGGATATTCTGTTGTCATCATTGTTTTTAAAATTTCAAAAAATGATTTATAATTAAATGTTTTCTTTTCGGAACTTTGAATAAAATATTTAAAGCATTTAACTGTTTCTTCATTCAATTCGCAATTAAATTTGTTAAAATAATATGTTATTTTTTCATCTAATGTTGCATTATTCTTTAATTTCATATTTATTTTTCCCTTATGTATTAGCGATACCGACATTGTATCTCCAATCTATTTATCCTCAATTGTTATCAAAATATCATCATTTTTTATTTCGCTTGGTTTGACTGTTATTAATTCACCATTTCTTTCAACCATACAACTATGGTCAGAAGTTACTGTAATAACATTTCCATTTTCATCTTCTATTTCCCATTTAGGTTTAGAAGTTTTATGGCGATAAACATAATTAATATTATAATATTTTGGTGAATCTACTTCATCATCATAACCCAATACTAAATCATTTGTAAATCCATATTCTTTACCTGTTTTTTCGTCTATATGATATGCCGAGCAATTATTAAATAAATCCTCAACTGTTTCCTCTATTTCTTTACCATTTCGCATAACCCTTTGAATTGACGAATTTATTTTACTATCAGTGTCGCCGGTCTGTACACATTCGCCCTCATAATTATAATCATTTGTCAATATTTCATTAGATTTTGAAGCCAAATGTTGCCAAACTTTTCGACCAGATAATGTAATAGAAGCACCCAATTCAAATCGATAAAATGTTGATGCCTTATTTAAAATGCAACCATATGCAGAATTCGATTTAATTTTTGTAACATATTGTTTTAAATCATAAAATTTTGCTTTATCATTAAAATCTGCTTTATGTTTTGATTCAATAATTCCATCACTTAAAACTAAATCATTTTCTTCCATAAATGCTTTAATTGCTTTAACATCTTTTGATGCAACCAATTCTTGTAATTTTTTAATATCATATTCATTTGACATATTTTGCTCTCTTTTTAAATGTGATTCATCTATATTATTCATTGTTTATATAAATCTTAGTTAAGCATTATTGTTATATTAATGCTTTTAATAAATCTTCATCTTCAATTTTAACACCACTATATAAATCCTCATAATATGCTTTTTTATTCTTAAAGATACTTCTCTCTTTATCCCATTTTGTAAACACGTGTGGAATCAATCCTTCAACATCTGTTCTAAAAATTGTACCCAATGCAGAAATACACAAATTACTATTATCATTAAATACAGCATCATATATTTCTTTTGCTGTTGCTTGAACTGATTCACCGGATTCATAATCAAGTGTCAACATCGTATCTGATTGCTTCATTATTTCTTGAAATTCAATTGAACCCCAAACGTGTCCCCAAGCGGCTCCCCAATCTGGTATTTTTTTCGCCTTATTTTTATACCAATCATTATCTTTAATACGCTTCCATAAAAATTCTTGTGTTTTATCAATTCTTACTTGTGCAACAATTGTTTCAGGACTCATATTTAATGAACGACAACTACTCGGATATAGAGCGTGCATATCCAATGACATCACATATTTGCACAATCCAGTTACGGGAGTTGGAACTGCTGCACCAGGTGGCACAATATCTTGATATCGCCAATTTTTATCCTCATCTCTATCATTAACTACTAAACCTTTATCGTGTGCTTCATTGATAAAGCATTGGTCGATATATGCAACTGTTCCTAATGTATCTTCCATAGAACAACAAGTTTCATGTGCTTGAAGATTATGAGTTTCAATATATTTCAACTTATCCTCAAATTTTTTAACAAGCATTGTATCTTGTCTATTATATTTAATAAAATCTTCATATCTTTGACGATACATATCATCCAAAGATTCATCGTGTTCAACTTTTCTCTCACCAAGCTCAAGTTCAGCAATTGCATCCAATTTATATGATTCTTTTTGACCACGCTGGTGTTTAATATATAACTCCATATAGTCAACAAACCATTTACCAATTATATCATAAGTTATTCCCAATGCTTTAAACTTATTTTCTTTTTCTCTTAATTTTGGTGATTGTCCAAACAAGCATAATTGTTTAGATTCTTCTTCACCAAGCATATTAATAATGCGTCTAACAATATAAGGTGTATCAAAAAATCTACTATTCCAACCTGTTGCACAATCAGCATCTGCCAATAATGCAATAATTCCTTTCAATAGTTGTTTTTCATCCTTGAACAAAAATGTGTTATCAAATTTATTACAAATCTTTTGTGCTTCATCAAAATCCAAAGTATCAGGACAAAGCATTAATGTAAATAATGTATTTTGCCAACTATTATAAATTGATATCGCATTAATTGGACAACACGCCTTTTCAACCAACTGATTAACCGTCAAATATTCAAAACCTTTTCTATCAACTTCAATATCCATAAATGATATATTTAATTTTGGAGATTCTGCTTGATTATAATGTTGATATAAAACCTTATTTGTCAAATTAAAATTCAACTCATATGTCGAAATTTTTTCTTCACGACATTTTGCTTGATGCGCTCTAAATTCATTAAATGTTTTGCAAGTTACTTTACGAACATGCTTACCATCATATCCCATATAATAACCATTAGAATCAGGAACATAATACTCCAAAATTAAAGGATATGATGTGATAATTCGTTGACCATTAACTCTTTCAGCAACATATAACTTATTTTCTCGTGTATTCATATATGTACCAGTATACATTAAAATTTACCCCCATCTATGGAATCATAATTTTCATTATCGTTTATGTCAGCATTATCTTCTAAATGCTTTAATACTTCTACGATTTTAACCAAATCTTTTGTTTTCAATGTTATTGAATCAAGTTTGTATTCATTCGCTGATTCAATCTTTTTAATAAAATCTTCTAATACTTTTTCCATTATAACAAATAAGCCTATCTTTCTTAATAGGCTTATTATATCATAATTTAATAGTATTTGTCAACTATTATTTTTTATAAATTGGATGATGTAAACAAAGATTTTCAACCCCATCTTTAATAATCATTAAAGCAACTTCTTTTAAAGATAATTCTCTACCAAGATTTTTTTCAAAGATTTCTTTATGTAAATCAATCCCTTCATAATCATATTCATCTGTTAAAATATCAATAATATGACAGATTTGATGAGCAAGCCAAGCAGCATTATCTTCTGTCAACCCTCTTGTTGTAATTGCAGCTGTACCTAATCTTATACCTGAAGTTTGAGATTTAGGCAATGGGTCATCTTTAACCGCATTTTTATTAACAATAATACCAACTTCAGATAAAGCATCTTCTAATTGTTGTCCAGAAATACCATATTTTCTCAAATCCAATAATATCAAATGATTATCCGAACCACCTGAAACCATTGGTATTCCTCTTTTTTGAAATACTTCAACCATTGCTTGAATATTTTTCTTAACTTGCTGAATATATTGTTTAAATTCTGGTTTCAATGCTTCTGCAAATCCAATTGCTTTACCAACAATCATATTATTTAAAGGTCCACCTTGTAATCTTGGGAAAACTGCTTTGTCAATTTTTTTCGCAATTTCTTCATCATTGGTTAAAATAATACCACCTCTTCCTGAACGCAAAGTTTTTTGAACTGTTGAAGTTACAACATCAGCATAAGGGAATGGACTCATATGTTCACCTGTGGCAACTAATCCAGCAATGTGAGCCATATCAACCATCATATAGCATTTTACTGATTCATAATGTTCTAAAATTACTTCTTCTGCCCAACCTTTCATATCATCAAATAAGCGATTTTTCAAATCAGCGTTATATTCATTAACAATTTCTCTAATCTTTTTAAAATCAATTTCTCTTGGATATGCTGAACCACCAACAATCAACAATCTTGGTTTATATTCATATAGTTTTGCTTTAATTTCATCATAATTGATAATACCATTGTCATCCAATCCATAAGAAACTGAATTATAAAATGTTCCCGCAAAACCTATTTTCAAAGTATGACTAATATGTCCACCTGAATTAACATCCATACCCAAAATTGTATCATTTGGGTTACATAATGCCATATATACCGCTTGATTTGCTTGGCAACCTGAATTTAGTTGAACATTTGCATATTCACAATGGAACAATTCCTTTGCTTCATCAATTGCAATTTGTTCAATTTCATCAATAACTTGACAACCACCATAATATCGTTTGCCAACATTACCTTCAGAATATTTGTTAATTAAAGCACTACCACAAGCATTAATAACATCTTCCGACATATAATTTTCCGAAGCAATTAAACAAATTTCATTTTCTTGTCTATTTTGTTCTTTTTTAATTAAATCTTTGATTTTTTCTATATTATCCATATATATTCTCCAATCTTATGATAACATTTATTATAACAAAAAATGGAATAATAAGTCAATTATTATTCCATTCCTTAAACAATTATTTCATATAGTCCGTGTCTTTAAACATATTAGTAAATATTGCCATTAAACAATTTACAACAATAGAATTTCCTGCTTGTTTATAACATTGTGTATCAGACATTCCAACACTTTTTACTTTATCAAAATCTTCATCAGAAAATCCCATTAATCTATAACATTCTCTTGGTGTTAATTTTCTAATACGATAATCATTATATTGGATTAAAACTGTTGCAGAACAATTAGAATTTCCGCAATTTGCTGTTTGTGTTGGAGCAACATCAGAAATAACTTTATCATTATATGGATTATACATTGTTATAATATCATTAACAAGAATCTTTGGTTGACGATTTCCGCCTTCCATTGCTGTTAAAGTTGGACTCAATCCATTCTCATCATAAACCCTTTTAATACTATCATTACCTTTAATTTCTACATCTCCAATATGATTTAATTGAGGTTCAGCAATCGCACAAACAGCACCATGATTTTCTTTAATTGTTGGACTAATTCCATCAATACTCATTATTCGTCCGCATTCGTGTCCACTTGGTTTATAATTACCTAATACTTCTATTTTTGGTTCTAATACATAGTTATCTTTTTGAACCGATGTTAATGTATTTGATATTCCATCTGTTCTCGGTTCTAATTGAGTCATATTATGACGACTTTCTTTTAATTCACCTAACTCATATGCTTTACGAACCATTTTACCATATTCTGTTCTTTTTGCAACTAAAACATTTGGTTCTAATACATAATTATCTTTTTGAACCGATGTTAATGTATTTGCAATACCTTGAGAATTTGGTTCTAATCTTTGTTCTGTTGGCGCACCAACTGTTCTATCACTCGGATTATTTGGATTACGTCCACGGCTTGCGACAATAATTGGTTCATTAATCATCGACTCATTAAATTCGACAAATTTATTATCATTATAATCTTCGTTAAAAACAAAATTATCATCCATACGTCCACCTGCTCTTGTTGTCACAGCAAATGCAATATCTGCTTTTGATGGATTATGTGGTTTAAATCTAAATCCTTGACCTTCCAATGCTTTAGTAATACTTCGATTCATAAATGTATTTTGAACACGTTCGCTCAAATAATACTTTGCATCAACATTGGATTCCAATACATCTTTCAATCGTTTTTCAAGTTTTTGTTCTAGTGGAAATTCAAATGATTGGTCAATATCATTTCTAATTGATACTGCAAAAACTCGCTCACGATTTTGAGGAATACCATAATTTTTAGCATTCAAAACTTTCCAATAAGTTTTATAACCATATGAATTCAATGTTTCGACCCATTTTTCAAAACAAGGTAAAAACTTTTTACTTACTAATGCTTTGACATTTTCCATAAGCAAATATTTTGGACGAACTTGTTTTACAATTTTTTCAACTTCCCATAATAATGATGAACGTGTACCAGACCCTTTTTCACCACCTTTTTGTAATCCCGCAAATGAAAAATCCTGACAATTATGAACAATAATATTATTTGCTGTAAAAGAATGGTCTGTTTCAACTTCTATATCATATACAATATCTTTACCAAAATCTTCTCTACTATTAAATGGAACCCATATATACCCACCTTCATAAAATGCCTTATCCGATTTAGATTGATATTCATTAAAACGTATTTGATAACCACTATGCTGATTAACAATCCTTCCTTCAATAATACATTGAGATGGTCTTTTTTCTTTATATAAAGATACCGGACTATGATATGCTTTCATAATACATATAGATATACCATATATCAATTCACGACTAATTGATGATGCCTTATGCACTTCACCTTTTTTCGTTTGACAACAAGACCCATCAGCACTTAAATATCCAATAATAAATGATTTTAATAAATCTCTTGGTAAATTAAATATTACACTTGTTAAATGTTTATTTAAAGCACCTTTACCAAATTGTGAGCAAAACAATCCAATTTCTTTGATAGGAATATGAAATTTTGTTACTGTTCGTTCAATTGTTTTATTATAATGTAATCCAATTCGGTCCAATACTTGAGTAACTTCTTCTACTTCATTATGTGCCGCACATATAATTATTCCACTATTATTTTTACACCAACCATCGCCTAAATATCGTCCAATTATCCACCAAAAATCCTTATTATCCATATATTTAGATAATTCATTTTTATGTCTTGATTTTCTTCCATCAGACCATTCTAAATCAATCCCATTCCAATCAGGGATGATTTCATTTGTATTAATTGGTATCCCTAAATAATGATTCTTGTCTAAATCTTTTGCCTCAACCCATTTAGGTTCATCAAAATATCTGATTTTATCTTTCTTTTTCCAACCTTCTTTTGATAATTTTCCTTTATATTCCCATCTATATTTTTTCTCTCTTACATAAAATTTATGATTTGAAGTGCATTTTATCTCATCAACACCCATACATTTAATTTTAACAATATCTTTTAATCCATTATTAAAAATATTAAGAACTTGTTTAAATGTTCCTGTATGTGTAATAACGCTATCACCAATTTGAATATCTTTAATTTGTTTGTACCCATTTGTTGTCATAACCAATGTATCACCAGTAAAGCAAGGCGAAGAGTATGTAATCAAATCATATTCATCTTTAATCATTTGATTGGGGTCAATAGCACTAATATCTCCCAAATTTTTTGTTTCACCATGAATTGCATTATATGCTTGTATGGCATACTTATCAATTTCACATTGGGTACATAAAACATCAATTCCAATATTTGTCAATGCTTTATGTTGCGCACCAATACCTGAAAATAATTCTAATACTCTTAATTCTTTAGTCATTTTCTACCTTAACATTTGCGGAAATACTATAAGGATAATTTCCTTCCTTTGCAAATTCACACATTGCGCTCAAAATATCTTTCATATCAATGTCTTCTTTTAAAGGAAATCTTAATTCTTTTTTCCCATCATCTATAACAATAAACTTTGGTTCCAAATTTTTTAATATTTTAGCATTAACTGGTAAACTTTCCAAGCGAATTGAAATATTATTCATTTATCTCTCCTTATTTGCACATATTTTGATAACAATATGGTCTTTCTTCATAAGTCGTTTCTGTATAAGTCTTTGGTACATAAACTCTATGTACAATTGTTTTCTTATAAATTACTTTTACAGGTTCTTCAACTGTATAACTTGTTGAACAACAATTAGTTGTTTCAACACTTGAACAACCCATAATTGTCAACAATAATGTAAAAATACCTATCTTCTTAATCATTCTTTTTTGCCTTCTCTTAACTTTTTAATATTATCAAATAATTCATTAACGGTTTTTTCAATTTCATCATTATCAATGATTTCTTTAATAACTTTTTCACATTCTTCACGAGTTAATTCTTTTAAAGCATCTCTTTTACAATATGTTACTCTTTCAATAACATACTTTACCGCCCAATATGAAAACAAACATATCCAAAATATTGACCACTCTGACATTATTTTTCTCCATCTTCTTTAATATTTGCTTTTGCCAAAAATCCAAACAAACGTAATGAACCACGATTCACAACATTTGAATGAGTAGAATGTTTACGAAATCCTTTGGTATAATGATTCCAACCCAAGCCATCTACAACAGCATAGCAACGACCATTTGGTACTCTTTTTTGAACTTTTTTCATATTTTACTCCTCTTAATCAATCTTTTTCTTTCAAAAGAATTTGTAATCTTGCATATTGAGATTCATATAAATGATAGTTTTCACCATCATTTCCCCAATACTCTTTAATCCATCTCTTCAACTTTTTGATTAAATCCTTATCCGACTGTTTTTCCAACTTTCGAACATTAATTGACATAACTTCATCAACAAATTGTTGAGGATTTTCATAATATTCCTTGACTAAAATTCTTTCTACCATTTTATTCCATTCTTTCAATTCAATATTACTATATCATTTCATTTAATGATTGTCAATATATTTTTTATCGAATATCAAAAATAAATGGTGAATCATCATAAAAACTATGTGATTGATTATTCCTTCTTGATTTATAAGTTGGCATTATCTCATATTTTAAATCAAGTCTATATTGCTCTTGTGTGTACATCATTATCATAATCAATGATGAAGAAATTAAGTCATCATGTGATTCACCTTTTGCAGAATATGACATTACATTCTTTGCAGCAAAGTTTGATAATTGAACCGCATATTCTCTTGAATGTATCTTCATTCTATTTGACTCTATTAATATTTTCAATTGTGAACAAGCAGCCGGTTTAGTGATTTTAGTTGTTGTAAAGCCAATTCTCTTATTACCATTTTCAGTAATTAAACGTCCATATCTAATATAACTTGGACCACCCTTTTCTTCCAAAGCACAAATAAAACCCTCGGCTGACCCATTATTTTCTAATGACCAATAAATTTCTGGATTTCTGTTACCTTTCCCTTTTATTTCCTTATAAAGCCATTCAATTAAAACACGTACTTTCTCTATCTGAAAATTTTGATTAATTTTATCAGACTGCCACTCGGCAACTTGCTCCATTGCAGGAAAAGAAAATACTTGTATTGCTGCAAAGTCACCTTCGGTCCCCATTGATGTATCAATTGCAACCAAATATTTTTGCCAAGGATTGATATCTGTATATACTCTAATATCATTATCAACAAGTGTTTTATAAACACTATTTTGCAATTCTATCAACATATTTCGCATAACCATTGTATCAATTAATGAATTAGATTGACCAATAAATTCACAATTATGTACAAGCATATTGTTGGCAAAAAATTTATTACCATCATCTACATTCAATATATCATAAACATCATTTATTCCATTATTATCAATGCTTTTGATACTTTTTAAACCATCTTTTGTATAAACTGTATCACCAATGCTTAATTGGCAAGCATCTACACAATCATTTTCATCAATGTATATCTTATGGTCTTTTGTACAAACGATTTCCTCATCATTTTCAAGCATTATTCGAATAGTTTCTTTATTAACTATTTTACGAATGCCATCAAATGATTTCCATCCATCGTCTGTCCATATTTTATATCCCATTATTATTCCTTTGAATAAGGACTATCAAAATATTCACTCAATACTTGTATATTTTGAAGCATTCTTTCTAATTTCCATTTTTTCAAGTATTTAGTCAAATAAAAGCCAACTGATGCTTTTTTCTCTCTATTAATCTCTTCATCAATAGTGTTATCAATCTTTTGACATAATTCATCAGGTATTTCATTTAAATCAATAATTTTTTTATTAAATTCATAGCATTCTTTAACTAATTTCTTTTCGCCTAATGGATTTGTCCAAGTTGAGTTCATAAATGATTGCCAATTATAGCCTTTTTCTTTACGGTCATTAAATGCGTCCAACATTCCTATTTGCTTTTTAGTTGATGCTTCTCGAACTCTTGGAAATGCTGAAATAATATTATCAGATTTATCTCCACGAATACATTTACTAAATAAAGCATATTCAACCCAATCTTTCATAGGTATTAAATCATCAGCTGTTTGTACAACATTATCGGTCTTAGAAATCATTATTTTCCCATCTTTAATACCAAATTTTAATGGGGTCTTTTTATCATCATCTGTAACAATACATTTATTAGTAATAATTCTTCCTTCCATAGAATTGTATAAAACAACATTATCATTCAATAATTGTACATAATCATTATCAGTTGACATAATGATGCAAATATCATTAGAATGTTTTTTAATAAATCTTGCCACTAAATCATCCGCTTCAGCATAATCACACCCTAAAAATGTTGCATTAGTATTGTCTTTTAAGAATGGTAGTAAGCTTGATGTAAAAATCTCTTTTAAACGGTCCTCTCTTAAAGCGTCGAAAGGAGAACGCTCTTGTAACCGTTCTAAACGATTTGCCTTATAAGCATAATACACATTCTTACGCCATGATTTATGACCATCAGTACATATAACCAAATGTTGTGGCTTAAATTTTTCACAAGCCTTTTTCATCATATTGAACATCATATGCAATAACATACCATTTTGCAATTCTTCTGAATCATTGACATTAATTGTATGTAAACCTCGAAAAAAGAGATTGTAAATATCTATAATCAAAAATCGTCTCATTACTTACCTATCCTATGAATGTTGAATTGTTGTTCAATTTTTTCTTCTGAACATAACCTTTATCATCATTATTCTCTCGCTCATCTTCATCTAAAAGTTTCAAATCATCTTCATCAAGATTTGCTAATAAAAATAATTTCAACCATTGTTCAGCAATTTCTTCATCAGTATCACCTGGCAATCCTCTTGCCTTCATCTTTTTTATAAAAGTTTTATTATATGCAACTTCTATTTCAAGATTATCATCATCCTCACTTTCAGTATTCGTATGTATTGCAACCCAAGGTTTTTCTAAAACATCATTTTTTCTTTTGATGAATTCAACCTTGTCTATTTTTCCATACTTTAGCAATACTGATAACTCATCTATTTTTACATCATTTGCTGATTTATTGTCAATATTTAATCGAGCAATTTCCATATCATAATTAAAATCATCTATTTTATTATATTTTTTATCAATCTGCAACTTTTTTATTTTGTATTCTTTAAGTTGTTTTAACTCATCTGTGTCATAATCAATAGCTAACAATGCTCTATCTTTACCTTCACCAGATAATTCATATTCTATTCGTGCTTTTTCTCTATCTTTGCCAGATAATAATAATCCTTGTTTTGTAAATTTGAATGGTAATTTCATCATATATCCTTGTCTTTTTTAAAAAAATAACATACTTTTTCAGCATTGTCAATTTATTCAATAAGCAACATAAATTAGCACTTGCTTTTTTGGATTAAACATCTTTTTTATGTGAATTATGTTGAAAACTTCATGAGCATAGAGCCAAGATGTTGCCAAACACCATTTGTCATCAGAATCATTTATATATTTGAGCCAATACAATTGACTTTCGATTTCTGTTCGTAATCTTTCTAATTGTGACTTTAAAGGATAGCCAAATTCATCTTTAGGGTTTTGGGAATCATCAATGAGTAATTCTGTATAATTATCTTCGATTCTTTTGAGATAAACAGCAATTATAGCATCTAGCAATTCAGGTTTTGCAATCATAAGTTTATGTTCACAATTGTAATAATCTTGCACTTCTTTGTTTTTAAAGATTTTTTTCAAATAATCATAAGGCTTCATTTTATATTTTTTATAGAAAATTATGTCACCTAATTCTGCTATTTCTTTTCCATTAGCATATTCTAATACATCTCCCCAATATGGCGGATAAACTTCTTTAGTTCTTTCGTCTATATCCCATTTAGTAGGTTCTTTACCAAGCATAGTCCAAAGTTCTTGAGTGTTTAATTTTTTAAGTTTTGTGAATTTCTTTTTATCGACAACATATAAATAAGCTCTATAACCCATTTCATAATACTCCTCAAAGTTTTAATAAAGTATACAATATTTTTTCATCATTGTCAAATATTATCGTGGATTTACATCATTTTCCCAAACATAAACAACATTATAACCTTGTGATTTTAAATCTTTTATTTTGTCCATTGTCTTTTTATATAATTCTCCAAATGTTTTTTCCAAATGTTAAAATTACATCAATTGATTCAACCATTTGAGGATTTCCATACCAATAATCACCTAAATATTCATAAATTGTCATAATATATCTTAATGGTAGATATATTTATACAATACATTTTTTAATAATCCTAACAAAAAAGAGGTCTAAAAAGACCTCTTTTTATCAGTTTTTATATATTTTAAGCATTACTTCTCAAAGAACCTGTCTTAACAATACGAATTGGCAGATAGATTTGTTCAATACCTTTCACTATTTCAATCGCTATTTCAGCCCAAAGTTCTTTTCTTTCAATTCTTTCAGCGGTATTTACTGAAGTATCTGTAACAAGAGTATAGTCATATAATTCTTCTCTTTTTACATAATCATTCAAAATACTTCTCAAAGTTGCATCAAAATCATTACGAACAGCTTGAGTATTAACTTGGAAGAAGAATGGTTGACAAGCTTCTTCTAATTCTCTCTTCAATCTTAACAATGTTAAAATTGCATGCTCATCTGATAATGATGATGTATATGAATTTTCAGTTGCTTCACCCCACAAAAGCAATCCAGTATTTCTTCTTGCCATAATTGGGTTGATTGATTGTGCAACCAAAACTTCGCCTAAGTCAGGTTTAACAGAAACTGGTGCATATTCGCCTTCTTGAGTAATATAACCTACTGAAGATACATTTGTTACTTGACCATATTGAGTACCTGCTGCAATACGTCCTCTTGGTAATACCAATAAATTCTTCATTTTAATAATTGATGAAGGTACAGCAATTTCAGAACCATCAACATTTGTTGTTAATCCCATTGGCGGATATTGACGTGTTTGATATGCACTTCTAATTATACGACCATCTTCACCGTGTGATTTAGCATTGTTTTTATTAGTACCCCAAGCTTGAATTTCACTTGCTTTTGGTGCTAATCTTGCAGGTGTATCAGAAACATTATAACACATTTCTTTCTTGTCAATATTCAAATTGTTGATTTCATCATCCAATTCAGGATAACCAGCGCAGTTAATGAAATAAAAATCATAATCGATAGCACGAATATCATCATTTGAATTAATTGCTTCTGCCATTGCTTTGACAACTATTGCTCTTTGTGCTTTACGACCAAATAATCCCGCTCCATTCAAATCATTACCAGATTTTGTAGACCAACGATTTGTACGAGGGTTTTTAATAGTTCCTGGTGTTGCAAATTTTTCAGAATTACCAACAGTATATTCATCACCATATGTTTTAACAGCATCGGCATATTTGTTAGTATATTCTTTAACATTATTTGTTGAAAACATTGTATTGAACAACAATATACCAGCAGGATAAGACAATGGATTTACACAATCTGGGTCAACATAATCTGAAGCCATTAAATCTGTTAAATCAGTTGAATAATTTTTCAAATAACCAGCATTTTCACGAGCATCAGCAAATACAATACCTAAACCACTTGTTTGGTCTGTATTATCAACCAATTCCCATTCATTATCAAAGAATCTATAAATTGTTGGATAATCTTTTGCACTTGTATCTACCCACAAATCATATTCTTCTAATTGATTACCATTTGCTTTTTCTGTTGGTTCTGATGATGTTACAAAAATATCAGCGCAAGGATACATATTCTTATATCCGCACCATTTATTGCCATCATTTACCATAATATCAATATTCAAATCATCATTAAACCACATTGTACCTAATTCTGGTTCTGATACTGGTTCAATAGCACTTGCTTCATAAGAAACTTCTGTCCAAATATTGTCAAAATATTCTTTTTCTTCTAAACCAAGTTTACCTAAAATATCACCTTTAACATTTGACAATTTAATTGTATGTCCAGTTGAAGAAACAATTCTTATCAAACCATTATTCAAATCAGCTTTAACGCCATCAATTTTGGCTTTATTGATGTATCTTACCAAATCTTCAACATTATTGCCATAAACAACAATTCTGAATGTTTGAATAGAACCATTTACAATAGTTGTAATATCAAAAGCATCGCCATTTGTCAATGTTTCAGATTTTGTAGCTTCAATACTATTGATACCATCATTGTATTTCATCATTTTCATAACGGAGTTATTATATTTGATAATCATTGAACCAACAGTTTCTCTCAATTCTGCATTTAAGAATGAATCATACATTGGAACAATTGTTGTTTTCCAAGATTTATCTTGTTTTGAATATCTTTTCAATACATATGATGAACCGTAATTAGGTTCAGTTGTTTTAACCCAAATTGAGCCTGCTTGTTCACCACTTGGAACTTTTGTATGACTATTAAAGTAAACATTTACACTATCTTTTAATAAAACTTGTTTAGTATCATTCATTTCAAAGCCTAATTCTTCAAAGGCTTTACCACTAATTTGAACCATTTCTAATTGCTCAAAAGAATTAATAATTGTCAAAACACCATCAGAAACTTTTGCGCTAACATTTTCAATCATTGCTTCATTTATTAAATCAGCAATAGCAGACACAGAACTATTTGCCGGAATAGTTACTTGTGTTTCCATAATTTTTACTAATGATTCTACAGTTGTTAAAATGTTTGCTTTTGTTGAAGAAATTGAAGAAGGAAATCTTTTCATCCATTCTTTAGAACCAATTTGATACCATTCTTGACCAATATTTTCAAAGAATTTCATTTCATTTTTTTGGCAAACAAATGCTACATCACCATTTTCACCATAAGTTGCTTTCGGTTTACTTTCATTATCCAAATATTCCTTAGATGGTGTTAATACATTATCTATTCTGTCCCAAGCAATTGCAGCTCTTTTGTTTCCATTGGCTCTAAATAAGCCAAATGATGTACTTTTTTCATCAAGCCACAATGTGTTATTTTTTGGTTCACTTGTTGGCTCTAATTGTGTAGCTTTTAATTGATTCAAATCAACATCTGCTCTCAAAGCATATGCTAATGATGAAGAACCTAAACCACTATACAAAGCATACAAACCCCATTCGTTTAATTCATCACCTTGCTGAACAGTACCATCAATTGTTGTAAATTGTGGAACACCATAAGTTTCAACACAATCTCTTTGTGAAGTCAAAATCATTACTTCACCTGCTGTTTCTTTTGTTGTACCAGGAGCAATTTCGCCAGTTGATTCATCAATAACTTTATTTTCTGCTGTAGCAAAAAGATATAATGGAATAATTGTAGAAACACCGGCTCCATATGAAGATTCATCAGTAATCTCTATATGAGTCTTTGCTAATTCTGCCATAATTTATCTCCTATTATTTGTTTTTATATACTCTTAACTAAAAAACCTATTAAAAGTCTTTATACATATTTATAGTCAAGATTTATTTTAGCAGTCTTAATCAAAGGTTTTTAAACTTCATTCTCAACTATGATTACTTCACCTTTTTTGGTTGGATTTTTTAATATAATATTTTTCTTATCGTCAGAAATTATATATTCAGAATTAGAAAGTAATTGTGGTTTTGCTCCATAAATTACCGAATTATTTTGATAATAATCTTTATTAATAATGAAACCGCTAATCTTATAAGTTACATCACTTTTATTACGAATTTTCTGAATATTATCAAACTCAATTATATCATCATTAATAAAAATATAGCCTTTTTTATTAATTGCTTCATTTGGTTGCTCAATATTATCCGAATCAATTATGAAAAAATCACTTTCATTAGATATATCGGATAACAAATGAATAATAGGCTTATAATAAACATTAATTTTATCATTTGATACAAAATTTTTTGGTATTTCAAACATTGTTTGACCATTTGAACACAATGTTGTTATTGCAGGAACATTGTGATTATGGTATTTTAATGTTTGGTCATTATAATTAATGACAGCATCTCCTTTTAAATGCTTTTCAGCCATATATGAACCAGTCGTACCTCTTCTTATTGATTTTAAAAGATTTTCTTTTTCATCATAATCATAAAACTCTATAATTTCAGAATTAATTAAAATTTTACCTGGAATCTTAACATTTGAATTATTAACATAAGGCATTTTCAATTTTTTGATGTTATCAACATATATTACCTTATCACCCTCATTCAAATCTTGTTTCAATTTTGTTGTCATCGTTTTTGAAATCGTGATTTCTTTATTGTCATTCTTATAATCAATCTCATACAATGATTTTAAACGATTACCCTCTTCAATATATATTTTAAGATTTGTTAAAGGGTAAGTCGCAATTAATTCACTTGGACGCTTTTTTTCATAATATGGTCTTAAAAATTCATTACCATCTAATGAAATCACATTATTACTTTGTCCATAACAATCTTCATAAGTATATATTTTATCATATAATTCACCATAATCAACAACAGTTATTATAACATGATAGCCTTCTTTTAAATCATCTTTTAATTTAATTCCATTACTAATTCTTTCATAATTATATGTTGGTATTCTTGTTCCATTTGGATATTGTATATGAACCAAAACTTTACGAGAACCAAATTGTGAAGCAGGTATTTTAAATTCTGATGTTCCTAAATCAACTATTTTACCAAAATTATCGCCATCATCATATTCTTTAAATGATGTACAAGCAAATACATATCCATTACGCAAACCATCAATTTTATTTTCAATGATAATTTTATCATTTACATTTAATGATTGATAAATCGTGATAATACCATTGTCATAATTAAAATTTTCATTTTTACCATTACGATAAACTTTTAATGTACCAATATTTTCATCACCAATAAAAAATGTCGTTATACCTGGTTCAACATAAGATTTAACATAATTGTATGGTAAATTTTCAGTCATATCAGATATATAATAATCTCCTGAAACAGTTGGAGCATCATATAATTTTTCATCATAAAGAAAAGTATCATAACCAAATTTATCAATATCAAACTCACTTCCATCTACTTCAATTCCTTTAAAATGACAATTCAATATATCATCAATATATGATTTCATTTCATCATCATTAAAATCCTTATGCTTACAAACCCATAAACGATTAGCAGCATGAGTATCCATAAATTGAATATCTGAAACATTTTGCTCATCAACTTCATTTGTCACAGCATCAAAGCGAACATCTATTTCAATATTGCAATCATCTTGTGGCAAAATATTACAATCATCTTGCTTATTTGAATATTTTTCAATAAATTGTTCAAATTGAACATGATATGGCTTAACTTGATGAATATAATCAATTATGTCATCAGATAAAGATTTCTTTTCATATTTTTGGTCTGTAACCGTTGAATTGATACCAGTAAAATTTACCAAACTTGTCTTTAATATCCAATCAACATTCTTTTGTTCTGAAAGAATGTAGTGTACCAATCCAAAGAAAATTTTATTTCTATCTAATGCTGACATAATATATCCTTACAATCATACAAATATTTATAATTTCGGGTTTCTTAATAAATAATTGTATCAAAGTGCGAAGGAGATAATATTATGGCATATAGTGGTTGGATTTCAGACCCTGAATATACTCGCAGAAGTCAAAATGAAACTGTTTCTGGCCAATGGTTATTTAAAGATAATGTAACATTTGAAAAAGTTATTCGTGGTACTGCTTTAGCAACTTATTATGGTGACCTTGCGGAATATTATGAACATAATGAAGATGAATTATTACCAAAAGGTACATTAGTAAAATTTGGTGGTATTAAAGAAATTACTAAAACAAAAGCAAATGATAAACAATTTTTCGGAATAATTTCTTCAAATCCTGGTGTTATTCTTAATCAGCAGAGCAATGCAAAATTTTCTCCGGTTGCCTTATGTGGGCGTGTTCCTTGTCGTGTAAATGGCATCATCAAAAAATTTGATGAATTAACCACATCATCTATATGCGGTGTTGCAAAAAGAAAGACTTTGCTAGATAGACTTTTGGGTAAACCAACAATAGGTATTGCACTTGAATCAAAGAATGATAAATCTGAAAAATTAATAACTATTTTTGTACACTCAAAATAATACATTTTCACTCCATAAATAATTGCATAAATATGAGGAGTTATTATGAAAAATCTTATCATTTATCCAACTTTTTTATGTCCTTTTGCTTGTCAATATTGTATGTTTAAAAACAAATTGTCATTAAATGAAATATTATCTTTGGATATATTAAAGGATTATTTGCAAAATAATAATGATATAGATTCTTTTGTAATTAGTGGTGGTGACCCATTAAATTTACCTCAATCATATCTAAATGAATTAATTGCCATATTAAAATCATATAATAAACCAATTACATTAAATGCTTATCCTCATCAGCGTAACATACCAAGTAATGTAAATTATGATTTTTCTTATGATTTTTTATCTAAACCAAGAGCGACAGAAGTTTGGGAAAATTTATTATCATTTGAATCCCCATTCAAAATAACAATTACATTATCGCCAATAATGTTTAAATATCATCCAAACAATCTTCTGCAAAAATTATCTTTATTACCCAAATTAAAAGAGGTTGAATTTATACCATACTTTAAAAATGAATGTAATCAATTTAATATAACTAAAAATGATTCATTTAAAAAAATGATGAAAATGATATATGACACAAAATTAAATCTACCATTTAAAATTACTAATAAAGAAATTTTACAGAAAAAATATTTAAAATCATATGAACCAACTCTTGAATTGAATCTATTTCCAAATGGCAAAACATATAATAAAGTCTTTGAAAATGATATATTAATGTTTCAAGAATCAAACATTTATAAATCATTGGAATATCCAGACTCGATTGATATGTATAGTGAAGATTTAATTGAATGGTTCAAAAATAATCTTCAAAATTAAATCATTATGAAAACAATTTAAGGAAATTTGTTGATGATGATGTACTACCATTATTAACAACTTGACCAATTATTGATGATGGGTCATCTGTCAATTTTAGTAAATACTTACCCTTATTATCAGATGATTTTATGTTTTCAACTGTATCAATTGCAGAATTTACCAAATTTATTTCTTGTGAAAAGCCTAATTTACACAATGTATCTAATGTTTGAGATTTAATTACACTCCAACGCTCATTTTTTGGAGCATCCAGAACACCTTTAATGAATGACACAGCTGTATCAATTCCCATACTTGCGCCACCTTTGTAGCGTGTATTTAAAAATGTTGCCATCTCTGCCGTAATATTTGCATTAATCATTGATTTTAAATATGCTTTATCACCAGTCCATTCAACATTATATGGAACTGCATCTAGCAAATCATTAGTAATACCTTCATATTGAAATGATACTTGAATTGTGTTTGCATTCCAAGAACCTATATTATTAGTACCAAATTTTATACTTTCAATAACAGGTTTCTCCATAGTGTAAACCATCATTTTATCCATATAATACTCGCAGATGCTAATTTTATCAATTAAACGAAAGTTTGAATCTGTATCAAACCCCCAATCCGTTTTATCATAATCAAAATCATCTGTAACAATTTCTTTACGATAATTATTAAAATCTTTACATAAAAAATTATTACTAATTAACTTTAAATATGTGAAGAAAAATTTTTCAACAGGATTATCTTTTACATCATAAAAAGTAACAGTAATTGGATTATATTTAATTTTATCATAGCATAAACGCTTACGATTATATTCATTATATTCATTAATATTAAAACTAATTGATGGTTTATCAATGCTTTTTACAAATTTAGACAATTCAAAAGATAATTGATTTAACAAAAATTTATCTGGTAAATAATCTCCATATGATTTAGAATCCTTTTCAGTAGGTATTGAATCAGATGATGATTTAGATGTTTTTGACTGACTAAATTTTTTAGCCAATGAACCCAATGTCGGACTCAATCCATTAACAACTTTTTCCAATGATTGTGTTAAAGAACCACTAATTGTTGTTGCTAAATTATTTAATGAAGTATTGTTTTTAGATGTTGTACTTGAAGTTGTTCTTGTCAAATATTCTATCAATGATTGTTTTTTAGAAATCATATCAGTTGTTTTTGGATTTAATGAAAAATAAACAAAAAACATTGTTTCAACTTTTGGTAAGTTCATTATACTTGAAGTTGTTTGATAACGTTTTTGTCCAGTAGTTTTAATATATTCTGGTATAAAATCTGTACCATATGTCGTAGCAGCATAATCAGAACCAGCACCATTCAATAATTTACCAAGAGATGTACTATCTAATAAACTATTAGCACCTTTTGTTAAAATATTTGACAAACTAACCATTCTTTAATTCCTAAATCTTTGTTTATAAATATTTATACACAATTAACTAATCAAATTTTAAGGGCATATTATGAATAAAAAATTAGATGAAGAATTTAATGTTTTAAGTAATGATGATATTAAGCAATGTTCGGATTTGCAAAATGCTCTTGAATTGATAAATCAAGAAAACATTATAACAGAAATCGAAGCACCCGAACCAAAAAAATTTGTTGTTCAAAAAAATAGCAACATATCTAATTTAACCAAAACATCACTAGAAAAAAAAGATGAAGAAGAATTAGATGAAATTTCAGACCAAGCAGACCAAGCATTTTATGATTTAATGAATATCGCAATCAATGCTCCAGGAAAAGCTTGTGGTGATATTGCTTCCGCTGCTAATAATTTTTTAACCATTAAACTAAATTCTCGTTTAGCAAAAATGGAACAAAGAATGAAAAAACTAACATACAATCTTAATAAGCAAAAATTTGAGGCATCTCTTAAAAAAGATGACACCTCAAATATTGAAGAGAATGATGGTATTGTTATTATTGATGAAGATTAATCTTCCGAATTTGAATCATCAGAATTATCAGACTCATCTGTATCAATAGATGAATCATCATCCGTTGGGTCAATCTCTGTAACTCCATCGTAATAAATGTTTTGAAATGATTCATCTACTTGTTCACCATATGTTGCATTATAACCTACGGCTTGCATCATTTGTGATTTTATTTTACGTTGATACTTTTCACTATTTAATGTTGCTGTAAATTTATTAGATGCAATTTGTGTTAAATATGCAAAAACATTTGAAGATTCAGATTCTTCAAATTTTAATGATACATCACACAAATGAACTAATGCTGAACCAATCATATCATCTATATATGTATATCCAGACCAATTACCCGATTTTGCAAATTGCTCAACCAACATCATAATCATACAAACCAATCCATCGCTTAAATGTCCTTGTGTTGTATTAAAATGACCAGATTCAATCGTTTTACCTTCCCAATGACTTCTTAATACTTCAGTTGAATATTTAATAATTTCTGATGAAAACTTATCTGCCAAATCTTTAATCTTATTCGTTGCTTCTTTGATTTCTTCATCAATTTCTTTATTTCTCTCTTTATAAGGAACTTGCTTATCCTTTTCCAACTTATTCAATCGAATATGTTTATTATTTTCTTTTTTCTCATTTTTTAATTCTTCAATTTGATTATTAAGATTATCAATATCTGTTAAACTATATTGAGATTCAGAATAAACACGTTCAAAATCTTCTTTGCGAATTAAAAAATGTTTAAATGGTTTCATTTTCAATTCTTGTAAATTAATTTTACCATTTTTACAATATGGAATTACATGTTCTGCTGTCATTACTCTAATAATTACATAATCCCTATCTTTATTCTTTGTAAAAAATGACAAAATAATATTTGGTGTAATCAATTTGTAATCTTTGCAAATAATATCATATTGAGCATATTCTTCTTTTTCATAACAACAATATGTCAATTTTGAATTATGAATTTCTTGAAGTAAATTAGCATTTTTTAAAAAATATCTTTTTTCATTATTTTTCATAATAAACCTTTTTGCTAATACCTTAAAACAATATCATTATATCATTATTTTCAATAATTTGCAATTTTTAATATTAAAAATTGCTCCAAATATTTGGAGCATAAATCTTAAAACAATAAAGACCAAACAACATTTGATGTTTGCTTATAGCGACCTCGTATGTCTTTCCAACGTTCACCATCACAAACTTGTAGGCATTTACGTTCACTATTATAACGCATTGCACCTTCACACTTTTTCATTATTTCAGAGTCTTCTTCATCTAAATATTCACCAGAACCAAGCTGTAATGCACCTTTATTACCAATTTTTACAATTTCATCATTATTAGTAAAAATTATGCCATTTTTATTATCTATATTAATTGCAACCATTTTTACACCTTTAATATTTCCACATCAATTTCCCAATCAATTGATGATAATTTATCATTAGTAAGACCATTTGTTGTAATTAACAAGCGATTATCTTTTATTTGAGGATTAACAATCCAAGTTTTTGCATTATCAGTTTGTCCAACTAATTCATAAGATGGTGCGCCAATAAGTTTAGTAACATCACCATCAACTGTTAAATATGAATTAATTAACATTTTATAAATCCAAGCACTTGTTTCAGGTTCTTTTCTTCCATAATTATTTGATTTTTCAGAAATTTTTTCATTTGCTACAATTTTTATGATGACCAAATTTGATGTATTTTTTTCAAAAGAAATTTCATAATTACTTTCTGATAAATTTGAACTTGTAGTTAAAACTGTTGAATATTTTTTCTTATTTAAATAATTATCTGGTCCAATTAAAACCCATTGACCTATTGGTTTAATAGTATCATCATAAACATATAATTGTTTATGTTCTTTATCATAATACATATCTCCTGTTTTAGGATTTTTTGGTTGCTCAAATTTCATTGAAACCAATTTAGTCCAAGATTTTTGAATTTCATCAGTACACATATACAATGATTTGTCTACGGTATTAAAATATACCATACCAATTAAAGGATTTTCAGGAGCTGTTGCATTAGCAAAATTTTCAGCCAAATGAATAAAATTATTAGATTGTGTTTCACCATAATTAGGTGATAACTTACCAATCAATCCAATAGATGATATTGTATCAAAATCAATTATATTCTCACCTAATTCTTTTACTATTGTACCATTAGTTTTTGTTATATTGTATGTCATTATTTTAATCCTTTAACAATATTTATGGCTAATTTCCAATCTTAATTGTTGATTGGCTTATTTTTGAAATAATCTGAACATCATCAATTGTTGCAGAAGAAAGCATTATTTCATCTTCATCACAATTAATTTCAAACAAATTACCAAACTTATCATTAGCATACAAAGGTACAATAACCATTGAACCAATATTTTCACCAATTTTTTTCTCAACATAGGCATTTAATTTTGTGAAAAAGAATTTTTTACCAGGATTCATTGTTGCAAAATATTCATCAATGCAATCAATTACTTGCTTTTTAATTTCATTATCACTCAAAACTGTTGAATCACTTTTAATTACACGAAAACTTGCTCTTAATGTTTTATCAGCTTGATTACCAAACAACACTTTATATTTTATTGGATGCCAAATCATTGTATCAGAAATCATATTATAATTTTCTAAATTAGCAAATGTTGAGCGTAATGATACTTCAGTTGGTGCTTTTGGAAATTCACCTTGCTTACCATTATTTAACCATTCTTGTACTTCATTATAATATTGTGTTGTTAATACATACATATCAATAATGTTGGTTGGGCAAGGGTCTATTAAATGTTTTATTGAAGCATAATGCTGCCAAATAAATTTCAATTTTCCTAAACCAGATTTTGTATTCCATATAGACTTATCATAAGAAGTCATAACTAAATTACGTGTATCCCAATAAGCCAATTCATTATCAATAGTAGTATCTTTAAATTCAATTAATTCATCTTCTTCAACACTTGGGTCAATTTGCGATTGCCATTTGAAAACCACTTTGTGTCCATCATCAACTACATCATAATCATAAATTTCACCTTTATTAAATGTTACTGGATTTAAAGGTGTAGCAATCAAAGTTTTACCATTTGATAATTTAACTGTCTTTTTAATTGTTACATCTTTAGGTAATTTTGTTCCAGCAACAAAAATTGTACCTGACTTTTTACAATAATATAATCCTGATTGATTTGTATTATTCCACCAGCTATCAATTTCTATAACTGAAGAATTATATTCACCATTAATAAAATATAGATTCTCCAATTTATTATTAGTAATTTTACTAAATTCCATTGGATTATCAATTGTTTCATCTTTATCTGAATTATATCCATAAACAATTACTTTACGACTGTCAATATAACCATCCACATATTTAATTGTTTGGCAAGGTTTCCAATAATAATCTGTATCATACCCATTTATTGCTAATACTTTAATATAATCCTTTGTAGCAAACTCTTCATCAGATATTTTTATATCAGTATTAAAGAAAAATGTTGCTGTATTTTCTGACCCAAAAATGTATTTCAAACTTTGTGATGAAATAGAATAAACATCAGATGTTTTCATTTCAATCTTTATCAACCATTCTTTTATTTCTAAATCATTTGAATCAATAATTACCCATACACCATTTTTTTCATCATAATTTAATCCAAATGATGTTTTATTATCCAAACATTCAATAATATCATTTTGTACATCTACATCAAATGATGTTTTAAAAGGATAATAATATTCAATCATTTTCCAATTATCTCCTTCTAATACTTCATTTATTCCAATGATGTATGAAGAATATGTAATTTCATCATATTCTACACTAATAATGGATACCCATTTTTCTTCATTTGTTTCCATATTTCTAAAACAAACTAAATTACCAACTTTTAAATGATTTTTTATATCCAAATATGATATAACATTTTTTGAATCATTTATAAAATGACCATATGATAAGTTTGCCCCTTGTGTATATTCTTCTTCCCAAAATGCTGACAAAAATGAAACATTTTCAGTTTTATAATGGTCATAATAATAATTTTCCATACTAATTGAATTCAAAATTGGTAAAATATTATTTTGAACAATATTTTTAGATTTGGTTGATACATCAATCATTATGTCATTATTTTCAATTTCATTAGTTTTATATAAATAACCATCTTCTGCCAAAATATTTAAATCTTGATATGTACCACTTCCCTCATTAAATTGAACATATCTTGAATTACCAGAGTATGTTCTTAATATTGATTTACATTTTTTCACAATTGAACCATAAATCAAAGGATATTCATTATAATCTTGTCCAGATACCATACGATTTTGTGTTGAATAAACTTTTGGCGCACGTTCTCTAATGTCTTCCATTTGTTCTTGAACAACTGATTGATTTATATGTAAAATATCTTGAACACTAAATGTCATTGTTAAATAATAAACATTTTCATCTGTTGTATCATTAGATTTATATGGAATTTTGACTGAAACATTTTTTATATCAGATGGTTTAATAAACAAGTTCATATTTCCTTGAGAAACACGATACCAAAATCTAAATGTACCATATGGAATTGTACCAAAATTTCCATCAGAAAAACGTATTATAACACTATCATTATCTTGTGTTTCAATTTTATATATATTACGAACTTCATTATCTGTATTATTATAATCCAAATATTCATTATTATTAATTTTTGTCCAATTTTCTTTCAATAAACCAGTTGATGAATCAACTTCTTGAACCCAAACATCATATTCATTGATATTATTTGCATTTAATTCATAACTATTATTTTCAATTTTTTTATTAAATGTAATATATTCATAATTTAATACACCTTGCTTCCAAAAAACAAAAAAACCAGTATTTTTTGAAGCATTTCCTGTACCATCATTACGATATAAAATATGAAATGCTTGTTCTGGTGTTGGTGTACGTTCTTTAACAACTTTTAAAACATTATCAATATCTGCATTGACAACTTCAAAATTTTGACTATTACCATTAACCAAAGATGTAAATGAATAAACACTATTCACATTTGCTGTATTATTCATTTGATACATTTGAGTCGTTACTGAATCAATTACTTCTTTTTTTAAAGGCTTACCAAATGGATTGTTTACCGCAAATGCAGAATTCATAATTAATAAGAAATGTTCTAGCCAATCTTCATCAGTAGCATCATTCCAAGTAACTGTTACATCTTTTAATGATTTACCAAGCATATCTGTAACCGTTTGTGTTGTTGATATAGATGTCAACTTAGCAATACCATTAGCACAAATATTTCTTGTAGGTGAATATGAAAGCATTTTGGTAAAGTTTAGTAAAGATTGTTTTCTTTCAGTTGTTGTTGGAAAAACATCATGTGCATTTAAATCAACACGATAATGTATTGATTCACCTAAATATGACAACCCATTGGCAAACATACCAACTTCCGAACTTTCTGACCAATCATTATAATTTTCAGGATTTTGAACTGTTATGTAATAACGAATAACATCCTTTAATGATTCATAATCGCCTGCCACAAAATTTACAACTGTTTGATATTTTTCATAAGTATCTTTCCAAGACTCAACAAAATTAACAATACTCATTGGTTTTTAATCCTTATTTTATATATGATTATTTATTGCTTATTAAACCATACCATAAATTCATTCATTGTAAAAAATTCTAACCAGTTAAGATTATTTTTCTTTGCTGTTTCTCGCTTTAACACATCTCTATTTGTCCAATCATCAATTGCTTTAATATACTGTGAAGTGTTTTTAGATTCCCATAATTTCACTTTTTCTTTTTGATTATCTGTTCCAATATATGGTTCTTTTCCGTGTGTCCAAAATCCTTGATATTCAATGTAGATATCAATTTCAGGAATATAAAAATCACAGGCAAATGGATATACATCAGATTTATATTGTCTTTTAACTTCTTTATATTTTTGACAAAGTAGTTCATAAATCTTATCTTCTTCTTTGGATTTTCCTATTGTTCCATTTTTACATAATGTATTATATTGTTTAATTTTTGATTCTTCAAGCTTTGAATATATGTCAACTCCATATTTATATAACATAGTGTTTTTTGCTTTACTCCTATTATTATAATTCTCATTACCATATCTTAATTTTTAGTTAATTTAGATTTCAATTTAGAAGATTTTGCTTTCATCAAATTTACAACACCATATAATTGAAAATTTGTTTGTTTTCTAATTTCGTATATTAATTTTTTATCTTTCTTAATATTCATAGAACTAATAACTTTACTAATAAAAGTTTTATGTCTCCTCATAAAATTTGATAAATTTTGTAATGACATATTCAACTGAATAAACAAATATTCAATATCTTCTTTAAATGGTTTTTCACCTCTTTTTAATGGGTTTTCTATATAATCTCTTTTTAATCTTGACTTATCTATACCAAGTTGTGTATAAATATCAGTAGATTCATTCATAACTTATCCTTATGTTTGAGTTTAGAAAGAGATAAGAATTGCCGTTCTTATCTCTTTTGTTTATATTATTATTTATCACATCTAAATAAACCATATATTCATTTTAACCTAGCAAATTTAATATAAATAATGTTATAGAGTTTATAAGGTATTAGAAAAATGGCTAAAAACACAAAGCAAATTGCATTAATACAACACAGAAGAGGACAATTATCAGAATTACCTACACAATTAAATGAAGGAGAATTTGGTTTAGCACTTGACACTAACCAATTATTCATTGGTAATCCAACAAACAAAAAATTATCCCAAAGAATTAATGAAAATATTTTTCCATATGGAAATATTGAAGTATTAACAGAATTTACCGATAATTTACAAAAAATTAAGTACACTTATAAATCAAATACTGATACAAATGCTCGCTTGCCAATCATTATATATGGTCAAGTATCTAATCCATTATTACCTGCAAACAGTTCAATAATTATTAATGGAACAGAAGTTTATTTCAAAAATAACTCAACACTTCAAAATATTGTTAATACAATCAATAGTTATAATGACTTGCCCGTAAAAGCATTTATCTACAATGACTCATATTTTGGACTTATTTCAACAGATTTAGAAATATATGTAGAAGATGGTATAATTTCGACCGAAAGTAATCTTAACCTTTTAGGTATAACTGCTGATGGATTTTATTCAAAAACTGCCGAATCATTATCTGAAAGAACTTTACAAGAAACTTTAGATGATTATTGCTCAATCAAAGCATTTGGAGTCAAAGGTGATGGTAATTATGATGATTCTTTAAACATTTTTAATGCCATTATATCAACATACAAAATTGGAAAACACCCACAATATTACAGAACTTTATTTTTCCCTGCTGGTGAATACATTATCAGTACAAAAAGTATTCCTTTACCATTTGGAACACACTTAAAAGGTGAAGGTTATGGTAGAACAATTATTAAATCAAAAAATTTTGTTGATGGTTTATTATTATCTATGGATGATAACTTCAATTTAATCAATTCATTGAGTTTTTCAAACAATTCTTCATCAATTGATTATATTACTATTGAAGATATGACATTTGATGTATCAAGTAATGAAGATGTTTCATCATTATTATCAATCGGCTCATCAAAACACATTTTATTTAAAAATGTTGAATTTATTGGTAAAAAAACAACCATTTTAGCTAATATTACTAATGGGATTAATTTACCTAATTCATTCAATATAATTTTTGAAAATTGTATATTTGATACTGGAATTAATGCCATTGTTTCATCATCAAATATTGAACATTTAGTAATCAAAAATTGCACTTTTAAAAATATTCAAAATGAAGCAATACTTTTTAATAATAGTGAATCATCAATAATTAACACAATCATCGATGGCAATGATTTTACAAATTGTGGTGCATTATCTAATACAATTATTTCATTGTCAGAAAATTGTCATTATACTTCAACAATCAATAATAAATTCGACAATAATGTCACTGATGGTTCTTCAAGCATTAAGTCTTATAAATCATCATCTGAATTAAATTATACAGATATTTTAGAACCAAGCACAAATACTAAAAAATTATTAAGATTTAAATTCACTCAACCGATTTGGGATTTTATTGATTATTTAACAAATCCTAATGGCGAAAACATTGTTGAATCCCAATATGAAACTCAAATCATTAATGGTGATGAAAAAATACCTCAATTAACCAATAAATTATTGTTAAATCAAGGTGATAGTTATAATAATAACACATTTACTTTAAAATCATCATTACAATATGGTCATTTAAATATCAATAGTGGTAATTATGGTAATGTAAATCTTGGATTGAATGATGAAAATTCATATTATCCGACATATAATTCAGCAGCACCTTACAAAATTAATGATATTGTTCAAATTATTAATAATAATGTTTATTCATTATATAAATGCCTTGCTGATAATCAAGGTAAATCATTATCTGATACAGCTGTATGGCAAAAAATTAGTGATTATAATCCATCAATTGTATTTAATAAATTAATTGATGTCAATAATAATTCAATTACTAATAATGGTGCAAATAATAATATTAATTTTGTAGTTAATAAAGAGGGAATATTAACCATTGAAGATAAATCTCCAAATGGTATTGATGATTATGACAATAAAATTTCATCTGTATTAAATGCTATACCAACTGTTAAATATGTTAATAAAGTTGCAACATCTTCTATTATGCACAACTTTAATTTTAATGAAAACTTAACACTTTCAGCCAATAAATTAGAGTTGGTTTATTTTGACCCAACAATTTATGGCGATGTTGTCAATTTAGACCGTATTTCAATTAATGTTCGTAATCCATTTTATTCTATTCAAGAAAAAATTAAAAATGCACTTGCTTGGAAAGGTGAAATTAGATACTATAAAGGAGATGTAGTTTCAATCAATAATGGTCAAGAATATTGGATTGCAACTGATGACCATTATTCTACAGGAACAGAATTTAATATCAAACATTGGGAGCCAGTTTATACAAATCATTTATGCCAAGATGGTGTAACAAGAGCATTAAAAGATGTTAAATATTTGTCAATTATTGCAAATAATGAAATTGAAAATCCTGCTCGTCTATTATTCCGAAAAAATGAAGTTAATATTGCTGATAGAGATATTAAAGGAACATATTATCCATATTGGGCAACAAAAACTGCTTACAAAGTTGGTGATAAAGTTTCTTATGACAATCGTTATTGGCAATGTTTAAAAAATCATACTTCAGCTAATGCCTATGATTTACATAACATTTCATTATGGACGGCTGTATCAGAAGAAGGATACAATTATGTTTATGAATATGATAGAGATATTACACCTATTGACTTTAAATCAGAAACAGAATTAACATCAATTCAAACATCAAATGATGAAGGTCAAGATTATATCAATGATGAAATCAGAACCTTTAACTATTCAGGTTATCATTTATATGTTCGTTTCTATGATGAAAATCAAGATTTATTACCAATTGTTGTTCATAATTATGTTTCAGATGATGAACAAGTAGATGATAGATATATGCAAATGAATCCATCAGGTTATATTTCATTTAAAATTCGTTATATAAGAGGCGAAAATAATGAAGCTTAAAACAATATTAAATGAGCAATTAGTAAATTCTTCTTGGTTACAAGATGTATCATATCATGGTCGTCATAATCGTTTGTTTCCTGGCGAAGAATTTATTACATTTAAGGTAAAAAATAATCCTAAAACATATATTTGCAGAGGTGTAACAAGAAAAGATTTCTTAGATTGGATTCGCTCACCAAGTAAAGGTAAATTCTTTCATATATTAAAAGCAAAATTCAATAGAGATTGGTATTTGACAAATCCTTTCAGAATTATTAACTATAATAAAATAAGACCGACTAAATAGTCGGCTTATTTTTTGTTATTTCTTCAATTCTTTTTGAATTCTATCACAAGCCATTTCAAAATATATCGGATTTTTTTTCAATACCTATAAACAATCTATTAGTTTTAATACAGGCAACTCCTGTTGTACCACTTCCCATAAATGGGTCTAAAATTATATCATTTTCATTACTACCAATTTGAATCATATTAATAATAGGTTCTAATGGTTTTAATGTCGGATGATTATATTCTTTTTTACCACCAATATTCCAATGATAATCAGTAATTTTTTGATGATATGTTCCAGTTAAAGTTCGCCCTTTCCAAAGATGAACACAATAATCTTTATCTTGATACTTACCTCTCACATTTGGTAAAGCATTATTTCGATATAAGCAAATATCTTGCCAATTCCATTTATTCAAGTGTGCCATTATCAAATAATCAATAAATTGCTTTTTAGAACACCATATTTGATAATTAACTGTCTTACAAATTCTTTTAAATTCCTTAAATAAGAAATCTGCATTAAATCCATCGCTGATATCAGCTTCATCTAAAACTTTTTGTTGCTTATTAATTCCTTTTTCTTCAAACATTTTAGATTTTTGAACACCAGAATGAATCAAATATGGTGGGTCTGTATGTATTAATGTAATCAACTTATCATCAAATGATTTTAAAAACATTTTCGCAATCATCATTTATCAAAATATGATTACCTATTTTTTTCATAATCAATTATATTTCCTTATTAGAGATTTAATCACTTATAATATTATAAGTTTTACTAAAAGCATTTGTCAATAAAAATCATATAAATTTTTTACAGGAACTTCTCGAATAAATCCTTGTTCATCCATTATTTGTACAATTGTATCTCCGCCTATGCAATTATATTCTTTTGCAAATTTTTCTGGACCAACTTTTTTCAATTCTTTTTCCGCCCAATCTTTATCTTTTAAAGGGCAAGCATCCCATTTAACTAATTGTGTTTGAAATGAATTATTACCACAAGGTTCTTTTTCAACAACCTTGAACTTATGGTCTTTTTCACGTGTACGTACAGATTTCATATATGAATCGGCTTCTTTCCAAGTTTTAAACAAATGAAAATCTTTATATAATTCACCATCAACTGATAATATATAATCTTTTGGTAATAATAATCCTTTATCATTTGTTTTTTTAATACCACCATTCCATAAACGATAAAACAAATCAGTTTCAGAAATTGGTGTTGATGTAATAAAAAGTTTACCTTTTGAAGCAGACAATGTTGGTGATAATGCTCCAAAAAATTCTTCTTGTTTTTCTAATGCTTTATCTGCTGAATCTTGAGAACCAATAAATGCAAACTCATCCACATACACTATTGCTGGAGAAAGACCACGAGGAGCCTTAATAGTTGAAGGTCTTACAATAATTCGTGAACCATTGTCAAAATTTAATGTTGATTTATTATCTGAAACCAAGCCTTTTTTCAAAAAATCTGGGCAATATTCATAAGTCAAACGAATTTTAGCCAAGTTTTCCATAGCAGCATCTTTTGACTGCGCACAAATAAGAATTTCTTTATTATTATTAACTGTGGCAAACCATAACAAATATATTGCAGAAGTAATAGTATTATGCGACAAAATACCATTTGTATAATATCTATGGTTTGAATCATTAGTTAATTCTAAATCATACATATTTTCTTCATCATTTGTTTCAATAATTGAGGTAATCTTTTCTAAACCATTTTCAGTCCATATTTCATCACCGATAGAAAGTTCATCAACAAATATTGGTATAAAATTTTTATCAAATACTAAATGTTTATCCGCACACTCCAATTCAAATGATTCAGTTTGTATTTTCCAAATGGTGTATGGAATCGTTTTATGAATTTTAACGATATCTTGCCAACCATCATCAGTCAATACTTCCCAATCATTAACATCAAGTGTTTCTATAAATTTTTTATCTTCTTTCATACCATTATTTATAATGCTAAAATGGGATTTTTCCATATCCATACTTTACATATTATTCCTTAAGAAATTCTAAACATTCTTGTAATATTTTTTCAGGATTTTTTCGATAATCCATTTCATCAACCTTAAATAATTTATATCCATTATCAATAATTTTTTGGCTTCGTTTTACATCTTCTTCTTTTTTTATATCTGAAAAATTATGCCAATATGCACCATCAAATTCAATAATTTTACCCTGCTTTTTATCGAAAAAATCTGGTTTAATATATCCACTATCCAAATGTAATGTATATTCATAATTTAAACCGCTTGTATCTTTTTTCTTATCAATATCTAAAGTTGCAAAATATATATCTTCTTTACTTTCTAATAAATCATAAATTTTCCAAAATAACTCCTGTGAAACCATTGAATAATTCAATTTTTTATAATTATTTAACCATTTTTCTTGTCTTTCTAACCAACGTTTTTTACCATCTTCTTCACCATATTTTTCAATACACTTATCCAAAGAAAATGTTTGTTGGGATTCTTTAAGCATTTGCTCTGATTGATATTGACTATAACCTCTTGACAAATAATATTCAATTCTTTTAGGATTATTGCAATTTTCATTTGTTGACTCAATCTTTTTATTCATTAAATCATTGATTTTTAATTGCTTTTCCTCATTACTTAATCCATCATATCCTCGAAAATTTAATGAATATGGTGAATTACGACCGTTTTTACAATCTTCTCCTTTTGATGGATTATTTTCACTTGTAAATCCTTTAATAATTCCTTTTTCCATTAATGCTTTTTGACGCTCGGAAAGATTATTGTGTGATTTTTCTGAAATCAAATCATTTCGTGTGCAATGATGTTTTGCACAATAATCTTCAACTGAACCATGTTTTGCTCCAATATGCTTCAAAAGATTATTTCCCATCATTCCACATTCTTTACAAATAATTGCATCTTCATCATTTTTAAATTTTTTCTTCGATTCATAAATTTCTGCGCAATCATTACAGCAAAATATTGTTCGATTACTTTTTGGTTCAAAAACTTTTCCACAATTTGGGCAAAACTTTGTTTTTATAGGTTTTTTCTTACTGTTTTTCAAGCATTCTTCACAACAATATTCTTTTCGATTGTCTGTAGTTTTAAATGCTTTACCACAGTTTTTACAAACCTTTTCTACAACTATTTGCGATTCTTTTTTCTTAAATTCTCGTTGACATTTTGGATTACAAAATTTTGCATTTGGTCCTTTAGCATCAAATTCTTTACCACAATTAGGACAAACTTTTAACATTACTTAACTCCTTATATTATTTGTAATTATTATATAAGGTATTTAGCAATTTGTCAATATAAAAACGATTTTTATTTACTATTTTTTATCATATTAAAAAAATCACCAATAGAAATAACTTCTTGTTTTTTCGTCTTTTTATTGCGTATTTTTATTAAACCATTGTTTTTAAGGCACTTACCATTTTGTCTACTAAACAAACTTATTACGTTATCGTAATTGTGCATATTAAATAACATCTCTCTTTGATAATCAAATGGTTTATAATGTTTAATACCATTTCTATTAACATATGCACAATTCTCTGCAAAAAATAATATACCATTAGTTTTATCATAAACTTTATCATAAATCATTTTTTGATTATCTGTCATTGTTTTATATTTTCGTGATGATTTTATTGGACCAGTTCCAACAGGTAATTGTACTTTCATAATTTGACTCCAATGCTTTGAAAATATTTACCTTATGATTTTCCCTTAAATCATTTACAATAAATATTCTTATAAAGCAATATAAGGTAAATTTTTATGAAATATACATCATTAAAATCAGATATTATTAATATTTTACATAGTTCAGACTACAATCTTAATCTAAAAATATATGATGAAGATGGTAAAACAACATTGAATCCAGATGATTCACAATGGGCATATATTAATAATTATAATATGATGATTGAATTTATGACTGAAGACAATCATACTATCTATATTTGGAAAGATACCAAAAATCTTGATAAAAATATGAAAAATATTATCCAAAGAATGCGAGAACTTGCAATCTTAAATGGTGTTTCTGTTCAAATTCGTGTTTATGATAATTTAAATCAACGAAAAATATATAATCTTGTTAAATCAGCAATGATAACAAATAAGGAAAATCAAAAAATGAATGAATCAAAAATTGAATATAAACAGCTTGTTGAATCCTTTCAATCTATTATATCTATTGCTAATAATACTAAAAAAACATCTGATTTTTATATGAGTGAAAGCATTTTGTCACAAAATACTGAAAAATTATTATCTGCAATGTTTCAAGAAATCAAATCTTTGAAAGCATTAAAGAATATCAATCTTTCTGAATCATTTAATAATATGATGTCTGCTAAATCATATTCTATGATTGAAAAGATTTTATCACAAAATAATACTAAAGTATTATCTAAATTATATGAATGCGCTAATGATATTAAAAATATTGCTTCATTTGTTCGTAATCAATATTTAAACAACATTCCATTTAGCAATAATGATAATACATTATTTGTTTTAGAAAATGTTAAAGTATACCCAACAATTATTAAATCAGATAAAGATAATTTAATCAATGCTTATAACAAATTAATTGAAAGTTCTGATAATATAAATGATAAAATTGGATTGCTAAAAATTATTAAAGAACACAATATTTGTGAATCATACAACGTAGATAAAAATGATTTATTAAATTTTTGGCTTGAACAAAATGGTAAAAAAATATCATTAAATAAAGGATTTATTATTGAGCATTGGAATGGTAATAAATGGTTAATCAATAATGAATATCAAAGTGGAATAAAAGCATTTGCACATTATTTTAATGATGGTGGTGTTAGCAATTCAATTTCTTATAATAACATTGTCAATGAATGTATAAAATATAATGATATCGCAGATTTTATTATCAATTATAAAAATGATTTTAATGTGCGTAAATTTATACCAAAGTTCAAATCAATATTTAATGAATGTTTAGTAAAATTATCTCCTAATTTTAATCAATCATTATTTGAAAATATTGAACCAGAAATTGATTATCATAATGAATTAAATGATTTAACAAAAAAGATTGGTGTTAATCACAATGCCTTAAAATATCTCGCCATAGAAGAAGCAAGAAACAATATTTATAAAACTATGCTTTTAAATGAAAAGAAAAATACTGATTTATTAAATCTTGTTAGAGAATTAAAAAATTATACTTCTTTTCCAAGTGTTGTTGCTTGTAAAATTGTTGAAGAAGGTATTAATGTAAATATTCCTTTAAATGAATGTCAAAATGATTTATTAAATACTGCTAAAAAACTATATACAAGTATTTCAAACAATGCCGACAAAGTTTCAACAAGTATTGCTTCAACATTGTTTGGTATTATTCATTCAAAAGGTAAATTAAATGAATCAAAACAATCATTTATTAAAACTTTACTAAAATATTGCTAATAAAAATAAAAGGGGGGTTTAAACCCTTTTATTTAATCTTATTATTATATCTTTACATATATCTTTCATTATTTTCATTGCGGTTGAATCCAAATTAGAATTTGAGTTTCCTTTATTAGTAAAAGGATTTTCACCATTTTTAATCGCTTCATTAACCTCTTTTTGAAGTTCTATAAAGTTAAATCCACTCAAATTTGTAATAGATGGGTGTCCACCAGATGACTTCATAATTATTTGAGATACTGGTATTGTAAAATAATTGAGCATATTAATTGCCTTATCAATTTCTTGATTCTTTTTCTCAATTTTTGTGTCAATAATTTCTTCTCCATTATCATTAATTTCATAATCTTTTTTTACAAAATTACTTGGTTGCCAATTCATCCATTTTTTAATAACAAATTGTTGTTTTGCAGACAATTTGTCAAATCTATTATCAAATAAATGAGTAAATTCATTATAATCAAAACCAACTGATTCTTCTTCCATTTCTTCAGTAATACTTGATTCATAATATTTTTTAATTGTTAATAATGATATATTATATTTTGGATTTTTAAAATTGTTTAATGGACGATAATACTTATTTTTAAAAATATCTTCAATCACTAACTCACCCAAATTCATTCCATCATCTTCTTTATTCCACGGATTTTTTGACACTTGAATCATACCTAATGAATCCCAACACATTATCATATATTTAACATTGGGATATATTCTAAACAAAGTATATCTATCATACATACCAGGTTTCATTGCATATCCTGCACCAATTTGGAACACACAATCACCAATTCTTAATGCTCGCCCACTTTGTAATCTCATTATATCATCAATTGTTCCATTATCAATTTTTCTTTCTTGTTGCTGATTATAATAAATTTTAGCATTATTCTCAATACTTTGTTGGTCAATCCATCCTCTGTCATTATTTAATATGTGTTCTTTAATAATTCTCAATACTTTACTATATATTGATTGTAATGAAGGTTGACAAGTCATAACAATGGTGTTTAAAAAGTTTGGTCTATTTTTATAAGTTAATAATAATTTATTTGTTATTAAACCCATTTGCATATGATTCTTTTGAACAGATTGTTTATTATTTGTTTTTAATACTGCTTTAATTATTTCCCAAACATTTACATCTTCTTGCTGAAAATTTGCCGAATCAACCGTATCAATAATTCTTATATCTTCTGGTGTAAAAATATCTGTTGGTGAAATTATTGCTGAAATTGTTCCTGCATTTGAAGGAGCATGTCTAAAATTTTTTAATGTATTATCATAACTAATTTGACTATCGTGATGGTCGGTATGTACTTTTATAAAAATTTTTCCATGTGCAAAATCAACCATTACTGGTAAAATATCCTCTGAACTCGGCTTTTTTACAGAATATTCACTTGTTCCATATTGAATCATTTGAGCATCAACAGTTTTAATACCATATCTTGACAAATATTCTCTCATTGCTATTGCACTTGTTATACCATCCAAATCTTGATGATAATAAATGATTGCTTTATTATATTCTTTAGACAATTCTCGAATACTTTGCATATTACTTTCCAATAAGTTAATTTTCATCATTATCTCCACACATTATACAAATATTTATAGTTCCTATACTTTACATTATTCAATAAATATTGATAGTATATACTAAAAGGAATAATATGTCAACCCTTAATGAATCATTAGTTATAGGTGAATTTCAATATGGTTTTGAATTGGAAGCATATGTTGGTTCTATTGCAAATGATTCTTCAGACAAATATTATCAATATGATGAAATCAAAGACAAATATTCATTAAGCAATGATATAAAGCAATCTTTGATAAATTATTTTTCACAATGGTATGGTAAAAATCTTAAAATTAAAATTGATAATTCATTAACATCAAATGAAGCGGGATTTGAATTTGCTACCCCTAAAATGAATATAACACCTTTAAATATTAAAAAATCTATTGATTTTTTAAATCATTTAGAAACATCACCATATAAAATTTATACAGATGATACCTGCGGCTTTCATATTCATTTTTCATTTCCAAATATAGATAAAGAAGATATGGCTTGGATTATTTGCAACATAGCATTTGATGAATCTTTACAAAAACTTTTAAAATTTTTTACAAATAAGAATGGGCATACATTTAAATTCTTTAATAGAAAATATGCAAAAGTAAGTTTTTTAAAAGATATTAAAAATGCTGTATTAACATATGATTGGGACAAATTGTCATCATTATTATCAAATGATAAAAATAGATTATTAAGAATACATCCTGAAAATAATATTGAATGGCGTGGTCCAAGAAACTTTATGAATAATTCAAATTATCAAACCATCAAAGATTTTTTCGTGCAATTTAATTTAATAATTATGCAAATAATAAAAATTATGGACAAAACTGAATTGAATGATATTGACCGTAAATCATTTTTCAAAATGGTTAAATTAAATAATATTAATTCAACAATTTCAGAAGAAAAATTACAAAAGCAAATTCAAACAATTGTTGAAAAATCAAAATCAAATCCATTAATACTTGCTCAAATTAACAATAATGTTAAAGCAGATTGGAATCAAATCATTTGGGAATTAAATAATGAAACAAATGGCAATTATTTAAATATGTTGCGCTATCAAAAATTCAAGAATAAAGACATATTAAAAGCAATTTTAACATACAATCCTGAATTTAAAAAATATATTATTATTTAAAGAGGTCTTTAAGACCTCTTTTTTATACAATTTGAATACGTATTAAATAATCAAAAATTAATGTGATATTTTGTTGCTTTTGAATTGGTGCAAAGCACAAATGCGTAATTAATTTATGTTTATTAGTTCTTAAACCAACTTCTGAAAAACTATATTCTGAAATTATTTGTGAATCATTAATAACATTTTGACCTGTTGGTTCATTTTTTTCAAGTGAACAATGAACTAAAATATCAGTAAACACATTACCCGAAACATGTGATACAGTCATATAGTTTCGTTTAGAATCTGTATTTTCAGCAGATTTTTGGTCAACAACCTTATAATATGTTTCATTATATAATGTTGCACCACGACCAATGATTTGTGGAGTTGAATATAGATATTCTTGACTTGCATTAACACGAACACCACCATTACCCAAAGCCAATTCACTAATATGCTCATCATTATTTGAAATAGCATTGGCCAAACAAAATGAAAAATTTTCTGGGTGTATATCATTATGTCTTTCAAACAATACTTTATTAGTTTCTTGCTCATAAATTTTCAAATAACCTTGAATTTTAGGCATTACACAATCTTTAAGCATTATATTTTCCTTAATTTATATAATATTATTTATTAAGCATTTTTACTTTTACTAATGACAATTATTCTTAATTTTTCTATTAACACCCAAATAAATATGCGTTAGAATATCCATTAGTATTATTTGAAGAGGAAACAATGGAAATAACATTTGATACATTATATAATTTATACATAAAACTATAAAAGATAACAATCTTAATTGAATTTTTTAATATGAAACATTTTATAGAATGATTTAATAAGCATTAAAAAAGAGGTCTTAAAGACCTCTTTTTATTAAATTAATGAATCATCATTAAATTTTCTTCTTGGAAATTCCCATTCTCGGCGAACTTTATTCCAAGAATCCACTGGTGTAAAGTAGCCAATTGTTCTTGTCAAATATTCCATATTATTATTTCCGCAATGAGGACAATCAATAATTTTTGTATCAAATACATGTCCACAATCTTTACATCTTGAATATACTCGATTCAAAGCAAAATGCTCACAATCACATTTAATAGCTTCACGAATTAATTTTTCATTTTGTTTTGCCGTTGTTGATGAACCAATCTGAAGATGGACAATACCACCACCGGAAAGCTGGGCATCTGCGACTCCGTACTCTGCCATTCTTTCCCATACAGTTGAATCTTCCCATAATGGTACAAATTGATTTGAATACAATGGTGTATCAATAATATTTTCTTCAGGGAATATTAATTTATCTGCTGTTGCTAATCTTACTGCAAATGATTCGCCAGGAATTTGTTCAATATTTGTAGCAATACCAAATTCTTTACCAACTTCTTTAACTTTTGTATTAAAGTGTTTCAAAAATTCAACCATTAAATTATGTTCTTCTGTTTCATATTCAGGGAATTTTGTTTTTAATATTTTTTGTGCTTCAACAACACCTAAAATACCAAAAGTTGAAAACAATCTATCCATTCTAATCCAACCACGAGCAATAAATGGTTCCAATCCTAATTTTGTCAATTTACCAATTAAAACTTTATGTGCTTTCAATATCTTGGCACCTTCAACTGTTCTTTTATCCAGAATTTTATAAAAATCTGCCATATCTTTTGCTTCATATGCAATACGAGCAAAGTTTACTGTACAAACACGATGTGAACCCATACTAATCGTTGAACCGCCAAATGAATTTACTGTTGAACCCATATCTAATAATTCAGAATCATTAATTAAACGACAACAACTTGCCACTTTAGTTCCTTGAGATGTGAAAATATTGAATCTTGAAATATCTAATTTACAAGCTTCTTTCAAAAATTCTTCATCTAAAACTTCTTTTTTATCATTTTTTGAAAAATTAAATGTACAAACTGGAAAGCGATATGGCAATCCATTATTTAATGGGTCTCCAATATTATGAAAATTAGCATAAATTCTTTGAAGTTCAATAACATATTCAACAATGAATTTAGACCATTCTTCTGCACTCATTTTGTTATCATAACCATTATCTTTTGCAACAGCTTCTTTGTTTGGAAAATACCAACCATAATTATCATTACCCATTAAATACTTCAATTTTTCTCTATCAAACAAGGAAATATTTGTAAATGGACTTTCAACACCATTTCTTGATAAATGATTTACAGAATGTAAACAAGTCTGATAACAATTTTCAATATATTTTCTAAATGCTGCATCTTCTTTAACTTTAGAAAATGGTACACGCATTTTGTACATCAAAATATGTGCAATATCCAAGAAAAATGTACCAACTGCTATTGCTCCAGCTAAATGTGAAGACATTTGATGTACAGTTTCATCTAATGCAGCAATATATGAATCTACACGATGTACAGGTGCAGATGGAAGTTGACCAAACTTACGTCCTTCAATAACCAATTTTGAAGCATCTAATGCCCAACAATATGGTAAACAAATTTTTGTAGCATCGCTTAATCCTAATGATAAATCATATAAATCACCAGACAATACTTTGGCTTCTGCTTGACCATATAATTCTTTCATCACCTGATAAAGCATATGATAACCAATCAATTTATTATAAGGTGAATTCACTTCATTTAATGTACCAGCAACTGTTTTTTCATTCTTATTTGAATTATCATCAATACTCACATCATTAGTTCTTTCAGACAATACTTGCTCAAACATATTTAATGAGTCAAAATTTGATTCATCTAATCCATGAATTTTTAAAATCTTTGTTGTTAATTCTTTTAATTCACCATTTGAAAAACCATATTTTTTCTTCAATGCTACAGCCAATGTTTTTCTAATATTTTGAATAACACGCATTTGACCACTACTTGCCAATGCTTCTAACGATATTTTGTCCAATTCTTTCTCAAATTCTTCATCTGTATAATAAGAATCAATAATTGTTGGACTTTTAACTGTTAAAATTTTCTTTTCTGCCATAAAATCTCTCCTAATTCTCATTAAAATAGTATACACCATTTTTTGTCAATAAGCAATATTTTTCATCATATAATTCTTGATTTGGGGACGCATATTGAATATAATCATCTGTTTTTAAAGATTCTCTCTTATTTTTATAGTCAAAATATCCACATTTCAAAAATTTAAATCCTTTTACACCATTATTTTTACAATATTTTTTATCATGCCCAGTGAATATGCAATAATCAAATATTTCTGAAGATAATTTTAATAATTCTTTTGTAAAATCAATATTATAACAAGACAATGGGTCACCACCACTTAAAACAACTTTATTTGTTCTATTCCTTTTACAAAATATTTTCAATTCTTCTATCAATCCTTGAACATCATAATCTTTTGTCAAATTATCATACAAAGGATTTTGAAATTCAGGATTTTGACAATGCGGACAACCGTTATCGCAACCCATAAAACAAATAGATACAGCATATGATTCAGGGTCAGGATAATCTAAAAATGTTGCTTGAAATGGTGTTAATAATCTTGTCATAATTTTCTATATCCTCTCAAAAATGTATTAGTATTTATTATTCTCATTGTTTTTCATATATTATTCTAAGTCATTGATTTTACGATATTTTTTTATAAGTCATTGATTTTTCTACTTAAAATTTTTTAAACTTTCTATTAATATTTTAGAAGTAATTACTTCTCTTAATCTTGGATGTAATGGTTTAGGTGGATATTGTATATCAACCCAAGCATATCCATCATTTTCGTGATTTAAAGTAGGTACAAATTCATTAGGTGTTAAAATCAAAATACTATGATAACAAAATTTTTTATCATTGCTTGTAAAACAATTAAATGATATCCATTTATCAACTTTAGGCATAAATCCTATTTCTTCAGTAATTTCTCTTGTCAATCCTTCTAAAATATGTTCATCATTATGAATCTTACCACCACACAAACTCCAATTTGATGGGTATGATGTTTGAGAACTTCTCAATAAGAAGAAAAATCTTTCCGTATCCTCTGCTTTAAATAATGCACCTGCTGAAATAATCATTATCAAATCCTTTTTATTGAAAATTATACCACAATTTACTATTGAATTTCAATATAAATATTGTTATAATATTTAGGAGTATTGATTTTATGGAAACTAATGAAATCAGCGTTCGTGAAAATCTCAAAGCCAACATTTTAAGAAGACTTGGTAATGAAATGATTGACATTGAATTATCAGATGGTCAATTAGAAACTTGTATAGATTTGGCTTTACGCAAACTTAAACAAAGAAGTGATGCTTTTGTTGAAGAATCATTGGTATTATTAACATTAATTAAAAACCAAAAAGAGTATGTTCTTCCTGATGAAATTATTGAAATTCAACAAATTTATCGTCGAGGATATTCTCGAAGTTTTGGTTCAACAACTGGTACTAATATTGACCCATTTGCAGTTTCTTCAATGACTAATGTTTATATGCTTGGTACAATGAATGGACGCAGTCAATTATACTCACCATCAACCTTTGAATTATATCATAACTATATGAAAACTTGGGGAAAAATGATGGGAATGTATATGAACTATACTTTTAACCCAAATACTCACAAATTAATTTTGGCTGAAAATCCTCGTGGAGATGATGAAATAATTCTTTTACATTCATATGTTGATAAACCAGATTATGAAGTTATTCAAGACAGATATGCTGGTTTATGGGTTGAAAATTGGGCATTTGCAGAAAGTATGGAACTTTTAGGGCGAATTCGTGATAGATTTAAATCATTAGCAGGTCCATTGGGTTCAGGTATTTCACAAGATGGTGCGGAACTAAAAAATGATGCCAAAGCTATGAAAGAAGAATTGACGAAAGAATTGAACAATTTTGTCGCTGGTGGTGATATACCTTTAATGCCATTCTCTGGTTAAAATATCTATAAAAAAACAAATGGTTAAGGGGAGGAACTCACTTAACCATTCTAAACTTCAACATCAATGAAAGGTAGTTAATGTCAAAATCTAATAATATTTATACAATAATTTCAAAAATTTGTCAATTTTATTTTTCACAAAAAAATATTGATAAATCATATACAATATGCTATACTTGCAATAGTTTGTGGAGTAAAGATTTTGTTTAACTATTTAGCTGAAAAATATTTTGATGACATCGTTGAATACAATAAAGATATTGTATCATATAAACGAGCATTTTTCAATAATGCTGAACTCAATGATTTTTACTATCTTTTAAATACCCTAACATTTAATACTTACTATGATTCCACAAACTATCGTTGGGGACAAAGAATTTTTGACAAAAAGAATAGTAAATTGTCTTGGATTTCTTCCACAAACAAACATATCCAAGCATATTATTGGGATAATGATTCTCATCAAAGTATTACATATAATAAAAAAGCAATCTTTACTTCACAAATGATTCATGACCATTTTCTATCTTGCTATGGCAATAATAGAAAATACAATGTTTTTTACGATAATAAAAAAGATTTGAAAGACTATGAGCAATCTTTTGTTAATCTTTACAAAATCGTTGATAAAACATTTGGAAGCACACAATCATTAAACACCAATGTTTTGTTAATAGATATTGACAATTATGAAGAAAGACATTCTATTGAAACATTGGGTATGCTATTGGATTTTCTCAATATTGATGTCAAAGATTTGATAATGCTTGAACAAAATGCTTTTACCGGTGGTTTGCATACTGCAATAAAATTGCCAAATCGCATTTATAATCAAGAATTTTATGCAGAATTAATGAAATATTTGAAACAAAATGATATCAACATTGAATGTAATTTTATTAACCATATATTAAGATTCCCATTATCTTATGAATATGTTGCAATACAAAGAACAAATGATATCTTCAATTATGATGAATTTATTCCACAATCATTATGGGAATCATCATTTACAGATTTTTTATGCAATCTTAATTTAGAGCCTTGCCAATCAAAAAGAATAATCAATATTTTGAATGAGTTTGACAAAACAAAAACATTTGGCAAATGGGATAATTATTGGAAAACAAAAAAGCAATTATTTTTCAAACCAGGTGGGCAAAACATTAAAAAATACTTTAAGTTTCATACTATTCATAAAGGACATCGATTCGAAACATTATCAAAATTGGTTCCATTAATGAAGGGAATGAATTATTCATTAGATGATACTGTTGACCAAATCTTTCAATTAAATGTTGACTCAAAAGATTTAAGCAAATGGTCAAGAGAGCAATTAAAGCAAAATATTAGTAATTTTTATGACAAAAGTAATCTTGTAATAAAGGTTAAAAATCATTCATACAATGGCTTTATTTCAAATATGGATAAATTATCAGAAGAAGCATTGTCATTGCTTTCTGATGCAAATTTTACCCAATATATTACAGAAAAATTTGCATATCATTATTGTCAAGAAAGAAGTAAACACAATCTTTCAATTAATAATGTAAGTAATGCTAAAATGAATATTTGGTATCAACAAATTCCATTTATGATTAAAGAAATAATTGGTTCAATGATGTATTCAATTAATAATCCAAAATTAACAACCATTAATGAAAGAATTGGTTACCAATTATCGAATCAATATCTTGAACAATTACAACAATATTCTATAAAAGTTTTGAATCTTGATTCGAATGATTCTTTAACAAAAACATCATTACAATATTTGAAAAAAGCCTTGATTAAAACATTATCATTAAAAGAGATTGCTTATCATTCTCGAAAAAGAAATTGGCAATTAGGTTCTTGCAAATCATTTGAAATCATTAATATTAATGATATATATGATTTATTAAACCATTTATTCAATTCATTTACAAGAATCACATACAATAATTTGATAAAAGATGATGTTAAAACTGTAAAAAAAGAAACATTTTATATATATTACTCAACGAAAAACCTTGACTTTGAAGCCATTGATGAAAAAAATTTGAAAAATTGTAAAAATACTTGTTGACATTTGATAAAAACTTTGATATAAAGATAATGTAAATGAACAAGAACTTATATGAAAGGATTTAAAATGACTGAAAATGAAATGATTGAAATGTTGAAGAATGGTGTTTGTGATGTTGAATTTACTAAGGTAAATAGACAGAACCGTAAAATGCGAGCAACATTGTTAAATGAATTTGTAGAGGAACAAGGCTACAATGTTGATGAAATTATTAATGATGCACCTGATTTAGTGATTCGGGTAGTCGATGTTGATTTGAATGAATTGCGTTCATTCAGAGTAAATTCTGTAAAATCATTTGTTGCGGAATAGTAATTATTAGTTAATCTCCTTAAATATTATAGCAATAGGATTGCGATAAAAATTGCAATCCTATATTTTTTATGCTATAATATAGAAAAATAATAGGAGAAAATAATGGTAAAAATAGTTGAACCAAAGGTTGAAATTATTGGTGATATAAATGGTACAGAAATATTAAAGCATATAGAATTGTGTGCAAGAAATTGCTATAAGTCTGAAGGTAATATTACTGATGATATATCATCTGCTGAAAAAATGATTAAGAAATTAATTGAGTTAGACCATACGGCAATGTTGGAGCATTCATCAATAACTGTTAAAATGTTGACAGATGTTGGGTCATATAAAGACCTTAGTCGTCACAGACATGCTTCTTTTGCTATTGAAAGTACACGTTATTGCAACTATTCTAAGGGCAAGTTTGGAAATGAATTGACTGTTATAAATCCTTGTAATATTAAGCCAGACACAGCAATTTATCATATTTGGTTAAAAACAATGAATGATATTGAAAAGGCTTATATGGATATGTCTGAATTTAAAGCATTACCTGACCAAATGAGAATGATTTTGCCACATAGTTTAGCGGCAAGTGTAGTTATGAGTGCGAATATAAGAGAATGGCGATATATTTTTAATCTACGTTGTGCAAAAGCAGCTCATCCAACCGTTCGACAAATAATGCTTATGACAATGAATGAATTTCATACTTTGATACCAATATTGTTTGATGATATTTTTGACAAGTATTTTGATGACATCATTGAAATGCAAGCAATACAAAAGATGGTTAGACTCAATCTTAAAGACAAATCTTCTGAAGAACGAGCTTTAATTCTTCAAAAGATTAAAGAATATAAGAATAATCACAATGATATAACAATAATTGAGGAATAAGAATGTTGGAAATCTGTGATATAAATAATCACAGATTTCTCTTTATAGGATAATTTGATGAAATTTGAAGAATACTTTAACTTAAAAGATATCACAATTAATACGACTAATGCTTGCAATCTTAAATGCAAATATTGTTTTGAACACAATAAAAATAATCAGCGTTTAGACAATGGTCAAATGAAAATCATTTTAGATAAATGTTGGAATAACTACATTTTGCATAATGATAGTAAACAACCATTTATTGTCAATTTTTTTGGTGGAGAGCCTTTTATAAATTGGAATGTTATAGAATATGCTTTAAAATATGCTAAGAACAAGCATTACAATATGGAGTTTAATGTCACCACTAATTTAACAATATTAACAGACCATATGATTGATATTATTGAAGAATACAATTTAGGATTATTGGTTAGTATAGATGGTCTTAAAGAAATTCATGACCGAAATCGTTGTAATACTTATGATTTAGTTAAGTCTAATGTTAAACGATTGGTAGACAAGCATTTGGAATACTTGTTAGAAGCAAGAATGACATTAATGCCTAAAGATACATCATTATTATTAAAGTCTATACAATCAATCATTGAGATGGGGATTGTTAATATTGCTCCAGTACCTGTTACTGATACTTTATGGAATGATGAGGATTTGAAATCATTGAAAGAGAATTTATCAAAGGTTTGGGAATGGTTGATTAATATCTATAATACTGATGATAATAAACAAAACATTAGTATTAAGTTTATTGAAGACTATATTGAAAAAGTTATGACAATACAAGCGGTTGAATATCAAACAAAAAGTTGTACTGCTGGTTCAAAACTGACATGTTCAATAGGTGCTAATGGTGATATAATGCCTTGCCATCAACGTCATACTGTTAAAAACAATTATGAATTAATGCTTATGGGTAATATTTTTGATAATAATGATATTAAAGATGTATCATTTAATGATTGTACTAGACATAGTGAAGAAGATTGTGATAAATGTTTGGCAAGAAATATTTGCACAGGTGGTTGTCCTTCAGAAAATTGGTCTGTTAATGGTTATGGTAATATTATGAATAAGAATCAATGTGAGGTATTTAAGGCAATGATTGAGGTTGCAATTGATTATCAAGATAAAATACTTCATTGTTCAAATCTTCGTTCACATCGTTTAATAAGCATTAAAGAGAATTTGCAATTATTAGAATACTTTAAAATCAATGTTTTGGAAGTTGATAAACATAGTAAGAAGTATTTGAATAATCTGATGAAATTTTATGAAATGCTTTCTGATAAACAAGGATTAATATTACCATTGTTTGAAGAAACCTTTATGGCAAGAATATCTGAACTCATAAATATTAACAAAGAGATAATGAAGGGTTTGAAATAATGGCAAACAAGATTGTTAGAAAACTTTATGAAAGTATACGCTCACAGTTTTATAAATTCGCTCGTAATTGGAATGGTGTAAATGCTATTCAAAAACTTAATGGGCAAAGTCCAAGTTGGAGTCCAATGGGTAGTGGATACTCTGAACAAGGTCGTTGGGTTCCTGGACGTAAAGGACAGAAAATTCAAACAGGTGAAAATATGCCAGAACAATTGCGAAATCTTAAAGAAGTTGATTATTCTGGTCAAAATGATGAAGTATATCAAGGGATTACTGAAGAATCGTCACGAATTCATACACTTGGTAATGAGAACAATATTCGTAATTCGGTTATTGCTTTAAATAATGTTACTTATTCAAGTATTGGACAATATGAGGGTATTAGTAAACAAAATATTGCTGAAAAAGGTAATCAGATAAATGTTGATTTATCAACTGTTCACCAATCATCTAATAATCCTGATGTTCAATCCTTATTAGGCAATGATGGTATTAAAAAATATTCACAACTTTCTAATAATCCTAATGATAATAATTTTTTGAACTATCCTTATCAAACATCGGCAATTAATGTTTCATCAAATGGTATAAAAACAACTGATGTTCTAACCTATTGTAATGATAAGAATTATAAACTTGATGAATCTGAAATTGTTCGTTATCAAGATTATGAAGAAATTGATAATGTTTTAAAAAAGATTGATATGTGTTTATCAAAGCGTAATATTTGGTTTGACAATGGTGGTCGTTGTCAATTATCTTGCCAAGTTAAATGTCAACATACTTGCCAATTGTCTTGTCAAGGTTGCGATAGGAAACAATGCCACAACCAACATTGCGGCTCGGTATAACATTTCAGTTAAAAATTGAAAGGTTTTAAATAATGAGTAATACAATCATTGATATAAATGATGATGAATTTTATCAGTATTATATAGTTGACAATCATTCTCGCAATGATACAATCAATCATTTTCATTTAACCTCTGCTATTTTTCGAAAATATGTTAAGGCTAAGGGTTGGCAAAAAGTTACAAGTAATAATGGAATAAGACATTTGATACCAACTTATGATGAATTATATCAAAAATATATTGTGGAAAATCAATTACTTAAAGAATTATCTAAATATTATGACGCAGATAATAGAACAGTTAATCGTTGGTTAAGAAAGTATGGAATATTCAAAGATAGAGAGCAAGTATTGAGTAATATGTATAATACCAACATTGAAAAATATGGTAGTAAGACAATATTTGGAACTAAAGATTACAAGAAATGGTATCATAATAATGTTAAAACAATTATGGATAAAGTGCGTAATACTTGTCAAGAAAAGTATGGTGCTAATAGTTATGTTGAATCATTGGAAGCCAAGAATATTTGGAAAATGGGTACCTCAAAGACTGAAGATAAAATCTATAAAAAACTCTTGACATTATATCCTGATGTGATAAGATGGTATAAAGATGAGAGATATCCATTTGAGTGTGATTATTATATTAAAGATAAGGATATGTTTATTGAATATCAAGGGTTTTATACGCACGGTAAGGAACCATTTGATATGGATAATGAAAAGCATCGAGAGCGATTAAAATATCTTCAAGACAATCCTTCTAAGCATAATGATAATGAAGCTTATATTTGGTCTGAAAGGGATGTTTTGAAGAGAATCATTGCTAAAAAGAATGGATTAAATTGGTTTGAGTTTTTTACCTATAAAGAATTTATGAAATGGTATGAAAGAGAGTTGATTAATGATAAAAATAGATAAACAAGAGTTGATTGACTATATTAAATCATTAAGTGATAGATATGTTGAAAATTACACAACTGAAAGTGGAGTAACATTAGACATATATTATCCTCACCGCAAATTTGGATTTCGATTATCGGGATTTCAATGGCTTCCTAATGACAATCCAAAACAGGCATTGACTAAATGTACAAAAGATGGTATTCGAGTGATTCATATCTATGATTATGAATGGTATAATTGCAAAGAAAACTTTAAAGAATGGCTAAAGCATTTTGTTAAAAGCCGTAATAAACATATGATTACTTCAAATGAGATTGTTAATATTGAGAGTGAAGAATTTGCTGAATTTTTGAAAAACAATCATTTGTTTTGTGATACTATTAAGGGTTGTACTGTAATGTATGGTATCTATGATAGTGAAGAATTAGTGGCTGTTGCTGGATTTAATAAACGCAATGGTAAGGGTTGTGATTGGGAATGGCGGAGATTTTCAATCGCTTATGGTTGGATGAGTGAGCATAATTTGGCTAAACTCTTTTTGGATAAGTTTATAGAAGATGGTCATAAAGGACGATTGGTTGATTATCAGCAAATGGATAGATTTCCATTTACTACAGATGCTGAAATGGGCTTTACAAAAAAAGCAACAAATACCGGTGTTGTTTCAATTAATGCTGAAACAATGAATTACACACGTCATTCATTCATTCCTGAAAAGGGTATGAATAAGCAAGAAACAATGGAATACTATGGCTTTACCAATGAATGCAAAAATTGTGGAACAGTTACTTGGATAATGGATATTGAATAATGTTTGAAGAAATTAATCGTCTAGCCATAAAGTTGTATTCTGGTTGCAATATGAATTGCTGCTATTGTTTTCAGTCATATGATGAAAAGTATAAACCCAAAACATTTAAAGACAATGATAAGTTATTGAAATTTATACAGCAATTACCATTAGCCAATAAAGTTATAGTAACATTTTGTGGTGGTGAAATGACTTTGCGCCCAGACTTAATAAAAGATTGTATTAAGACTGTTTTTACAAAAATTGAGCGAATGATTGAAGTGAAGTTTGAGTATGCAATAATTACCAATGGTACTAATTTAGATACCCTTTTTGAATTATTTGATGACCATTTTTTGAATCCATCATTGTGTAATTTTTCTTGGGACGGTTTATATTCGGTATCTTTGTCAAGAAAGTCTTTGGGCAAGTATGATGACCAATATTTTCTCAATGCTATTAAAAGATTGGGGCAAAGTATTTACAATGATAGGCTTTCTGTTGTTCATGCCTTGACACCAGATACTATTTCTTATCTTTATGAAAGCTTTAAATATTGCTTAGATAATAATGTTACCAATATTGGGTACTATCCTATACATGAAGCATCTTATGACAATGATTTTTGTCAAATCTTTAGTCAACAATTGGACAAAATATTGTCAATGGTTTCAAAAACAACCATATGGGTTAATTTTTTCAACTTAGAGATGATGAATTGCAGTCAAAGTAATCCATTATACTTTACTTGCACAAAACTTGGCTACAACTATTATATCAATCCTTATGGCGAGATTTATCCTTGCATATACTTTGGAGATAATAAAGCCTATAAATTGGGTGATTTAGATAATGGTATTGATAATGCTAAACAACAAGCATTTATTGATGATTATTTGCACTACCCTAATTGTGATTATAGAAATTGTAAGTGTTCATTTTGCGGAGAATGTCCTGCTGCTTGTTATGTGAACAATGGTAATATGAATCATAAGTTTAAGAACCTTTGCCAGATAAGAAAAATTGAGCAAGCCTTGTTTAATAAGCATAAGAAAAATATTATAGAAAATCCTTATTTACTAAATGTTTATTCTAAGGAAGATGCTATCCAAAATAATAAAAATCTTATAATGAAATCTTGTGATTTTTCAAAAGTTTATTCAGAAATTCATCCACCACATATTGACTTTATAAGGAATTGGTAAATACTTAATATCAAAAGGATTGACGATGATATTATGGCTACCGGAAAGATTGTATGAATGTTTAAAGAATGATGAATACTATCATCAAATTGCGAAAAAAGCAACTGATGAAGTCTTTTATGGCAAAGATTATTTGTCAATCATTAGTTGTTATCAGCATCAAGATGAAAAACTTTGGTCAATACTTGACTATATGCGCTCTAAAATGCCTAACAAGTATCTAAATGAGTTTGATGCTGTAATGCTTGACAAGTATGATGAACTCAATTATGATGATATGGATATTGAAACCAAGATTTTATGGCTGTATAACTATAATACTGGTGATATGGCAATGGATAGTAAGTCAGATTCTATTAACCAAGAATGTATCAAATTGTATGAAGATAATGTAATTGCAAATAATCTTCAAGTATCACCATTTATTCATACTATCTATTATTTTCGTCAGGTTTATGAGATGATTATTCGTTATACCAATCGTCAGAAAAATCTTAGAGAATTAAAGAATTTTATTAACGATGAAACAAAAATTTATGAAGAAATGATTGAAAAATCAACAGAAGAATCATTTAAACAAATAATGTTTTCAAAGCGTGAGCAAATGTATACACTTTATTTAGAATTTATTGGTCAATTTATATCTGAACACAATGAAGTGTATGAAATTCTTTGGAAAATTGTGGATAATCAAGCATTTAAGTATAATTATTTTTCTTATTATAAGCTAACCTTTTTCTTATTATGGTTTCAGACTTATTGTGATGTTAGAGATGATGATAAAGCATTGAATTGTCTTAATAAATTGGTCGAATTAATTACTTATGGCTTTAAGAACAAAAATGATGCGGTTGATTCGCTTAATCATTATAACAAGCAGTTTATTGATGATTTCTTGGTGTTGGCGAAATTTGTCTATGAGTTAGTATCAGAGTATATGCCAAATCTTGATAAACAATGGGATTTGACAAGCATTTTACAACCATCTGAATATCGTTTTTTCAAAGGTTGTCTGACTCTTAAAGACCAAAGAGTTGTTAAAGACTTTAATGTCAACGATAGATTTTATGGATATAAGTGGATGCTTGCTCATAAAGATTATTTCAAATATTTTGATAAAAATTATTGACAATTGTTATAAATCCTGCTATAATCATTGGTAAAGAATGATAAAGAAAGGATAATAAATGATGTCTTGTAAATTGATTGAATTATTGAAAAAAGCTGCCGAAACTTATACAAATATTGGTGAATATTATACAGCAAATGCTTCTGAATGTGTTGATATTGAGGAAGAGGTTGGTCAGCAATTATTTGAATCATATCCTATTGAAATTACTGATGAAATTTATGATAATTTACAAGAGATTGCAAAATCATTATATCCTGATGATGATTTTTTCACAGCTGTTGGAAGTCCTGTTGAGTCTAAAAAAGGTAAGGTCAAATTACCATTTACAATGGGTTCAATGACTGAAGCACATCTTGGTGAATTAAAGCCTTGGTTAAAAGATGATGAAGAATATACCCTATCTATGAAACTTGATGGTTGTTCAGCAGGTATTGTTTATAAAAATGGTCGAATTAATGGTGGTTATACTCGTGGTGATGGATATGAAGGACAAAATATTACAGCATTGTTCAAATCGTTTATCAATCAATTGCCAAAAACCATTTCATTAAAGAGTGAATTGAAAGTTCGTGGAGAATTGATTGTTCCAAAAGCTGATATTCAAAAAATGCTGCAAGAATTGAAAGAAGAGAATGGCAAGACTTATAAAAATGGTCGCAATACAGTTGCAGGAATGATTAATGCTAAGACTATATCACCAATATTTTTAAAGTATGTGCATTTTGTTGCTTATCATATTGAGTCAGATGATTTATCAGAAAATGAAGTTTTTACATCATTGGAAAATCTTGGATTTGAAACACCAACTCATTTCTCAAAATATGGATATGAACTTAATGAAAATGATTTGAAAGTGTTGAATGAAAGAAATAAAGCAGATTATGAGTATGAGATTGATGGAATTATTGTTACCAAAAATGAGAAAAAAGATAGTGATAAAGGATATTGGACAGGAACTATTAATCCTAAATGTTCTATGAAATATAAGGTTGGTTGTGTTGATAACTATGCTTTTTCAATTATTACTAATATTAAATGGCAGTTATCATCTTATGGTTATTTCAAACCAGTTATTGAGATTGAACCAGTTGAATTAGATGGTTCCACAATCACTTATGCAACAGGTAATAATTACCAAAATGTTATCAAGAATCATTTGTGTAAAGGTGCTAAAATAAGATTACATAAAGCAGGATTGGTTATTCCATTTATTGATGAAACCATTGAATATCCATTGGTAGAAGACTATAATTTGCCTAATGATTGTGAAACAAGCATTGTTGGTGTAGATTTAGTATATAATGATTCAGATAATCCTGAATATGATAAAATCATTGCTTTACAACAATTGGTATATTTTTGCTCAAAACTTGGTGTTGAATATGCTGGTGAAGGTAATATTAAGAGAATGATGGAATATACAGAATTGGATAATATGAGTCCTAAGAATTTATTATTATTACCAGTAAGTGCTTATCAAAATGCTATTGGTGTTAATGGGGTTAAATTTGCTGAATCATTACAGTCAAAGATGAAAGAAGCAACTATTGCTCAATTTATGGATGCAGTAAGTGCATTTGGAAGAGGTATTGGTGAACTAAAGTTGAATAAAATCATTGACAAATATGGGGAATTGGTAAATGATTATGACAAAATCATTGCTGTAGATGGTTGGTCAGATGTTAGTGCTAAACAATATATGGAACATTTCATTGTTTTTATTGGTTGGTTGGAATTTTTGAGAAATAATGGGTATAATGTACAATATAGTAATAATGATTTAATTTCAAATACTTATGCAAATGTAGTTGTGGTATTTACAGGCATTCGTGATAAAGCATTGGAAGCAATCATTAAAAATGGTGGTGGTAAGATTGTTTCATCTTGCACAAAGGCTTGCAACTTGGTTATTGCCAAAGATGTTAATGAGTATTCTACAAAACTGAATAAAGCAAGACAACAATCTATTGAAATCATTGACTATGATGAAGCATTAAAACGCTTTAAATAAATAGTTGTATGAAGAATTTTAAAGACTTAAATGAATCTGATAATCGAATAGTTGGTAATACAATATCATTTATAGATATTGATGAAACAACATTTCATACCTATGCTAAAGTTAAGGTAATGAAAGATGGTAAAGTTGTAAGAACATTGAATAATCAAGAGTTTAATACTTATACATTAAAAAATGGTGAATATTATGATTTTGATGAATTTGCCGATTCAAATATTTTTAATAAGACTTCTGAACCTATTGAACCAACTATTCAAAGAATTCAGCGAATGGTATCATCAATTAAAAGAAATGATAAGTTGGAGAAGATTATTTTTTTAACCGCTCGTAAAGACTTTAATGATAAAGATTTGTTTTTAAAGACTTTTAGAAGTAATGGTATAGATGTTGATATAAAGAATGTGTATATAGAGCGTAGTGGTAATCTTAAAGAATTACCAAATGTTGCTGAAAGAAAACGCTTCATTATATTAAAGTATCTTAAAACTGGTTATTATACAGCTGTAAGAATGATTGATGATGATTTGCATAATTTGGAAGTTTTTAAAGAACTTGGTAAAGAAATTAATGAAGGTAAGTATGGTATTATTAATACTGTATTACAACGATTTCCAAGAATAAGAAAAATCTTCTTTTATCCATTGTTGGTTAATGAAAATGGTCGTCTAAAAAGATTATAATCAATTCTGTTCAAATCGTTTTTTCAATTTTTTGGGTCATAAATATTGGTAGAAAATGATTCTAAAAAGAGGAGAACAATAATGACAATTACTAATCCTGATACAGGTAAACCATTAAAGCACTATGCGCAAGATGAAATTACTAAAGATAGATACATCATCATTGCACTACAAAATGAAACAAATCCAGATGAATGTTCTGTGGTAAAATATGATGCTCTTGATGCTAATATGAGAGCAGAATTACTTAATGCTGTTAATTCTGATGAATTTCAAAAAGTTCCAGAGATTTGGAAACTATTGGACAAAAAATATTTCTATGATTATCCAAAACAAACTATGCTTGCAGTATTAAGAGGATTAAAGCAAATTAAGGTTGTTAAGCAAAATCAAGTTCGTATTGAATTACCTGGTGATATAACTATGACACCAAAAGAAATTGTTAATGCTATTAAGCAATATGAATCAGAAAAGGGTAAAGTATTAACAAAATTTAGAGATACTGAAACTCCAAAAGTTGAAGAAGCAAAATTGGCGCAAATGTCTGATATTGAAAAAAGAGTAGACAATTTGGAAACCAAGTTTGATACATTAAATAATAGTATTACTGATTTGATTACAGCCATTAAGCAACAAGCTAAAGGTGAATAAAAATGATAACAAGAGATGAGTGGAGTATTCTGTATAATGAAGTATTTAAGATTATTCCACCATCTGAAGATATGAATCTTCTTATTTTTTATGATGATGGTAAAACAAAGCACACATTCTTTTCAATGTCTCAATTTTTGGTGTATTTAAGTCTTCAACAAATAACAATGATTGATAGTGATGCTATTCATTATTGTTTAATAGATGATACATTGTATGACAAGATTCAAGATGCTTTAAAAAGAATGAAAATATTTGAGAGGGTTTAAAACCCTCTCTTTTTTGTACATCTTTGAAAAAGCATTTATTAATCTTCTATATCATCTGTGAATAAAATGGTTGAAGCAACAATATGAATATCATCTCTACCATTTAATCCTTGATTTGAAGGAATATTGACTTTCAAGCATTGTTTAGGTGTTAGTGTAACATTCTTTTCAATATAGTATGGTGAACCAGGCACAACTTGAACATCATAAGCCAAATAAACCTTATTCCCATTTTCATCTTCCACAAATAAGTCAATATAGTTAAAATTGCTTTCAAGGTATCTATTATCCCCACGAAAACGACTTGTTGGCATTTGTGAAACATAGATTGAATGAACTTGTGCGGTAGAATCTTCTTCTCTCAATATTTCTCCATTATTTTGTTTAGTAGAATCAATACTAACAATTTCACCAGCCATAGGTACAATAATTTTTTCGCCGGTCTTTGATTTAGAGATAAAGTTCTTAAATATTTCAGCCATAATACTTTCCTTATTATTATACAAATATTTATTGTAATGCTTGAATAAATAATGGCACAAAAAAAGAAATGAGAAAGGGAGCATCTCATTTCTTGACAAATACTATCAACATAAGGATTTTTTAATGTTGTACAATGATATTTATATATATTTGGTGCAAATTGTAGGGATAAAGAATTAATTAAAAAATATCTTGACAATAATGATAAATTGTGATAATATTTTCTCATACAAAAGGAATTATTAATGAATAAGATTATTATTACATACAAAGATTGGGTAAAGTGTAACATACAAGGATTGACAGACTTTGATAAACAAATGTTGGTTAATGCTTATAAAATATTTGTGCCAATGGCTCGTTTTTCGCCGAAATATAAACTTGGTGTATGGGATGGGTATATCCGATTCTTTGAATTAACAGGTAATACTTATGTAAGCCTTGTTCCTGAAATATTATCAAAGCTTGATTTAAGTCATTATGAAGATGTTGAGTACATTTATGCCAAAGATTTGAAACAAGATGTTGATTTAGGTGATGATATCGATAATGATTATATGTCAGACATTTGTTGGGAAGAAGGACATAGATTAGCGGGTCAACCAATACGTCTTGAAGACCATCAAGTTAGAGTTGTAAATGCTTTCTTGCACAATCACAGAGGAGTTGTGTCTTCTTGTACTGGTAGTGGTAAAACACTTATCTCGGCTGCATTATTCCGCAAAATTAAAACATTTGGACGGTCTGTAATTGTTGTTCCTTCAAAAGATTTAGCACAACAATCAGCAGAAGATTATAAAAAATGGGGATTGGATTGTGGTATAGTTGGTTGTGGTTTAAGAGAATTCGGTCATAATGTTACAGTATGTACTTGGCAAACAATCAATTCATTGGAAAAGCGTAAAAATAAAGAAGATAGTTTAACAGCGGATGAATTAAAACAATTGACGGTGGATGTTGTTTGTATTATTTTTGATGAGTGCCATTGTTGCAAAGGCAATGAAATAAAGAAGGTTTTAGAAAATACTTTTCGTAATGTTCCAATTAGATATGGTTTAACTGGTACTGTTAATAAAGATAAGAGCGAATATATGTGTTTAAGAACAGCGATTGGTAATGTTCTTGATGAAAAGGTTACAGCAAAAGAATTGCAAGATTTAGGCTTTTTATCAAATTGCAATATTAATTGCATAAGGTTGAATGATAACACTTTATGTCAAACATATGCTGATGAAGTTGACTATCTTTGCTCAAATGGAGACAGACTAACATTTATTGCTAAAATGATTGCCCAAATAGCATCCACCAATAATAATACATTAATATTAGTTGGTCGAATAAGTATGGGTGAATATTTGGAAAAAGAGTTGACAAATCTTGGAGCTGATGCAATATTTTTAAACGGTTCGGTCAAGTCTAAAAAAAGATTTGCAGAGTATGAATCTATCAAGACTCAAAACAACCGTTGTCTAATATGTACTGATAAAATTGCTTCAACTGGATTGAATATTCCAAGATTATTTAATATTGTGTTCATAGATTTTGGCAAAAGTTTTACGAAAACGCTTCAAAGTATAGGGCGTGGTTTGCGCAAGGCTTCCGATAAAGATAAAGTTACAATCTTTGATATAAGTTCAACAACAAAATATAGTAAAAAGCATTTTAATGACCGTATACATTTTTATGAAGAAGCGCAATATCCATATAATATATACAATGTTAATAATAATGCTTGGAAAAAGAATGGTGAATAATTTTAAATCAAGTAATAAAAATAATTGACAAAAAAAGAATTTTATTATAGAATAATTATATAAAAATAATAAGGATTAAAAGTGGAGATATTATTACCAGAAAATACAAATTTTAATCTTTGTCAACCAAAGAGTAAATTGATTGATTCAAAGATGTGTGTTTTCGATTATTCAGACAAAGATAATATGGATTTCTTCTTTAAGAAGATAACAACATTTATATCATATCGTTATCCAACGGTTGTATTAAGTATTGGAGAGAAGTATACTTTGGAAATACCGTTAAATTGGCGATTGTTAGTAACAAATACACATGATTATTTGTGTCAATTAATTTCGGTTGAAGAATTACTACATTTTGACCATCAAACACCTATATTTAATCCTTTTTATGTTGGTATTCCTAAAATTGTTGATATTAAAATATTGTCGGTAAATCAAACAGCTATTGAACATTTTGTTCCAAAATTACCAAAAAAGAATTTATTAGTAATACCATTAGGCAATAAAAAGGATTGGGATAATATTATTGTTGACAAAGATAGTGGTGAAACAAATACTTATCCGGATTGTATAATGATGTGTGATGATTTGGATATGTCAAAATGTGAATTAGACCTTTATAAAGATATTCTTGGGGAGTAAATAATCTTAACAAAGGTTATCCACAATGAATGATATACAAGATTTACAACCATTTAACATACAAGATGCAGTATTTAGATACAATAAGTATAAGCAAATCATTGAAGAAAGAATTAAGAAGCATCAAGTTCCTCATAATAAGAAGTTTAAGCAAGGGTTTTATATACCAAAGCGTCCATTAAAATGTATGAATATTATGGAAACACAAGAACCTCAACCAATTATTTGGAGAAGTGGTTGGGAACAAAAATTTTGTCAATTTTGCGATGAAACACAATCTATAACACGTTGGGGTTCAGAAATTTTATCAATATTGTATAAAGACCCTATAAGAAATAAAATGGCTTATTATTTTCCCGATTTTTATGTTGAATATATTGATAATAATAAGTTATTGAAAAAAGTATTGATAGAAGTAAAGCCTTTAAAAGAAGCCACATTAAGTGAAGCAAAAAATGGTTATGATAGATTAATGGTAGCTAAGAATTCAATGAAGTGGAAGGCTGCAATAGAGTTTTGTAAAAAGCGTGGTATTGATTTTAAGGTAATGCACGAGCATAATTTTGGCTTATAAATTGATTTTTTCAATAATATTAAAAGATAATAGATAAATATTACATAAAGGATAATATTATGTCTAATGGTATATATTACATATATAAAATAACAAATATAATTAATGGTAAAATCTATATTGGTTACACTTCTAAAACACCTCAACAAAGATTGAAAGACCATATATATGAATCTAAATGTGATAGAAATAATACAAAATTTTATAATGCTATTAGAAAATATGGTGAAAAAAATTTTATTGTTGATTCATTGTATGAAACTACCGATGGTGAATATTGTTTAAATACGATGGAATCATATTTTATTAAATTATATAATTCTAATATTGATGATATAGGTTATAATATAAAAAGTGGTGGAAATGGAACTTATAAAGTTTCTGATGAAACAAAGAAAAAATTATCAGATATAAATAAAGGTAAAAAAC